>Ga0082212_10004542_pt1 | contig 19193 bp, 17 predicted proteins | sample TergutNt197P3_FD_71548 | JGI IMG/M metagenome (GOLD analysis project Ga0082212, IMG submission 71548) | Neocapritermes taracua P3 segment gut microbial communities from Petit-Saut dam, French Guiana - Nt197 P3 | ecosystem: Host-associated > Arthropoda: Insects > Digestive system > Gut ... | reverse complement strand
ATGTATGTCGATCTTAAACCGGCACTTGAGACAAAAATACTGGATCAGAGGATTTTAAGAGATTTCAAGCTAAACATAAATCGAGATTTCATCAACAGTCTCGGTGCATTACTACCTAACCGTCTCATACCCATAGTGGTAGAACGCAGTGGTATACTACCACACAAGAAGGTAAACAATATATCGGCAGAAGAGCGGACTAAACTCATCGATGTCATAAAGCACTTTAGGTTATCCCCCGTATCTCCCGCATCAATTGATGAAGCTATTATCACAGCTGGAGGTATAGCAGTAGATGAGGTAGATCCCAAGACGATGATGTCAAAAATCCTACCGAACATATATTTCGCAGGTGAGGTACTAGATGTTGACGGGTACACAGGTGGGTTCAACCTTACCATAGCGTTTGCCACCGGAGCTGCCGCAGGCAGACATATACTTAAAGACAGGGAGCAGTAAGGATGTATCAAATAGCAATCGACGGACCAACTGGAGCGGGAAAAAGTACCGTCTCAAAAGCATTAGCCCAGCAACTCGGCTTCATATATGTAGATACCGGAGCCCTCTACCGTTCAATAGGATATACTGCGCTTCAGGCTGGTGTGGATGTATATGAATCGGCTGAGGTTGAGATATTACTCAAAGATATTTCGATTGAACTCAAATACATATCTAAACAACAGCATGTCTTAGTCAACTCACAAGACCTGACTAATTTAATTCGAACCGAAGATGTATCGATGGCTGCTTCTGCTGTATCTGCACATATTCCGGTCAGAGCATTTTTATTGCAGCTACAGAGAACTCTAGCAGAACGTAGCAACGTCATTATGGACGGACGCGATATCGGAACGGTAGTTCTGCCAAATGCAGATGTCAAAATATTCCTAACTGCTTCGGATGAGGTCAGAGCGTTACGTCGTATGACCGAACTGCAAAGAAAAGGGATTGATGCCATATATGAGGAGGTATTGCGTGACCTCAGAGTACGTGACAGCAACGACAGTAACCGTGAAGCAGCACCGCTAAAGGCTGCTGATGATGCGGTGGTTGTCGACAGTACTAATATGAGCTTCGATGAGATAGTAGAGTATCTAATCGACTTGATTAAGGAGAGATTACACATATGACAGGATTCTATCAATTTGCTATGAGGACAATGAGGTGGATAATATATGCGTTATTCTGGCTCAAGGTTGAAAACAGACAGTATATTCCGAAGAACCGAAACTTCATTATACTAGCGAACCATATTTCCGGGTGGGATCCCATAACAATTGCGGTCAGCGGACAGTTCCTGTTTCGACCGATGGCAAAGAAGGAACTGTACAATTCTAAATTCCTAGCATTTATACTCGATAAGCTGGGTTGCATAAAGGTAGATCGAACCGACGGTACTAAGGCATTAGCTTTAGCAAGAAAAGCACTTGATGCCAAGGAGACTATGCTTATCTTCCCCGAAGGTACCCGTTCTCGTACACTTAAGCTCGGAGATTTCAAGGGCGGTGCGTTTGCATTAGCACTCAAAACCGATACACCTATTCTTCCCTGTCAAATCATTGCTCCGAAGGGCATGAAATTATTCTGTCGTGTGAAGGTAAGATATGATAAACTGATTCATCCCTCAGAAATATTTTTTGAAGAAGATAACAGACATTACGAGCGTTCAATGGAGGTAATTCGTAAGGTATTTATAAAGCTTAGAACAGACGAGATGCCCAACTGAGCCGGAAGGATACCGAGTGAGCGAAGCAGGAAACACAGATGAGTAAAGTTACCGTTACACTAGCCAAAACCGCAGGATTCTGCTTCGGTGTGGCAAGAGCCATAAACTACTGTGAGGCGTTGCTTAACAGCAATACCCCTGCTGTTACTCTAGGTCCGATTATTCATAACCCTCAGATTGTACAACAGCTCGAACAAAAGGGGATACGGCAGGTGGAAACCCTGGATCAGGTTAATGAAAACGAGACGGTCGTTATCCGAAGTCACGGTGTGGCACCTGAGATCTATTCAGAGATTACAAGGCTTGGGTTAATCTGTCTTGATGGTAGCTGTAAGGACGTAGTTAAGATACATGAAATTGTGAGTAACGCAGTTAGAGAAGGTCGCTGTATACTCATCGTAGGAGACAAAAATCACCCCGAAGTAATAGGCAGTTCAGGTTATGGTGGAGACAATTGCCATATCTTTGACAACGAGAGCAGTTTAGTTGAAGAAATTTATCCAAAAACCGGCGATCAGCCGGCAATAATAGTTGCACAGACGACATTTAATCTGTTACAATATCTAAAGATTGTTGACACTGCAAGAACCCTGTACACAGATATTTTGGTGTATGATACGATATGCAATGCAATGCTCAAAAGACAACAGGAAGCAAGCCTGTTATCCAGAAAAAACGATCTGACTATTGTAATAGGGGGAAAACAGAGTTCAAACTCGAAAAAACTGTATGAACTCTGCAATGATTCGTCAGCATCATATTTAATAGAAACAAAAGATGAGCTCAATAAGTCTATGTTTCAAGGGGTTAGGAATATTGCTGTTACTGCGGGTGCTTCAACTCCGACTGCAGTAATTGAGGAGGTTCTATCAAGGATGGATGAACTAATTAGGGAAAACGGAGATACCACCGACGATCTTCAACCGCAAGAAATTTCTGCTGAGCCAATATCAACCGAGGCGACCAACGGAAGCGAGGCGACCAACGGGAATGCCGAAGCGACCGAAGCTACCGTAGCGACCGAAGCGACCGTAGGAAGTGAAGAGCTGACTGGAACGACCGAAGGAAGTGTAGGGAGTGCAGAGCTGAGTGTAGGAAGTGCAGAGCTGACCAACGGGAATGCCGAAGCGACCAACGGAAGCGAGGCGACCAACGGGAATGCCGAAGCGACCGAAGCTATCGCAGGAAGCGAAGCTACCGTAGGAAGTGCTGAGCCTAGTGAGACTGACGAAGAATCGGATGATGATTTCAGCTTTGCTACCGCATTGGAAGGTTCATACAAACCGCTTCGCCGAAATCAAAGGGTACAGGGTACGGTTACCCAGATAAGACCTAATGAAATTGTAGTTGATTTGGGATCAAAGCAAACCGGTATAATTCCCATTGAGGAGCTGAGCGATAATAATACGGCAAAACCCGAGGAAATAGTCTCGATAGGCGAGAAGATAAATCTAATTGTCATCAAGACCAACGATGTTGAGGGTATAACCACCCTGTCCAAAAAGAAACTAGACTCGACCGAGGGTCTGGATTTTCTCATAAAAGCACAGGAAGAAGGATCGATACTCGATGGGTTTGTTGTCGACTTAGTTAACAAAGGGCTCATAGTCATCGTCAAAAATGTCCGGGTGTTTGTACCAGCCTCACAGGCAACCATCAGACCTGGAATGAAGTACGATAATCTACTACATACCAATGTGAGAATAAAGATACTTGAGGTTAACCCGGCAAGACGTAGGATAATTGGTTCCATTCGAGCAGTACTTGTCGAAGAACAGAACCGGATAACCGAAGCCTTCTGGGCTGAGATTGAACCCGATAAAGAATATACAGGCGTCGTAAAGTCGTTAACCAACTATGGTGCGTTTGTTGACTTAGGTGGAGTAGATGGTATGGTCCATGTGAGCGAGCTCTCATGGAAACGGGTCAGAAATCCCAGCGATGTTGTGTCAGTAGGTCAAGAAGTATCGGTATATGTCAAGGGTGTAGATTACGAGAAGAGACGTATATCCTTAGGTTACCGTAAGGATGAGGATGATCCTTGGAGAGTATTTGAGAACAGCTATTCAGTCGGAGATATCTTCGATGTTACCATCGTTTCATTGACCTCCTTCGGAGCATTTGCACGAATTACCGATGATATAGACGGACTCATACATATCAGTGAGATCTCTAGTTCACATATCAATAATGCTTCGGATGTACTGTCAAACGGAGATGTGGTATCGGTAAGACTATTAAGAGCCGATAAAGAAAAACGCAGAGTATCCCTTTCGATGAAGTATGAAGGTGCTCCCATGCTAGAGAGAAAACAAGCACCGTTACCGGAAATCGAAGAGATAATTGAAGAACCGGTTGAAGAGATCGTCGAAGAGGTAGTTGAAGAAATTTCACAACCGCTCGAAGCAGATATTGAACCGGATAACAGAATAACGACGGATGAGGTTTTTGATATAGAGGAAACTGAAGAGCAGCAGGAGAGTGAAGCAGAAGCTAACTCGGCTGGTCAACAAGAGTAATCTTCATCCTACAGGTATATAAAAGTACCAGCACCGCCGTTTATGGTCACATAAAAGCGGTGCTGTTGTCTTTATACTTCACTCGCAGTAAAATAGTAGTCAAATACATTAAATGAGGAGTAAGACATGAAGATTACAGATATTAAAGCATATGTGCTTAAGACCGAGTTTACCCCTGAGTGGCCCCTTATCGATCTACAGACTACCCCTTTACACTACTATGATGAATACAACGGAACCCCTGTAAGACATTCTCAATCGGTACATCTGGATCCCGAAGCAGGGTTTGCCAAAAACATAATGATTGAGATTATGACCGACGAGGGAATCAGCGGTATTCACATACCAGTGAATCAATTTATGCAGGTAGAAGGTGTTTTAAAAATATTCAGACCTTTCCTAATTGGTATGAATCCCCTCGAAATCAGAACCATAAGAGATAAATGCGACCGATATGCACAGTATGCGAGAACTGGAGTTTGGATGGCTTCCATAGCGGCTATCGATAATGCCCTCTGGGATCTTCAGGGAAAGGTAGCAGGGCTACCAACCTTCCGTTTACTCGGAGGAGGTCGTACACGCATTCAACCATATATCAGTACACTAGGTTGCGTTACTGAGGATCTATCACAGGTTAAAGAGTGGGCTGTAAAGGTCAAGGAAATGGGAGTTTGGGGGCAGAAATGGTTTTTCAAATATGGTCCCGGCTCTGGTAATGAAGGCATTGATAAAAACCTAGCATTGGCTCATACCGTCAGAGAGGCGGTTGGCGCGGATACTAATATTATGTTCGATGCCTGGGCATCCTGGGATTTGACATATTGTTTAGATATGTTTAAGAGACTGGAAGAAGTTAATCCATACTTCATTGAAGAGCCACTCAGAGCTGATAGGATTGAAGCTTTCAAGATGCTCAAGGATAAAACCGACATCAAGATAGCGACAGGTGAAAAATTGCTAAACCGATTTGAACTACATGAGTTCCTCAAACAAAATGTTATAGATTTCTATCAACCCGAACCCGAAATGTTTGGAGGTATCTCCGAGACGAAGTTTGTCGGAGAACTGTGTGAGCTGTACGGAGTAAAATTCGCTCCGCATGGTATGTCGTTGATGCCTATCCTTTCGGTTACCGCAGCAATGGCTCCAGATATTTCTCCCTGTTTTGAGTATCTGATGCGCACAGTACCGGGGTTCATCTCGCCACTGAAGAATCCACCGCAGATAGTTGACGGATATGTTCAACTCGATGAAAGACCGGGTCTATATACCATCGATGAGAGTAAGATAGTCCAAAAGACAGAGATAGTAATCTAGCTGTTTGACAGGAGATAAAATTGGACCGGTTTAATTATCTGAAACGAGTAGTCGCCATTACCGGGCATTACGGTTGCGGAAAAACCAACTTCGCCCTTAATCTGGCATTGCACACAAAAAACACCGAGCAGGAGGTCGTGTTAATCGACCTGGATATCGTCAACCCATATTTCATCACTTCGGATTTTAGTGAGATGCTAACAGCAGAAGGGGTATCGGTCATTAACTCCCAGTATGCCAACTCACTCATTGAGACACCTTCAGTATCTCGAGAAATATCGGCAGTGATACGATCGGATAGACAGGTCATAATCGATGTCGGAGGTGACGACGTCGGAGCCGTTGCTCTTGGACGGTTTTGGCAGGACTTTGAAGCGGTGAATGGTCTTGATGTCATCTATCTCTTTAGCATCTACCGACCACAGACAGGCAGTATAGAGGATGTGAGACGGCATGTCGAGGCGATAGAGATTAGCAGTAGACAGAAGGTAACAGGTCTAGTCAACAGCTCAAACCTAGCCGGATATACCACACTGGCAGATATCGAGCGAAGTGAAGAGTTTAGCACACGGTTGTCGGAATACCTGGAGTTACCGCTCATTGCGACATTGTCGATTCAAGAAATATCCCGGGATAATTACTGGCATATATCACGATTTGTGAAGCTTCCCTGGGAATAGAGATAAAGGAGATATGATGGCAAAAGGAAGGATACATATAGATGAAGGGCGCTGTCAGGGTTGTGCACTCTGCTTTGAGTTTTGTAGCAACAAGGTCATCGCCATCGCGACTGAGACGTTGAACGCCAAAGGATACCATCCGGCAGTGGTAGTTTCTCCCGAGAACTGTACCGGATGTAGTGTCTGTGCTCTAGTCTGCCCGGATGTGGCAATAACCGTTGAAAGAGGAAAAGATTAATGGCAGAGAGATTATTGATGAAGGGTAATGAAGCGGTTGCCGAAGCGGCGATACTCGCCGGCTGTATACATTTCTTTGGTTATCCCATAACCCCTCAAACCGAAGTCGCAGCATATATGTCTAAACGACTACCCAAGATAGAAGGTGGAGTGTATCTGCAGGCAGAGAGTGAGATTGCAGCTGCTAATATGGTGCTGGGAGCATCCGCAGCCGGTGTACGTGCAATGACCTCATCTTCTTCACCCGGCATCAGTCTTAAAACCGAGTGTATCTCATACATGGCAGGTTCGGATATCCCCTGCCTCATAGTCAACGTGCAACGTGCCGGTCCGGGTTTGGGAGGCATTCAACCCTCACAGGCAGATTACTGGCAGGCGACGAGAGGACTCGGTCACGGAGGAGCACATGCCTTGGTATTTGCACCATCATCCATTCAGGAGATGGTGGATATGGTGTTCGACGGCTTCGAATTGGCAGAGCAGTACCGAATACCGGCTATCATACTATCGGATGGTCTACTCGGACAGATGATGGAACCGGTCATCTTCCCGGAAAGAAAACCTAAATATATAGACAAGCCCTGGGCGTTAACCGGACACGGTTTTAAGCGAGAGCATAATATTGTCAATAGTTTGTATCTCGAAGCGAGCGAACTGGAAGAAAAGAATAACGAGCGTGAACAACGGTACAATGAGATTAGACGTCTTCATGCAGTAGCAGACAGCTACCTGATGGAGGATGCCTCGGTCGCTGTTGTCGCATACGGTGCGGCAGCCAGGGTGTCAGGAGCGGCTATCGATGTGTTGAGAGAACAGGGAGTAAAGGCAGGGCTCATAAGACCGGTAACCCTCTGGCCTTTCCCGACCGCAGCTATTGAATCTGCAGCCGAACAACTCGAGCAGATACTGGTGGTTGAGATGAGCCATGGACAGATGGTAGAGGACGTGAGATTGGCAGTAAACGGAAAGATTCCGGTGCATTTCTATGGCAGAAACGGTGGAATACTCCCGACACAACAAGAGATAATCAATCAGCTGCTTGAGCTGACAGGAGGGGTGAAGTAATGGAGGTTGTATACAAGAAACCGCATGCATTGACCGATGTCCAAATGCACTATTGTCCCGGTTGTACCCATGGAATTATACACCGACTTGTGGCAGAAACTATAGATGAGCTGGATATCGAAGGTAGAACCGTCGGGGTGGCTCCGGTGGGATGTGCCGTCTTTGCATATAACTATTTCAACTGTGATATGATACAGGCTCCACATGGTAGAGCGCCTGCAGTCGCAACCGGTCTCAAGCGTGCCCGACCCGACAATATTGTATTCACCTACCAGGGTGATGGAGATCTAGCTGCCATTGGAACGGCTGAGACTATTCACGCAGCTACCCGCAGCGAAAACATCACCGTCATCTTTGTCAACAATGCCATCTATGGTATGACCGGAGGTCAGATGGCTCCGACCACTATTGTGGATCAGGTCACTCAGACTACCCCCTACGGGAGGAATCCTAAACTAGCCGGTTATCCGGTAGCGGTTTCAGAGATGCTTTCGACACTTGAAGGTACCACCTATGCAGTGAGGGTAGCGGTGAACAATCCCGCTGGTATCATTGCTACCAAGCGTGCGATAAAGAAAGCATTTACGAATCAACTAGAGGGTAAAGGATTCTCGATTGTCGAGATACTGTTCAGCTGTCCAACACACTGGGGTATGTCACCCAAAGAAGCACTCGACTGGATAGAACAGGATATCTACCCGACCTTCCCACTCGGAGTATATAAAGACAGGACGGAGGGACCCAGCCATGATTAAGCAGGTACTTTTTGCTGGATTCGGCGGACAGGGAGTGCTCTTTGCCGGTAGGGTATTGGCAAACACCGCACTCGGTAAAGGATATGAACTGTCCTGGTTGCCGTCATACGGACCTGAGACAAGAGGTGGTACCTCTAACTGTGCCGTGGTCATAAGCGACCGGAAGATAGGTTCCCCGATAGTAACCAACCCGGATATTTTGGTCGCAATGAATGCGCCGTCCTTTGACCGATTCATCGATAGCGTATCGGAGAACGGATTGGCAATCATTGATAGTTCTCTCATCATAAGAGAGTCAAATCGAGATGACATTACGAGAATAGATATTGCTGCGACCACACTAGCTCAACAGAAACAACTGACAGGCCTAGCAAATATGATACTTTTGGGAAAGCTGTTCAGTGAGATTGCGTTGTTTGATGAAGCCGATATTTCTTCTGGCATGAAGCTGAGTGTCTCAAGCTCAAGAGAGTCATTGATTAACCTAAACCTAACAGCTATCGCACTCGGTAGCAGTATATGAACAATGGATAGATTGAAAGGACGTCGATTTATCTGACATAGGAAAGACAGGCTGAAAGAGCGGGTTCTCTTTGCAGCTTGTTTTGTTTTCACTAGATAGTATATATTCTTAGGATGAGGAGTAACAGCGTGTTTTTTAAGGTAAACGGGTTAATCGCTGATGAACTAACACTACAGGATACTGTTGATTTCCACCGGATATGCAACCAACAGTTCGTGCTCAGGTGGATGGATGACTGGAAGATGGATTTGTCACAGGTTAAAGACCTCATATCATATTCTATAAACGGTTATGAAAAAGCGGATCCGGAACAGATTCCCTTTATCATGGCAGTTAGAACAGAGACTAATCAATTGATTGGTATCTGCGGATTCGGACCAAAACCCGAGTTGAACGGGGAAGTTGAAATCGCATATTTTATCGATGAGAATTTTTCCAAGAGGGGTTATATGAGTCAGATAGTAGAAAAGGCGATAGAGTTTTTCTTTACGCTGACCGACAAGCCCCATCTATCAGCGTTGGTGGATGAACGCAATATTCCGTCTAAACGAATACTGATGAACAATCAGTTTATCTATCATGAAGTTGATGACAGCGACAGTATTCTCAAATCTCACTATCGCCTTTACCGCTTGGAATGAGTGGATAGATACGAAAGGAAAAACCATCCAAACGAAAAAAGCGGTTGTTCAGCCATCCATATATAATATATATAGGATGTTATACCGCTTTAGATGAGAGTTACACTGCCTCTTACTGCCGGGTTCCAACCCTCTTTCGATACTCTAACCCAGTGTTAACCGGAAAAGATTACCTTCTCGTTGTTGAACATTTTTGCCAGGATAAAGCTTGCAATGAAGCAGTAAATTACGTTTGAGATAACTGCCAAAACCACATTGAGGCTAGAGTAGTCGAGTGCAAACAACGCACTCATACTCTCGACACTATTATATATCGGTATTAGGTAGAACCAACTGCCGGATGAGGCTGAGCCGAACATCCCCGATACGCCAATAACCATTACGACGATCATGAGTGGCATTATAGCAGTTGAGGCTTCCTTGACCGATTTGGCAAAGGCAGAAACTAAGGTCACTAGCGAGACTAATAGCAGCAGCGTCGATAGGATGACTAGAGCCAATAGTATATATTCCTTTACAGTATATATATCGACACTGATAGCATCGGTAGCACCTATGAGCCGTGGTAGCGACAGAATGGTGGAGACTGAGCTGACAAGACCGATGAGAAATGAGAGGATAGCAAGACTCAGAATCTTACCGAGTGCTAACTCGCTGCGTTTGAGTGGGGATACTAAGAGTGTGCCCAACGTTCCGCGTTCCTTTTCTCCCGCAATGGATTCGGTCCCGATACCGGCAGTACCTGAAAACAGGAAGGTGATGATGAGCATCGGCATCAGCATCGAGATTATGCTGGCAGACAGTTCCTCGGGGGTTGCCAGATTTCCGTCAATATCTCGGTTGAGGTCGAATTTGTTGGCGAGAGTTGCCTCATACGAATCGAGAATCGAGACGGTAATGGCATAAGCATTGCTTGAACTAATTTCCAGTGGATTATAATATAACTCAATATTGGGAGCGTCGAGTTTCGTGGTTACGTCATATCGCGCTACGGCCTCATCGAAGTCGGCAGGGAACACAATTAACAGGTCTGCCTGTTTGTCGGATATCTGTTGTTTAATCATAGATTGGTCGACAGCATTCATTATCTCACACCAGCTCCAGAGTGAATCCTTTTCAAGAGAGTGGGGTATATCGACCACATAAACGGTCGGTGGTATATCGGGATCTGGCGAGAGCATATCGGTCATAGCACTACCCATGATGGTATATAGTACGAAGATGAGTATACCCGGCAGAAAGAGGGTGATGAGCATTCTCTTATCTCCGAAAAACCGCGCAAACTCTTTCTTCATAATCGTAGTAACATTACTTCGCCTCATATATTCTCTCCTTTTCTCTCTTGATACAGTAGAAAGAATAGGTCCTCGAGCGACAGCTTCCCTGTTAATCTTTCCAATCGGTCACAGACCTCCATCTGACCGTCGATGAGTATCCCAACCCGGTCACAGATTCGTTCCACCAAGCTGAAGATATGGGTCGAGATGATGATGGTTTTTCCCGATTCCTTCAGTTCCAGTAGAAAATCTGTCACCACCTTTGCGGTCAGCACATCAAGACCGTTGGTAGGTTCGTCGAAGATGATGATATTTGGATCATGAACCAATGAAACGGCTAGCGAAGTCTTCTGCTTCATACCTGAAGATAGATTGGCAACCTTGACCTCTCGGAACCCATCTATACCGAAACGTGAAAACAATATTTCTTTTCTTTGTTCCCTCACCGATGAACTAATGTTATGGACCGAACTGAAGAAATCAAACAGATAGTTGGGGGTGAAGAAATCCTCTAGCTTCAGCTCACCGGTCAGAAATCCAATCTTTGAACGTACCTCTTCGGGTTGAGTGATAATACTATAACCATCCACTAATGCATCGCCTGAATCCGGCTTAATGAGGGTGGAGAGTATCCGAAGCGCAGTGGTTTTACCCGCACCGTTGGGTCCCAACAGCCCGAATATCTCCCCTTCATACGCATTGAAGCTCAGATTGTCAACTGCCTTCAGATACTTCGAGTCGACCTTGGTCAGTTTTTGCTGTTTTTTGCTAAGCTTGAAGGTCTTGCTGATTCCTTCAACACTTATGAGTGAATGGTTCATTAATCTCTCCTCTGGGTACATATATATCTAGATAATTCCGGACCGATCCTTAACATATATTATCACCGTTGATGGACAACTCCACAGGTTTTGGTATAATTTCGATAGACAGATCAGAAAGAAAGCTAACCTACTGACGATATCCAAAAAGGAGCATATATCATGAATGTAGCTGCCGTCATCGTTGCAGCCGGAAGATCCGAACGAATGGGTGGACCGGATAAACTGGATATCCGTTATGATGGAAAAACCGTCCTGGAACATGTGCTCGCTATTTTCGCCGAACATATAGAGATATCTGAAATCATATTGGTTGTGTCCTCCGACCGGATAGCGACGGTCGATGATCAGTTAAATCTGAATGAGTTGCGTAAGCTAAAACCCATAACCGTAACCGAAGGGGGCAAAACCCGGCATCAATCGGTTAAGAACGGGATCACCAGATTATCCGAAACCGTAGAATACATACTGATACAGGATGCAGCCCGGCCGTTTACCACAGACAATCTCATCTCGCGAACCATCCAAGCAGCCGTCCAATATCGAGCTGCGGTCGGAGGGGTTGCGGTGCACGATACCATTAAGATAGTCGATAGCGAAGGATTTGTAACACTCACACCCGATCGTGCTATGTTGAGGGCAGTGGGTACACCGCAGGTCTTCGAGGCTAAACTGTTAAAAACTGCTATCGATGCCTACAAGGGTACCGGTGCATATGACGATTGTGAACTGATTGAGGCATTAGGACATCGGGTAAAGATAATCGAGGGAGAGGACGACAATATTAAGATAACCACAAAGAAGGATATACATATATATATGAATGAAAATCTGCGGGTAGGTCACGGATATGATGCTCACCGTCTAGTATCTGGTGATTCATTGATATTAGGTGGAGTAGAGATACCATATGAAAAAACATTGCTAGGTCATTCGGATGCAGATGTAGCGGTACATGCCATAATCGACTCACTGTTAGGAGCTGCAGCTCTCGGCGATATCGGAAGACGTTTTCCCGACAGCGACATGCAGTATGCAGGCATAAGCAGCATCTATCTGTTGCAACAGACAGTTCAGCTACTAACCGAAAACGGATATTTGGTCAAGAATATCGATTGCACCATTATCTGCGAAAAGCCGAAGCTTTCGAAGTACATTGATATGATGAGAGTTAACATCGCCGATGCGGTGGGTATCGAAGTCGAACAGGTCAGTGTGAAGGCGACCACCGAAGAGGGGATGGGATACACCGGAACTAGCGAAGGAATCGCTTCACATGCTGTGGCTATGGTAGCTAGGCTGACAAAACGTCGGTAACCTTACCCTACACTAGCCTTTCGGCTCATATATGGCATAGGTCATGAAATATTCATGTTGCTGGGATATGAGGCATTTGACCTCGGGCAGGTCATCGAGGGTGATGTTCGGGATCTCAAGCACATATGCACCACAGGCAACAGCGGTTCTGCCGTCTTCAGAGGTATATGTGTAGGTGAATTTTTCACCCTTGCAGTAGCGGCATTCGCCGCATCTTGCAGGTTTGTTACCGGATAGTACCCGTTCGCGTATGACGTCAGCGAATTTCAGAGAGTAGTCGGTGGTTGAAGAGTATCGCAATCCGAAGAAACCGGTATCGCTATTTTTTCGCAGACCAAACCGTGCTATGACCCGATTGTGTATCGGGTTATTGAAGGAGAGTATGAATCCCTGAGTTCGCTTCTTCTGAGCGACATAGTTTAGTTCTTTCAGGTAGTCAATAATATGAGCAAATATCTCTCTTTGGTCGTCGGTTACCAACGTTAGAAATTCCTCTACATCTGCTTCCCATTTTTTCATCTCCTGCCCAACCCTTCATATGTTATCGATATGAACTAAACATATTCGCCTACTGGATGTTTGTCAAGATGTTGGCATATATATGTTTGAAAATAGATATTTCACAGGTCATATGGTAGAATAGGAACTATCATTTGACAGATATTTGAAGGAGAGAATTAAGACGTGTCGTTTGTCGGTAGTGTTGCTAATACAATATCATTATTCTTTTCGACATCACAGTGGTGGTTGGATGTCTTAGATATACTACTAGTAACGGTACTCATCTATCAGTTCATACGCCTAATACAACGTACCCGAGCGGTACAGCTAATCAAGGGTATCGCACTGGTGGTAGTGGTCTATCTCATCGCTGGCGTATTGAAACTCAAGACAGTGTCATATATCTTCCAGAATCTGCTTCAGATAGGGTTACTCGCCATCATAGTGGTGTTCCAACCCGAACTGCGAAGAGCACTCGAACAGATGGGACGAGGAGGGTTTTTCCCCAAACGCACCGATTCCGAGAGAATTTCCATGTGGCACGGTGTCATAGTCGCTATCTGTGACTCGGTCCATCGTATGGCAGAGACTAAAACTGGAGCACTTATCGTCATCGCCAGAGAGACAGGATTGAATGAAATAGTCGGTACCGGAGCGGTCATTAACTCGGCAGTCACCTCGGATCTCATCGATACTATTTTCTATGCCGGGACACCGCTTCATGATGGTGCCATAATCATAGATAACGGCAGGATAATTGCCGCGGGATGTCTACTGCCGCTTACTGCCAACATAGAGATAAGTCGCAGTCTTGGGACCCGTCATCGTGCCGCGCTCGGTATGAGCGAGGTATCCGACGCATTGGTCATTGTAGTGTCGGAGGAGACAGGTATTGTATCGATGGCACACAATGGTATACTCATCAGAAAGCTGGATGGCAACAATCTGTTCAGTATTCTCAGCAATGAACTGATGGTCGGTCCCAATGATAATGAGAGTGTCAAGAGTATCCGGAGGTTCTTTAAACGATGAAAAGTAAGGTGACATTACGATCTCTGTTTGAGAAGAAATTCGTACTGCTCATAATTTCCTTTGTCCTGGCGTTGAGCGCCTGGATTATGGTCGCCTATCTCATCAGCCCGGAAACCACCAAGGTGATACGCAATGTACCCGTTAGAACCAACGAACGCGATGCCGCATACAAAACGTTCGGTCTTCATATTGTCAGCGAGACCTCCCAGACGGTGGATGTAGTAGTCACCGGTGCACGCACAACAGTGAACGGACTGACTGCCGACAACATTCGGGTCACACCTGTGTTCTCTAGCGTTGAGTTTCCCGGAACCTTTACGTTAGCACTAGCTGCCAGCCGCAACAATACGACCCAATCATTCAATATTCAACCCATAAAGGATACTATTGTGCTGACCTTCGATGCCGAAGCCCAGAAACGTTTTACTGTGGATACCACCGTCAGCGGTGTATCGGCTGATGATGGTTTGATGTTCGGTAACTCGGGGGTCACTCCGCTTGAAATCGTCATCTCCGGACCCGAAGCAGATATTAATCGAATTGCTACAGTATCTGCAGAATATAATGGACAGGACGAGGTACTTAATCAATCGCTAGAGGTTATAGTTGATATTAAACTCTACGATGCTGCCGGCAGAGAAATATCTGCCGAAAACCTGAGTTTATCCGACCAGGAAGCCACCATTACTATCCCGGTTCTACAGCGGGGAATACTGCCGTTGGCATTAGATTTTGTGAACGTCCCCAAAGGCTTTGATATCTCCACCTTGAACTATGTCCTGTCACATACCGAGATAGCGGTCGCAGCTGATCCGGCAGTTATTGAAACATTGGATACCAAAATAGTCGGTGAGGTAGACTTAGCGCGGTTTGAGATCGGTGAGGAGTATAAGTTTGAGGTGATACTACCCTCTAACATCAAGAATCTTGAGGGAATAGATACGGTGGTGGTCACATTCCCTAAAGAGAATCTCGATAGCCGAAAGGTCAGGGTGACCGAATTCCGGGTGGATAACGCTCCGACCAACTATGATATAGAGATACTGACCGAGTTTATCAACAACGTCACGGTGTTGGGTCCGACCGAAGAGCTGGAACTATTAATGGACAGCTCGGTGGTAGCGGTGGTAGATCTGTCGCTTATCCCGACCATCGAAAGAGGGGAGCGGGATATTACTGCTCGATTCCGAGTAGCCGGTAGCAGTACCCTCTGGGTTGCGGGGATATATAATGTAGTAGTACTCATAACACCCAACTAATAGCTCCTGCTAGGTATATCAAAACTAACGCTTTCGAGGTTGACATATGGCTCTCAAACACTGGACATACACCCCCTCCGATCATGAAACTACCGAGCGACTCTCGCGTCAACTGTCACTGCCAACACTGGTCACCTCTGTGATGGTAGCAAAGGGGATTACCGATCCTAAACTAGCAGAAGCGTTCATCAATAATACCGTAACCTTTGAGGATCCGTTTTTAATTAAGGATATGGATATCGCCGTAGAACGTATCCTCCTAGCGGTAGAACAGCAGGAAACCATAGCGGTTTTCGGAGACTATGACGTCGACGGTATCATGTCGGCAGTGATGGTCTATCTCTATCTCGAGAGTATCTCTGCTGATGTCAGGGTGTTGGTACCCGATCGTGATGCGGGAGGATATGGCCTTGCGGTATCTTCTGTTGACGATATTGAGGAGCTGGGTGCAACACTTATCATAACGGTGGATAATGGAGTATCTTCCTTTGAAGCGGTCGAATACGCATCTGAAAGAGGAATCGATACTATCATCTGCGATCATCATATAGTACCTGAAACACTACCGAATGCCATAGCGGTAGTGAATCCACTGCGAAAGGATGACAATAGCAGTTTCAAGAAATATGCCGGGGTTGGAGTAGCACTCAATCTCATATCGGCAGTCGAAGGCTGCCCGGTCGAAGAGATGATGGAAGTGTTTGGTGATCTTGCCGCTATCGGAACCGTCGCCGACGTGGTACCGTTACAGCAACAAAACCGATATATAGTCGCATATGGACTGCAATCGGTCAAAACAACTGCCAATATAGGTCTAAGAGCATTAATTGAAGCCACCAATCTCAACCTGGATACACTCACCCTGCAGGATATTACCTACACTCTCATCCCGCGGCTCAATGCCGCTGGCAGGATGGCATCCGCTTCGCTTGCGGTCGAAATGGTGCTGGCAGAGGACCAAGAGGTAGCCAATGAATTAGCTGTCAAACTCTGTGAGCTCAACACCACCCGTCAGAAGGTGGAAGCCGAGATGCTTGAGAATATATGTAAGCAAATAGACAGAGATCTCGACTTTAACTACCAACCTATACTAGTCATCGCAGGTGATTCCTTCAGTTCCGGTGTTTCCGGAATAGTCTGCTCCAAGCTCATCGATCGATACGCTAAACCTACTATGGTCATATCGATAGAGCCGCAGTTGGCTAAAGGTTCAGCACGGAGCGTAGAAGGATTCTCACTCTATGATGCTATCAATTCCGCTGCTGATTGTTTACTTACCTTTGGTGGTCATGATATGGCTGCCGGCTTCACTCTAGACCCCAACAGAATCGAGGAATTTACTTTTAGGCTGCAGCAGTACTGCAGAACCATCGATAAACTGCGACTCATTAAGAGTATAGATATATGTGAGAACATCGAGTTTGACGAGATAAATGAAGATAATGTAGCTGAGCTATATAAGCTAGCACCGTTCGGATCTGCCAACGAAGAGCCAATATTCTCTTCGAGGTCGGTCACCGTAAAGGAACTATCACCACTTTCACAGAACCACTCCCGTATAACCTTCGAACAGAACTCGAAACTACTCAGAGCCGCACTGTTCGGCACCACCCCGGAGCAGTTCGAGTTTAAGATAGGCGAAAAGGTAGATATCGCATACACCCTATCTATCTATACCGCATCCAATGGAAATGATTATGTCTCGGTACGACTGAGAGATATACTGCCTGCCTCGGCAGACTCAAATCATGATAATGATTATGAGTCGGTGATGGATTTCGACAATCTGTGTTATGGCAGAACACTAACAGATAGCAAACGCGAGTTACTATCACTCACCCGAGACGACATAGCCACCGTGTTCCGGTCGATACAACAAACCCCATTAAACGATCGTGTTGAAAGTATTGTGCTCAGGTTTAAGGATATGTTGCCCGGCAAGGCAGTTGCCGCGGTACTGGTACTCAAGGAACTAGAGCTGCTGACAGCTACCAAAACCGACAATCTGAGAAAACTTACTATCAAACCCGATAGCATAAAGAAGGAGTTAAACAGCTCACGAACCTTTGGTTTACTAGGGACATAGCCATCGATATATAAGTTAACAAAAGAGATTAAACATGGGATTTGAATCAATCAAAAACCAAATATCGTCACTCAATCGAACCTTCGATATCGATATGATCGAAAGGGCATATCGTTTTGCGGAGGAATGCCATAATGATCAGGTGAGATATACCGGTGAATCCTTCATTGAGCATCCGACCAGTGTGGCAATGATACTGCTGGAGATGGGATTAGACTCAGAGACTATCGCCGCTGCGCTACTGCATGACGTGGTAGAGGATACCGACATTACTCTCGGAGATATTGAGAAAAACTTCGGTAAAGAGATAACCAATCTAGTAGACGGAGCCACTAAACTCGGTAGGGTGCCCTACTCCTCACAGGAGGAAGAGCAGGCAGAGAATATTAGAAAACTACTACTAGCCATGAGCGAAGATATACGGGTAATGCTGATTAAACTCTGCGACCGGTTGCATAATATGCGAACCGCATCTGGTTGGGATGAACAGACACAGCGGGATAAATCACTCGAGACGATGGAGGTGTTTGCCCCCATCGCCCATCGACTGGGGATGAACAACATCAAAGAAGAACTCGAAGACCTGTCGCTCAAATACCTCGATCCCTTCGGTTATAGCGAAATTGAAAAGATACTCAACGAGAAACACAACTCGGAAGATTTCATCGAGGGGATAACTGAATGTATACTGGTACGGTTGAATGAGATTGGACTAATTAACCCACTCATCGAGTACCGAATCAAGAGTCGTTACGGAATCTATCGTAAACTATATATTCAAAACCGCAGTCTGGAAGAGATCTATGATATCTATGCTCTGCGCATCATCTTAGAAAACAGTAACGATTGTTACAACGCACTCGGCATCGTACACGATATGTATCGTTCGATTCCCAATCGCTTCAAAGACTATATCTCTACTCCCAAACCCAACGGATATAAGTCATTACAGTCGACGGTAGTGGATGCCAAAGGGGTCGCATTTGAGGTACAGATACGTACCCGCGAGATGCATTATGAAGCGGAGTATGGTATCGCAGCTCATTGGAAATACAAGCTGGGTATTAAAACAGATGATAGCTTAGAGAAACGTTTAGCATGGGTTCGACAGCTGCTTGAAGCTCAGCGTGATGCCGAGGATGCTACCGATATACTCAGTAACATCAAGAGTGATCTACTGCCGGAGGAGGTATATGTCTTCACCCCCAAAGGGGATGTCATCAATCTACCAGCCGGGTCCTGCGTCATCGACTTCGCATATGCTATACATACAGCGGTGGGTAACCGAATGATGGGAGCTAAGGTTGGAGGACGTATTGTACCCATCACATACAAAGTGAAGACGGGTGAATTCATAGAGATTCTTACCGGTCCGGCAGATAAGGGACCCAGCCGTGACTGGTTGAATATCGTCCATACATCCGGTGCCAAGAGTAA
>Ga0082212_10004541_pt1 | contig 19194 bp, 19 predicted proteins | sample TergutNt197P3_FD_71548 | JGI IMG/M metagenome (GOLD analysis project Ga0082212, IMG submission 71548) | Neocapritermes taracua P3 segment gut microbial communities from Petit-Saut dam, French Guiana - Nt197 P3 | ecosystem: Host-associated > Arthropoda: Insects > Digestive system > Gut ... | reverse complement strand
TATAGGCTTTATAATTTTCAATTTCGTCGTTAAGCTCGTTTCTTTTTGCGTTATTTGTCAGCATCTTTTCTTCTAAGTCTTTTATCATGCCTTCCATTCTTAAAAGTTCCCTCTGGTCGTTTACAGAAATCCCAAAAGAATTTTTAAGCCCGTCGCGTTTATTTTCAAGATTGAATATAGCTCCTTCGCCGCCGTCTTCTTTTAATAAAATATCTTTCGCGTCTTTTAATCTCTGCAAAGTTTTCTGAGTGTTTACGTCCTCGTCTGCCGTAAACAATATATTCTGGATCATATTGGCGAGATTTTCGCCGCCTATTTCGCTTGTGTCGAACTGTTTCAGATACGCTGTTTTAGTAAAGACCTCTTCGTTCATTTTGAAAAAAAACTCCCCCGGTTCCTCTTCGTTTTGGAGGGTTATATTCGTGCTTAAATCAATCAGCTTTACGCGTTCTTTTGCCGCTTCGGAGTATTCCCTGTCGATTTTATATTTTCTGTCCTTGAAATGCACGATTATGCTCCCCGCGACTTTGTTTGTGTTCCACGGGGTATATAATTTTTTTTCGTTTTTACCGGGATCCTGTTGATTTGTCCCGATATATCCGAACAGCATAAATTTTATAAAAGCGGCAAGCATTGATTTGCCCGATTCATTTGAGCCGTAAAACACGTTTATTCTGCTGTTGTTTGTGGTGAAATGCACATTCCTCAGCATACCGAAACTTTCAATATCTATTCTTTCAATAAGCATAAACTTTTTCTTTCTTATCTTTTTTATATTTGGGATTTTTATATGTAGGGGCGCGCAATGCGCGTCCGCAAAATTAATTTATGTTTTTATGTTGGCGATATATTTTACACGGACGACCAATGGTCGCCCCTACAAAATCAAATTTACCGGCATATCAAAAATCAATGCTGTTCAATCCTATAAAGGCGTTGAACCCGTATTGCAGGGCAAGCCTCGCCTCTTCCCTCTCTTTTGCGTCCTGCGAGTTTAACCTGCCCTCCAATTTCCTGAAGAAAATCCCCTTGACCGTTTTATCGTAGCGCAAAGTATTCGCGTCGATATAAGGCGTGGTTTTATTCCTTACCTGAATAAAATTAAATCCCGTGAATTTTTCCTCGATTGAATTGGAACTGAATACAAAACCCGGACGCAATACCCCTGTAAGCTCTACCCTCAACGCCGTATCGTTCCCGAAATTCGCGGTTGCCAACCTGACGGCTTCTATTATCTGGGTTTCAGTCACGTGCTGGGATATATCGACTTGTATTGTCTCATATACCCTTTTGGAAAACTTTCTGCCTTTCATATCGCAAACCCTTTTGTCAAGTTCGCCGTACATAGCCCCTTTGGAGCCGGGCTCATGAAATCCCCGCCCCGAAAGGCATCCCGGATATGAAAAATACGTTTCCCCGACTTTTTTGACTCCGTTTCCGTCGTGGATATGCCCGAAAGCTATATAATCAAAGCCGCTTCTGCCAATATCGCCTATCGTGACCGGGCAGTACTGCGAATCGGGCGAACTCATGTCGCCGTGTCCGACAAGTATATTTATCCTGTCCTGATTCTGTGGTTTTTTATTTGAGAACGGATTCATCTGCAAAGTTTTATCAGTAAAAGCGTAGCCGTAAACATCGACGTTTAATTCGGGTATTTCTATTTTCGTCAAATCGTTTGACTTGAATATATGCGCGTTTTCGGGCCATTTCATTTGCTTATACGGGCTTTTCGAGTGATACGGGTCGCATTCGCCGGGGGATATAAAAAACCGGCAGTCGGGATAAGACGCAATTTCCCGCGAGATTAGATTCGCCGTATCTTTCGATATATATTCGTCGTCGAACAAATCCCCCGCTATCAGAAATATTTTCGCCCCGAATTCTTTCGCGTACATGACAAGAGAAGTAAACGCACTCCGGAAATCCAATCTTCTAAGTTCGGCGTTCCGCGGGTCGTTTAAGGCGAACGGGGAATCAAAATGAATGTCGGCGCAGTGAATAATTTTTACCATCTGTATATTTTTCTCCCATTTTTTTGGTTTTGATATAATTTTTATTTTTTTATCCCGATAAAAGCGGCGTGCGAGCCTCTGTATTCTCCTTGCCGTCTGTGCGAGAAAAACAAATCTTCTTCGCAGTATGTGCAGTTTTGAGAGATTTCTATATTATTTTCGCCGATTTCCGGCAAATCCAGTAAAAGCATTTTATTTATGCTTTTTAAATCGCACATGTATTTTTGTTCCGCGGACAACCGGGGGCGGTCGTCCCTACGGAAATATTTTTTTACGCGTTCACCGTGAATACCGGCAAAATTCTTATAAAAATCTTCGGACACTTCGTAACAGCATTCTGATATGCACGGTCCTATCGCGATTTTTAATTTCGATAAATCTGTTTTATATATTTCGCGCATTTTCAACGCCGTCTTTGCCTGAAGTTTATTTAAAGTCCCGCGCCAGCCGCAGTGCGCCGCCCCGACTGCGTTATGTTCTTCGTCCCGGAATAAAACAGGCACGCAGTCCGCAGTTCTCGCAGTCAGCAAAACTCCGGGAATATCCGTGAGCATCGCGTCGTATATATATTCGTCGGGCAGGGGCAGCATATTGTTTTTGTTATCCCGTAAAAATTTTTCATCGCATATTAGTATATTATCTGTGTGTTTCTGGTGGGCGTATATTATATTATTGACAGAAAATCCGAGAGCGTCGGCGATTATCTTATAATTTTTCACGACATTTTTATTGTCGTCGTATTTTTCTTTAAAGCCTAAATTTAAACTGTACAGCGGCGAATTTTTACTGTCCCCCGACACCCCGCCCAATCTTGTCGTGAAGATTGCCGGGGTTTTTATATTATCCGGGACAAAATATTCCAAATCTCCGTGTTTTTCAAGAATGGCAGGCATTTATATCCCCCGGTTATTCTGTAATTTCTGTAGTTTCTGTAGTTTCTGTTATTTCTTCTTTGTCTTTATTAAGTTCTTCGATAAAATCAATAACAGCCTTTTCGCCTTTTTTTATATAAATCTCGGCGCACTCAAACTGAACGTCGCGTTCCTGATAACGTCCTACCGAATAATAACTTACATAATAATTCAGGTATTCTAAAAATATATAATCTATTTTGTTTATTCCCACGGGCAAACCGTTATATTTCTGGAAGATTTCGACCGCCGTTATCGTTTTTTCCGTACATTCGGACGTAATATCTTCGGGGGAAATATAGCCCATTGCCGCAAGTCTCTGGTTTAACGCCAGCACAGTGTTATTGTCCGCGCCTTTTTTTATATTCACGCAGTTTACGAAATTCAACTGACCGTAAGTTTTTTTCTCTACGGTTATATATTCGGGCGATATTTTTATATCGGGTTCGATTCCTTTTTTGTGATACCTTGTCCCGTTTGCCGATAAAATCTCAAATCCCGTGATTGCCGCCGTATCCCCGTTATCAAGGGGAACATAAAACTGCCCGATTCCTTTTCCGTATGTCTTTTCCCCGATGACAACCGCCCCGGTCAGCTCTTTCAGCGACAGGGTGAATATTTCAGACGCGCTCGCGCTCCTTCCGTTTGTAAGCACGCATATATTGTCAAAAGCGATACCGTCCCCGGACGATTCGACGCTGTCGATTTCACCGTTTTTGTATATCTGCGAATACAGCAGCACCCCCTCGTCAGGGACAAACATATTTAAAGTCTCAAGCATATTCCATACGTCCCCGCCGGGATTGTCGCGCAGGTCGATTATTATATTTTTATACTCATTTTCTTCAAGAAAATCAAAAATATTAAATATATCGTAAACCATGTATTCGTCCGTAAAATTGTCTATTTTCATAATCGCGGTTTTAGTTTTATCGTCAGCCGTCAAAGTTACCGCGGGGACATATACCGTGCCTTTATCTAAAGTAAACGTCATTTCTTTGCCGTCTCTTTTTATAGTAATACTGACTTTCTCCGCATATGTATTCAATAAGTTCGAAACTGCGTTTAAGCCTAAACCTTCTACGTATCTGTTTTCTACTTTTATAATTTCGTCGCCCGGTTTAAGCCCCGCCCTGTCGGCGGGCGAATACTCGAAAACCTGTTTTATTATAACATTATATTCGATTCCGTCCATCATGTTTTTTCCGCCAAGCATTATCCCGTATCCCCGGTACACGCTCGAAAAAATCTCCTGAGTTGTGATGCTTTGATAATACCGACCGTAATTGTCAAAAGCGGTCAGCAGAGCGTTTGCCATTTCCGGCATCATTCCCGGATAGTCAATCAGAAATTTTCTGAGCATTGACGTTATCGCCTGTTCGCGCGTCACGTCATACAAGCTGAGTTCCATATATAAATCAATAAGAGCGTCTAATTCCGGGTCTGTCTCGCCGATTATTTCCGCGATTTCGTCGTCGATATTGGCTATAGAATAACAGTTTTTATATTTTTCGTCAATTTTATAATTTTCAGATTCTTTTGCGTCTTTTGCGGCAGACACAAAAACTGCCGACTGCAAGCCAATTAATATGCAAAGCAAAACGCATATTATCGCTCTCGCTGGATTTTTAAACTTATTATTTTTTGATATTATTTTTTTCATCAAATCAATCTCCCGATAAATTTTATTTATATTTGCGTTACAGATACAGGTTCGGCATGTATAGAATACAAAACCGATTCTGTCGGTATTCCGTCTGTCTCGGTCGTGTAAGATATACGCATGTCGCCGCCGTCAATGGTCATATTATTTATGAGTTCTTTTGTGCTTGTGGTCGTGACTACACCGGAATACTGGTCTTTTCTCTCGATTGACACTCTCCTGCCTTTTTCGAGGGTAAACCACGAATCAATAAAATGTTTCCTGCGTATCGTAACAATATCCCTGTTTTTTTCGTTAAACAAAAACTGGATATAAGAATCTTTAAACCCTGTTATTTCGCTCTCGTCATATTTTATATTTATCATGCCGTTATCTGTCACGCTAATATTTCCTGAAACGTTAAAGTCATATTCGACTTTGCTCATTTTATACATTTCGCTGTTGAAAACGTTATTTAATAAAAGTATGTCTTTGATTTCCTCGCCGTCTTTATAATCTTCGCCCACGTCAGCGTTTTCGCTTTCTTCGCCGTATTCTTCTGTTTCATTTTCGCCGTACTCGCCGCCGCCTGCAATCCATTCAGCCGCGTCAAAACCGCCGAACTCCAGAAATTTTTTAAAATCCCCAAAAATATCGGCATTATCAATATTATCAATATTATCGAAATTTTCAAAATCTGCCGGTTGACTTTCCGCGGATATTTGGACTGACGCCGGGGACGGGGAAGAAACTGCGCCCGAATATCCGGACGGATTTGACAAACTGCTGTAAAAAACATTCTGCCCGATTTCCTCGCGGTTTGCAAGAGTTATCATTTCTTTCTTGAAATTTTTTAGCATCTCGGCTTCCGTCGGGTCGCTTAACCTTACATACCTGCGGTATCTTTCGGGCATGTCCTCTATTTTGTCTTTGGTTAAAATCCCGCCCGCGTAATTGTTTATAAAATAAAGTTTTGATATGTAGCTCGAATTCTGGAATACCGCCGGGTCTTCGCTCATACCATATTCGTCGCCGAATCCCATGCCGGAAAGATATTCCTGACAGGCTAAATCCGTCTGCGTTATTTTCACTTTAAAATTAAATTTTCCTGAATTTGCCTTTTTTGGATTTATCAACCCGCCCAATTTCAATCACCTTCTCATATTTTTTCGATTTTTATTGTTTAACATCCTTAACTAATATATAATATCAGATTTTTTATAAATAATCAATTATTTTTTATAAAATTTATTGCTGAAATTTTTAAATTTTTAGTAATTTTCTATATCAATCTTAGTAACTTCCGAACTTATATCAAATCCTAAAAAATTCGAAGCGATATTTTTGAAATTCAAACCCTCGTCGCTGATATAAATATCAAGTCTGCCGTTATGATTTATACCGTTAGATAAATTTAATCCGTTTAATTCTGTTTTTAACCTGTACGCCGCTTCAAGCCCTACGTCTATCAATTCTGTTTGCTCTCCCATAAATTCGCCGATTATATTTTTTATCATGGGATAATGCGTACAGCCTAAAATCAGCGAAGATAAATTATATTTTTTTAATTCGCCAAGATATAATTCAGCAGCCGATTTTGTTATAATATCGTCGTCGTTTATATGCCCGTTTTCGACGAGAGGCACAAACAGCGGACACGCCTTGCTGTAAACCCCGCAATCCAACGCAATCTCCGAGATATATTTTTTGTACATGCCTTTTGATATTGTCGCCTCTGTCGCGATTATACCGATGTTTTTGTTTTGTGTCTCTCCTGCTGTTCTTACAGCTTTTTCACATGCTGTCTCGACTACCCCGATTATCGGCGTGTCCGTGAATATTTCCCTCAGATAATCAATAGCTACGGACGAAACAGTCCCGCAGGCTATAAGAATCATTTTGACGTTTTTGCTTATCAGAAAATTCATGTCCTGTTTTGCGTATTTTTTTATCGTCTCGTATGACCTGCTGCCATAAGGCGTTCTGCCGGAATCGCCGAAATATACTATATCTTCATTCGGCAGTATTTTCAAAGCTTCGCGCACCGCGCATAGTCCCCCAAGCCCGGTATCGAAAATCCCGACGGGGCGGGTATCTGCGTTTGTTTTTTTTGTGTTACTCATATTTTTTCTCCAATGCAAGTTTTACGATTTTATCGCATAATTCGTTATATGATATGCCGGCTGCGTTAGCCTCCTGCGGCAATAAACTTGTCGGGGTCATTCCGGGCAGAGTATTTGCCTCAAGGCAAAAAATATTATTTTCGCCGTCAACCATAAAATCAATTCTTGAATAACTTCCGAGCCTTAGTAATTTATGTACCTGCAATGCTATATCCTGCATTTTACCCGTAATTTCCTCTGGTATTTCCGCAGGACATACTTCAAGAGTCGCTCCGGGCTGATATTTATTCTTATAATCATAGAATCCTTCGTTTGGAATTATTTCAATGACAGGCAAAACATGATTATCGAGAATGCCTACTGAAAATTCCCGTCCTTGTATCATTTTTTCGACCATTATTTTTTTCTCGTATTTTTTCGCGTATTCAAGAGCCGCAATATATTCTTCTTTGTTTTTCGCAATAGACACCCCGACGCTTGAACCGCAACTGCACGGTTTTATAACGCATGGGAAATTTATTGTTTGCGGGCGGACAGGGTCGTCCGCCCCTACATCTATCAATTCCCATTCGGGCGTTAAGACATTATTCTGAGCCATAAGCTTTTTCGCCAAGTCTTTATCCATAGCGAACAAAGAACCTACATATCCCGTACCGGTATATAAAATCCCGTAAACGTCAAAAATCGCCTGCAATTTGCCGTTTTCGCCAATATCGCCGTGCAACGCGAGAAAAGTCAAATCCGCGTTTTTGCACAGTTCAATAACATTTTTTCCGATTAACGAACCTCCGTTGTCAACTTCATTTTTTAACTGCTCCAAGTCAGGCTCGTGCTGAGGAACAGAATAACTATATCTTTTCCCCGATTCTGAATCAATAAATATTCCGTCAAAATCATTCGTTTCAACGCCTATATATAAATCCGTCAGACATACTTTATAACCAACGTCAATAAGCGCGTTCGCTATTAAACTTCCCGACGATAATGAAACGTCCCTTTCAGGACTTAATCCCCCCGCGATAACAACAATTTTCATAGATTTCTCCTCATTATATTTTATATTATATTTTCACGCTTTTATCCTCAATCAGGGACAGTACGGGATAAAACTCGTTGTATTGCTTGTGTATAAACAATTCGTTTCGTTCTTTGTATAATTTTTCGGCGATTGAATCCGCAATGGGCAGTAAAATCTGTTCGTGAACACATTGAACAGGGGATATTTCACCGATACTTCCCGTCGCCTGACGGTTAAGACAGCCGCACGTATGATTGCAACGTTTATTTATCGCGCAGTTTTCGCATTCGGGAGGGTTTGCAGAGCTTTTCTGCTCGATGATTTTTCGTTTTTCTATGTCAATCCCCGAAAAAACGTCGCCCATTTCAAATTCTGAATCGTTGATAAACTGCACGCACGGATATAATTTCCCGTCGGGAGCTACAGAGACTTGTTTTTTCCCAAGCTGACACCGGTCCTCACAGTATTTTTCCCCGCGTAAATGCGACAGTATTTTCATCTCGAAACACGACAGATAAAACTTTTGATTTTCCCTTGTCCATTTTATATATAACTCCGCGAGTTTTTTATATTCGGATTCAAGAACTGCGAGAGTTTTTTTATCCCATTTCGCAGATTTGTCATAATTCGGCGATACTGTGATATATCTGAATCCTTTGCTAAACAAAAATTCGACGGACGACGATAATTTATGGGCGGTTTCGGGATTTACGGTGCACATCGCGACGGCATACGGCTGATATTTTAATAACACCGGGATTTTTTCCTCAAGAATATCAGCAGTACCTGAGCCATTTGGGAAAATCCGGCAATCGTCTTGAGCGTAACCGTCGTGAGAAAAACCTATCATCATGTTTATACTTTTAGAGAATTTCAGAAATTCCTCGTCTAATAAAGTGCCGTTTGTGGTTATCTTGTAATAAAAAACCTGCCCGGTTTCTTGTTTTATTTTCTGCGAATACGCGACAATATCATATATAAGTTTGCGTTCGGTCAACGGTTCGCCGCCGAAAAAAATCAATCCGCAGGGCTTTTTTTCGCTCGCGGCTAAATCAACCGCGGCAAACGCCGTTTCTCTTGACATCGTTTGTGCGCCCTGTTCGACATAACAGTATTTGCACCGCAGATTGCATTTGTTTGTGATATGTAGTGTTAGGTGCATAAATTTTATACCTCGTTTATTTTTTGATTACAATGTTTATGTAGGGCTTGACGCCCTCGGCACGCCGCGAATTTACGCCAACATAAAATTTTTACACGGCGCGTCGGGGGCGCCGCGCCCTACATTCAAATAATCCCCTGCCCTTGCAGCCATTCGATAAAATCGCGGACTTGGTTTCGGAGGTCTTGTTCCCAAAAGGGTTTCATAATTGTTTCGTACTTTACATACACTTCATTAATTTTTTCCCAATATTCTTCATCGGGATTTTCTACACCGTTTTGTATTTCACCGATTTTTTGGTAAAATTCTTCATATATATCAGCATACTCGTCATAATACTCGCCGGTATGAATAGTTCCAACCATAATACCCTCAGACGATATATATGGCTCTTTTTCATATGATATACGAGCCATTGATGAATAACTTCCATAATACTCAATGCCAACTTGCTTTTCAGCGTCATATAATTTTTTTATCGCTTTATTATAATAATCAGGCTCATTTTCATAATTCGGGGTAAATTCTTTTAAGTTCAAACCGTTTATTTCAGCTATATCTTTTATAATTTTATAAGCGTCTGCTTCCGACATTTGAGGCACAGTACCACCCATTCCTCCGGGTAGAGGGAATATATATTGCGTATCAAGAAAACTTTTTTCAAAAACGGTAGTTTCCTGAGTCGTAATTTCCTCCACAATATCGGTGACTTCCTGCTCCGACGGAATTTCAAATATAACGTCGCCTGCCAATTCTCCCGTATCTATTTCATACTCCTGCTCGGTCGTAAATTCAACTACGGCGGGCTCTCCCATTAACGCAAAATATTCTTCTTCCTCAGTATAATTTTGAATATCCTCTGAAATTTCCTGTCCCTGCAACGTTGAATCAGTTTTAGGCACGCCGCACGAAGTCAAAGACATCGCGCCAAGCATACCCACAGCCGCGACAACTGCGGCGTTTTTCTGCCAGCGTGACGGCAGTCTTTTCAGGAGTAGGGGCGCGCATTGCGCGTCCGCACGCGTGGGATATTTCGGCGGCGCGTATTTTTTCACCGGAGTGATTTTAATATCGTTTGTTTTTATTTTCGCTTTCATTTTCGCAATCCTCCAAAATTAATTTTATATAATCCCCTGACCTTGCAGCCACTCGATAAAATCACGGACTTGTTCGCGTAAGTCTTCTTCGATAACAGCTTTTGTATCTTTTTCATACTGTTTTTCTTTTTCCGCCCAGTCTTTTTCACTATTATTAAATTCTTCAAGTATTCTTTGATGTTCCTCGTTCTCCCAGTCTCTGCCGGGGTCGTAAAATACGCCGACTGTTATATCGCCATGTTGTTTCGCGAAATCGTCAACAGAAAGTTCGGCGAGTTCTCTGGGAAGATATTCCGTAACGCTTGACATCATTTGATTGCCGTCTTTGTCCGGCAGATATTGTTTTTCCGCCGCATTCATAGAAATATACGCAACCCCTATTTGTTTATCAATGTCGTACATATCCAGTCCGACATTTCCATCGCCTAAAGCGTATTTGTTTTCTTTTCCCCATTGCTCTGCGGATTCGTTTTGCGTGGCGGTATATCCTGTATGCCGTTTTGTGTTAAGATTTAACCCTGCCGATTCCGTTTCACTTAAAATAATCGCGTACGCTTCCTGTTCGGATAAAAACACAGCCGGGACAATCATCACACAGCCCATTGCGCCAGTCCCCTCTCCGTGAATAAATAACGGCGCAACATTCAAATAATTTTCGCTGACGGGATTATTATTTTCTGTCCCTGCATTATCGTTGTTTTTCGGCTCAAGAATCCCGCACGAAGTCAAAGTCATCGCGCCGAGTAGTCCCATTGCGGCGATAACTTTGGCGTTTTTCTCCCACCGGGACGGCAGTTTTTTCAATAGCAGGGGCGCACATTGCGCGTCTTTAATTGTCGGATATTTCGGGTTCGCGTATTTTTTCACGGGGTTTACTTTAAGAGCAGTTATTTTCATTTTACATACCTCATTTTTTATATAATATTACACTATATATTTGACGTAAAATACGCGAAAAAAGTTCTTGAATTAATTATAATATTATATTATTAACACAATATTATTTAAAAGTGAAAAGCTCTTTATATATGCTTAAAACAGTATAGGGATTGCTTTCTTTCCAGAACACCCATCTGAGATAATCTTCGACCCATATTGCAAACGGTATCAGAAAAAACCATAAAATCCCGTACTGGACGCAAACTTGTCCCAGTATATTGCCGAATTTCCCCGTATAATCCCAGATGCCAAGCCCCAGCCAGAGATTTAATATACATCCGGAAATAAATTCCACGATTAATACTATTATCGCCCCTATAAGGCTTTGCCAAACCATTTTGCATTTATAAAAATGCGGCGACTGGTTGACCGCTCCTATCGCAATCCCGCAGAATCCGCCGATTGGCAGCATGATTATATTTGTCCAGCCGCGCCATATTCCCTCAAGCGTAAGATATATCATTCCCAGACACAGCCATAAAATCAATATTCTGCGTATTTTCGCGCCTTCTGTCAGTTTTTTAAGTTTTTTTACGCTCATAAAAAATATCTCTCCCTTGTATAAAAATATTAAAAATATATAGTTAAAGATATTCCAAAATTCATGTATATATGACATTTTATAAACAGTTTGACAAACGCTGTCAATAGTGATATAATATATTCAGGCGGTGAAAAAACTATGAAAACACAAAAACCGGACGATAAAAATAAAAATTATGACGTAATTGGACCGGACGGAACAATATATAATTTTGTCGAAGGAACAAAATTACAAAATATTAAAATTTTTGCCGGGAAAGGTACCAAATATCCTTTACACGACGGCGTACCGGAAGGTTTAGCAAAAGAACTTGGCGGCAAATCTGAAAATTGGCAGCATGTAAAAGCGATTGGAATATTAGACGACAGAGGAGAAGAAAGAAAAGCAGAAGTTCATTGGTTTCAAGAATTAACTGTTGGCAAAGTAAAATTTAAAGTAAAGGAGTGGTTAGATGAAAATTAAATTTTTGGGGGAAACATCTTTCCTTGTGCTTACAAATAATAAAATATACGATGTAATATCAATAGAAAAGGATTGGTACAGAATAATTGACGAATCCGGCGACGATTATTTATATCCGCCGCAACTTTTTGAAGTCGTTGAAGACGAAAAAGGCAATATTGTCAAAAATACTCGCGGCAACCCGGCTCAAAACAGTTCGAAAACTGATTTTCCCAATATAGCCGCTGCCGGAAAATAATCAAATTCAATAATTTTTAAAGCGTTTGTCAGAAATTTTTTTCCGACAAACGCTTTTTATTTGTTAATTCAAACTATTTATTATATTTCGCTTTCTGTTCCTCGACCATTTTCATGATTGACGGGATTTCTTCCTCCATCATTTCTTTGAAATCTTCTTCGTAATTATATGTCAGATTTTCGACGGAACGCTCGTTTATGCCTTTGATATATCCCGCAATCAAGTCAAAATCTTTTTCGTAGCAGTGCATAGAATTTGACCTGTGAGTATATGTCCCGACTTCTACATTAAGTTCAGCCGCGATTTTTTCCTGCAATCTTATCAGCGCGAACGCGTTATAGAAAAACGCTTCGGGTAAATCGTTGCTCCTGAATAAAATCTTGCAATGCAATTTATTGTCCCTGATAAAATACTGTATAGACTGCATACATGCCGGGTCGTTATTTGCGCTGTCGATTTCAAAATCGCGTATATTCATGATTGCCCGGCGTGAATAAGCGTTGCGGTTTAATTCAGATATAATAAACGGGACCTGATAAGCGTAACGGTCATGATATGTATATTCCCATGTGTTTTCCCCGGCGTTTATCATAAAATCAAGAATACCGTCCAGTATCTCAAACTCGTACTGCATAATCTCGTGCGCCCCGCCGATAATAAGACGGCTTACTCTGGGTTCGGCTGTGGGTTCTTCGACAAATATAGTCATGCTGCATTCTTTCTGCAACTGGTTATAATCGGGGCAATCGACGATTTCGCCGTTTTCGTAGAGTTCTTTTAAGGCTTTGTGATATGCTTCGGGGAGGGTTTTCCCCGTGACAAAAATTTCTTTCATAATATTTTTATAATCCTTTCGGTTTTTTAATTTTCTAAATATATCTATCTGTTAATACTTTAAATTCCGGTTTTGTTATATATGAACAATAACAAATCTTACCGGTAAAATTCAACATCTTTTCAAATCTAAACCTTAACGCCGGAGTAGTAATATATTGCATAACTTCGGTTTTGGGAACCCATATCACTTCGCTTGTTTCGTCTGAAACAGTAGGCTGACCGTCTATATAATCGCAAAAAAAGTCAAACATCACTTTTGTCGGCACATTCGTAACGCCGTCATAAAATAGATGTTGCCCAATGTTTGAATAAACGCCCGCCAAACATCTGACGGAAGCCGTTATGCCGCTTTCTTCGAATATTTCCCGTAATACGCCTTCTTCAAGATTTTCGCCGACTTCAATTTGACCGCCCGGAGTGTCCCAACCCCTGTGCTGTGTTTTCACAAGCAGCATATTTCCATTTTTATCTTCCACATAGCCAGCCGCGCTTACAATATGAGTAGGAAATTCCATTTTATATTATACCCTTTCTCTCAATCAAAACAAACTCTTAATATATTCCCCGGCTTCGATATATTCTTCTTTTGTCGCCAAATGCTCCAGCATCAACGGAATATCTTCGTTTAATTTGCGGACTGATTCAATCAGACATTTATGGTCAAAATTACCCTTGCCCGGAATAATCTCAGTTAGGTGCGTTGTCATTTCCTGTGACATGAATATATCTTTTACATGAACGCTCTTGACATATTTGCCGAGTTTTTTGAAACAGCTTTTTATTATATTCGCAATGTCGTAGTATCTCACAGGACTTTTTATTATATTCACGATGTCAAGATGTACGGCGAAACGCTCGCGGTATATTGCGTGTATCAGGTTGAGATAACATCTCTGGTTATGCGGGTACATCCACGGCATCATTTCAAGGGTGTAATAAGTTCTTTTTGGTTTGACTGAATCTATTATATCTCTTGTAGTTTCGACCACTTGTTCAAAAGCTTCTTTTGTGAAGTTTTTGCTTGAATGACCGTCCCATCTCTCGCCGAGATTTCCCGCAATGTTAACGCAGCATTTCGCCCCCATTTCATCGGCGACAAATAATTGATTTTTGCAGTATTCGATGTTCTTTTTTCTTTCGTCGGGGTCAAGCGACATAGGATTGCACCATGCCCCTACTTCAGCTATTATTATGTCGTATTTTTCTGCCGCTCTTATAAATTCGTCTTTTCTGCCTAAATCGTCTTTGTTGTTTATCGGGGAATACGCCGCTCTGTAACCGTATTTTTGGTGTAGCAAAGCCCATTCTTCCCCACTTTCGTATTTATCAAATACAGGCGCGCCAAGTCTCATAAGATTATACCTCCCGGATTTTTTTGTTTTTATTATATTATACCTCATAAAGAATAAAATCGCAAGATAAAATATTGAACAATTTAAAAATTTATGATATAATGACCCAATAATTTATCCCCTTCAATCGTTTTATTAGTGAAATGGGGATTTGAACATGATAAAATCTTTACCGGCGCGCGGAGGTGAGATAAAAATGTCGTCGCAAAATTCACAAACTATTGAAGAAATATATGAACGTCACGCCGATATGGTTTACAGCGTCAGTTTTTCGTATCTGAAAAACATAGAAGATACAAAAGATATTGTATCAGAAATATTTTTAAAGTTAATGCAGAAAAGAATTAAATTTAACGATTACGAACATGAGAAAGCGTGGCTTATACGCACGACAATAAATTTATGCAAAGACTATCTTAAACATTCGCGGCGAAAAAACGAAAATATAGACGACTATGAAAATTTAGAAAGCGGCGATTCGTTTCAAACAGACGAAACATATAAGCTTGTTCTGGATTTACCCGAACTTTATAAAGCCGTAGTTTATCTCCACTATTACGAGGGCTATAAAACAGAAGAAATCGGTAAAATATTAAAAAAACCGCAATCTACCGTTCTTTCTCAATTAAGAGAGGCTCGGAAATTGCTGAAAGGGGTAATAGAAAATGAAAAATGATAAAATAATAAACGTATGGGATAAAATGAAACCGTGCGAAGAAATTAAACAGGAAATATTAAACGATATTACGCAAAAACAACAAAAACGCAGTAAACTTTCGATATTAAAGTCGTTCAAACCCGCGAAAATAATCGCGACTGCGGCGGCACTAATCTTTTGCTTTATATTCGGACATATGCTTATAAACCCGCAGAACGGCAACTCATTTGCCCTGAAAGCATACGCTATGGAACAGCAGGAAGACGGCTCGATAGAAATGCGCGAGGTTGATTTAATGGAAGACATGCAGGCATGGAGCGGCTGTTACGACGGTGAAAATTTATTTATGAGTATAAACTTAAAATGCGAGGGCGAAAATATCAAAAGTGTGGATTTTTACACGGACGAAGGCTTTTTCGCGAAGCAGTATCTTAAAATAATAGATGGGAAAATTGTTCTTGAAGACGGCGTTCCGGCGAGTTTCGGCAGCAACGGCGACGGAACTTATACAATCACTATGTACGGCGACGATTTTGAAAAAATCGGGAGCAGTTTCACTCTCAATAAAGACGATATGACAGACGATTTACTGTTGTTTTTAGGTACTCCGGTCACAAACTGGCTGGAAACCCCGACGCAAATGACTATCCGAGCAGTCGCCACATTCAACGACGGGAAAACGCAGGAAGAAACGCTTGTTATTGACCGCACCAAAGGATTGGGACTAATACGGGGCAAAATGGATTTAACGGAAGAAAAAATGTTTGGGCAATTCGGCGAAAGAGCCAATTTTGAAATCACTTATGAAATTGACGAAGAAATCGCTGACGAAAATTCCGTATTTACAAAAATAACTGTTTTGGATTAAAAAACCGCATAGAGCAATAAATGGGGGCGACCGCAAGGGTCGCCCCTACGTTTTTATATTTTGACGATTTTAAATATTTTTTGTAATATTGAGCAAAATAAAACAAAAAATATATTTTTATTACTTGGAGAAAATTTTATGAAAAAATACAGATTAACCTCGCTTATTTTAACGCTGGCATTTATTTTGACTTTGATTTCAAGCTGTACTCAGACTGTCATAGAAAAAGAAAATTTTATAAATCAAAATCAATCCGAAAAACCTGTGACTAAATCGTCGTCTGGTCAAACCATAGACAACTCCCAAACTTCCCTCACAATCACGCCTAACGATTATATATCTATGGCAAATATTTCGGCTCATGAAAAAAAAGCGTACACTATATTGATTTATATGAACGGCTCGGACTTGGAGAGCGATTATATGGCTGCGACGACAGATTTACAGGAAATGTATGATTCGCAATTCAATGAAGAAAATATAAATCTTATAATATTTACGGGAGGTGCGAGAAAATGGCACACAGAGGGAATCCCGAATAAAGACAACGCTATGTTTAAAATGGAAAACGGGCAGCTTACAGAACTCGCGCAGGTCGGCAACGACCCCATGGGTGAACCCGAAACTTTATGCGGGTTTATAAATTTCGGTTATAATCTTTTCCCGGCTGACCGGTACGGATTGGTATTCTGGAATCACGGCGGAGGGGCGATTGTCGGCTACGGCTCGGACGAACGCTACGAACAGAACCCAAACAAAGCTATGATGAAACTTTCTGAAATTGACAGTGCGCTCGGCAATAACGATTTATATAAAAACAACGCAAAATTTGAATTTATAGGGTTTGACACATGCTTAATGGCGACGCTTGAAATGGCTTGCATAGCGTCAAACTACGCAAATTATATGATAGCCTCAGAAGAACTTGAGCCTGACGGCGGCTGGGATTATAATTTTTTGCGCGATGTAAAACCTGAAACGTCGGGTAAAGAAATTGGGGTATCAGTCATCGACCATTATAAAAATTTTTATTTATACTCGGACATCGAAGATATTCTCACTATATCATTGACTGATTTGTCAAAAATATCAGAAGTCGCAAATACTTTTGAAAAAATGGCAGTTGCGGGAAGAAACGAAATCGTCAACGGCAATTACAACAGTATATCAAAGGCAAGAAATTCGCACAGGTCTTTTGGAAGCCGCGGCGAATTTTCCGACGAAACCGATATGATAGACGCGGCAAATCTCGCGAAAAGTTTAAATCATGTATTTCCCGACGAGGCAAACGCTCTGATTCAGGCTATAAACAACGCCGTAATTTATAAATACGAGACAAATATCGAGGAGCTTGGCGGGCTTTCGGTCTATTTCCCGTTTGCCAATAAAAACGATTTGGAATATTATCTTGAAATTTACAGGTCGATAAATCAACTTCCGGAATATGTCGGGTTTATCGACGATTTCTGCGTGGTTTTGGATTCCGAGCCGTTTGTGAGTTACCGGGGCATAGCAAGTCCGGGATTAAGCCGAGCGAATATAAAAAATTCACAGGATATAGACGAAGATTATAAAATAGTCCTAACGCCCGAACAGTTAGACAATCTTGCCGAAATTCATCAGACGACATGGAAAAAAAGTACTGTAGGTGACGGCGTCCCCGACGTCCCGAACGGCAGATATATTCAGGTAGAAGAAACCCGCAAAGTTACTGTAAAAGACGATGGAACTGTCGAAATGAATTTCACGGACGACTGCGCGACGTTAAACGGGCATCTTGTATGTTTATACGAAACCGCGCCGTATGGCCGGGACGGTACAAGATACGCTATTCCCGTTAAGCTAAACGGTATGGACGCGGATTTGATTGCGGTTTACTGCGACAAATATCCCGACGGAAAAATAATCGGAGCGGTTCCCGCAGGCGACGATATATATAATATCCTCGACAAAAAAATAGTAAGACTGCGAAAAGGCGACATAATCCGGATATTATATTATTCAGAAGCGTTTGGCGAAATCGGGGAAAATACGGAATCAATGAACGACGGAAAAGAAGAAACATGGCAGAAAGGCGAAGAATTTACTATTGAAAAAAACAACGGCGATGATTTGATTTTGAGCCGTGAAGAATTAAACGACGGGGAATATATATATGGGTTAAACTTTGTCGATTTGCAACAAAATAAATATTATTCGAATTTTTTGTCTGTCGGGATAAAATAAACGGGTTTTGATGCATATATAAGCGCGAATACCAAATGATTAAGGTATCCGCGCTTTTTTGTGTTATGAAGAAAATGCTTATTCGGGACGTTTATATTTTTCATTAAATTCTTCTGCCAGCAATCCGTAAAGGTGTTCATCCCAATATTTTCCGTCATGAAAAACCTGTTGCCGTCTTACACCCTCTAATTTGAAACCCAGCTTTTCAAATATGGGTTTGTATATCGTATCATTTTCGATAAAACCTGTATGGCAATTATTAAGCCGGCGCTCGTTAAAAGCATAATTAAGCATTAATTGCGCGCCTGCTAAAGCATACCGTTCTTCAATCGCACCCACGAACATTCCGAATGTACCGTTACGCTCGTTAATGCCGTGAAGATTGCCGCTTCCTACATACTCGCCGCTATGCGTTTCAAACGCAAGAAGAATATGTTCGTCGCTGTTTTGGTTTGCGTTGACATAACTCTCCCAAATTTCTTTAGTCAAGTTTTCGTCTTTAGGCAGTTCCTGTTCATAATCAGAAAAGAAGCGTTCTTCGCTGTCATAATTCGGGGTCTGGTGATACTTCCAATCGTCGGGTTTTGAACGGCGCACCCGCACTAAATCATTCTGCCAAAAATATTTGCTGTAATTTATTTCGTCAGTATTCATAATAATTTCTCCTTTTTTGTAAACTATTTTTTTCACCGCGTCTTCCGAAATAAAGTGCTCCCCGCTTAATTTATCTAAACTTTCCCCGCGTGAAAACTGATTTCGGATATAAGCGTTGCGTAGTGAGTATAATGCTTTTGCCCCCGTGCTTTCACCCCAAGATTTGCGCTTAATCTTCGGGACATATAATGTTTTCCCCTGTATATACTTTTGCAGTTCTTGCAATAACTGCGGCGGTAACATTTCTGCTGCGTTACGGTATTTCATAAGCGTTTTCCTCACATTCGCATTCGTGATGTTATTATTATAAATCACAAGTCATTAAACGTCAAGGGAAAGAATTATTTATAAAAATTTAGATAAAAATAGATAAAAAGGAATAATATTCTAAAAACAGTATAAAATATATATTGAAAAAACATATTTTTATAATATTAAAAAATCGGAG
>Ga0082212_10004540_pt1 | contig 19198 bp, 16 predicted proteins | sample TergutNt197P3_FD_71548 | JGI IMG/M metagenome (GOLD analysis project Ga0082212, IMG submission 71548) | Neocapritermes taracua P3 segment gut microbial communities from Petit-Saut dam, French Guiana - Nt197 P3 | ecosystem: Host-associated > Arthropoda: Insects > Digestive system > Gut ... | reverse complement strand
CTTGGGGGGCGGCTCACTTGTCAAGCCGGTTTTTTTTTATTAAAATGGGCGAATCCAAATAAGGCGGGGCGCCGTAAAAGGGCGCCGGCACCAATAAAGGAGAACAGCATGTCAGATGTAACTTCCCGGGTCATCAATGTCGTCGCCGAGCAGCTTTCGGTGGAGGCCGCCGAAATCCGTCCGGAGTCCTCTTTTCAGGACGACCTGGGCGCCGATTCCCTGGACTTGGTGGAACTCATCATGGCCATGGAAGAGGAGTTCGACATAAAAATCGACGACGAGGCGGCCCAGAAGCTCAAGACCGTCCAGTTGGCGGTGGACTTCATCAACAACAGCCTCGCCGAAAAATAGAAGGCTGATCATGGCCAGAACCCAGTCGCCCAGGCGGGTGGCCGTTACCGGCGCTTCCCTCTTGACCCCCATGGGCAACGACCTGGCCTCTTCCTGGCGGGCTTTGACCGAGGGCCGCGGCGGCGTCGGCCCCATAACCAGGTTTGACGCTTCCGGCCTTAAGACCACCATCGCGGCCGAGCTTAAAGGCTTTGACCCGGGCGATTTCCTGGATAAAAAATCCGCCAAGCGCTTTGACCTGTTCATCTGTTACGCCGTGGCCGCGGCCAAAATGGCCTTGGCCGACAGTGGCCTCGTCCTGGACGAGAGTCTGGCCGAGGTCGCGGGTTGCGTCCTGGGTTGCGGCCTGGGCGGCCTGACCACCATTGAGGCCAACCACGAGACCCTCCTTCACCGGGGCCCGGATCGGGTCAGCCCCTTCTTCGTGCCCATGATGATCGGCAACATGGGGGCGGGGCAGGTGGCCATAGAACTGGGCCTCAAAGGGCCCAATCTCCTGGTTTCCACAGCCTGCGCCGCCGGCACCCACGCTCTGGGCTGGGCCTTTCAGCATATCCGCGACCAAGGTTGCCCGGCCATGCTGGCCGGGGGCGCCGAAGCGGTCATCACCCCTCTGGCCGTTGCCGGCTTCAACTCCATGAAAGCCCTTTCCACTCGCAACGGCGAACCGGAGCGGGCCAGCCGGCCCTTCGACCGGGACCGCGATGGTTTCGTCATCGGCGAGGGGGCCGGTTTTCTGCTTTTGGAGGAATGGGACCGCGCCGTGGCCCGGGGCGCCCAGATCTACGCCGAGGTGGCCGGTTTCGGCGCTTCGGCCGACGCCTTCCATATGACCGCCCCTCCCGAGGACGGTCAGGGCGCGGTTTTGGCCATGCGGGCCGCCCTTGCCGATGCGGCCGCTCAGGACCTGGCCCCGGCCGACATCGGCTATATCAACGCCCACGGCACTTCCACCGGCTTAAACGACGTCATCGAGACCCGGGCCATCAAGACCGTCTTCGGCCCCCTGGCCAAGGACCTGGCCATAAGTTCCACCAAGTCCATGACCGGTCACCTTTTAGGCGCGGCCGGCGGGGTGGAGGCCGTCATCTGCGCCCTGGCTCTCAAGCACGGCTTGATCCCCCCCACCATCAACCTCGACCAGCCCGATCCCGAATGCGACCTGGATTATGTGCCCCACAAGGCCCGGCCGGCCCGGATCAAGGCCGCGCTCAGCAATTCCTTCGGCTTCGGCGGCACCAATGGCTGCCTCGTCCTGAAGGCCGCGGGCTGATACGCTTCGCTGGTTCCCCAATATCACCTTCCCGGCTTCGGATTATAATGCCCAGTAATATGGAAACCATCTTGGATCAACGCGACCCCCAGGTCGCCGCCCTCATCAGGGGTGAGTTGAGCCGGCAGCGCCGGGGATTGGAACTCATCGCCTCGGAAAATTTCGTCTCGCCCGCCGTCCTGGCCGCCGCCGGCTGCGTGTTGACCAATAAATACGCCGAAGGCTATCCGGGCGCCCGTTACTACGGGGGCTGCGAGTTCGCCGACCAGGCGGAAAACCTGGCCGTCGACCGGGCGCGGCGGATATTCGGGGCCGAGCATGTCAATGTCCAGCCTCACTGCGGCTCTTCGGCCAATATGGCCGCTTATATGGCGGTGATGAAGCCCGGCGATACCCTGATGGCCATGAGTCTGGCCCACGGCGGCCATCTGACCCACGGCTCGCCCGTCAATTTTTCGGGCCGCCTGTTCAACATCCTGCCTTACGGGGTTCGGGCGGACGACGAGTTGATCGACTACGACGACCTCGCGGCCCAGGCCGAACGGCACCGGCCGGCCGTCATAGTCGCCGGAGCTTCGGCTTATCCCCGGGTCATAGACTTTGAAAGGTTCCGGGCGGCGGCCGAGGCGGCCCGGGCCGTCCTGATCGTGGACATGGCCCATTTTGCCGGCCTGGTGGCCGCCGGGGTATACCCTTCCCCGGTGGAGGCCGCCGACATCGTCACCAGCACCACCCATAAGACCTTGAGGGGGCCGCGGAGCGGCCTGATCCTGGCCAAAAGCGCCCTGGCCCGGCCCATCGACGCCCAGGTCTTTCCCGGTCTTCAGGGCGGCCCCCTGATGCACATCATAGCGGCCAAGGCTGTGGCCTTCGGCGAGGCCTTGACCTCCGAATTCAAGGACTACCAGCGGCAGGTCCTGGCCAATGCCCGGCGCCTGGCCGACGGTTTGAGCGCGGCCGGCTTCAGGCTGGTTTCCGGCGGCACCAACACCCATTTGGTTCTCCTGGACCTCCGGCCCAGAAACCTCACCGGGCTTAAGGCTGAAAAGACCTTGGAACAGGTCGGCCTGGCCGTCAATAAAAACGCCATACCCTTTGACCCTCAGCCGTATTCCGTGACCTCCGGGCTCCGGCTGGGAACCGCGGCCCTGACCACCAGGGGCCTTAAAGAGCCGGAAATGGACCAGGTGGCGGGCTTTATCGACGAGGCCCTGCGTCAGGCCGACGATGAAGCCGCTTTAAAAGAGGTCCGCCGTCGGGTGGAGGACCTGGCCGGTCGATTCCCCCTCTACCCCGGGTTTCAATGACCGCGGCGGACGGCCGGGCCGGACCCGGGGGGCTTAAGCCGGAGGACGAACGCCCGGGCTGGGACGAGTATTTTCTGCGTCTGGCCGAATTGGCCGCCACCCGCTCGACCTGCCTGAGGCGGCGGGTGGGAGCGCTCCTGGTGGCCGACCGCCGGGTCCTGACCACAGGTTACAACGGCCCCCCCCGTGGTCTGGCCCATTGCCGGGAGGCGGGCTGCCTAAGGGAGACCCTTAATATCCCCTCCGGCCAGCGCCACGAGATCTGCCGGGCCATCCACGCGGAGCAGAACGCCATTCTCCAGGCCGCCCAGCACGGCGTTTCGATCCGCCAGGCCACCTTATACTGCACCCATCAGCCCTGCGCCATCTGCGCCAAGCTGATCCTGAATCTCGACGTCGTCCGCCTCGTCCTGCGCGGCGTCTACCCTGACGCCCTGGCCCAGAGCCTTTTTCGGGAGGCCGGCTTTGCCTTGGAAGAGGCCGAAGACCTCGTCATCTGGACCCGTGGCTAGTCGCGTCATAAAAAATTGTCATGTTGACTGGATTATGGCATAATACACCCGATGTTTTTCGGCAGGCCCATGAAATTTTCGACTCTGGCCGGCGTCGCTCTCAGAAGCCTCTTTTTGGAAGCCTCTTGGAACGGCCAGGGGCAGCAGAATCTGGGCCTGGCCGCCGCCATTGACCCGGCCTTGAAGCGGATCCATCCTCCGGGGGCCGCCTTGAAGTCCGCCCGGGAAAGGGCTTTGGAATTTTTCAACACCAACCCCGTTTTAAGCGGTCTGGCCATCGGGGTGGTCTTATGGCTGGAAGAGGAGGTGGCCGCCGGCCGATTAAGCGCTTTGGAGCGGCGCCGGCTGTCGGCCAGCCTGAATATGGCCCTGGCTTCCCTCGGCGACTCCCTGTTCTGGCAGTCCTGGTTGCCGTTTTGCGCCTTGGCCGCGGTCTGGGCCGTCCTGTCCTTGGATCAGTGGTGGGCGCCCTTGATCTTGCCGGGTTTGTTCTGCCTGCCGGCCCTGCCCGTGCGGCTGGGCGGCCTTTATCTGGGTTATGGCCAGGGAGTCAAGGTCATTGACCTTTTGGCCCGCCTCAAGCTCCAGCGTCTGGCCCAGCGGATTCGGCGGGTCATGGCCCTCCTGGTGGGGGTTTCCACGGTCGTCCTCATACCCGCCCGCGAGAACGTTTTTTCCCTGGGCGGCCTGTGGGCGGCCCTGGCTCTGGTCACGGTCGGCGCCCTTCTTCTGAGAACGGCGGTCAGGCGGGCCCAGGTCTTGTATTTTTGGTATCCCATCCTCTTGGTGGCCGCGGCTTGCGGCTTTCTGGTGTGCCTGGATATTTTCAGCGGCGGCTGACCGGCCGCCGCGATTCTGATATGGAAAGGGGCGTCCTAAGGGTTCGGCCATGGACATGATGACTGAGACCAGGGAACTGGTCATTATCAACCGGCTGGGCCTTCACGCCCGGGCCGCGGCCAAACTGGTTCAGGCCGCCCAAGCCTACCAGGCGGATATCCGCCTGGTCAAGGACGGTGAAAAGGCCGATGCCCGCAGCCTTTTGAGCCTCATCAGCCTCGGTTGCGCCGAAGGCTCCCGCGTCACGGTGGAGGCGGAGGGGGCGGACGCCCTGAATGCGGTTTTAGCCGTCAAGACCCTTTTTGAAGAACGTTTTGGTGAGGAATGACCGCGTCCCGGGGAGAAACGGTGGTGAACGCCGTGGGCGTCTCCGCGGGCATCGCTATTGGCGAGGCGAGGGTCTTGAGCCGTCCTCGTATGCGCCTGCCCAACTACCGCCTGACCGACCTGGAACTGGTGGAAGCGGAGATCAGGCGCCTGGACAAGGCCCGGGAACAGGTCCGGGCTCGCTTGAGCGCCGCCCGCACGGGCCTCCCCCCGGAGCTTTACAGCCAGGCCGGCATAATCGACGTCCACCTTCTCTTGTTGGACGACCCGTTATTGTCAGGTGAGGCCGGACGCCAGATCCGGGAGGATCGGGTCAACGCCGAGCAGGCGGTTTTGCGGACCATTGAAAAGATAGACGGGCTCATGGCCAAGGTGGCGGATGAATACATCGGCGCCCGCCTGTCCGATGTGGAAATGCTGGCCCACGCCCTGATTTCGGCCCTCACGGGGGACAAGGCCGCCAGGATGCCGCAGATCCCGGCCGGTTCCATTCTCATCGTGCGGGACCTCAGCCCGGCCGAGCTGGTGGAAATCGCCGATTCCGAGATGGAGATGGCGGGCCTGGTCACGGAAAGAGGCGGCCGCACTTCCCACACGGCCATTGTGGCCCAGGCCCTGGAACTGCCCGCGGTGGTGGGAGCCAAAAACATCGGCTCCAGGATAACCAGCGGCGACACCATAATCATTGACGGCCGGTCCGGCCGCATCATAATCCGGCCGGGCCAAGAGACCCTGGAAAATTACCGCGACCGGCAGGCCGTGGAACGGTCGTTCACGACCGAGATCGTCCGCTCCTCCCACCTTCCGGCCCTGACCCTGGACGACTGGCGCATCAACATTCTGGGCAACATGGAACTGGAAGAGGAGTTACCGGCCATCCTGAACTACGGTAGCGAGGGCGTGGGGCTTTACCGCACCGAGTTCATGTATCTTAACCGTAAGATCCTGCCCACGGAGGAGGAACTCTTTCAGACCTACAGCCGGGTGGTCGGGACCGTGGCCCCGCGCCAGGTGGTCATCCGCACTCTGGACTTGGGCAATGACAAGATAAGCGCCGGCCCGGGGTCTCTCAACCAGGGGTCTCTCAACCAGGCCCTGGGCCTTAGGGGCATCCGTCACTGCCTTTCCAACCGGGATATTTTCCGGACCCAGATCCGGGCCATTCTGCGGGCTTCCGCCCTGGGCGACCTGAAAATAATGCTGCCCATGGTTTCCAACCTCGATGAACTGCGGGCTACCCGGACCTTGATCAACGAAGCCGAGGAGTCGCTCCGGCGGGAGGGGGCGCCGCACCAGGAGGGCCTGCCCCTGGGGGTCATGATCGAGGTGCCGGCCACCCTTTTCATCGCCCGGGAACTGGCCGCCGAGGCCGCCTTTTTTGCCGTGGGCACCAACGATCTTATCCAATACGCCCTGGCCGTGGACCGGGCCAACCCGGAAGTATCGGAAATCTATCAACCCCTTCATCCGGGCATTTTGCGCATGCTCAAGCTGATCCTGGATATCGGCCGGGAAACGGGCACCCCGGTGTCCATCTGCGGGGACATGGCCGCCGGAAGCCTGACGGCCGGGATCCTGGTGGGGCTGGGGGCCGAGACCTTGTCCATGCCCCCGGCGGCCATACCGAAAATAAAGCGTTTGGTCCGAATGTCCAGCCTGGCTGAAATGAGCGCCCTGACCGCCGAGATCCTGACGACCCGCACCGCTGATGAGGCCGCCGCCCTGGCCGCCAGCCGCCTCTCCGACCGCTTTCCGGAACTTTTAAACTGATCCAGATTTGTCTTTGAGGTCAAGCGTGGCGGGAGTGAGCGCCCCAGGGGAAATGCCCGAGGTGCTTGCCTATGGAGGTTTTGATCAGGTTGACGTTTTTTATGAATTCCCCCGGGTCGAAAAATGGCGCGCCGGTCCCGTTGGCGTAGTTTTTCAGCGGGGTGAACGAGGCCGCGGTGATGAATTCGCGGCGCGGCCAGAGCTTATCCAGTTCGGCTTTCAGGTGGTTCTTGTTCAGTTCCACGGCGCGGTCAATGAAAAAATCGGCCAATAGCCTCATAAGGGCTACGGACCTGGTGGCCAGTATCTCCACCGGAGCCGGTATCTCGTCCTGGGCCGCGTCTTTATGATGTTCCGGCTGGTGGTTCATTTCTTTGAGGGCCTTCAGAAACTGCGATGACGGGGTGAGCACGTTCAGGCAACTCAGGGCCGTTCCAGATTCCTGGGGTTGGGAAAACGCATGGTGGAGCGCTCTGAAGAGAACCTGGGGGGCGACGTAAAAGGAATTAAGGCGCTCTACATCAAGCGGGGCGCGGTTGGGCATTATGCCTCCTGAGTCCGATGCGGGCAGCATGGTAAAAACCAGAGAATGATTCGGCCCGGTCACTAGAGTTTCTATCAGGCCGGGGTCCCGGTGAGGCCGTTTTTGACCTCCTGGGTCAGGGCGCGGGCTCCCAGTTCCTGGTCAACCATGAATAGAGCCGCCCCCTGGCCGGCGGCCAGTTTGAATTTCCGGGCCGTTTCCTGGGCCGTGGCCTCCTCTTCCACCTGCTCGGTTATGAACCAGCCCAGGAAGAGTTCCGAGGCGTGGTCGCTTTCCGTCCGGGCCAGGTTCATAAGACTGTTCAAAAGGGCCGTCACCTTCTGCTCATGGGCGTGGGCCGCCTCGAAGATTTCCAGGGGCGTCTTCCACTTGGCCGCCGGGGCCTCTAGGGGAGCCAGGGTGATACGTCCGCCCCGGTCCAGGATGTGGTTGAAGAACTTTTGGGCGTGGAAAACCTCTTCCCGGACCTGCAGGGCCATCCACTTGGCCGCGCCCGGGAGCCCTTCGGCCGTAAGCCAGGCGCTCATGCCCAGGTAGAGATAGCTGGAATACAGTTCGGCGTTAATTTGGTTATTTAAAGCTGTGGTCATTTTTTTGGAAAGCATGGGTCGCTCTCTTTCGCGGGGCTTTGTTTATCGGCCCCGGGTCGGCTTTGGGGCGGTTTCCGGGCCGAGATTTTTCCAGCACTACCAGTTCCGGGTCTTTTATCAGCACCTTGGTGCCCGGGGGAATGCTCTCGGTCAGCCAGACATTGCCGCCCACGGTGGAGCCGGCGCCGATGACCGTATCACCGCCCAGGATGGTGGCCCCGGAGTAAACGATGACGTCGTCCTCCAGGGTGGGATGCCGTTTTTGGCCGGCCAGTTTGGCCACGGCCCCCTTGGGCAGGGACAAGGCGCCCAGGGTCACGCCCTGGTAGAGCCGCACCCTGGCCCCGATGCGGGTGGTTTCGCCGACGACGACGCCGGAGCCGTGGTCAATGAAAAAGGAAGGGCCTATTTCCGCGCCGGGATGGATGTCGATGCCGGTTTTGGCGTGGGCGTATTCCGTTAAAATGCGGGGCAGGAAGGGCACCTGGCGCAGATACAACTCGTGGGCCAGGCGCTGCACCGTGATGGCGAACAGGCCGGGGTAGCAGAAGACGATCTGGTCGTAGTGGGCGCCGGCCGCCGGGTCGCCGCGCATAGCCGCGTCCACGTCGGTGGCCAGGATCTCCCTGAGCCAGGGCAGCCGCCTGATCACGGCCAGGGCGATCTCCTGGCCCTGTTTATCGCAGTGGGTGCAGGAATAATTGTAGCGCCGGCAGTCATGGCGTATGGCGGCGGCCACTTCCCGGCTTAGGCGCTCGTAAAAGACATAGAGAACCTGGCCGGTGTGGTATTCGAAATTGAGTTCCGTGACCGGCCGGGGCGAGAAAAAGCCGGGGAAGAGCAATAACCTGGCCAGTTCGATGAGTTCCTTGGCCGCCTGGAAGGAAGGCGTGGGCACCTGGCTGACATGTTCCAGGGCCGGCAGGTCCTTTCTCAGGTCCACCAGCTTTTTGACTATTTTCCCCAATTCCGATTTCGCCAGTTCCGAAGCCGCTTTTTCCCGGAGAACCGGGATCTGCGGAGGGGCGGCGGGTTTGCCCTTGGGCATACGTAAAACTCCTGTCCGGGGCTTTAAGCCGGCCGGACGGTCAGGTTCATAAGTTTGTCGGGCACGAACACTTTTTTGATTATGCTCTGGCCTTCCAGCCACTTGGTCAGGGCCGGGCTGGCCAGGATGAGCGGTTCGGCTTCGGCCTGGGTCAGTCCGGCCGGCAGCCGCATCCTGGCCCGGACCTTGCCGCCGATCTGGACCACGTATTCCACCTCGTCGAGATGGGTGGCCGCTTCGTCATAGGCCGGCCAGCCGCCTTGGAAAATCGTTTCCCGGTGGCCCAAAAGGCTCCACAATTCCTCGGCCGCATGGGGGGCCAGGGGGGCCAGGAGGCGCACCGCCGCCTCGGAGACCACCCGGTTTCTGATTCGATTTTTGGTGAGGTGGTTTATGAGTTCCATCAGCCGGGCTATGGCCGTGTTGTAGGAAAAGCGGGCCAGGTCATTGGTCACGGCCTTGATGGTGCTGTGGAGGACGCGGCGGGTCTCGCCATCGGCTGGTTCGCCCTCGGCCAGGGCCTCGCCCTCTTCGGGGAGGACCGCGGCCCAGAAGCGGTCCAGGAAGGACTTCATGGCCTTGACCCCGCCGTCGCGGAAGTCGCCCCCTTCCAGGTAGGCGCCCATGAACATCAAATACATGCGGAAGGAATCGGCCCCGTATTTGTCCAGGTATTCGTCGGGGTTGATGACGTTGCCCCGGCTTTTGGACATCTTGGCCCCGTCGCGGACGATGAGGCCGTGGGCCACGAAGCGCCGGTAAGGTTCTTCGAAATCCAGGGCTCCGCAGGCCTTAAGAGCCCGGCAGAGCCAGCGGCTGTAGAGAAGGTGCAGCACCGCATGCTCGTTGCCGCCCACATAGAGATCCACCGGCAGCCATTTTTTGAGGCGGCCCTGGTCAAAGGGCCGGTCGTCGAATTCCGTGGCCGGGTAGCGGTAGAAATACCAGGCCGAGCAGAGAAAATTGTCCGAGACGTCGGTCTCCCGGGTGGCCGGTCCGCCGCATTCGGGGCAGGTGGTCCGGTAGAAGGCCTCGTCGCGCCGGAGGGGGGAGAGCCCTTGCCCGTCGGGCCGGTAGTCTTCCAGAAAGGGCAGGAGCACCGGCAGGTCTTTTTCCGGCGCCGGTATGGTCCCGCAACGGTCGCAATAGATTATGGGAATGGGCGGGCCCCAGTAGCGCTGGCGGCTGAGGCACCAGTCCCGGAGGCGGTAGTTGATCTTGGGTTCGGCCAGGCCACGCCCGGCCAGGTGGCCGGTGATGGCCTCGGCGCCGGCTTCCGTGGCCGCCAGACCGTTGAAATCACCGGAATTGACCAACAGGCCCTCGCCGATATAGGCTTCGTCAAGCGGGTCCCGGATAAGGCCGTCGGGGGAGACCACCTGGCGGATGGGCAGGTCGAATTTCCGGGCGAATTCGAAGTCCCGCTGGTCGTGGGCCGGCACGGCCATGATGGCCCCGGTGCCGTAGCCCATCAGCACATAGTCGGCGGCCCAGATGGGGATCCTCTCGCCGTTGACCGGGTTGACGGCCCAGGCCCCGGTAAAGACGCCCGTCTTTTCCCGGCCTTCGGCTTGGCGGTCCACCTCGGTCAGCCGGGCCGCCTCGGCCTGGTAGGCGGCCAGGGCGGCCGATTGGCCCGGGCCGGTTATTTGGGCCAACAGGGGGTGCTCCGGGGAGAAGACCATGTAGGTCACCCCGAAAAGAGTGTCCGGCCGGGTGGTGAAAATTTTGAAGGCCGGCCCGTTTTCCACCTGGAAGGCGACTTCGGCCCCCCGGCTGCGGCCGATCCAGTTGCGCTGGGCCGTCTTGGTCCGCTCGGACCAGTCTATGTGGTCCAGGTCGTCCAAGAGGTCTCCGGCGTAGGCCGTGGTCCGGAAATACCACTGTTCCAGGTCCTTCTTGCCCACCTGGGTCCCGCAGCGTTCGCATTCGCCGTCGATGACCTGTTCCGCGGCCAGGACGGTCTGGCAACTCGGGCACCAGTTCACCGGGCCTTTCTTTTTATAGGCCAGGCCGTTTTTATACAGGGCCAGGAAGATCCATTGGGTCCAGCGGTAGTATTCCGGGCTGGTGGTGTCCACCTGGCGGCTCCAGTCCACCATCAGGCCGATTTTCTGGAGCTGCTCCCGAAAGCGGGCTATGTTTTGGGGCACCAGTTCGGCCGGGTGGCGGCCGGTTTTCAGGGCGAAGTTTTCGGAATGCATGCCGAAGGCGTCAAAGCCCAGGGGCTCAAAGACGTCGTGGCCCAGGAGGCGGTGGTAGCGGCCCTGGATGTCGGAGCCCACGAAGGCGAAGACGTTGCCCACGTGAAGGCCCTCGGCCGAGGGGTAGGGGAACATCATCAGGTTGTAGAAAGGCCGTCGGGCCTTGTCCAGGTCCACCTGGTTCGTGCCCCGCTCCTCCCAGAGTTTCCGCCATTTGGACTCCACCGCTCGGGGGTCGTATCCGGCCATTTGCGCTTAATTCCTCGCTTAAGTAGTAAACTTTATATATATCATAACCCTGGTCCAAGTCAAGACACGGTGGCTTAAAGACCTGGAAAACCTGGCTTCAGGCCCGGGGATATAGTTCCCGGCCGTGCAGGCGGTGGAAGTTTTCCCTCAGTTTCTGGAACATGGCGTAGACCAGGGGAATGACCACGATGCCCAGGATCGAGGCGCTGAACATGCCGCCGAAGACGACCACCGAGACGTTCTGGCGGCTCATGGCCCCGGGCCCGGAGGAGATGATGAGGGGGAGTAAGCCGGCCAGAAAGGAGATGGAGGTCATCATAACCGCCCGGAACCGGAGGTTGGCCCCCTCGGCCGCGGCCTCCCGGATGCCGCGCCCCCGCTCCCGGGAGACCTTGGCGAATTCCACGATGAGGATGGCGTTTTTTGAGGCCAGGGCGATCAAGGTCACCAGGCCGATCTGGACGTAGATGCCCAGGGTCTGGCCGCTGATCATCACCGCGAGCAAGGCCCCGTAGAGGGCGGCGGATATGGAGAAGATGACCCCGACGGGAATGGTCCAGCTTTCGTAGAGGGCCACCAGGAAGAGATAGGCGAACAGGAGCGAAAGGCCGAAGACATAGACGGTCTGGCCCGAGGACTGCTTTTCCTGGAGGGTCCCGCCGGTCCACTCGAAGCCGTAGCCCCGGGGGAGGTCCGCCGAAATCGCCTCCATGGCCGCGATGGCCTCGCCCGTGCCCAGGCCGGGCTTGGCCGAACCCTGGACCTTGATGGTCCGGCTGTTGTTGTAGCGGGTGATGTTGTGGGGCGCGGTGGTGACCCGGGCCTCGATGAGGGAGCCGAGGGGCACCATACCTCCGGACTCGGAGCGGACATGGAGGTTATAGACATCTTCGAGGTTGCGGCGCTGGTCGGCCCCGGCCATCAAAATGACCCTGAAGGTCCGGCCCTCCAGGTTGAAGTCGTTGACGTAATAGCCGCCTAAAAAGGACTGCATGGCCGCGAAGACGTCGGAGACGGGCACCCCGAGGGCCTCGGCCTTGTCCCGGTCCAGGGTTATGTCGATAATGGGGGTGCCGGTGTTGAAGAAGGTCATAACGTAGAGAAGGCGGGGGTCGCGCATGGCCCGGCCCATGATCTGGAAACCCAGGCCTTCGAATTCCCGGAAGGGGCGGCCCTCGTAATCCATGAGTTGGTATTCAAAGCCGCCCACCGAGCCCAGGCCGATGATGGCCGGAAAGGGGAAGGAGCGGGCCGAGCCTTCAATGACGGAGGCCAGGCGCATATTGGCCTGGCCCATGATGGCCTCAAGGGATTTGGACCGGTCGGTCCGGCTCTCGTAGTCGTCCAGGAGGACGAACATGAAGGCGGCGTTGTTCTGCTCGGCGTTGTTGACCAGGTTCATGCCCAGAACCACCATGACGTTGCTGACTCCGGGTATGCCCCTTAAAAGGTCAGCGGTTTTAAGGGCCAGGGCCTCGGTCTTGTCTATGGAGGTGCCTTCGGGGGTGCCGAACTGCACCAGGAAGGCCCCCATGTCCTCTTCGGGCAGAAAGCCGGTGGGCATCCGGCTCAGGACCAGGCCGGAACAGGTCAGGAAGACGGCCACCAGGACCAGCCCGAAGGCCGAGCGCCGGAGCAGTTGTATCACCAGTCCCACATAGCGGCGGCGGAAGCCGTGCATGAATTTCTGGAAGTTCCTGACCACGAAATTAGGCCGGCGGCTGTGCCCCGGCTTGATGAAGACGGCGCACAGGGCCGGGGAGAGGGTCAGAGCGTTGATGGCGGAAATGAAGGTGGAGACGGAGATGGTCACCGCGAATTGCTGATAGAGCTTGCCGGAGACCCCGGGGATGAAGGCCACGGGCACGAAGACCGACAAAAGGACCAGGGTGATGGCCACGATGGGCCCGGTTATTTCCTCCATGGCCTTGACGGCCGCCTCCCGCGGGGCCAGGTCTTCCTGTTCCATGAGCCGTTCCACGTTCTCCACCACCACGATGGCGTCGTCCACCACCAGGCCTATGGCCAGAACCAGGGCCAGAAGGGAGATGGTATTGGCCGAAAAGCCCACGGCCCACAAGACGGCGAAGGTGCCCACCAGGGAGACCGGCACCGCGACCATGGGGATCAGGGTAGAACGCCAGTGGCCCAGAAAGAGATAGACCACCCCAACCACCAGGAAGAAGGCGATGATGATGGTCTCCTGGACCTTGTAGATGGAGGCTTTGACAAAGGTGGTGGCGTCGAAGACCGTGTCATAGGCCAGGCCGGGGGGGAAGCGGCGGCTCATGTCTTCCAGGGTGGCTTCCAGGCGGCTGACCACTTCCACGGCGTTGGAGCCGGCCGACTGGCTGACCATGATGCCCGTGGCCGGCAGGCCATTGTAAAAGGCCGCGGGGCTGTAGCGGGCGGCCCCCAGTTCCAGTTCGGCGATGTCCCTAAGGCGCAGCACCCCGCCGGGGCCGGTCCGGATGACTATGTCGCCGAATTCCCCGGGGGTGACCAGACGGCCCTGGGCGTTGAGGGTGAAATGGAGTTCCTGCCGGCCGTTGGTCGGAGGCGCCCCCAGTTCGCCCACCACCGCCTGGATGTTCTGCTGCCCCAGGGCCCGGGCGACGTCGCCCGGGGTCAGGCCCAATTTGGCCATGCGGGCTGTATCCAGCCAGACCCTCATGCTGTAAGGGCTGCCGAAATTCAGGACGTTGCCGACCCCGGGAATTCTGGATATCTCGTCCACCACGTTCGAGGTGACCCAGTTGGCCAGGGTCATCTTGTCCAGGCTGCCGTCCGGGGAAAAGAAGGAGATGGCTTTGAGCATGCCGGAGTTGCTCTTGTCCACGATCAGGCCGACGCGGGTGACCTCGTCGGGCAGGGCCGACTCGACCTTCTTAAGCCGGTTCTGCACATTGACCATGTTCATGTCCGGGTCGGAACCGATCTCAAAGGTCACGGTGAGGGTGTAGTTGCCGTTGCCCGAGGACTGGCTGGCCATGTAGAGCATCCGGTCCACGCCGTTGACGGCTTCCTCGATGGGCTGGGCCACCGCGCTTTCCAGGGTTTCGGCGCTGGCCCCGAGGTAGATGGCCCGCACGTTGACCTGGGGGGGCACGATGTCCGGGAACTGGGTGACCGGGATATTGACCAGGGCGATGAGGCCGGCGATGCTGATGATCAGGGACACCACCACCGCGAAGCGCGGCCGGTCGATGAAAACCTTGGAAATCATTTATCGTCCTCGCCGGCTGGTTGGCCCGGGGCCTTAGGGCCTTCCTCAGGCGGAGCCGGGCGCACCGGCGAACCCGGCCGGAGGGTCGCGCCGCCGCTCATCAGGCCCCTGACCACGATTTTATCCCCGGCGGCCAGGCCCTCCTTGATGAAGTAGTCCCGGTCCGTTTCGTCCCGTTCCAGCGCCACCGGCCGCCTTTCCGTGGTCCAGCCGCCGGCCTCGGGGATCTCCAGGGGGGCCAGGACATATTGGCCTTCGGCGTCGGTCAGCACCGCCTCCTTGGGGACCGCCAGCCGGGGCCGGGGCTGGGCGCTCTCCAGGATGGCGGTGATGATCTGGCCGGGGCGCAGGAGCCCCTCCGGGTTATTGAAGCTGGCCTTGAGCTTGACGGTGTCGGTCAGGACGTCGACCGTGGGCGCTATGTAGGTCACCCGGCCGGCTTGGGGATAATATGTTTCCGGGCCCAGTCTCAGGCGCACCCGCCAATCGTCCGGGTTGGGGGCTTCGCCGAGGATACCGGCGGCGGTGACGAGCCGGCTGGACAGGCCGAAAACGACCAGGATGGGATCGGTGGAAACCACGGTGGCCAGGACCCCGCTTTCCGGGCCCAGGAGACTGCCTTCGGAATAGGGCGTGTCGCTGATGCGGCCCGTGAAAGGGGCCCGGATGGTCGCGTAGTCCAGGTTCAGTTGGGCCTGGGTCTGGCTGGCCCGGGCGATGAGGACCTGGGCCTCGGCCACCTCGAAGGCGGCCTTGGCGCTGTCGAAATCGCTTTTGGTCGAGGTTTTTTTCTCAAAAAGATCCCGGATGCGGTTGAAATCCAGCGTGGCCCGGTCGTATTGGGCTTGGGCGGAGATCAGCCCGGCCTTGGCCATGTCCAAAAGCGCCTGATATTGGTCAGGCTCAATCTGGAACAGAACCTGGTCTTTCTCCACCAGGTCGCCGGCGCTGAAATTTTGGCGGCGCAGAAAACCGCTGACCCGGGCTTTGAGGTCCACGCTCAGGTCGGCTTCCATCTGGGCCACGAATTCCGAGGATTCGGCGAGGGTCAGGGCCCGGACTTCGCCTAAGACGACTGTCTGGGGCGGCAGGCTGAAGGGCGGCGGCTGGCGCCGTCCGGCCAGGATGGTCACAAGGGCCAGGACGATTATGCCCACGGGGATGAGCGCGAAGTAACTCGGTTTGAAGCGGACGTGATGGTGGGAAGCGTCGGACATGGCTTATCCTCACGGATGGTGCGGCAAAAATTAAGGCGCCTTGCTATGAGCGCCTGTCCTGGCCGCCGGTCGATCGTTGTTTGGCGCGTTCGGGAAGGCCTTCCGGGCGACCGCGCCTTCGGCCGGCGTTTGAGGAGACCTTAATCAGTTGGCACGGCCGTCTGACCAGGGCCTTTGGGATGGCTTTGGGGGAGGTTCTGGTAGCCGCCCGGGCTCTGGTAGTTTATGGGGTCCACTTTCAGGGCCCGCATCTTCTGGATGATGTATTCGGGGCGTTGGGCCAGAAGATCGGCCACCTGTTCCAATTCACCCTGGCAGCGGGACATGGCCGCCACCAACTGGTGGCGTTCGGCTTCCCCGATGAGGGCGGAGACCGTGGCGTCCTGGCCCACGAAACTGTCGGAGGACAGGCGCAAATGGGCCGGCAGGTCTTCCAGGACCACCCGGCCGTTGCGGTTGAAGAGGACCATGAGCCCGGCCTCCATCTTCAGCTCGGTGAGGTTGCCCGGCCAGCTATAGGCGCGGAGACATTCCATGGCCCCTGGGTCCACGCCGTCGAAATCGACGCCGATGTCCCGGGCGGCCCGGCCCAGGAAAATGTTCAGATAGGTTTCCAGATCGTCCTTGATCTCTCTTAAGGCGGGCATGGAAATGGTCAAGCCGTGCAAGCGCAGGTAGAGGTCTTCCCGGAACTGACCGGCTTCGACCAGGGCCGCCAGGTCGGTGGAGGTGGAACTGATTATCCTGAGATCCACCGCCTTGCCCCGACGGGCGCCCACGGGGAAGAAGAGTCCTTCCACCAGGGCCATCAAAAGAAATTTCTGGGCCGACGGGGGCAGGTATTCCACATGGCGCAGGAAGAGGGTGCCGCCATCGGCCAGTTCCACCACGCCGGTCCGGCTTTCGGAATTGGGGGCCTGGGCCATGCCGAAGAGGGTGGCTTCAATTTCCCCGGGGTGGATGCTGGCCAGATTGACTGATACCAGCCGTCCGCCCTTGCGCGGGCTGACGCCGTGGATATAGGCCGCCATGGCGGATTTGCCCGTGCCGGTCTCACCGTGGATCATTATGGAACCGGAGCCGGCCGCGGCCTGGATGGCCGTGGAGAAGACTATCTTCACCTTGGTGTTGTTGGTGGACAGGATGAGGTCGGAAGGGTCGGAGGCGTTATCATTTTGGAAGCGCTCGCCGGTGCCGGCCAAGTCGGCCAAGGCCGGGCTGATGAGGGTCAGCATGGCGGCGAAGGCCTTCATATCCCGGGGGGTGAACTTGCGGTTCTGGTTTTCCAGATACATGAGCCCCACAGTCTCCTGGTCGGCCTGGACAGGCCCCAGGAGGGCCGGCTGATCAATGAGCGCGACATGCCGGTTGCGGTCATGGAAGGTCAATTCGCTGATGCAGGAAGGCCACAGTAAGGCCTCCCGGTTCTTTATCACCCGGTTGAAGGCCGTCTGGCCCAAAAGGAGATGCTTGTCGTCATGCGAGGCCAGAAGCGAGATCAGGCGGCGGGCCGGCGGTCTGGTCGGCCACAAAAGGGCCATGAAGGTGATGCCGAAACGGTCCTGAAGATACTTGAGAATGACCGTCTCTATTTCCCCGGGGCTGGCGCACTGGGGCAGCCGGTGGGCTAGGGCCATCAGGGCCGGCACGTCTTCCGGGGCCGCTTCCGCGGCCGCCTGACCGGCCAAGGCGCTCACCAGCCCGGCCGCGGAGGTCGCGGCTTCATAGAGGTCGGAGATTATGATGGCGGAAGGGGCCGGCCCGATGATGATCGAAAGCCCGGGCTCGAAGATGAACAGCTCCTGGCCGATTTTTATGGTGTCGTAGGGTTCCAGGGGGGTTTGAGCGGTGACGGGCTGATCGTTGACCAGGGTGCCGTTGGTGCTGCCCAGGTCGGCGATGAAAAAATTTTCGCCCGTTTGGGAAATTTCGGCGTGCTGGCGCGAGGCGCTACGGTCGAAGATAATCAGGTCGCACTCCGGGCCCCGGCCCAGGACGGTCCTCTGGCCCAGTTGATAGCGAAAGCCGAGTTTGTCTTCCCTGAACGCGAAAATTTCAGCCATGGGCCTCCTCGCTTTTTGAGGTCAGCGGAAATTTCTGTTATTGTGACAAAAAAATGTCTGGATGTCAATCGGCTATTTGTTTAAAAATGTGAAGAGCAAGTAAAATGTCCTGAGTAAGAACACATGACCTGTCCGATCATGGTATAGCTAGTTCGGCTACTTGCTTGAAGATTTCCCTGACCGCCGCCGCCGCTTCCGGTGAGTTTTTGTAAACGCTCACGGACCTTCGGTCGGCTTCAATGATGGAATCAGCGAAGGGCAGAAAGCCCAGGATCTCCAGGTTGACCAGTTCCCGGCGGATGAAGTCCTCATCGCCCCGGCTCCTGATCTTGTTTCCCACGGCCGAAATCCGCCTGAGGCGGAGGTCGGCGCCCAGGCGCTCCACGGCCCGGGCCGTTTCCAGGGACCGCTGGCCCGGCTCCACCACTACTATGAGGTGGTCCACCCCCGAGGCCGTGGCCCGGCCCAGGTGTTCCAGCCCCGCTTCCATGTCCATGATGATCACTTCGTCCCGGGCCAGGACCAGGTGCATGATGATGTTCTTGAGCATGGTGCTTTCCGGGCAGATGCAGCCGCCGCCGCCCTTCTTGACCCCGCCCAGGGTCATGAACTTTATGCCGTCGACTTCCCGGGCCAGGCTGTCCGGCAGGTCATCCACCTTGGGGTTGATGGCGAACATGGAACCGTAGGTGCCCGGCTGGGAGCCGGTGCGCTCGGCCACCAACTCCTTCATTTCCGAAATGGGGGTCACTTCCCCAAGGTCGGGATAGCCCAGGGCGGCGGCCAGGTTGGCGTCGGGGTCGGCGTCTATGGCCAGGACCTTCTTGCCGTTTTCCTTGAAAAGATGGGCCAACGTGGCGGAAAAAGTGGTCTTGCCCACGCCGCCTTTGCCGGAAACCGCGATTTTCATCTCAACTATCTCCCGTCACAGATTTCTGGCCGCGCCCATGAGCCGGTAAACCAGGCCCGAGCCGAGCCAGGCGATGTCCTCGTTGGACAGGTAGGAGGCGATGACCGGATCGAAGAGTACCTGGCCCGAGCTTTCGAATTCTTCATCGCCCAGGTGGACCAGGATCGCCAGGTTCAGGTGGGGCAGCACGCGGAAGCGCCCGGCCTCGTCGCCGCCCAGGCCGGGAGCCGGTTCCCCGCCCAGAGCCGCAATGGCCCGGGTCAGGAGTCCGGGGGCTCGGCCGAAGGTCTTGGCCAGGGGCGCGATGGCCCGGCTGTGGAAGGCCTGGGTGTAGAATTCACCCCCGGGTATCTGGCGATAGGCCACCAGTTGCCCGGTGGGCCGGTCCCCGGTGGCGCCGTTGAGGTAGTGCAGCACCAGGACGGCGTCGGTCAGGCTGAACTCTTCGCCCGGCTTGGGATCCCGCCAGGTCACGGCCATGTCCGGGGCGGTGACGAGAACCTGGCGGCCGAAGAAATCCAGCTGAAAGCCGGCCGGGGCGGATAGGGCGGTGGCCCCGGCGGCCTCGGCCACCTGGTTGATATCCTTGGCCGCCAGCTCCTTGGCGGCCAGAAGGCAGGCGTTTTTGAAATCATCGACCCGCATAGTCGCTCCTTAAAAAAACGGCGGGGGGGGGCCCGGGCGGGGGGGGGCCCCCCCCCCGGGGGGGGGGGGGGGGGGGGGGGGGGCCCCGGCCGGCGGTTCCCCCTCGTTGTGGTTTTTTTTTT
>Ga0082212_10004539_pt1 | contig 19203 bp, 15 predicted proteins | sample TergutNt197P3_FD_71548 | JGI IMG/M metagenome (GOLD analysis project Ga0082212, IMG submission 71548) | Neocapritermes taracua P3 segment gut microbial communities from Petit-Saut dam, French Guiana - Nt197 P3 | ecosystem: Host-associated > Arthropoda: Insects > Digestive system > Gut ... | reverse complement strand
AACGGGATGATCCATCCCTGCGTACCGTGGCAGTTAGGGTATATTTATTGTCAAAAGTATAGATTGCCCTTCCAAAAAGACTGGCTAATTTATTCTCTGCCCACGTTTCATTAAATGCGCTTACCGATGCGCCGGCCCCCGCAAGCAGAAAGTCGCCGGTGGGGATATTAATAACGGTAAAGCCATTCGCAGTCCGGTAATAGTGTCTGAATTCGAAGCCGCCGACTGCGTTTACACGATGACGTTTTGCAAAGACCTTGGCATAAGTCAATTGTTGCGTAGTAGAGAGGTTCATCATCTCTGCATTCCCATTCTGAATGGTACCGTGCGATGCATTGGCAACGGGACCCCTGGGGTCATAATTTCCTTTTTCACGCATATACTGGTAATCGACGCTATACACAGAATTAAAGGTCAAATCGCGGGTAATCTTTATGGCAAAATCATTAGTATTCATGACTTTACTTGTGGTTGCCAAACGCCTGTTGTAGGCCGCAACCTGTAACGTGTTGTAGGAATAACCGCCCCATAAACCAAAAACATAACTGCCGTCTTCGTTGTAGGGCAAATTGGTAGGTACAATATACTTGACATTTCTGGCCGGATTACCGTAAGCTCCTTCGGGTTGCGCTTGTTCCTGATCAAAATAACTAATTAACGTGCTGGTTTTTAAGGTAAGCCATTTGGTAGCGTTGATATCGAGGTTTACACGGTAATTGTAACGATTAAATCCGGTTCGGATAATAGCCCCCTGATTTTGCGAAACAGTGAGGTTTGTGTAATAGGTTACATTCTCTGATCCTCCTCTTAACGACAAAGATACATTGGCGTCGAGCGCATTGCGGTATACCGCCTTTTGCCAGTCGTAGTAGGGCGCCGTTACCGCATAGCTGTTGTCCGGATTCAAAGAAATCCATCCACGGTCTCTATACCCGTTCAACTGATTGATATAGGCAGTACTGGTAGCGCCGCTATAATTCCTGTACGCCTCTAAAGACATATTTACCCATTGTTCCGAATTACACAGGTCGAGGAATTTGATGACGTTCGAAATACCGTAGTCTACCTTTGCAGAAAAGCGAGCCTGACCTGCTTTTCCCCTCTTGGTGGTGATAAAGATGACGCCGTTAGCAGCCTGCGCCCCGTAAATAGCTGCCGAAGCGTCTTTCAACACGGTGATGCTTTCGATATCATCAGCGTTTAACTGGTTAAAACCATCTCGCCCCCAAACACCGTCAATAACAATCAGAGGCGAAGTGCTACCTAATGTACTCCTCCCTCTAATTAATATGTCTGCAACATCGCTGCCCGGCTCTCCTCTTCTGTTGCTCGCAACGATACCCGTTAAACGCCCCGCCAGCGAATTAGATACCGACGCTGCGGGATTTTTTACTAACTGTTCGCCTTCAACATTGGAGATTGAACCTGTTACGGTTACTTTTCGTTGTACTCCGTATCCCACTACCACTACTTCGTCTATCAGATTGGTATCTTCGTTCATTGTCACATTGACGATTTGCCGTCCGGAAACTGCGACCTCCTGAGTCGCATAACCAACAAACGAAAAGATCAAAATAGCGTCCCTGTCAGGGACATTAACAGTGAATTTTCCGTTACTGTCGGTTGCTGTACCGACGGTAGAGCCTTTCACCACGATGGACACACCTGGCAGCGGATCATCGGCATCAGTAACCGTACCGGAAATTGTGACGCCTTGCTTCATTGCGCTTTCTGTCACTACTTTTTGCCTTGGTATCAACACAATTTGTTTGTCAATGATTTCATACCACGAATCAGTTTCCCGTGTAATCTGATTCAAGACACTTTCGACCGTTTCATTGTTGGCACGGATACTAATTGCCTTATTCACGTCAATTTTCGTAAAATCGTACATGAATACCAGGTCGCATTGTTTTTCTATTTCTTTCAATGCCTGCTTTACTGTTGCATTTTGCAACGACAGACTGATCTGTTGCCCTAAAATATTGGCATGGACATGTATCAGCCCTACTAATGAAAGTATAAAAATACATCTCATGATTATAGATATTTTATAGATACTTTTTGATTTATTAAAAATTTGCATACATTTGTTTGTTTATGAGTTACTATTAATTAGCATGATTTCGTCTCTGAAACTTGCCGGTTTGTTGACAAACATGCTATATTGCTGACAGTTGGCTCGTAAGCCTGCGCAGGACGCGTCCTGCGCTTTTTTAATTTTTTATCTCCTTAACAGGTTTTTTCCATAGGCAAATTGATTTTGTTACATACGAAAAACCACAGCAATGCCAAAACAAAGCTGCGGCAATAATAATTTCGGAAAATATTGCGCACAAAAAAACGCAATACATGAGCTTTTGACGATAATGTATCTATTCTTAGTCTCTCTCTCTCTCTCTCTCTCTCTCTACAAATATCGTGCCATTCGGACAGTTTCCCGAAGAAGAAGGCATTATATTTTTCAGAAAAATCGACATATTAACAAGAAATATTTAGGTTCAATATATAGTTATTTTATTTTCATCTATCCTGTATCGAAATTTACCGATTTTCTGCATGGCAGCCAATAATTCGGCAGGTGATTCGTGCCGCACGGTAAACGTATAGTGTTGTGTCCTTTGCAATGCCGGAGTTACATCAACTTTTAGATGATACCAACTCTCCAGCAGCCGGGCCGTTTCTGCCAGCGACTTGTCCTCAATACGCAGTTCATTGCCGGCCCAAAGCGTTACTAATCTATCGGATGTTTTGGTGTAGAGTTTTTTGTCTGCATGGCTGTAAACTGACGAGTTACCCGGCTCAAGACGGATATTCGGGCATCCTGCTGCAGAAAGCGACACCGATCCCTCGATTAAGGAAACAGTTGCTTCCGGTTTGTTGTCGTATGCATACACATTGAATTTGGTTCCATGTACCCTTACCTGTATATCTTTTATATCTACCAGAAATGGAATATTTTGATTTTTAGCGACATTAAAAAGAGCCTCGCCATTTAGCTGTACTTGCCGTTCATTTTCATTAAACCGGTTGGACAGTCTCAAACTGGTACGGGCATTAAGCCACACTTGTGTACCATCAGGCAAAGTAACGAATGATTTCCCGTATTGTGTCTGGTATTGCGTGTAAGTCACTGGTGACGGTTCGGTCGATGTTTTGAAGCGGGTACCTGTGGCAACACCGAATAATACCAGAATACAGGCTGCCGCAACTTGCCAGTGTACAGGAATGGAACGTATCGGTTTTTGGTATTGCTTTCTTATTTTTCCGACCACTTTTTTCCATGCACGTGATTTATCCGGATTGAATCCCGAATTAAGCTGACAAACATCATTCCACGCTTGCTGCAACTCGTTCCATAACCGACGATGCCGGTCATCTGCCTTAATCCAAAGATTAAGCCGGATTCTTTCATCTTCGCCGGCTGCGTTTTTCAATCTTTTCAGGATCAACTCCCACGGGATCGTCTTTACTTCATCATTTACCATCATACTTATATGGCACATGAAAAGAGACGATCCCTTAGAGGACAGTAAATTTTTTCGTCAGAACACTTTCAAATATGTTGTCAGGTATTTTTTTAACCGTTTTAACGCCGTATACATTTGCGCTTCCACTGTTTTCACGCTAATACCTTCACGTTTTGCTATTTCTTTGTACGATAATTCTTCTTCACGACTCATCCGAAAAATTTTACCGCATTTTTCAGGAAGACTCATCACAGCTTCTTCAATCAGGCGGTGTAAGTCATCTGTTTCGACAGCCATTTCTTCATACACGGAGTCATGCTGTTCCGGAACAAAACGTGTAAATTTCCGCATGTCACGCAAATGATTCAGCGCTTTATTGCGACATGCCGCAAACAAATAGGTACGGACGGAATTAGTGATCACAATATCCTGACTGTGTCCCCAAATATATATAAAGACGCCTTGTACAATATCTTCTGCGGTGTCTTGATCATCTATCAATGAATTGACATAACGGCACAATAAAACGTAATACCGGTCGAAGAGAAGACGCAAACTCTCCTCATTACCCTTCTGTATCCGATTGAAACATATTATGTCAGTGTCATTTGTCATGTTACAGTTATCCGCAAATTTTCATAAAGACACATCAATGATGATCTTGTCACCACAAAAATACAAAAATTTGTATTTCTGCAAAAATTTCAGCAATTTCGATTCGGTAGATTCAAAAAGATTTTTTCAAGCGAAAATGTTTCTGTGATGTCAAAATGATACAGAAATATCAGCAACTCCCAATTAAAAGAACGGGTATCCGATGGCAATACTCAGGCAGAAATCATCCCAGCTTACGCGCTTGCTGCCATCATGTTTTGGGGTAAATGCCCATCGGCCGTTTCCTGCCGGATCGTGCAGTTTCATGCCCAGATCGGAACGAAGAACCACATATTTGAAATCGAAGCGAAGGCCAAGTCCGCCGCTTAACGCTATTTCGCGATAAAAGCGATTGAAATTGAAATCGGCTCCGGGACGATCATCGTCTTTGCGTGAATCCCATACATTACCAACGTCCATAAAGAGCGCCCCTTCAACCAGCCCCACCAATTTGTACCGATATTCGAGATTGGCTTCCAATTTGATGTCGCCCGTGTTGTTGGGGTAACTGCTAAACGATACCGAATCCCTGTATGATCCGGGGCCTAGACTGCGCAGACGCCACCCGCGTATACTGTTGGCGCCGCCCACGAAATATTTCTTTTCAAACGGCATGGCAACCACTGTTTTTGACGATCCTGCATCATTGGCGACTGTAGTTTTTGAATTGCCGTAAGGCCACCCCACTCCGGTAAATATACGGGCTACCATCCGGTTATTTCCGTTGACGGTGAAATAATAACGCAGGTCGACGTCGCCTTTGACAAACTGCGAAAATTCGTTTTGGAACATAGCGTATGGCTTCCCCGGTTGCTTTGTCTGGTTGGACAGACGGTAAGCGGCATCGAGCAAAAGCCCGGCCGTTTCAAAATATGTTCTGATAAAGAAAAAATTATCTTTATTCAACAGGCGCATATCCCGCACAAAAGTATAACTGCTTGATACCACCATATGCGACTGGTAACTGTATTTCAGGTAGGGATAACGATTCAGAATAGAATTGAACCTGTCGTCGATACTGTGCAATTGTACAAAATTTACATCCAACGGTTTGACAAGATGGCTGACAACATCCGAACCACGCCAGTTGTAACCGAAAGAAGTATTGAATACTGTCCGCACGTAAAAGTTTGGATACTGTTGATAGTTGTAGGAAATGGAAAATGCAGTCTGGGGGTTGAATTTTTGTGTAAAACGATTGGAAGGAATGGGAAGCAGAAATTTCGGAATGTTGATGGACGCTTCGGCTTCGTATTCCATTTTTGCAGCATATCTTCCCAGCACCGACTGATTCTTGGTCACAGCCTCCACTAATCCGCGCAGTTTCAGGTTGAAGATTTCGGCATGACCGAAGAGGCTTTTGTTTTGGTATTGAAACCGCAAACCTCCGCCAAGGTTGCCATCCGAATTGGTGCCTTCCGTTTCAACGGAATAATTCTGCCGCGATAATGGCAACAGACTGATGTTCGCATCCAGCTCGCGCTGCGGCAAACCTGCCTGTCCCGGAAATTCTGAAAATTCGTGATTGATTTGCTTGAAATTACGCAGTCCGTTCAAATGCTGATGCGTCTGCTGAACATCGGAAATGCGATAAAGCGAATCGGGAAAGATAAATATGGCGTTTTTGATAGTGGACGCCTTTACCGGAAATTGTTGCGGAATGATAAAGCTCATATTGTTGTGCATGAGCGTATCTGAATCTGACTTTCGTTTGTCGGTCATTTCCATCAGATTTTGCATGTTCAGACTGGCATTCACCGTCAACGAACGTATATAATACTTCGGGTAGGGCATTTCAATTACCTGGTTATCATCTGTGCGCTCCGTATTTGGTCTGACGATAAGTTCAAGTCCGGTTTTTCTGTTCATATTGAATGTATCGACGCTGTAAGAGATAAAGTCTGCTGCAAAACTGAAATACCCATTATTTTTCAGGTTGGTTTCGATTCGTTTGTTTTCATTTTTCAGCACGTCAAGGTCAAAAAGCATTCCGGGCTTAATGAGTGAATTGATGGTGTCAGACAGTATCCATCGCGCAATGGACGTATCCGGAATCGAGTAGGTCAGTTTACTCACTGTGTATGGCCAGCCGGTTTTAATGCTGTATTGTACTTCTGCTTTTTTCTTTTTCAGAAACACCGTATCGGTAACTTTAGCATAGTAGTAACCTTTGTTTTCGAGATAACTGTTTAAATTCTTCACCGAAGCATCGGTCTGGTTTTGTTGCCATATAACAGGTTCTTCGCCATTTTTTCGCAACCATTCATTCCATTTGTTGTTTTTATCAAGTTTCGACGAATTGTACAGCCACAGGTGAAACCTTGCCCCCACGATTCTTTTGTTCGGTTTTTGCCGGACATACGATTTCAGCTGTTCTTTACTGATGCTCCTGTTGTCGATTTTTATTTCATACGAATGTAGCAAATACTCATCCTTTGATACATATTTGGTTGGATTGCAGGAAATAATTAAAAATGAAGAATTAAGAATGAAGAGAAAAGAGTGGTGCGTGAAGAAATCACAAAGAATACGAAGTTTATACCTAAACATTTCCTGACTCTTAATTCTTAATTCTTAATTTCTAATTCATAATTGAATTTACTCCCACTCGATTGTTGCCGGCGGTTTGGAACTGACGTCGTACACTACCCTGTTCACACCCTGCACCTTGTTGATAATTTCACCGGATACCTTTGCCAGAAATTCATAAGGGAGCTGTGCCCAGTCGGCTGTCATGGCGTCGACGGAAATCACGGCGCGCAAAGCGATAACGTTTTCATAAGTACGTTCGTCGTTCGTTACGCCAACCGATTTGACGGGCAGCAGAATAGCAGCAGCCTGCCAAACCCTGTCATACAAATCCCATTCGTGAAGCGCCTGTATGTATATATCATCGGCTTCCTGCAGTACATGTACCTTTTCGGGAGTAATGTCACCCAGAATACGGATACCTAATCCCGGCCCCGGAAAAGGGTGGCGCTTAAGCAGACGCGGCATCATACCCAACTCGCTACCCACACGGCGAACCTCATCCTTGAACAGCATTTGAAGCGGTTCAACCAATTTCAGATTCATCTTTTCGGGAAGGCCGCCTACATTATGATGCGACTTAATGGTCGTTCCCGTGACGGAAAGCGATTCGATAATGTCCGGGTATATGGTTCCCTGACCAAGCCATTTGATATGATTTAATTTGCGGGCTTCTTCCTCAAACACATCAATAAACCCCTTTCCGATAATTTTTCGTTTCGTTTCGGGGTCTGTCACGCCTGCCAAATGGCTGTAGAACCGTTCCCTTGCGTTGATTCCTTTCACGTTCAGTCCCATGTGTTCATAATCGCGAAGCACGTTCTCAAACTCGTTTTTGCGCAACAATCCATGATCGACAAAAATACAGTAGAGATTCTGACCAATCGCCCTGTTCAAAAGCATTGCCGTTACCGATGAATCCACGCCTCCCGAAAGAGCCAGAATCACCTTGTCATCACCCAGCTGACGCTTCAGCATCTCCACTGTTTTTTCAATAAACAGTGCCGGCGTCCAGTCTCTCTTCATGCCGCATGTAGAGAGAAAATTGTCGAGTAGCGGCAGCCCGTCATCCGTACCGGATATTTCCAGAACAGGATATTGACCGATGACGGACATATCAGGTTTATCGTTCATTGAGGATGGTTTTCCCGCAAAAACCACCCCTTTCACATCCGCATCATCTGCGGGGAATTTGTTGTAAGGCGCAATTTCGCAATATACGTTCATCTCCCTCACCCGTCGCCCGATGAGTTGCGTGGATGAGGAACCGAAATCAAGAATGATAATTTTTTCGTGCATATGAAATAAAGATGATGATTTGAAAATAATGACAAAAGTAAGCCATTTTTCGTTTATCTTTATTTTATAGAAAAAAAATGGGCGAAATTCATTCCATATTCTCCGTATCCATCACAATAGTTACCGGCCCGTCGTTGATTAACGCCACTTTCATATCGGCGCCGAAAATTCCGCAGGAAACAGGTTTTCCTGACAGTTCGCCTAAACGGTTTACAAATTGATGGTACAACGGTTCACTGATTTCCGGCGGTGCAGCGCGTATGAACGACGGCCGGTTGCCCTTGCGGGTGGAGGCATGAAGCGTAAATTGACTGACAGCCAGTATTTCGCCGGCTACATCCAATACGGACAGATTCATTTTGCCCTCTGTATCTGAAAAAATACGCATGTTGACAATTTTGGCGCACAACCGGTCAATGGATTTTTCAGAATCAACATCTTCAAATCCCGCCAGTATCATCAATCCCTGCCCTATTCGCGAATGGATTTTTCCGCCGATGGTCACCGACGCTTCGCTAACCCGCTGAATAACTGCACGCATTCACATCAGGGTAAAAGCTCCTTCATGGTAACTGCCGGAACGTCTTTCCGGTCTGTAATTTTTAATTCGGGGCGATTGTCCTGAAACGCATATCCTTCATTTTCTTTCAGAGGCCACACGATTGGCGCAAGGCACAGGACGGCAGTTTTGAATCCCTGCATCGTAGCGCCCGGATTACCGGTATGCGCTGAATTGGCTGCTTCGTTTTCAATCACAAACGGTTTGTCGAAACCAATTCCCATCAATGTTTCGAGGAAAGCGCGCCAGTCCATGCTGTCGTATCCGCCAAATCCGGGAAGCATGGCTTCGTAGGGATACCTGTCCCATTCGTGTTGCGGCACGGGAACTCCGGCTCGTTGTGCCAGTTCGTCGTTCACATACTGTTTGGGATACATGGCGCCCCAGTAGATACTCGACTGATTCCGCAGGTTTCGGGTAGCCTTTACGTGTACCCTGTGCAGCCTGTTGAGGTCTGTAGCTTTGATGACGTCTGCCGGATTGATGTGTTGCCAGACGTCGTGCGACGGGTCGTATGTTTCGCCGTGCGCCATGTCCGGAATCAATGCGTACATCAGTTTCCGCGCGGCAAGCGTACCGGGCAGGTTGTTGAACGTAACCGGCCATGTACGCGGCCGCCAGCCTTCCATCGGACAGTTTTCGTAGATGATCGTAACGCCCAGATCTCCGGCATATTTCACTATCGGCGCAAAAATACGTTGGTATTCGTAGAGATTCTTCTCGAATCCGCCATCCTGCATGCCCAACTCATCGTTGTAGCCTACGAATGTTCCCACTTTCACGTCGTTTTCGTCGCCTCCGCAGAGGTGTGCGATCCGTATCAGTTTCAGCAGGTGATTCTGGTTAGCTACTCTTTCGGCAGGGTCTCCGCCGATCAGGTTGACGTATGACCCGACGGAAAATCTCAATCCTTCGCGCCCAAACCATTCCAAAAGATGTTTGGCATGGTCGGCGCCGAAATTTTCGTAGTCGAGGTGGGTAGCCACGTGGTCGCTTCGGGAACTGCCCTGCGGAAATACGCACAATTCCAAACCCTGCACGCCTGCCTCTTTTGCTTTGTCTGCTATTTGAGCCAGTTCCAAAGGCTTAAATGCGGACGTCATCATCCAGATTTGATTATTCATGGTTTTTTGATTTTATGTTAAAAAAATATTCCAATACAGAAAAAATAAATATTTGTTTCATTTTCCGGCGCTGTTCAGGATTCGAGTATCTTCTTTAACTTTTCCATGCTTTTATAGCAAGTCATGTCTATTTGCACGGGAACAACTGAAATATAGTGATGTTTCAGCGCCCATTCGTCAGTATCCCGGGCATGAGGTTCTTCATTAAAGAAATCACCGGTCAGCCAGTAATAATCGCGGTTATTGGGGTCGATGCGGTGTTCAAATTCTTCTATCCAGTATCCGCGTGTCTGTCGGCAAACACGGATGCCCCTGATGTCATCGACCGGTATTTTTGGAATATTGACATTCAGGCAGGTTCTGCAACGCAGCCCGTTTTTCATTACCATTTCGATCATTTTTCTGACATATCCGATGTAGGGAGTAAAATCTGCTTTGGGCGAATGATCGAGCAGCGAAAAGCCGATGGCAGGAATGTGGTACATGCAGCCTTCGATGGCAGCCGCCATAGTACCGGAATACAGCACACTTACCGAAGAGTTGGCGCCATGATTGATACCTGAAAGCAAAAGATCGGGAGTACGGGTGGCTAATTTATTGAGAGCGATTTTGACGCAATCGGCAGGCGTACCATTGCTTACATACTTGGTAAATCCGGATTCTTCGGCATATTTTTCCACATGCAGGGGTACTTTCACTGTGATAGCGCTTGACATACCCGACTGGCTTTCAGTGGACACTACAACCAGCAAATCGCCATACGGACGGGCTGCTTCGATGAGTGCCTGCAGTCCGCCGGCACGGTATCCGTCGTCATTGGTAATCAGTATCAGAGGGCGATCATTCATTTCAAAAAAATTATTCAAATGTTGCTATTACCGTTTGGTTTCCTTTTGAAATCTGTTCCGGTTTGACTTTGATATTGGCGTCAGGCGGAAGAAAAATATCCACACGCGATCCGAATTTGATGAATCCCAAATCGGCTCCCTGAATCGCCTGATCACCCACTCTGGAATAGGTTACAATGCGTCGCGCCACAGCGCCGGCTATCTGACGCACAAGTATTTCCTGTCCGTTTGATGTTTTGATCACTATGGTAGACCGTTCGTTGAGTAAGGATGATTTTGGATGCCATGCAACTAAATATTTGCCCGGGTGGTATCTGGTATACATCAGTTCGCCGCTTACCGGATAGCGATTGACATGCACGTTGAGCGGCGACATAAAAACGGATATCTTTATCCGTTTGTCGTGAAAATACTCGGTTTCTTCTACTTCCTCAATTGCTACAATTTTACCATCGGCAGGGGCGAAAATTTTTTGATCATCCGGAATCAATGTTCGGTCAGGATTACGGAAAAACCACACGATCAGGCAGAAAAACACGAACGATGACGTCGCAAAAAGGATGGTGAGCCATTGATACGGCAAAAAGTAACGGATGATCACATTAAAACCCGCCAATGACAGGAAAGCAACGAGAATGATCATGTATCCTTCAGGGTGAATCTTCATACGAAAAAGATCAATTTTATGTTTGGTTAATGGTGGCTGCAAACATACATGAAAAAATAAATTTTTCCAAATTCGTTCAATATATTGTTATAATTAAGATGGTTTAATAAAATTTTTACTACTTTTACTGCCGATTTTGGCTTAAAAAAAAGAGGTTTTAAATAATAATTTTAAGAAATCATGACAGTCACACGTAGAAATTTTATCAAATCATCCACAGTATTAGCTGCAGGCGCTGCCATGCCCGCATGGGCAAAAACATCGGCTAATGACAGGATTCATGTAGCATTAATCGGTTGCCGGAGTATGGGCTGGAGCAACCTTACCGATTTTTTGCTTCATTCTGATGTACGATGTGTTGCGTTGGCGGATATCGATCAAAACACATTGTCGTCCAGAGCAGATGAGCTCGAAAAAAAGCAGGGAGTAAAACCGGATGTATACGGAGATTATCGTAAAATTCTGGACCGAAAGGACGTCGACATTGCAATCATCGGTACGCCTGATCACTGGCATTGCCTGCAGATGGTTGACGCTTGCAGGGCCGGCAAAGATGTGTATGTGGAGAAACCGATCAGCAACAGCATTGCCGAATGTGATGCGATGGTTGCCGCAGCCCGCAGGTACAACAGGATCGTGCAGGTAGGACAGCAGCAACGCAGCGGCGGTCACTGGAAGGAAATGGTTGATTACCTTCGTTCGGGGAAACTGGGAAACATCGGACACGTACACGTCTGGGCTAATTTTAACTATGCAGCCATGCAACCGCCCGTACCCGACAGCAAGGCGCCCGATGGCGTTGATTTTGAAACATGGTTGGGGCCGACGCCCGCACGTTCATTTAACCCGCAACGTTTTCACGGCTCCTGGCGGATGTTCTGGAATTATGGCGGAGGGTTGCTGACCGATTGGGGCGTTCATCTTCTCGATATGGGATTATGGGGTATGGATGTGAAAGCTGTACCACTCAAAACCAGCGCTTTCGGAGGAAAATTTCTGTCGCCAAATGGAGCGCATGAAACCTTTGATACGCTTATGGTGACCTATCAATTCGACAAGTTTACCATGACCTGGGAAAACAATGCAGGCACTGAAACCGGCCCCTACGGTAAAAATTACGGAGTTATGTTCCGTGGCGCCAATGGTACTTTAGTGGCCAACAGAGATAATTGGGAAATATATCCGGAAAGGAACCGTACCGGAGCTGCTAAAGCTCCGGAGATGACGGTAAAAGCAGATTTTCAGGATCATAAGCTGCATGTGACCAATTTCCTTGAATGTGTGAAAACACGAAACAGCCAAACGGCATGTACCATCGAAAACGGCAGTTTGTGCGCAAAATTTGCACATCTGGGAAATATTGCCGCACGGACAGGATTGTCACTGGCTTTTGATGATTCGGGGAAAAAATTTGATCATCCCGAAGCAGATAAGTATATCCGGCCGGCATATCGCGAGCCATGGAAATTTCCCATTATTTCATAATTTTTTGAAACCATTTGTATCCTTTTTACGTAAATAATAATTATTCATAATAAAAATAAAGTAAAGAAATGAAGATGAATTATTTTTCAAAATGTTGCCTGATAGCGTTTTTGGCAACGATAACCTTGGCGGGATGCTCCCGCTCGGTGAAACGTATTGATCCCAATACGACAACTGATTTGAGCGGTAGATGGAACGATACCGATTCGCGATTGACCTCCCAGGCCATGATAGAAGAAATGTTCGGCAGGCAGTGGGCGGTAGCTTTCGAGCAAAGTCACGGGAAAAAGCCGGTGATTGTGGTAGGGCTTGTCAACAACAAAAGCCACGAACACATTAATGTTGAAACCTTTATCAAAGATTTGGAAAGGTCCATCATTAACAATGGTTCTATACGTTTGGTAGAGGCCGGTGAAAGTCGTGAAGAATTACGCCGCGAACGTGCAGGGCAACAGGAGTTTGCATCTCCGGAAACCGCAAAAAAATGGGGTCGGGAGTTAGGCGCCGATTTCATGTTGCAGGGTACTGTTAATTCTATTGTTGACGGCTACAAAAGGAATCAGGCCATTTATTATCAAATAGATCTGACGCTTGCCAATATCGAAACCAATGAAAGAGTCTGGATGGGCAACAAGCAAATTAAGAAAATGATACGCAACTAATTAGGAATTACGAATTACGAATTACGAATTAGGAATTAATGATGCGCAACTGTTACTGCCGTTGGCTGATATATGTAGCCGCTGCTATTGTTTTGAGCGGTTGCGCATCATATTATGCGAAGAATATCAATCTGAACCGGTCAATAGAAACGGGGCAATTTGAAACAGCAAATAAATTACTTGAAAAAGATAACAAAAGCCCCAAAAGCCGGAATCGTCTGTTGTATTTCCTCAATCGTGGCTATGTGTCATGGATGTTGAATGATTTCAGTAAATCGGTTGATTTTCTGAATACAGCCGAAGATATTATCGACGATCACAGTATTCAACTTGGCGCCGAGGCATTGGCGTTGGTTACCAATCCCATGATGAAACCGTATCGCGCCGAGGATTTTGAAGTTGTGATGGTGAACTGTTTCAAGGCGATCAACTTTATGCAGCTGGACGAATACGAATCCGCAATGGTAGAGTGCAGGCGTATCAACCTGAAATTGAATCAACTGAACGACAAGTATCCCAGCCACAAAAACCGTTATCAGCGCGACGCTTTCGCGAATGTAATGATGGGATTGCTGTACGACGCCAATGGCGACTACAACAACGCATTCATCGCCTATCGTAATGCTTTGGAAATTTACGAAACCGATTATGCTCAAAATTTTAATATACAACCGCCGCAACAACTCAAGTTAGATTTGCTCCGCACGGCACAGATTATGGGTTTTGGCAGCGAATTGGATTTTTACGAGCGCAAATTCGGTATGAAATACACGCCACCTGCCCGGAAACCTGAAGCCGAAATGTTCTTCTTCTGGATGAACGGCTTTGGTCCGGTCAAGGACGAGTGGAGTTTAAATTTTACGATCGTCAGAGGTACAGGCGGATTGGTATCTTTTGTGAATGAAGGCGAGAATCTTTCGTTTCCTTTCCCATTGGGTTCATCATCCGATGGCAATTCCTTTTCGGATTTGAAAGTAATCAGGGTGGCTTTCCCGAAGTATGTTGAACGCAAACCGACTTCGCAAAGCGCTGTCATCACGTCCGGCGTTGCCTCCTATCCGCTCGAACCGGCCGAAGACATCAATGCAATAGCATTCAAAACGCTGAATGACCGTTTCATGCGCGAAATGGCCAATTCGCTGCTTCGGGTGGCCACCAAACAAGCCCTTGAAGAAGCGGCACGCAAAAAGGACAAAAACACAGGATCCGTTTTAAGTATCCTGAATGCCGTTACGGAGAAAGCCGATACGCGCAACTGGCAATGCCTGCCTCACGGAATTTCGTATGCGCGGATACCGCTGACCGCCGGAGACAACAAATTGACGCTAAACGTGAAAATGGCAGATGGAAGAAACGTTACAACAGATGTATCCATTCAGGCAAAACAGGGCAAAACTTATTTTCATGCGTTTCATACACTGAATTAAGGCTGCGTTAACATCTCAATATCTTATTTTTTCATTGTCTTTTGATATGATTTTCTATCGACAGGTTTTCCGTCGTTCAGTTTTATTCTGTCGAATTTTTTGTTATTAACAGGAAACAGTTGCGACCTGTCTGCCATTACAGCCTTTTTATCGGCGCTACGGGTTAATGATGCTAATTTAGAACGGGGTATTGCCGGTTTGTTAAGAACCGTTTTGCCGGCAAACTTCGATGCTTTGGCCGGCGCCGGTGAAACTGGCGTCAATTCAAGTTTGATATCGGGATATATGTTGGTTAGAAAGCCTAAACAGAACTCTTCATCGTTTTCAGTATAATTGAAATCATAAACATAAACGCCTGTATGCAACGGGAGATCATTAACAACGCCAACAGTTCCACCTAAATTTATATCAATTAACCCGCTAAAATCCAATGTCTGGTTCATCTTGTCATATTCAACAGTCCAGGGATTTTTCAGTGATACCTGAATTACTTCATCTTTATATATCACAAAATATTCCAAATAAGCTCTGATTTTACCGTCTTCCCAAAGAGGATATTGAGCGTCCAAAAGGAATTTTCCGGCAATATAATCGGCATATATCGTAATATCTTCATCGGCAAAATTTGTTATGGCAATATATGGTCCAAAATTATCATCATCAAAAACGGGTTCTACTTTGCCTTCCCATTCAGATTTAGACTCATAGCCTCCTGTAAACTGCAACTGGGGCGTACCGGTTGCCGTATAATCGCTTTCGGCGATACCTGTTTCAGACATATCATCCGAAAGGTCTTCAAATTGAATGGTACCGGTATAGCTATAACGAATCTTATCGGCCGCAGCGTTTGTAAAAGCATCTTTTCCGGTAAAGTTCGTAGTGATGGTATATGTGTTGCCGGTCAGCTCCACATCAAAAGTACCCCCTGTAATCAGTGTAAACTTCTCAAGGTTGACATCATAAACGAAAGATCCGAAAAACATATCCTCTCCACTGTCATACTCTCCATCAATGAATGATTTTGCCTCTCCGATTTCTGTAAGATGATATGTTCCTGCATCCAATCTGAACTTTTCGGCTGAAGCGTAGGTACTGAATCCCAAAATCTGTATGCCCGCCATTTCATCGGAGGCATTGTACATATCCAGTGCAAATAAGGCAGTACCTGCTCCCATATTTCCAAAATATAAACCTTCTGCCGTATCGAACGGAGAATATTCTATACGGGTTACCTCCTGGATTACCTGCAAGCTGACAGGAGTTGCATTTCCGGCAGTAATGATGATCATTGCTTCGCGCGGGTTTGTTTCAAAATTCAATCCGGCAGGGGTCACATGAAGTGTTAAGCCGTCCTTTTCAAGCGTCAGCCATAAAGGTACGCCGGAATAATTCCAATTCACAACATCGGTAAGAACCACCACTTCTTGTCTGTCAGTATTGTCTGCTTCGAATGTAAGCGTGGATTTAGTGAGTGATAGTGTGTTTACCACAGCCGCAGACTGATTCACAGTAACGATTTCCTGTTTTGCCGATCCTGCTTTTACGGTGATTGTTCCGGTACGATCGGCGCTTGTGCTGGTATTTTTTTCTACTGTAACGGCAAACATACCTTCCCCTTTGTTAACGGTGATCCAGCTGGAAGATGGCGTGGCGTCCCATTGTTTGACGTTGGTGTCCACAGTCACGGTTTTGGCATTGGTATCGTCGGCGGTAAAAACAATCTCGGCAGGCGAGACAGATAATTTATCTTTTTCCCTGTCACATGCCGTAATTGCAGCAAACAGGCATATCAACAGGTTCGGTACTATTCTTTTCATGGTATTATTTTTAAAATTTTTGAGATGACAAAGATAATTGATTATGGCCAGAATTCTATTTCAAAATCCACTATTACCCAATTATCCGGGTTTGTGACGTCTACCAGACGGAGTTCGTCAATGTTTGCTATATTTTTGAGATTTGAAATGTCTCTGTCAGGCACAAGAATAAAGGTTTTTCCGTTAAACGCATTTAGTGTAAACATCGACACTGCGTTGGATAAAAAACCGGCAATGTTTCCGATTGCGTTTGTTTTGGCCTGATTAAAGGTAAATTTTATACGGTCGTCGCTCACCATTTCAAAATCATATACATATGTGCCGACATAGACTGCATTGTCGTCCTCATCCCAGACTCCGAATGAAATACCGGGAGCATTATCCTTGTCGAGAGCGCCTAACCACATATATGCCAGGCGAAAACTATACCCCTGATAACTGAGCAGATTATCTTTTGCCGTATTCCATGCCGGTAGAAGTCCCGGCCCGATATGGTCTGTCTTGAAGTACCAATCGGTGAAGGAGAGATTATCAACAAAATATTTGGACAGGGGGACTGTAACAAATGATATTTCTGCATTTGCCTGGTCAGATAACAATTTATCACCGGCCGCCTGATAGGTGAATGTATGTAAAGTCTCGCCTTCGATAGTTACCGGTTCGTAGAATCTGATACCGTCGGGCGTTATTATAAACGGGACTGATTTCTTGTCGTTTCCGTTGGCTTCCAAAGCAAAAACCTTTGTTTTGCCTGTTCTTACGATGGATATTTCTCTGCCGCCTACGGTCATTCTGTAAGCCGGCGCAATTACATTATCCCGCATTTCCTGCAGCGATTTGCCGTATTCTTCCCACGAAAGATTCGCAGGGAGAGGCGTCATGCGAATGGTGTTCCCTGTTTTCTTTCCTTTGAGGATAAATTCGTTTTCTGTTCCGCTTTCCACGCAAAACTCGTAATCGCCCTCATAGTTCAGCCCGTAGCCGCCTCCCTGATTGATGGCCGGGTCAGAAAAATAATGCAAAATCGTGTTGTAGGTATCGAAATTGATGGTTGGTCCCATATCTGTTCCCATCGTCCATGTGCTGATTGCCGATGCAGCAGGATCAATTTCCGACCGCACGGTCACCTGATCGCCGCTCCCGAAGCGGAAATACAGGTTGAATCCTCCGTATTTTCTTGTTTTTTCGGGATAATACTCCACTAACCAGCCGTTGGTTTGCCCCGTCAACAGTTCCCGATAAATCTGCAACGACTCTGTCATTCTATCGGCTGCCGGCTTGTCGAAAAGGTCTTCGGTATCGTGCACGCATGAGGTCAGCAACGATATTGCCAGAAAAAATGTGATGTATAAAAGTCTGTTTTTCATCTGTATACATTTAATAATCGAAATAGAATCAATTTCCCCAAAACGGATACGTCGGCAAATTTTCAAGTCTGTCAAAATCGAAATACTGTATTTCGTTGGAGCGGCGCCGGATCACGTTTTTTAATTGTTCGACGTCTATGCCCCATGCATCTTTCATGTATTTTTTCACTGTATTGACTTTCATCAGTATAATGGCGCTGCCTTCGGAGCCGGCCTGGGATAACTTGTCATTCCATTCGGCAGTTGTCCAGGTGATGTAGCGCGAGAGCGTTTCCACAAAATCCTCGTCGGGCTGCGAGCCTGCATAGCTGGATACAAAGCCGAAGGTAGCAGCCTCCTCTTCTTTTCTGTTGTACCATTGCGCCGGCATATAGTTTCCTACCGATATGGCCTGAAACTCTCTGGGATAATCCTTCGTTTGGTGCAGAATGTGGGCAAACTCGTGATGGATGGTATTGAAAAAATACTGATTGGTGATTTCTTTGGGTATCAGATCATTTACCTGCGTAATGGTAATCTTCAGTCCGCCTTCGGCAGTTCCCAGCCTGATGGTCGATTCGTCCCACTCGGCCGAACCGACGAAGTGCAGGATGCGCGGCACATTGGCGCGAATGAAATGTATGCCGTCGGCAGCCACTTCCGCATATGCGTCTAACCACAGATATTTGAGCAGCCAGGCCATTTGCTTCGCCTTTTGTATTTCAGCGGGGATCACATTATAATTGAAATCGGTTTCTACGTCGCGCAACCTGTAATATACCCGCATGTTGTATGGCGCTACATAGTTCCGGCGTAACCATTCGTCGAACGTATTAAGTTCAGGCGTTGATGTGTCGAAAATGGAATGGTTGACGTCCGGTACGTCATCCTTGCACGACCAGAGGGTTGATGCGAGAATGGCGATGAAATAAAAAATAATCCTGTTCATTTTTGTTTTTTAATTGTTGCAAATGTAATCAAAAATGACATTAGTATACAAATCTGAAAAGAATTTGCAGCAAAATTATTTTCGGGTTCTATTACGTTTTGTATGGGTAACTTCAAAATAATCTGTTTAGCGTTTCCATCACATGCCCAAACATGATGGTCATGTTTTCAAACATTTTTCGCTTTTTCACGTATAATTGACTATCATTCATAAAATAAATAATCATCATTTCAGGAATTATAGCGATAGATACAGGTTCAAAAAATAAATCATAAAAAGACATCATGATGAAAGCATATTTTGCATTTTTGTTTGGCGGGGCAGTATTTGGCGGCTTTGCAGCGCTGATATTTTTCGTGTGGATATA
>Ga0082212_10004538_pt1 | contig 19206 bp, 18 predicted proteins | sample TergutNt197P3_FD_71548 | JGI IMG/M metagenome (GOLD analysis project Ga0082212, IMG submission 71548) | Neocapritermes taracua P3 segment gut microbial communities from Petit-Saut dam, French Guiana - Nt197 P3 | ecosystem: Host-associated > Arthropoda: Insects > Digestive system > Gut ... | reverse complement strand
ATGACGCTGCTCAAGACATTGCCCATGACCATGTACCCTAACGCGGGCAGTGCTATTTTTTGGAAAGACTTGTTACGCATATCATTACCTTTATTTGAAACAATAATACTCAACTATACAATTTCTATACGAGGAGAGAAAAACAATGAATAAACCGAGATTTGATGATGCAGGGTTAGTCGTGGGCGGAAGCGTAGGGATTTTGCACGGAAATAACGCGCGAATCAACCCCAAGAAACCCATTATCCCACAATGGAACAACGTAATCGGCGACCATTCCGAAAATCGCTACGGCAGGTATAATCGGTTAGACGTAGATTTGCAAGACCGCGCCGCGATTGCTAAAGATGAAGTTGACGCTAATCCGTTGTCGTGAGTGTTGTAGTCGCCGCCGTTTATTCGGCGGCGGCGATGATATCCAAAACAATCACTGATTGTTCTAACACTGCGGCGGCTTTTTCGGGCGTGAGTTTCGCAGTAGCAGTGTTCACGCGAATCACGATATATAAGTCCTCAGGGATAGGCGCGCCTGAATCGTCAGCCGTGTCTGTGTCAGTCTCCCACGCTAAAGCAGAGCCGTTCACCGCATAAAAGAACGTGTCGGTGACGTGTGGGTTGTCGGGGTATCTCTCTGCGAGGTTGAGGTAGAACTGTTCAATGGGCAAATCGTCCCCCGGGATTTTCTCGAGAACTTCTTTATTCCCGATGAACAATAGCGCGTTCGCGCTTTGCAACTCTCCAATCAGTTTGACGGCGTTCCCTTGAACTGCTTGCGGATTGCGCCCTTCGATAACTAAGTCAATATGCAGACAGTTGACGTATACGTTGCCGTTCTCATTGAAGTCGGGCGTGTGTTCCTCTAACGAGGCACGTAACAGACTGCCGTCCGTCATGAAGAAAGACGACGTTGGCGCGTCGTCAGACAGCCACAACACGGTCATGTCGGGTTTCTCGGTATTCATGCTCAAAAATATCATGCTTAAAACCATCAACAAACAGAATCCCCCTATAACCAAGTGCAGTTTATGGTGGTATAGGAAATTCTCTAAGATTGCTTTTATGCCTACGGGTTTCTCGATATGATACTTTTGCAATTCTAAATTTTCGGTTAGTTGTTCCTCGTCGATTAACCCTTGTTTGAGTTTCAGAAACTCGCGATAATCGTCATTCATAGCTTACTTAGAAATTTCAAGGATTTCGTACTTAACTATACCGCCGGGCGTTTCAGCCTCTACGATGTCACCCACGGTCTTGCCCATGCACGCGCTGCCAATGGGCGATTCATTGCTGATTTTGCCCTTGCTCATGTCCACTTCACGGCTTCCCACCATGGACAGGTTCAGCTCCTTACTGTCGGCGACGTTCTTGATTTTGATTTTGTTTCCGATTTGTACTTGGTCGGTAGTGAGGCTCTCCTCGTCCAATAACTCGACGTTCATGAGCGTCGCCTCGATTTGTGCAATACGCGACTCAATAATCCCCTGCTCATTCTTCGCCTCGTCATACTCGGCGTTCTCCGAAAGGTCACCAAAAGACATGGCAACCTTGATTTTATCGGCGACTTCTCTGCGCTTGACCGTCTTGAGCTGTTCGAGTTCTTCCTGTAGTTTTTGGAGACCCTCTTGTGTAAGAATTGTTTTTGACATGATTATTTATCCCTTTCTGAGTTGTTCTATTTGCATTTCAACATAGGCTACGTCCTCTGCGTCCATAATGGATTTTTGACGCATAATAGCTCTGTCAAGTCCTATAACAACGGTGTTCAAGTTGTCTTCTTTCATCATCAACAAATCAAACAAAGTCGATTTTAAGTCAGCGTTTTTGTTTGTCGGCATAAATTTTCCTCCTAATCAGCTTAGTAAGCCGCAGTATTGATAATTTCAAAGGCGCGTCGGATTTGCAAGTCGGGTATTTCCGAAAGCTCAATATCTCTGAAATCGTTGATGTTATACGAAATAGTTTCCGCGCCTAAGTCTACCGCGAAATTGGGAGAAAGCCCTGCCCCTGCGTAATCGTCGCCACCTGTCAGCATGATTCGTGCTACAGTAACGCGGATTGCACTTTCGTCTTTAAGTTGTTGCGTTTCGGTCAGAAACGTGTTCCCTGCCGAGTTCACGCCTACAATCTGCGCGTCTGAATGTGTCCGTAAAATCGCTGCAAACAGCTCCCCGGCACCCGCCGTCTGTGCGTTGACTAATACGATAATGGGCAGCCCCTGCATAGCGGCAGGCAGTGCGCGGTTATCGTCGGTCACAATAAAATCCCGCACGACGCCGCCTCGGTGTTCACTTCGCGCAATCGTCCCTGCGCCGACTAACGCGTTGGTCATGTTGATGACGGGCGTGTAATAATCGCTGTCATTGTCGCGCAGGTCAATGAGGATAGCGCGCACGTTCGCGTCGGCGAACGTTTTGAGTGCCGTGTCAAACTGAGCGTCGGTGAGCGCGTTAAACGTGTCAATACGTGCAAACCCTACTTCGTTCACCACGTCGGCTTCAACCGATACCACGGCAATGGACTGTCGAATGAGCGAAAACTCCAGCGTTTCACCGTCTCGCAATACGTTGATTTTCACGCGAACGTGTTCGTCGCCCTCTAACAGTCGCGCGGCAACATCAGCTCCGACTGAAAGCACGCTGGTATCCTCAATATCGGTAATCATATCGTTGATTTGCACGCCTAACGACTCCGCAGATGAGCCGGCGTAAACGTGCGTGATGATGAGGTATCCCGAGCCCTCCGCCTCTGTTCTGATTCCGGCGGTGATGAGCTGTCCGCTTTCTTCGGCGATTTGTTGGCGGTATTGTTCAGGGGTCATATATACGGTATTTTGGTCGCCGATGCCCTCAATATACCCCGAGAAGATTCCGATTTCAACATCTTCGTCGCTTATTTCACCATAGAAGTTGTTGCGGATAAACGTGTCGATTTCTTGCAGTTTCGCGCTGATTGTGTCCCGCCCTAACGCGCCCGGGAGCAAGCCATTGTACATATTGAGCGAAACAGTCCATGTGACGACGAATGTAACGGTACAGGCGATGAAAATGAGGCTGATACAAACGCCTATTGATATTTTTTTATTCATAACAAGTATTGTAACATAGTTTTTGCCGTTTGTCAAGAGGTGATTTTGGGGCAAACGAAAAGCCCGTTATACGAGCTTAGGTTTGGGTTTTGTAAAAAGACAGATTTTATCTTATCCAATAAAACTTGATATTTTCAGAGTTTGTTTGTTCAATTATATCAAACTCGTGAGGGCACAAGCATCTAAAATGTAGACGTTCTTCACAACTCTAACTCCTTATCTATGTCTTTCATAGAGAAAAATTCATCTACTGTAAGACCGCTCCCTTTTGTAAGACCTCTAAGTGACCCCCATTGTTTCTTGTGCGGGAGTTGTATTGCTTATTATTGGTCTTTCTAAAATTTCAGTCATATTCTCACGTCCTTTCCCTAAAATAATCGCCGTTGCCGCCGCGCCTACGCATATACCTATCACAAATATAACATATTTCGACATATAAGTCAATTCCTTTTTGTAAAATATTTGATATAATTATACTGCACAAAAATAAAGAAACCTGTCGGAATAACTCAAACAGGTTTCTTTTTTGATTTACATAAATCGACAGGCTTACACCGCTTCACCTACTGCAACCGCGCAAGCAACTGTCGCGCCCACCATAGGGTTGTTGCCCATACCGATTAACCCCATCATCTCTACGTGTGCCGGAACGCTTGAGCTGCCCGCGAACTGCGCGTCGCCGTGCATTCTTCCCATTGAGTCGGTCATGCCGTATGACGCAGGACCCGCCGCCATGTTATCGGGGTGGAGCGTACGCCCTGTGCCGCCGCCCGACGCTACCGAGAAATACTTCTTGTCGTGTTCGCCTGACCACTTCTTGTACGTCCCCGCGACAAGGTGTTGGAACCGAGTCGGGTTAGTAGAGTTGCCCGTAATACTCACCTCGACGCTCTCGTGTTTCATAATCGCTACGCCCTCGCACACGTCGTTACAGCCGTATACTTTAACTTTGGCTTTTTCGCCGTCAGAAAACGCCACTTCTTTGACGATTTTGAGGTCGTCATTAGAAATGTCATACTGTGTCTGAACATAGGTGAACCCGTTGATTCGTGAGATGATATACGCCGCGTCTTTACCCAAACCGTTGAGGATTACTTTGAGCGGTTCTTGCCGCGCTTTGTTGGCGGTTTTTGCAATACCGATTGCTCCCTCAGCCGCCGCGAAACTCTCATGCCCTGCCAAGAAACAGAAACACTTGTTCTCTTCTTTCAGCAACATTGCGCCGAGGTTGCCGTGACCTAATCCCACTTCGCGGTTTTCCGCCACGCTTCCGGGGATACAGAACGCTTGCAACCCAATCCCGATTGCCGCCGCTGCGTCAGCCGCCGCCGTGATTCCTTTTTTAATGGCGATTGCCGTACCGAGTGTGTATGCCCAGACTGCGTTTTCAAACGCAATCGGTTGAACGCCGAGAACGATTTCCCGCACGTCGATTCCTTTGGATTTGCACAGGTCGTCCGCTGCCTGTAAGTCTGCCAAACCGTATTCTTTACAGCACGCGTCAATCTTGGATTGCCGTCTGTTTTGACCCTCAAATTTTATCATTGTTCTTCTCCGCCTCCTTAATTACTTTTGCGATTATCTCCAATGCTTTTTCAACTCGCCCATCTTCAAGCAGTGCTTGAATAGACAAAAGCACAGTCATCAGCTCTAATCGTGTCATAGTCAAGTTCCTCCGATTATTACTTCGCTTCCAATTCTTTTTCGATGTTTTCGACTTGCTTGAAAGCCTCGTTACCTAACGTCATTCGCACTGATTTTGCATATTGGCGTGCGTCAATTTCGCCGCGTTCAAACAACACCGTTTGATAAGCAATTCCGCGTGTAAAAGCCTCAAATTCTTTTGTAGTCATTTTTTCAAACCATACCTTTCCGCCACCGTAGCGACGTGAATTTTCCCGCTCATCACAAGATGATTTGCTTTATCCCTTTTTTACTCCTCGCGCGGGTCGATTGTTTTCGCCGCCTCAGCGAATCTGCCGTACGTGCCGAGGTTGGCTTTATACGCCTCGTCGGGTGATTTACCTTTGCGAATGTCCTCAAGCATTTTGCCGACTTTTACAAACTCGTACCCGATAATCTCGTCATTTTTATCCAACGCCAACTTGTTGATGTAGCCCTCTGCCATCTCCATGTAGCGCGTTCCTTTAGCTTTGGTGGAGAAAATCGTCCCTACTTGTGAGCGCAGACCCTTGCCCAAGTCCTCAAGACCTGCGCCAATGGGCAGACCGTCTTCCGAGAACGCCGTCTGCGTTCTGCCGTAGGCGATTTGCAGGAACAATTCGCGCATTGCGACGTTAATGGCGTCGCACACCAAGTCAGTGTTGAGTGCTTCCAAAATCGTTTTGCCCACGATGATTTCCGCCGCCATAGCCGCTGAGTGCGTCATACCCGAGCAACCGAGCGTTTCAATCAGGCTTTCTTCAATCACGCCGCCTTTGACGTTAAGCGTCAGCTTGCAAGTCCCCTGTTGCGGCGCGCACCAGCCTACACCGTGGGTCAAGCCGCTGATGTCGCTGATTTGGTAGGCGTTCACCCACTTCCCCTCAACGGGAATGGGCGCGGGCCCGTGATTGGCGTTGTTGCGGACAACGCACATTTGTTCAACTTCGTGGGAATAAGAAATTTTACTCATTAAAATAACCTGTCCTTTCTTATAACTTCGGGCAAACGTACACTCCTTGCCCTTGTTTATTTCATCATTATACCATATATAACCTGCAGTGTCAACTACTACGGCGTAATATTTGCGTAAATGCCTTTGAGGATGCCTTTTCGCGCCCGAAACGCATTCTTCACGCTGTCTAATTCGGCTTTATAGGCGGAAATTGCCGATTTATGCGCTTCAATGGCGGTAATCCGTTCGCGTTTCAGACCGCCTGCATTCGCCGCGAACCAGTAAATCCCGCAGGTAAGCACCGACAGCATGACCGCTTTTTGATTCATGCTTGCGTGTTGTGCCCCCATGTCGTTTAACTGTTTTTCCATGGCGGCTAAGGTATCCCTGCGCGACAAATCGGTGGGTAATCCTTCGTTAAACGCCTGCCGCCCGTCTCCCGTGACCCACAACACAAACGTCCCGCCGTTGTATCTGAACGTGATACGGTACAACCCTAACAACACCCGCGTAACGTCTCTCTGGACGTTGCCGGGGTTGACGATGAAGTCTTTGACGTTGCGTCCGCCTACCTGCGTTCGCGCTTGATTGGCAAGCGTCGCGTCAACCGCAGGCTTGACGTGTTCACCGAACAGCGCGGGTACGGGATAGTCATAGTTCATGGTGACACAATCAGGTGGGAAAACAAGCTCCTCCACGTCAATGAGGTTTGCGGTCTGATACGTGGCATACAGTGTCTTAACAGGCGGCGTCATGCGACGATTGCCTGATGCAAAAATAGTCGGAGACACTGACACCAAGCTGGACTGTGGCGTCCATTCGGTGTAGTTTTCGTTCACGATTCGTTTGTTACTGCCCGAGCCTACGACTTTCTGCCGTTGACGCTCAACGCCGAGTTCGTACGAAAACGCCGCTTGCGCGCTGCACGAAAAGCAGTAGGACGGAACGTAGTACCGCTCCTCCGACAGGACTTCTACGTTGTCGAAAACGTCAAGAGGGACGACAGGCGACGCACACAGCGCGTCCACCAACATAAAGTGTAGGCGGACGGGAGGCGTGCATAACGCGACGCCGCTGTTGATGTCCTGTTTTGCCGCAATTTCGGCGTTTTGGTTATTAGTGTTGCGTTCCCACAACACGCTTCCGCCGCAGTGTGAACACACTACTGTTTCGCGCGCTGATTCGGGGATTGGTAATGCCGCATCGCAACCGGGGCAACGAAAATCTTTCATGTTACGTATTGCTCACTTAATAAGTATTTGTCTAAAGCACTTGGCAGTTTGACTAAATATCGCAGAATCGCCAACGCATCTGCCATTACGGGTCTGTCCGCGCCCGGGTTGGTGATACACGCCGCCGCGAGTGCGTCGGGGTCGCCTGTAATCTCGTTTTTCAATCCCACGAGCAACCGCAGAATCGCTAACGCGCAAACCATCGTGATACTACCATAAAATTCCGGGTCTCGCCCATATAAAACTCGCCCGAATCCGTACCGTCCTCCCACGAATCCGCAGTCTTCACAGTTTTTACAGGGGTCATCGGGGGTGATGTTGCAGTTGTACACAACGGGCGGTCTGGGGCAAATGTAGTATTCGCCGCAACAGTCATTGCACATTTCACAGGTGTAACAAAATGTCACACACAGCTCACAATAGTCGCAATAGGTACAGTGCAATATTTCGTTTTCATCGTCACATTCGATACAGAATAAACATTCAGGGCAGAGGTCTGTTTTGGGTTGGTAACACTCACGGCATATGTTGTCGTCCACACAGTCAAAATAACAGTCAGTCTTGTAGCAAATGGGGCAGTATTCATGACCGTGCAAGCAATCGTAGTAACAACCGTCCACACCGCAGGCGGGGCAGCTTTTCGCCGAGAATAACTGCACCCAATACGTTCCGTAGCCCATGTAACCGTCGGGGTTGACCGCTATGCCCACACCGACGTGTTCCCAGTCGGGGTTGAGTATGTTTTCGCGATGCGGCGGAGAGTTCATCCACCCTTCCATGACTTCTTCGGGGGACTTTTGCCCTGCCGCGATATTCTCCCCCGCGCTCCAATAGACTACGTTTTGTTCGTCTAACACGGTGAGCCACTCCTGCCCATCAGGGCGCAGGTGGTTAGGGTCATAAACCACCGTCAGCTCCTCCGCACGGACTTGTGCCGCCGAGTTGAGTTGTGCGTCGGTAGCGACAAGGGGCGTCAAGCCCTGTGCGGCGCGTTCGATGTTGACTAACGTCACGATTTGCGCGTACCATTCCGTTTCTGCCGAAGCCTCCGACAGGCGAGGGGAAACCGGCATCGGCAATGCAAGGAGCATTGCCGCCGCTAACCCTATGGCTATAAGTTTGTTTTTCATAGCGTTTTTGAAAAATCTCACACAATCGAGAACGAATAAATAATCGAGTTCAAGTCTTCCTTAGCCGCGGGTGTTCCGATTAAAGCGATTGCGAAAATCATAGTCGGTGTGGCGATTGCGTAAACCACGCCTTCGCCTCCTTGACCGTTGTCTAATTCAATCAAGAGCGTCGGACGACCTAAATACGTTATGCGTTTTTTGCTTGTTATCGGGATAGCTAACCCGTCTTCAAAATCTTCCAAGAATTCTTCAAAGAGTTGGTCATAGTCAGAGGCGTTTTGGAGTACATAGTTGTTCCTGTAACTTTCAGACATGATTAAAGCCGCGCCGATTTCACCCATTTTTATTCCTTCCACCCATGTCGCAGACCATGCCGTAGCGTCGGAGGAAACTTCCCAACCTTCGGGGGCGGTTACTTTGAAAGTTCTGGGTTTAGTAGAGAGTCTGCCGTATACATCGTTTAGTTTCGGCGCGCTCAGTTTGACTAAAAAGCGCAGGACTTGCAGTGCGTCCGCCATTGCGGGAGCTTGTGCGCCTGGGTTGGTGATACAAGCCGCCGCTAATGCGTTGGGGTCGCTGTCAATCGGGCTGCTCAGCTTGACTAAGAACCGCAGAATCGCCAATGCGTCCGCCATTGCAGGGTTCGCGCTCGTACCGTTTGTCACGCGCCCGAATCCGTAGCGTCCGCCGTGGAATCCACAGATTTCACAACTGTTACAGGGGTCTTTTTCAGTGCAACCTACAGTGGGTACGGGAGGCTCTGTTTTGACACATTCTTTGCAATTGGGGACTTTACAAGTCGCCGAGTTGCCTGTGCATTTCGCAGGTTCAGTTTTGTCGCATTCTTTACAGTTAGGGACTTTACAAGTCGCCGAATTGCCTGTGCATTTTGGCGGTTCGGGTTTATCTACGCAGGTACAGCAATCGTCGCATTTGTTACAAGTTCCGCAAAAGTCTTCCTCGGCGCAGAACTCACATACTCTACAAGTAGGGCAGTGTTTAACGTCGATTTCCGCGTCACACTCGATACAGTATTTGCAGCCGGGGCAGAGGTCAGTTATGTTTTTGACTTCAAGGCACTCGCGGCAGGCGTTATCGGGCAAACAGTCAAACCAACAGTCAAGTTCGCCGCAAATGGGGCATTCGTATTCGATACAGTCCAAGCGGCAGTCAGGTTCGCCGCATTCGGGGCATTCAGTCAAACACTCCCAGTTACATTCAGGGTCACCGCAGAATTCGCACTGATAAGTCCAGCAATCCCAGTCACAGCCTTTTACGCCGCAGATTGTACATACGTCTTCATCATCAACGAAAACGTATGTGCGTTGCGTAGTCGATTTGTGGAAGGCTTGGATTTCTTCAAGCGTGAGGTTAGGCGTAGAGGTTGCCCATAACCATGTCAGCTTTTTGAGACCGTAAAGCGGCGATAAGTCGCTGACAAGCGTACCTGATATATCCAAGTCGTCTAATTTGGATAACCCTGATAAGGGCGATAAATCAGTGACAGGGTTGCCGTACAGGTCTAACTCTTCCAACGCGGTCAGTCCTGCTAAGGGCGACAAGTCAGCGATTTCGTTGTTTTCCAAGACCAAAAACTTCAGATTCGTCAAAGCCGCTAAGGGCGACAAGTCGGTGATGTCGTTCCAGTTTAACAGCAAAGACTCTACGTCCGCAGGGATTGTTCCGTCCGCCACCATTGCGGCGAGCATTTCGTCGTCGATGTTTTTCCAGCTCAAGTTGATTTCGTAGTCCTCTGCCGCCGATACAATAAGCGTTGCGGGAATGACGGTAAACACCATTACCGCCGCCATGAACATTGCTAAAATCCGTTTTTTCATACTTTTCTCTCCTTTACATACCATCATTTATACTGTTTTATACTCAGTCCAGCGGACTTGGAAGCCATACTACGTAGCGCAAAATGGCTAACGCATCTGCCATTTGCGGTTGCGTCGCGTTGGGGTCGGTGATACACGCGGCTTTGAGTGCGTCGGGGTTGTTTGATATGGGGCTGCTCAGTTTGACTATGTGCCGCAGTATGAACAGCGCGTCTTGCAAATTGATTTGCGCGTCACCGTTTACGTCGCCCGGCGCGTACGCGACAATCAGCCTGCGGATTCCCTGAACTTCCGACGCGATACAGTTGTAACAGCGCACATATTTCGTGCCGTTGTAGTCATACGTGGGTTGGTTCAACACCGTGGGCGTTCCCCAATTATGCCCTGTTGCAACAATCGCGCTACTTTCCGAATATCCGCAGTTGTTACATTCGCGCGTGCGTGTTCCGTCGCGGGTGCAGGTTGCGTTTTGCGTAGTCGTCCATGCACTCATAGCGTGGCTCTTGCATTTAATGCTTGTGGGTGCGCGAAAGATTTCAAACGTGTTGTAGCCGTCTACGCTGTTGCGCGATTTGTCGATTTGCATGGTTCTGCCCCACATAATCATGCACGGCACGTTGATGTTGGCTTCCCCGAAAGTGACAGTGTTGCCGGATACGTTAATAATGTATACGAAGTGGCTGTAATTGTACCACAACACGTCCCCTGCTTTTATGTCGGATATATTTTTGCTTACTTTCCATTTGGTACAATCCTCGCCTGTTGCTAAGTATGCCATTTCAAATGCGAACCCTGCACACTGTACGCCGTTTTTGAAGTGGTCAAACTTACAGTTGCTGCTGATTCCGTGATACACCGTCCCCGAACAGGCTTTGCCGTTGTTTGTGAAGAACGTCCCGTCAGGATACGCACTCTTCATCTGAGCGACTGTGTAACTGCCCGCCGTTGCCGCCTGTACTGTGGGGATTGCTGATACAATCAACACAAGCGCGATGAATAATGACATTATTGGTTTAGTCAGTTTACGTCTAATCATGTCCGTTACCTCCTAAAATCAAAAAAGATACAATCATCATAACATATCTGTATAAAAAAGTCAAGCGATTCGCCGAAAATATACGAGGTAAAAAATAGAAACACACAAATATAAAAAACGCTTGACTTTATGCCAAATATAGAGTATAATAAAAGATATATGATAAGAGAGGGGCGCGTGTAATGAGTGCTGTGAAAGCTAAACAAGGGATATACCCAAAGGAGGGGCTTGGTTCATCTGACGGGCAAATCTCGACGCCGGCTAAAAATATTTTTATCGTAGACGACAGTGATTCAAACCGCATGGTAGCGAAGTTGGCGTTGGAGGGCACGTACAGAACGTATGCCCTGCCGTCTGCCGCCAAGATGTTTAAGTTAGCGGAGAAAATCATGCCCGATTTGATTCTGTTAGATGTGGATATGCCCGAGATGGATGGGTTTCAGGCATTGACGCTCCTGAAAGCGAGCAAACGGCTCAACCAAGTCCCTGTTGTGTTCCTGACGGGCAAGAACGACACAGAAACCGAGCTGAACGGCTTTGAGATGGGTGCGCTTGATTTTATCAACAAGCCGTTCTCTCCGCCTGTTCTGATTCGCCGTATCGAGTTGCATTTAGAAACCGATAAGCTGATAAAAAACAGCATACGCGCACTGCACAATACCCACCGCGCTACTATATCTACAATCGCCAACATGGTGGAGGGGCGCGACACGGTGACGGGTAAACATATCGAGCGTACGCAGAGGTATTTGGAAATCCTTGTAGAAGAACTGATTCGCACAGGCGTTTATATTGACGAGATTGCGACGTGGGATTCGGGGTTGCTCCTCCCTTCGGCGCAGTTGCATGATGTGGGGAAAATCCACGTCAGCGATTTAATCTTAAACAAGCCCGACAAGCTCAACAGTGAGGAATTTGTGTTAATCAAGAATCACTGTGGTGACGGTGAGAAGATTATCGACAGCATTATCGAGCAAGCGGGCGACTATGACGGATTCTTGTGTCACGCCAAGAAGTTCGCGGGGTATCACCACGAAAAGTGGAACGGGACGGGGTATCCCTATGGGTTAAAAGGCGAGGAAATCCCGCTTGAGGGCAGGATTATGGCAGTGGCGGACGTGTATGACGCGTTGGTGTCTGCGCGCCCGTACAAGAAGCCGTTTTCTCATGAACAGGCGGTGGATATTATCGTGAAAGATTCGGGGACGCATTTTGACCCGCTCATCGTGGAGGCGTTCAAGAATATTGCCGACGATTTCTGGGTAGAGTCTGTTCGCCTGAACGAGGGTGTATAGCAGTTCCGGTTAGTGCGAGGGGGGTGTTGTCTGTGAGCGAGCAAGAAAAGTTACACGATTATGAATTGCAGTTAGTCAAGTTAGACTTGGTGGCGAAAGCGGGTAAAATCGCATTGTGGGACACTGAAATTGTTGATGAAGGACGTCTCAACCCCGATATTCCTTTTACATGGTCGGAGGAGTTTCGCAATATGTTAGGGTTCACCGACGAGAGCGACTTCCCTAACGTGTTCAGCAGTTGGAGTGACCGTATTCACCCCGACGATAAAAAGCAAATGTTCGATATGTATGCCGCGCATTTGGACGACCGCACGGGTAAAACGCCGTATGATACAGCGGTACGCGCCATGTGTAAAAACGGCGAGTATCGTTATTATCGCGCGTTCGGGCAAGCACTGCGCGACGAGAACGGTAAACCTCTGCAAATCGCGGGGGCGTTGGTGGACGTACACGACGCGAAGTTTGCCATGGAGGAAATCAACTATCGCGACACGCTCCTGCATTCGGTGAATGAGGCGGCTAAGGTGTTGCTGACTACTGAGAGCGACGACAGTTTTGACGCGTCGTTCTGGAAAGTCATGGAGATTATGGGCTACAGCATCAATACCGACGGTATGGAGCTGTGGAAGAATGAGGTGTTCGACGGGGAGCTGTGTGCCATACTCAAACACTATTGCTATTCGGCGAAGGGTGAGCAAGCCAAAGCAGGCACGGTGACTAAGTTCGCGTATAAGGACACGCCGCACTGGGACAGGCGACTCAACAATCATGAGGTGTTAAACGGGTCGATTGAGGACTTGTCCAAAGCCGATTTTGAGTTTCTGCAACCGTTCAACGTAAAGTCGGTGTTATTGCTGCCGCTGTTCATTCATGATAAACTGTGGGGTTTTTGTTGTATCAATGACTGCTTTACGCGCCGCGTCTACACCGACGAGGAAATAAACATCATGCGTTCGGTAACGCTGATGATGGTAGCCGCTATTGACCGACGCTCATTGCAAGTGGAAATCGCCGAGGCTAATGCGTTAGCGAAACTTATGTTGGATTCGTCGCCTCTGTGTTGCGAGGTGTGGGACGAAAATCTCAAGGTGATTGATTGTAACAAAGCCGCGATTAAACACTATTGCGTAGCGAGCAAAACCCCAATTATAGAGGGTATATTTGACTTTTTTCCTGTTTTTCAACCCGACGGACAAAAGTCCGTTGACGTTGTGCAGGAGTTCATCGAAAAAGCATTCAATGAGGGCGGTTATAAGTTTAACTGGATGGATAAATTGCAAGACGGCGATTTAGTACCCACCGAAGTAACGCTCGTGCCGGTTGTGCATAACAACACCCGTTTAGTCGTGGCGTATAGCCGAGATTTGCGGGAGCATAACCGTATGATGAGCGAGTTGAATCACAAAACCTATGAGTTAGAGTTTCAAAAGAATACGCTTACAACGCTTATCGACTCTATGCCTAACTTTGTGTTCAGCAAGAACTTAGCGTCAAAATACACGCTTATTAACAAAGGTATGTTAGACTTTTTCAGCATGAGTATGGATAAAACCATAGGCAGAGGCGACAGAGACGGATTCGGCTTTACAGAACAAGAAGCGAGCGAGATGATTCGCGCCGATAAACGTATATTCAGCGGAGATTGCGCGTTCCTGACCGAGGAGCAGGTAGTGTCTTACAAAGGCATAAGCTATGACTTTGAGACGACGAAAGCCCCGCTGTTCCAAGACGGAGAGATTGTGGGGTTGGTGGGCGTATCGCGGGACGTTACCGAGCGCAACAAGATGTCACGCGAGTTAAAAACCGCGCTCAGGCAAGCCGAAGCGTCTGACCGTGCCAAGAGTGAGTTTTTGGCAACAATGTCGCACGAAATACGTACGCCGCTTAACGCCATTATCGGCATTTCGCAAATCCAGTTGCAGGACTGTATGAACGCCGATTGCTCTATTGCGTTTGATAAGATTCACAACGCGGGGACAGGGTTGTTGGGGATTATTGACGATATACTTGATTTATCTAAGATTGAGAGCGGCAAAGTCGAGCTTAAGCCGCTTGATTATGACGTTGCCAGCATGATTAACGACGCGGGGCAGCTTAATGTTGTGCGAATCGGCACAAAACCAATCGAGTTTATGCTTGATGTACAGGCGAGCTTGCCGTCGCGGTTATTCGGGGACGAGTTGCGTCTCAAGCAAATCCTCAACAATATCTTGTCCAACGCGATTAAATACACCGACAGGGGTTCTGTCAAGCTGTCTGTGGACAGTGTGGTTTGTGATGATGAGGTGGAGCTGCGTTTCACAGTCACCGATACGGGTCAGGGTATGAAAGAAGAAGACGTGGCGAATTTGTTCACGCAGTACAATCGGTTCAACGACGAAGCCAATCGCGATATTGAGGGGACGGGGCTGGGTCTGACCATTACCAAGCGGTTGCTTGAGCTTATGGATGGCAAGATTGACGTGGTGAGCGAGTATGGCAAGGGCAGTACGTTTACGGTCACGGTTGTGCAGAAACTCCCTCATAAAGCGGACGGTACGCGCGATTACACGCCCATAGGCGGCAAAAGCGCGGAGAACTTGCGTAAACTCGAGTATGGAAGCCACAGCAGCAGGGCGCGGGGTGCGTTTCGCAGTATTCAGCGTTCGTATATGCCGTATGGGCGCGTCATGATTGTTGATGATATTCATACGAATTTGTTTGTCAGCGAGGGGCTTATGAGACCCTACGGATTGGAGATTGTTCAAGTCATGAGCGGGTTCGAGGCAATCGAAATCATAGCCGCCGATACGAAAGAGTATGACATCATTTTCATGGACCACATGATGCCTGATATGGACGGCATTGAGACGACGAAACGCCTGCGTGAGTCGGGGTACGGCGGCATTATCGTCGCGCTCACCGCTAACGCGCTTGTGGGGAATTATGAGCTTTTTGTACAGAGCGGTTTTGACGATTTTATCCCCAAACCCATTGACGTGAAACTGCTTAACACTATGTTAAACCGATACGTCCGTGACCGTCACCCCGAAGAAGCGGCGCGCGCGGCACAGATGAACATATCGCTTATGAACGATTTTGACCCGCAAAAGACTAATGCGAAGATGATGAGCGTGTTCTGCCGCGACGCGAATCGGGCAATCACGACCATTCGTGAGTCGGTTCGCAATGACGACATCAAGTTGTTCACGACTATGGCGCACGCCATGAAGTCTGCATTGACCAATATCGGCGAGAACGCCAAGTCAAAAAAAGCGGCGGCGTTGGAGGTTTTGGGATTAGAGGGTAAGAAAGAGTTAGCGTTCAATAATGCCGAGGCGTTCGTGCAAATGTTAGAACGGCTTGTACAAAAGCTCACGGCGGCGGCAGAATCAGATGCTGACGCTGACGCAAACGCGGACAGCGAAGTGACTGAAGACAGGGCGTTTTTGTGCGAACAGTTGGTACAAGTCAAAGCCGCGTGTGACGCGTATGACGATTCGGCGGCGTATGTTTTGCTTGACCGTTTGTTGTCGGGTGATTGTACTTGGAAAGCGCGAACCGCGCAACGTATTGAAGCGATTCGCGACAGCATATACTTAGAGAGTGACTTTGAAAAAGCAAGCGAGTTGACGGCGGCTTTTTTGAGCGAATGAACCCTTGACAATCAAGAGCATTTGTGGTATGCTAAATAAAACGGAATAACAGGGGGAATGAAACAATGAGAAAGTTATCAGCGTTATTATTAGCGGCGGTTATGCTTGCGATAACTGTGCCGACTGTGGCAGTTAGCGCGGATGCACCTGCCGTGACTGAGCCGGTGACAGACACGCAACCCGGTGAAATGCCGAGTGGCGCGACGACTGATATTGTGTTAGTCAAGTGCGAGACGACAGGCGTGACGGAGGTATGGCTGAATCGGGATTTTGAATACGACGATATGCTTGTTTTCGGTTTTTATGTGGTTGGCGGCGAGATAACGTCAATTAGGGGTTCAATTGAGTCCATTATGGTGAACGGTTTTTCAGTAAAGATTTGTACTAAATCTCATTGGGGCGTGACTGCCACGAATATTGACGGCGAAGTCACGATTGGGTTTGGCGGTACTGAAAACATGGAAAAGGGTGATATGCTCGGATTCTTTGAGGGAACGTCGCGCAGTTATACTATGACGGAAGTTGAAACTTACCCCGCAGGGCTGACGGTTTCGACTTATGTTCGCCCTAAATGTGAGTGTAAAAAGTGTAAGTATTGTAATTATTTATACTACATTAGCTATGACGAGCCTGACGAACCCGACGAAGAACCTCAACCTCCTATCCCTACCGATACGCGCCCGGGCGAAATGCCCATTGGCGCAACGACTGACTTAGTGTTGGTCAAGTGTGAGTTGACGGGCGTGACGGAAGTATGGCTGAATAAGCCGTTAGTATACGATTTCCCCAAGCGAGAAATGGGTTTTGGTTTGGTTTTTAGAGTAAACGACGGTCAACCTGTAGCTATGGAGCGGTCAGGGACGCTATTAAATGTGAAAAGTACGGTAGTGCAAATCGGGGAAGAAATTCTCGGCGGTGAAGTTACGAGCGTTGCAGGTGAAAAAGCAGTTGTGGTAGGAATCGCAAACAACGAGAATTTGAAAGCGGGTATGATGTTGGGTTTTTTCCCTGATGTGAGCGCGGATTATTTGTTAATGTCGCGCGAAACGACGCCATCGAAACTGACAGCTACTACGTATGTGCGTCAGTGCCTCAACTGTGACGGTTGCGGCTATCAGGGCGGTATATACGGATTCGGGCGAGTCACCGACAGCGGCGACGTACCGCAAATGGCGGACGCGTTGGCGATTCTGCGGTTTGTGGTGAAACTCAGCAGTCCGTTGGATACGGACATCAATGCCGTTGCGGCGGCGAGTATCACAAGCCCCGGGAATACTCCGCAAATGGCAGACGCATTGGCGGTTCTGCGGTTTATGGTGAAGTTGAGCAGCCCATTAGACAAATATTATAAATAAAACTATTATAATTATTAAGGAGTATCAATCAACATGAGCGTATTTGAAAAACCGTCAAACTTTACTGCGCCGATTAGCCCTGCGTTACCCAAAGCAATATCCGAGAGGCACGTTGCGTGTGTGTTTTTGTTAGACATATCGGGTTCAATGAATCAAAAAGACGCAATCGGCAAGCTCAACACGGGGTTGAGGGCGTTTCGCGACCATATGAGGACTGACCCGCGCACTGCCGACGTGGTTGACGCGGCAATCGTGACATTCGGCGGCGATGTCCGTGTAGTCGAAAACTTTCAGCCTGTGTCGGAGATGAAAGTCCCTACACTGTTAGCGGCAGGGGCGACTCCGTTCGGGGAGGCGTTGAAGTTAGGATTAGAAATGGTGACTAAACGTAAGGAAGTGTATTCGTTAGCGGGCACGCCTTACTACAGACCGTGGATTTTCTGTATCACCGACGGTACGCCCACTGATGACTGGGAGACGGCGGCTCACGCGCTCAAAAAGGCAGAAGCGGAGAAGAAAGTTTTGGGGTACTGCGTGTGCGTGGAGAATGAGCAGGACTATTCCAAAAAAGAAATATTCGACATTTTTAATCATGAACGGATTCTCAGCCTTGACGGGTTGGACTTCTCGGGATTGTTTGAGTTTGTCAGCAACAGCTTAGCGGCTGTCAGCCAAAGCAACCCCAACTCGGAAAAAATGGTCAGCGTTGCCGCGCCGCACACGCTTACAATGGCGACGAAGTAGAAAAGCATTATGCAAGCGCAACATAGTCTCAACCTTATTTGCTGTACAGGGTTGAAACTCCAACAATCATCGGTACAAGTGCTACGTTTGAGCAGTTACGAAATCGTGAGAAAGCAATCGTTTCGCCTTGCACCGACCGCACCTGTGGTAAATATTCGTCGAATACAAACGAATATTTAACCACTCCAGGGCGGGCGTAGCCTCCGCGGCGTTTGAGCGGCGTGCTTTTGGTACTTTTGCACGAGCAAAAGTACAATAAATCCCTAATTGCAGGAGAAAAAAATATTGTGATAGGTTATTACAGTTTGTCTTTACAAGGAAAATCGCACGTTTCGGGCAGTATACCTTGTCAAGATTCCAGCCTCACCATGCTGTTAGCAAACGGTTGGGCGATTGCCGTCATAGCGGACGGATTAGGTTCGGCGAAACGCTCGGACGCCGGGTCTTTTCTTGCTGTGAACGGTATTGTCAAATACATGACGGAGAAATGCCCGAAAAAGTGGGCAGTCCCTAAAATCAAGCAAGCGTTGCAGGGCGCGTTTGAGTTAGCCAACGATTTTGTGGTGAAGAAATCCGCTACGGAAGGCAACAACATCGGCGAATACGATACAACGCTGACTGTGGCGATTTTCAACGGCAGTCAAGTCGTGTACGGACACGTCGGCGACGGCGGGATTATTACGTTGTCAAATAACGGCGAGTTTAAGATGTTGACTAAAGCGCAAAAAGGCGGTGGGGAGTTCAACATGGTGAGCCCACTCCGCAGTAAAGAGAAATGGGTGTTCGGGCACTCCGACACCGACGTATGCGCGATTACGCTCCTCACTGACGGGATTTATGACGTGATTTGTCCGTGGATATTAGCAGAGCAGAAACAGCCTGTCTACGTCAACTATATCCGCCCGTTCATGGACAGGAATATCCTGAAAGTCAACGCTATGAAAGACTTTGATAAGGTCAGGCGCGAAGTCAAAGACTTTCTTAACAGCGAGTACAACGCCAACATCACGGACGATAAGACCATTGCCACGGTTATCAACCTTGATGTTTTGCCCAAGATAAAACCTGCCGCGTATTACGCCGAACCCGATTGGGCAGGGTTGCAGAACGAGAATCGAAAGAAGCTGTATAGTGCAAATTAGTATGAGGTGAATCGTGAAATATTTAGAGTTTATGAATGCCGACGGCAGACAACTCGATTTTGAGGCGGAACCGCTCGGTAAGGGCGGCGAGGGGGCT
>Ga0082212_10004537_pt1 | contig 19207 bp, 15 predicted proteins | sample TergutNt197P3_FD_71548 | JGI IMG/M metagenome (GOLD analysis project Ga0082212, IMG submission 71548) | Neocapritermes taracua P3 segment gut microbial communities from Petit-Saut dam, French Guiana - Nt197 P3 | ecosystem: Host-associated > Arthropoda: Insects > Digestive system > Gut ... | reverse complement strand
TCCGCTTTTGTCTCGGTCGCAAGCCTTGATTTCGGGGTTTTCGGAGGTTGCCTTGATTTTTTCGTCTTGTTGGTATATTTATATTTCCCAAAAAACATGTCAAAAAACATGTGAATAAACTACTTTCAGTAGAGATAAAAGGTAATAGAAAATGGAGACACTGTACACAGGCAAGACAAAAAACGTGCTGATCGACAAGGCGACGGGCGACCGTTTCCTTCTTTTCAAGGACGACGCGACCGGTGAGAACGGCGTATTCGACCCTGGTTTTAACACCGTGGGTGGGAGCGTCACTGGAAAGGGAAGGGCGGGGCTTGAAGTGTCGTCTTTCTTTTTCGAAATAATGGAGAAAAGCGGCATCCCCACGCATTACCTCGGCGCCGATCTTGACGCATGCCTGATGCGCGTAAAAAACGTCACCGTACCAAAACTGGAATTCGTCCTCCGATATTTTACGGCCGGTTCCATGTGCCGGCGATTTTCGCTGGAGAGCGGCATTCCCTTCGACCCGCCATATATCGAGGTTACGCTTAAGGATGATGAACAGGGCGATCCGCTCATTTCAGAGCGTCTCTGCATAATGAAAGGTCTTTTGAAACCCGGCCAATATGACGCCGCCATTGACCTGCTTGCGCGCGTCGGCGATGTATTGCGCGACGAACTTGCAAAACTGAATCTGACACTCATTGACTTCAAGGTCGAGGTCGGCTTCGGCGAGGATGGCGCTGTCATGATAGCCGACGAGATCACCCCGGATATCTGGCGAGTTAAGGACGAGAATGGAAATATTCCAAACCAGATTGATTGCGCAAAAATGATACTGGAACGGATGATTCGCAGGAATTCGTAGATATCAATTACGCATAATGGGCTGCTTTCAATCCGTCAAAATGGAAATATTAAATCTCTCCTAATAACGCGGGTTTCGGATAAACGATCATGCATGCACAAGCATTCACTGCTGATTACGCCCGTCAGCAGGCCGATTCCCAAACCAAACAGGGAAACCAAAAACGCGGCACTGCGACGAACAACCTGTGAAAACAAGAGAGGTTTTTTGTTAATGCTTTCAACACGCAGATCAGTCATGATCATTCCTATAGTCTGCCCGTTTGTTCCAAGAAAGAAAATTGAATACAGGAAATAATTCATCAGAAACAGCGTAGAAAAACTTATTACGTTTACGGAATTCAGCATGGGAGCGTCAGTAAAAAAGTCCGCTGTACACAAAAAAGCTCCTGTAAAAAGAACTATCAAAAACAGATCAATAAGCCCCGAAAGAGTTCGTGATAAAAAAATCAACCTGCCCTCTGGAATTGGGGCGTTTAAAATATAAGGAGAATCGCCAGCCTCTGCGTTATTATTATCGTTCGCGATGACTTCTCCGTCCGGGACACCCTGAATATCGGCATCTTTCGGGAAATACCCGGCGTTGACAGGATATACGATATTAATGGTATCAGAAGAATCCAGTCCGTCGGTATCCTCGGGTCTGACAGATACGCCTTCGTCGTCAGTGGCATCATCACCAATGATGTCGTCCTCATTATCGAGGGCATTGTTATCAGCGACATCCGCAATATCATCATCAACGATGCTATCATCTGTAAAGTCATCGTCGTTCACGATATCACCGATTCGCGCATTGTCATCGTCATCAACGATGCTATCATCTGCAAAATCATCGTCGTTCACGATGTCACCGATTTGCGCATTACCGTCATCATCAACGATACTATCATCATAATCAGCATCTTCAACTTCAACGCTGCTTTCATCGTCCATGGTATTGTCTTCATGAACGGCGTCTTCAACGTCCAAAATAGCAGCCACATCTCCACTATGTCCGGAGTCAACGGCATATTCAGCATTTGCGACATCAGAAACAGCCGGCGCGTCGTTATCCGTGTTAACGAACAAGTCTAAAAACGGTTCATCGTCATCAGGTTCCAGAAAAGCAAGTTCCTTCAGTTGAGGTACGAGATGCGTATCGCCGGATTCCGGCGAGGAAGAGTCTTCGGACTGGCGTGAGACCGCGGCATCAATAATAAATTGAAGATTTTTCTGGATCTTTTCTTCTTTCTGACGTATTGAGTGCAGCCTCTGTTCCAGTTTTTTCTTCCACTGCGATACTTCATAGCCGCAAGTCAGGCATATTCCGGAAGCGTCTATCTTGCTGCTCTGGCACCTGGGACATTTCATTTAAAAACTCCTTACCATTGCTAAGTGAACGGTGGTCAGTTTGTTGAAAGAGTGCTTTACCCGCGCTTAAGTAATAATTCCACGCGGAAGCGCGGTAGCGGCGGTTCTGAATTACCAACCACTAACCACTTTTCACTGTCCACTAAAAATTATACCGGCGCGATGTTCCAGTCTATTCGCCGGCTGTCCATGACCGGGCCGTCTATGCATGCACGCAAATACTGCGGCTCGCCCTGATCGCCGAGACATGAGACGACGCAACCGAGACATGCGCCCATGCCGCATCCCATACGGGCTTCAAGACTGACTTCGCAGGTGAGTTCGCGCCGGACAGCTATTTCATGTACGGCTTTCATCATTCCCCACGGCCCGCAGGTATAAATACGAATGTTCTTACGAGGATTCAGTTCGAGATAGCGTTCAAGCGGTTCGGTAACAAGCCCTCGCTCGCCCAGCGATCCGTCTTCGGTGACATAAATAATGTCGATCCCAAGACGTTCGAAATGATCCCTGAGCACAATATCCGCATCGCCGGCGCCGCCGTAAAACAGAATCGGCTGTATGCGCTGCGCTTTCAGGGTGTCGGCCAGAAGCAGCAGCGGCGCAATTCCGACTCCGCCGGCGACAAGGCATGCTGTGGATGCTTTGTCGCGCAGTTCATGATTTACCTGGAATCCGCGTCCCAACGGGCCAAGGCAGTCGAGCATTAGTCCCGGTTTTGTCCTGACCAGCTTGGCCGTGCCGGCGCCGGCGTTTTTTACAAGCAAATCCATGCCGTCAGGCCGGCCTGCGCGCGCGTTCCTGTGTATGTTGAAAATGGTGAAAGGGCGCCGCAGCAGAGGGTTATCACTCGTATCCTCAACGCACTTGATCATGATGAACTGCCCCGGCCGCACAAGGCGGGCCTGCTCCGGCGCCTGGAGAGATATGAGGTAATTTCCCGCTCCGAGTTCCTGAATTCCTTTTACTTTAACTTTTCTATCAAGCATAGCGATAGTATATTATGGTTTGCTTATGAAAAAAAACAGGGAAGAAAAAATTCTGATGACCGCGGCGGAAATAGAACTTGTCCTCGCAAGGATCTCCGCCGAAATTCTTGAAAAGTTGGGGACTGATGGAGATTTTGCCGTCATTGGAATCCGGCGGCGCGGCGTACCGCTCGCCGAACGTATTTGCGCGCGGATAGAAGCCGTCAGCGGACGCTCTGTTCCGCTCGGAATTCTGGATATCACGCTTTACAGGGACGATCTGACAACAGTCAGCAACCGGCCAATGCTGAGGGAAACCCGCATAGACTTTGATATTAACGATCGCAGCCTGGTTCTGGTCGACGATGTGCTTTTTACCGGCCGTACGATTCGCGCGGCTCTTGACGGACTTACCGATCTTGGGCGGCCGAAGCGTGTACAGCTTGCGGTTATGGTGGATCGCGGCCGGCGCGAATTGCCGATACAGGCTGATTATGTCGGTAAAACCGCTCAAACAGAGTTAGACGAAATCGTCGAAGTCCGGCTGCGCGAAGAAGACGGAGAAGACTGCGTCGTTCTTCTTAAAAAGGGAAAGCATTAATAAAATGGCCTCACTTCGCCACAAAGATCTTTTAGGAATAGAACAACTATCAGTCGAGGATATTCGGCTTATTCTGGATACGGCGGAGGCTTTACGGGATGTTGCCGCGCGTCCGGTCAAGAAAGTCCCGGCGCTGCGCGGCAAAACCGTGGTCAATCTCTTTTTTGAGTCATCTACACGTACGCGGTCTTCATTTGAACTGGCGGAAAAAAGATTGAGTGCCGATATCCTCAATTTTTCCGCGTCTACAAGCAGCGTCAGCAAGGGAGAGACTCTGCTTGACACGGCACAAAACCTTGAGGCCATGTCGCCTGATATTATCGTCATACGGCATGAATCCGCGGGCGCGCCGCACCTGCTTGGGCGGGAATGCAAGGCGTCCATAATCAACGCCGGCGACGGTATGCACGAGCATCCGACGCAGGCTCTCCTGGACGGTTTGACGGTGCGTACGATCAAGGGGCGGCTCGAAGGATTGAAAATCGCGATTATCGGCGATATCGCGCACAGCCGCGTCGCGCGTTCCGATACGATTCTGTTCAGCCGTATGGGCGCGGATGTATGGGCGTGCGGGCCGCCTACTTTGATCCCGTGTGATTTTGAAAAACTGGGCGCGCGCACGACCGGATATATTGAAGAAGCCATTGAAGGGGCCGACGTCATTATGATGCTTCGCGTGCAGCACGAGCGGCAAAACGAAGCGTTTTTTCCAACCGCAAGGGAATATGCAAGCCTCTATGGTCTGACGCGGGAACGTATGCGCGCGGCAAAGAAAGGCGCGATTGTCATGCACCCGGGGCCGATAAACCGCGGTGTAGAAATCGAGTCGGAAGTCGCCGACGCGGACTATTCCGTAATACTTAACCAGGTCGCCAACGGCGTCGCCGCCCGTATGGCCGTTTTGTATCTTCTTTCAGGAAACGCCGGGCCGGCCTCGAAACAAGAATAAACGATATGCAACTTATACTAAGACAGGGAAGGGTGGTTGATCCTTCACAGAAGCTGGACAAGGTAATGGATATCGGCATTGATAAAGGGCGCGTGGCTGAACTGTCGCCCAAAATCGCCGAAAAAGGACGCAGTGAAATCGACGCGCGCGGGCTTACAGTCTTTCCCGGGTTTATCGACATGCATGTACATTTGCGCGAACCGGGTAGAGAAGACTCAGAGACGATTGAATCAGGAGTAAACGCCGCCGTGCGCGGAGGTTTTACCGGTGTTGCGTGCATGCCCAATACCCAACCGGTAAATGATTGCGAAGCCGTGACGGCCTTTATCCTGAACCGGGCGCGCGAGGCCGCGAAAGCGAACGTCTATCCTATAGGCGCAATTACAAAAGGTAGCCAGGGAAAGACGCTGGCCGAAATCGGCGAAATGCGCCGCGCGGGAATCGTGGCTATAAGCGACGACGGGCATCCGGTCTCGGACGGCCAGGTGATGCGCCGCGCAATGGAATACTCTCGCCTGTTTGACATTCCAGTAATTGATCATTGCGAAGACAGGGAGCTAGTCGCAGGCGGTGTTATGAACGAAGGATACTATTCGACGATGCTCGGGCTTCGCGGCATGAATCCCGCCGCCGAAGAAGTGCAGGTCGAACGTGACGCGATACTGGCGCGGCAAACCGGAGCGCGGGTGCATATCGCCCATATTTCAACGCGACATTCGCTTTCGGCCGTCGCGCGAGCGAAAAAAGAAGGCGTTGCGATTACCTGCGAAGTGACGCCGCATCATCTGCTTTTGACCGACGCCGCTGTATCGGAGTCTTCCTACGACACGAATACCAAGATGAATCCGCCTTTACGCCTCAAAGAAGACGTTGAGGCGCTGGCAGCGGGGATTGTTTCAGGCGATATAGATGTCATCGCGACAGACCACGCGCCGCACAGCATCCGTGATAAAATGCTGGAATTTGATAACGCGCCTTTCGGCATTGTCGGTGTAGAAACGGCTGTAAGCCTGATCTGCGACCGCTTTGTCCGTCCTGGAATACTGTCGCATGAACGCCTCGCGCGGCTTTTTTCAGTAAATCCTTCCAGAATACTCAACCTGGGACGCGGAACGCTGGCTAAAGGAGCGTGGGCGGACATCACGGTGCTTGATATGGAAAGGAAAGTTGAAGTTCGTCCTGAGAAATTTACGTCGCGCAGCCGCAATACGCCCTTCGCCGGCTGGAAACTTTACGGCGCCCCCGCATTAACGATAGTGAACGGGAAAGTCGTCTGGAGGGTGTAGGGACGGTTCACGAAACTTATTTACACGTATATTTCATAATATGGATTTGAATTTCAGGCTTCCCCAGTTATTTGAACCGGAGAAAACGCCTAAACACCTGCACATCGGGCTGCGCATGATCAAGACCGCGCTCGCCGTGTTTGTTTGCGCCCTGTTAGGATTTTTACGTGGGCATCTGGCTTTTTTTTCAATGATTGCCGCCGTAATCTGTATTCAGCCTACGACGGAGCAAACCATAGTTACCGCATTCAATAGGACGGTTGGGACGCTTATAGGCGGCCTTTGCGGCATGGGCGTCGTTTATATCGGCGAAATTCTGTACATTAACGAAACCGACCTGCTTTTCCTGTTGATTGTCAGCCTGTCAGTTATTCCAGTAATTCTTCTTGCCCTGGCGATAAAAAAACCTTCGGCGGCGGCTTTTTCATGTATGGTCTTTATCGCGGTTACAATCCTTAGGACCGCTGATATGTCCCCTTTTCTATCCGCGATGCATCGTATAATTGATACGGAAATAGGCATATTGGTGGCGCTGATAGTTAATTTAGGGATACCGCACCACGAGCACCACGAACCGCCCGAACACAAGGAACATCACGGTTAATATTGGCCATGTGAGCGCGTGCGTCCCCGCCTGCGCTCATATGGCTAATCCGGGTAACGATTACGGCTGTTTTGGATCCGGCCCGTATGTGTTTGAACCTTTAGTGCCTTCCTGAACGGCCAGGATTATAAGCCAGATCCATCCGATAAGAGGGATGAATGCGACCAATATCCAAAAACCGGATTTGTTAATATCATGCATTCTGCGGATGCTCAGTGCGATTCCGGGAACTATTATCGCCAGTGAGTAAAGCACACTCAGAAATGGGACGCGTATTATGCCGGTGATGATTCCCAGTGCAATACCGACAATAAAATTGGCAAGAACGAACATCCAGTATTCCCTCCTGCGCGCCCTTCCGTTAAATTCCGCGTATTTTTTCAGTACCACCGTTTTGTAAATTTCAATCAATTCATTCATGCCGCGCTCCTTTTTTTAAATACGAATTACGAACGCCACTGCTGTAATTCGTAATGAGAAAACCCTTATTTGATATGGAAGCGCAGGCGGACGCATGCGCTTCCATATCATCGTTATCGCCTAATCAATCTTCACAAACTCCACGCGCCGGTTTTTCGCGCGTCCTTCGTCAGTGCCGTTATTCGCTATTTTGCATAGACGGCAGCTATTGCAGATATGCACGCATCTTGTCCAAGACTTCTTCAAAATTCAGTGGTTTCCCGACATGGCTGTTCATGCCGGCAGCGGCGGATTTGTTGATGTCTTCCTGGAATACATTAGCGGTCATGGCGACAATTGGTATTGTTTTGGCCGTCGGAAAATCGAACGCCCTGATGCGCCGCGTGGCTTCATAACCGTCCATCTCGGGCATCTGAACGTCCATAAAAATCATGTCATATTTTTCAGGCGCTTGCGCGAAAATACGGACAGCCTCCGCGCCGTTTTCCGCGCAGTCTATCTTCACACGCGTCGGTTCAAGCAATGTCAAAACTATCTCGCGATTTATTTCCACATCTTCAGCCAGCAAAATACGGCGCCCCTCGAAAATGCCGGTTATGTCAGCCTGGTCGTTGTCTATTCGCTGTTGAATAAAACCAAGCGATTCGTTTATCGCGTCGGCGATAGCGGACGGGAACAGGGGCTTTGAAAGAAAATGTGTAATGCCCGCCTTTTTCGCCTCATCCTCGATCGAACTCATTTCAACCGAAGAAATCATAATTACTATGGCATTGCGTGACTCTGAATTTCTTGCTTTTAATGCTTTCGTCAAAGCTATGCCGTCGATGCCCGGCATTTTCCAATCCACAAAATAGATATCGTAATCGCCGTTATGTTCAACAACATCAAGAGCCGCTTCACCGCTTAAAGCGGTATCGCAGGAAGCTCCGAATCTTTGCATGATTTCCCGGAAATACTCCAGAACGGTTGGATCGTCGTCAACAACCATAAAGGAAATATTGTCCCAGTTTGTACTTCGTTTTAAAGGTTCCTGCTTTATTTCTGAGCCACGTTTAGCCTGGAAAGTAAATTTAAAGGCCGCGCCCTTGCCAAGCTCGGATTCAATCCAAATCCTGCCGCCCATCAACTCCACGATGTTCTTTGAGATTGCAAGACCTAAACCAGTGCCGCCGAATTTTCGCGTCGTGCTTGATTCCGCCTGATGAAAGGTGTTGAACAACCGGCTCTGCTGTTCGGGGCTAATGCCGATTCCCGTGTCGGTTACGCTTATCTGAATTGTGACGATGCCGTCCTGGTCGCCCAGGAAGCGCGTGCTGAGACGGACGGAACCTTCATCGGGCGTGAATTTCACGGCGTTTCCCAACAGGTTTGTAATAACCTGCGCCAGGCGCTGATCGTCGCCAATAAGCGTTTTTGGAATGGCATTATCTATGTGTACCGTGAATTTTTGCCGCTTTTCGTCCGCGCGGAAACAGATGACATTCGCCACATGCTGGAGCATTTTTTCAAATTGAAATTCTATCGGCGAGAGTTCAAATTTGTTGGCTTCAATTTTGGACATGTCCAGGATGTCGTTGATAACGCCAAGTAAATGATGCGATGCGTCTTCGATTTTAGACAGACAATAATTCTTGCGATCCGCGCCGGCGGCGGACTTCCCTATTGCGGTCATGCCGATGATGGCGTTCATTGGCGTCCGGATTTCATGACTCATGCCTGCGAGAAACGAGCTTTTCGCGCGCGTGGCTGCTTCGGCCGCGTCTTTCATATTTACTAGTTCCGTTGAATCATGCATCAGGCATATTACGCCCATGATCTTGTCTCTGGAGTCGATAGCCGGAGCTATTGATGTCGTAAAAACCTTCCTGCCTTCGGCGAAAAAAACATCATCATTGCGTTGTATTTGTTTCCGCTCATTCATAGCGGATTCAAACAAAATGCGCATCGACTTTATCCAGTTATCCGGCATGACTCCGTGTAAGAATTCTTCAAATAAAGAATCGATGAGCGTTCCGGAATCCTCACGCCCCAAAAAACGCAAAAACTTCTTTGTGCCTAAACGGAAACGCATTTCCGGGTTCAGGACGAAGATCATATCCGGAGCGTTTTCCAGAAGCAGGATGTTGTACTCGTACTGCAGGTTTTTTTCCTGTTCGCTGTACTCGCGGAGCTTCATCGCGCGGTCGTGAAGCGAAACAAGGTTTTTCATTTCCTTCGTCATCCGCTCCACGCGCCTGGCGAGCATCCTGTTTTCGCTCAGGATATTTTTTATTTCCTCCGGGGTCAGAGGCGTATCCATTGCTCAATGTCCTTTTTTCGTTTTTACGTTATATCGCGCAAACAGCGAATGAAACGTTGTGAAAGCGGTTTTTGGCCGCACCGTCCGCTCTTGTTCCCGTGGGGCAAATTTCGCCGAAACCATAAAATCCCATTGCGTTGATTTCCGGTGGAAGGCTGTTTAATTTTTCTCTTATTATGTCGCTTTCCAGATTCTTCGCGTCGCCCATGAGCAGGTGACGAGCGTTGCATGTGCTGATGAAAACCATGCTGTATTCGTAGCCCGTGCTTTCGGCCATCTTGCCTATCATACTGGACAATGCTCCGCCGCACGATTCGCGTAAATTTTCACGCTGCAGCACATTCATATATATTGCCGATCCTTCCGGCATTTTTGAAAGAAACCCTCCCGCCCCAGTCGTGTGATCTATTGTACAAAGCGCCCTGACTACAGGCTGTTCATTTTTTTCATAATCAGGAAGCTCCATGACAAACGGCGTGGATTGGAAACTATAAATAACCAATTCTTCGTCCGGAACCGGAACTATAGAGGCGACAAAATCTTTAAATGTCTGGTCGCCTACTTTCTGTATTAGGTTTCCCGTTGATTTGGTGATTATGCCCTTTTTCTCAACTTTTGCCCCGAAATGATGCTCCATGGCAAAAACCGGTTTTACATTCCCTTCCAGCAGCAGAAAAACAAGGCCTTTTGAGAAAACACTGTCGTTGAAGAAGGTCTTTTGGTATTGCAGGTCGTAATGATCCGTGGCGACGCCGCCGAAAACAGGAACCCCGCCGGAAGCTTCGTCCAGGACTTCAACGTAGTTTTCCGATGTGAGGTCTGCGATATACGGAGCGAAGGTTAAAACAAGCGCTGGATTATTCTGGATTTTTTCGCGCGCCTGTTTATAAGCCTCACGAATTGATTCCCGGAAGCTTTCATTGCCGAGTTCTCCCGTGCATCCAATGGAAAAACTGGCGTCATCAGCGGTCAAAACACAGAGCAGGATTCCCATGTCGCTGTAGCCGTTGCGTCTCTCCAGCGTGGCGGTGGTTGTAAGACCGACGACATCCATGTTTAGTTCCGCGCGCAGGAGCTTGCCGAGCTTCGCGACGTCCACATCCGCGTCGCAGTACGTGATGGCAACGGAACTTCGGCCGGGTTTGATTTTTTCATTAATTTGCGAAACAAGCTCCTTTACGGCTGATTCGAGATCGTCAATTTCCGATGTTGCTGCGATGGTTGATTTCATAGCGAAAACCTCCTGAAATTTTGCTAAGACGACTTTATACGTAAAACGGAACAATAGTTTAACATAGATTTAAGAAAGTGCCTTAACCTGGATATCCTATAACGATTCTGCCGTTCGAAAGTATAAAGGGTCTGTTCGAAATGTTCCTTGCGGTAAACAACCATTATATTATACTAATTAAACGAGCTGCCGTCGACGACGTTCAAATGCAGTGAACGGTCGAGCGAACATATAAAATGATTATGGCTATAAAAAATAGAAAAAGAACAATTGTGATTCTTATTTTATCAATATCTCTCGCTTATTTTATCCATAAGGATAACTGGGCGCTTGCCGACCGCTATGTAATCTGGCGCAATCCCCCTGCGCCCGCGGTTGTGGAACTTGCGGATAAAACAGGCATGATCTCTCTCGGCAGGCGCATTTTTTTCGCATCAGTGCCAAGCATAGACGATGCGGATGACCTCAATCAGAATTGCTCGGGCATAGAAACGACCATGATTATTCTTGGATGCTATGCCAATGGAAGGATTCATGTGTTCAATGTTCGGGATAAACGCATTTCCGACGCCAAATATGTAACTTCTGCGCATGAAATGCTGCACGCGGCCTACGTACGCCTGTCGAAAAGAGAGCGTGAGAGGGTCAACAGGCTGCTTGATGAGGAATATGAATATGCCGGCGGAAACGGCGAACTTCGCGACGTAATGGCCGAATATGCGCGAGTGGAACCGGAGCAGCGCTACAACGAATTACACTCCATTTTAGGTACGGAATACGCCGAACTCTCTCCGGAACTGGAACGTTATTACGCCCGTTATTTTATCGATCAGCGCAAGATCGTTGATATGGCGATTAATTATCGGAAGGTTTTCAAAAACCTTGAAGACGAACAGTCCAGGTTGAAAGTTCAACTTGATCGTCTGGCGGTGGAAATAGAGTCGGATATATCGCTTTTTGATACGATGATCTCCTGGTTGAACAGCGATATAGAGGCATTTAATGTCAAAGAATTTTATTCCCGCCGGGAATTTAACGCCGAGAGGGAAGAGTTGCTTGGAAAACAAAGGGAGGTAAACGGCCTCAAGGCGCAAATTGAAGCGAATATTGCCAGGCATGATAAATGGGTTGAAGAGTTCAACAATCTTGGCGGCAAAATAGGGCAGTTGAGCTATCAACTCGACAGTAAATCACAGGCAGGTATTCGCGCCGTTCCGTAAACTGAAACGCAGGGGCGAACCTATGTGTTCGCACTGAGCAGGTAGCAACGTGTTCTTTACGTGGGCGAACACATAGGTTCGCCCCTACAGAGATTCCTTGAATTTGCATCCTTCGTTGTTGCAATAGCGTACCGTACCAGAGCGTTTTGTGGTTTTTGTAAGCGTATATGGCGCTCCGCATTGCGGGCAGCTTTCTTGAATCGGCCGCGACCAGAGTACAAAATCGCAGTCAGGATAGCTGGAGCAACCGAAGAACACTTTACCGCGACGCGATTTACGTTCCAGGATTTCACCCGCGCAGCCTTCTTTCGGGCAGCGTACGCCTGTGGTTTTCATTTTTATATATTTACAGTCGGGGTAATTGGAACAGGCCGTGTATTCCCCGAAGCGGCCGTGTTTTATTGCCAGTTTTTTCCCGCAGGCGGGACAATCCTCATCAAGTGGAATGTCATGTTTAACGGCAATGCTTTCCGCGGATTTGACGATCTTTTTTGTGTTTTTGCATTCCGGGTAGCCGGAGCACGCCATGAATTCCCCAAAGCGTCCGCGTTTTAAAACCATCGGCCGGCCGCATTTATCGCACAGGATTTCTTCCTGCGGCGCGTTTTCCGCAGCGCCTTCAGCGTCTGTCGGCGTCGAGCCATTGCCGTCAGACCCGAGCTGCCTTGTGTTTTTGCATTCGGGATAGTTTGAGCATGCCATGAAACGACCGAATTTTCCCCACTTTATGACCATTCCGCTGCCGCATTTTTCGCAGACCTCGCCTGTTTCAACCGCCTCGGTTTTGATGTTGCGCATTTCTTTTTTCGCGGTTTTCAGTCGTTCGTCAAGAAGTTCATAAAAAGAGCCGATCGCCTTTTTCCAGGCTTCACGTCCGGATTCTATGCGGTCCAGGTCGTCTTCCATCCTGGCGGTGTATTCGTAATCGAAAAGCTCTTTGAAACTCTCTACCAGGAGGTCAAGTACGATTTCGCCCGTTTCGGTAGGATAAAATTTGCCGTCGGTTTTATCGACGTATTCGCGATCCTGAATCGTACTGAGAATGGAAGCGTATGTACTGGGCCTTCCTATCCCCCTGGACTCCAGCGCCTTGACCAGTGACGCTTCGTTATAACGCGGCGGCGGCTGGGTAAAATACTGCGCGGGCAAAAGTGCCTGCAATGCCAATTCCTCGCCATCGCCAAGATCTGGAAGAATCAAGTCCTCGTCTTTCCGAGAGGAATCCTTACGCGCGTCGGGCGTTTCTTCCGCTTTAGCTTCCTGATACACTGCCTGAAAACCGGCGAATTTTAAAATGGAACCGGTTGCGCGAAATTCCACTCTTCCGGCATGTATATTGACTTCCGTGTGGTCGAAAACGGCCGGATTCATCTGCGAGGCGACAAAGCGCGTCCAGATCAAAGCGTATAGTTTCAATAATTCCGGCGTCAGAACATGTTTCAGGCTTTCCGGCGTTCGGGCCACTGAAGTAGGCCTTATCGCTTCGTGAGCTTCCTGGGCTGCCTTCCCGGACTTATAGTAAATGGGATGTTTCGGCAGGTAATTTTCGCCGTATTCCGAGCCGATCAGTGCGCGAACTTCGGAAAGCGCGCTTTCCGATACGTGGGTTGAGTCGGTACGCATATAGGTAATAAGCCCGACGGATCCCTCCGAGCCTATGTCGATGCCTTCGTATAGGCGCTGCGCCAGAGTCATAGTGCGCTTGACGGAGAAATTCAACCGGCGGGCGGCATCCTGTTGGAGCTTGCTGGTGATAAAAGGAGGCGTCGGATATTTTTTCTTTTCCCGGCGAATTGTGCTTTCAACTATAAAATGTTCGCCGTTAAGCCCGGCGACGATTTCGTCCGATGTTTTTTTATCGGTTACCACCCATTTTTTACCGTCAATCTTTATTGCTCTCGCGGTAAATTCAGGAGGCGTTTTTCCAAGAAGACGTGCGTCCAGATTCCAGAATTCTTCGGATTTGAAAGCCCTGATCTCGCGTTCACGCTCTACGATCAACCTTAGCGCCACTGTCTGTACGCGCCCGGCTGAAAGGCTGCGGCGCACTTTTTCCCAGAGCAGCGGGCTTATTTTGTATCCAACCAGTCTATCCAGAATCCGGCGTGTGAGCTGCGCGTCAACCTTGTTGGAATTGATTCGCCCCGGGTTTTTAAAAGCTTCCTCTATCGCCGGCTTTGTTATTTCGTGAAACAGCACCCGATAAACATTTTTTGATTTACCGGCCAGTTCTTCATAAAGATGCTGGCAGATTGCTTCGCCCTCACGGTCAGGGTCGGCCGCGAGATAGATATTGCTGCTATTCTTTGCCGCGGCTTTCAGTTCACTGACGATTTTGGCCTTGCCGGGAATAACGTCGTACTGCGGGGCAAAGCCGCCCTCAATATCTACGCCAAGTTTATTCTTGGGAAGATCCTTTATATGGCCGACCGAAGCCCTAACTATATAATTCCCGCCAAGGTATTTACCGATCGTTTTAGCCTTGGCCGGGGATTCAACTACCACCAGTGCCTTGTTCATAAAGAGCGCAAATATACCAGTAATGAAAAGAAATCCAAGAGAAAAAAATGAAGTGTGTAGCGGGTAATTTATTTAAACGCGCTGGCGCGCTTAAATAAATTACCCGCTACACACCAGGCTTCACATACATATTGCCCGGAAGCTGCCGCACAAACCCCGCCGTTTCCAGTTCCATAAGCTCAAAACTGAGACGTGGAATATCAAATCCGAATCGTTCCGCCAGTTCGTCAAAATGCAGAGCCTCATCTTCTTTCAAAATCTCCATCAGGCGCGCGCCGTCTTCCGAAACCGCGTCAGGCGCAGGCCTGGTTGACGGCTGTTCTTCTTCTTTTAAATATATGTTTCGGCGGATTGCCTCCGGAAGTTCATCAATGATGTCGCGCCACCCTTGAACGAGCTTCGCTCCCTGCTTAATCAGAAAATTTGGGCCAAGGCTCAGCGGGGAAGTAACATTTCCTGGAATTGCGAACACTTCACGGTTTTGTTCCATTGCCAGCCGCGCGGTGATGAGCGAACCGCTTCGTTCTCCGGCTTCAACCACAAGCACGCCGCGCGATAATCCGCTGACAATACGGTTGCGTATGGGAAAATTCCGCGGCGAAGGAGACGTGCCCGGAGGGAATTCGGAAATAATAAGCCCTTTTGGCGCGATGCGCTCCGCCAGTTGCTGATGCTCGCGCGGATAGATAATATCAATGCCACAGCCAAGGACGGCTATGGTTGTTCCGTCTTTTTCCAGGCAGCCGCGGTGCGCCGCGGCGTCAACGCCACGCGCCAGGCCGGAAACAACGCATAAACCCCTCGATCCAAGTTCCGCTCCTGATTCTTCCGCCATACGGAGACCATAAACCGACGGGCGGCGCGTCCCAACAACCGCTATGCGCGTCGTGGCGAGCGCGTCAAGATTGCCTCGCGCGTAAAGGACGGTGGGCGGGTCGTGGATTTCACCGAGCAATTCCGGATAGCCGGGCGCTCCGTTAAGAAGGATATGAACTCCCGCGTTTGCGGACCATTTATAAATTTTTTCCGCTTCTTCTCTGAAAGCGCGGCGGCGTATCGGCATTCTGGCCTCTTTTGGAACGCCAAATGTCTCAAGACTGTCTTCGGTCATCGAGAAAAGTTTTTCAAGTTGAGGAAGTTTTTTACGGACACGGTTTTGTGTTATTATTCCTGCTCCCGGAAGCAAAGTAAGTTCAATGGCGAGTTTTATCAATTCAACATCCTGCGAATCGGCGGCATCTTTTGAAATCATCTTTTATTTCTCCGATTCGTAATGTTTTTCGGATGCGATTATTATTTCATGCGTAATAAAAATAACCTTCGCGCGTGGTGGTAGAGATGCGATGTCTGGCGGCGATATGTTTGAATTTTTATCCCTGTGTACGCGGAATTTTGCTGATGTCCCTGAAAACGATGACTGGCTGTGCTCCGGAGAACGCGAGGTACTTGCCGGACTGCGCTTTCCGAAGCGCCGTAACGACTGGCGACTGGGACGCTGGACGGCAAAACATGCAATTCTGGCTTTTTTACGCGTTGAGACCGAAGCGGATTTATCGCATTTTGAAATACGCGCCGCTTCGGACGGCGCTCCGGAAGTATTTATCAGGAATATACCTGCCGGAGTCGCGATTTCCATCAGCCACGCGGGCGGACGAAGCTTCTGCGCCGCCGGGCCGCCGGATGTAGTGCCGGGCTGCGATATCGAACAACTGGAACCGCGCGGAGAGCTTCTTGCCGCGAATTATTTCACTCCCGAAGAAATTGATATTGTCCGCGCCGCCGATCCGGAAAACAAAAACCTTATTACCAATCTGATTTGGAGCGCGAAAGAGAGCGTTCTGAAGGCTATGCGTGAGGGGCTTCGCCGGGATACGCGCGACGTTTCCATTCAACCGGATTTACCACTGATATTTTATGGAGATGAAATACCCGCGTCAGCCGAAAATGAAAACATCTGGCACCGTTGGACAGGCATTTGCCGGCAAACATTACGTGAATTTCATGGGCACTGGCGCGCTGATTTACGATTCGTCTATACCGTTTGTATATGGAAACACTGATAAATGATTTGTTCCGCTACCTACTGTTCTATTAAATCAAACATCAGATAGGTCAGGCGTTGCCCTGTCTGACCGTAAAATTAATTTTAGAAAACCTTTGCAATTATACTGTATCCTGGCATAAAGTTAATTTTTCGTGTGGTAAAGGGTGGGAGTATAGAAATGCCGAGTATTCGTATTTCAGGAATCGTAACAGCTTTGGTTTTTGTTTTTTTTCTTCTATGCCCTGTTTTTTCAGCGGGACAGGACGTTTCCGCCGCCGACGAAACGCGGATGGCTGGAAACACTTCAGATCATGAGACTGTCGAACCTCTTCAAATAAGGCTATCGGTCAACGAAGTTCGGCTTGACGTCGTTGTACTGGATAAAAAAGGAAATCCCATCACTGATTTAACCGCGGATGATTTTGAAGTTTCTCAGGATAAAAAGCGACAGGAGATTTTGTCCAGTGTTTATATTGACAGTCAATCCAACACTGTCCCGCAAACTTCCGCCTCTCGAAAAAATACAAGGAACCTCCCGCCGCTTCCCGCTGTCGCCATGAAAAGAGAAGATACCCTTAGGACTATTATTTTTATAGTTGACGATATTTCGATGAATTTTGCGGAAGGATATTATGCCAAAATGGCCCTTCGTAATTTTGTTGAAAAACAGATGCGGATCGGCGATATGGTGGCTATCCTTAAAACCAGTTACGGCAATAGCGCGCTGCAGTTGTTTCTTTCCGACAAAAGTCAGATGCTTGCGCGTATAGACGCCATACGCCTGGAAAGGACTCTTGGGCCCAACCCTAACGATGTGGAAGAAAGCCATTTATTCAGAATTTACGATAATCAGGTATCCGCCATTTCATACAGCCTCCGCGCCCTGAGGGACATGCCCGGACGGAAAATCCTCATCATGATGACCGCTGTTCCTAAGCTTCGCAAGGTGAAAGAAGTTACTATATTTGAAGCTTTTATTCTTGGTAATCATTCAATGGGAGGCGTCGATTTCGACTCTACATACAACGGGCGCTTTACCAGTCTGGCGGATGACGCTCTGCGGGCGGGAGTCGTTGTTAATTTTCTGGATATAAAAGGACTTCAAAACCATGCCGAACAGGAATTTTCAATATATGGCAAGCTAGAGGGTATCGATCCATACCTGTTGGAAATGTATGAAAGAATGCGTAATGAACCTCCGGGCGCGGCTTTGAATCCTCTGCCTTTAAAAACCGGTGGCGTTACGATAGAAAACAGTAATTTCTTTTTAGGCGGCATCGGCAGTGAAACCGAGGGGTTGATACGAGGTTACTACCTTGTTTCATATACGCCGCCCCCTGATACGTTTAATTCTGACGGCAAAGCGATATATCACAATATAAAAATCAATGTGAAACGTAAAAACGTTCAGATTTATACGAGGGACGGATTTTACAACAGGCTGGAAGGCAAAACATACGACGATACGACACAAAACCCCCTGGCCGAAGCAATTTTTTCACCGTTCCTTTACGCCGACCTCAATGTCAACATGTTCGCCGGCTATGTGAAAGACGCTAAAGCCAGATACCTTGTGCGTTCCTGGATACATCTTGATCCCAAAGATGTAAAGATAGTAGAGACGGAAGACGGCGGCGCGCGGATTGATCTTGAAATGGCGTGCCTGACATCGGACATCAACGGATTCGTTCAGGATTTTAAACATGTGAAACATGCTTTAAAAATCGAACCGGAAAATAAATCTGACAATATCGCCTGGATTCAAGAACACGGCATAAGATTTACCATGCTGCTTCCCGTCAAAAAACCAGGTTCCTATTACGTTCGTACCGCAGTCGAAGATAAGGAATCCGGCAAGATCGGTTCCGCCTATCAGTATGTGGAGATTCCTGACCTGGGTAAGAAAGGACTGGCGCTGTCGAATATATTCATTGTTACCAGCGCTGAAGACCTTAAATGGATGCTTTCGGACGCGGAGGAATGGAATGATAAGGGGTTGTTTTTCCCTGAAGTTCTGTCTGAGGAAGTGCGGAGTCCGGCATTAAGAACATATGCGCCGGGAGACGTTCTTAATACTCTCGTGGCGCTATATAACGCCGACGATAAAGCCATAAGGCGTTCTGAAGTAGAAATACAGACGATAGTTTACAAAGACGGCATGGAATTGCGTCGCAGCGAACCGATGCCGATAACGGCGAGAGGCGCGGATAGTTCCGGCGGCTTTTGGATCATACAGAGATTTACGGTGGGATCGGACATGCCGCCTGGAGAGTATGTGCGTCGGATCGTGATAACCGACAAAAAGAACGGCAAAAAAACCCAGGGCGTCGCCTCGCAGACAATGAGCTTCACAGTCAAGGAAAAGTGATTTGAACCTAGTACCATGTAACACTTATATATTCGGATAGAGGCGTTTCAATTTAATTCTGGCCTCATTTGTTGTAAATTGCCATGAAATCCCTTTGGCACTGTTATTCCGGGCGTGTTCCCAAGCGGCCAATTCGGTCTGCATCGTCGCCATATCTGGAATGCGGCGATCGAGACATTGTCCTTTCAAAACGCTGAGTTCAATTTCCGCCATGTTTAACCAACTGCCGTGCTTCGGTGTGAAATGGAGTTCAAGTCGCTCGGCCAGGCGTCGAGCTTCCGGCGGTTCGAATGTTTCATACAAGGAAGCAGTGTTGTGAGTATTCAGGTTGTCCATAACCAATCGTACCTTGATTGCGTCGGGATAACGCTCGTCCAGCATTTGCTTGACTTGTAACGCCCAATCCTTCCGTGTGCGGCGTTCCGTTGCAACTACATGTCGTTTTCCAATCAAAGGCTCCACTTCCATGAATATCTCCGCAACACCATTCCTGAC
>Ga0082212_10004536_pt1 | contig 19212 bp, 14 predicted proteins | sample TergutNt197P3_FD_71548 | JGI IMG/M metagenome (GOLD analysis project Ga0082212, IMG submission 71548) | Neocapritermes taracua P3 segment gut microbial communities from Petit-Saut dam, French Guiana - Nt197 P3 | ecosystem: Host-associated > Arthropoda: Insects > Digestive system > Gut ... | reverse complement strand
CGATGGCCGGCAGGCGGCCGATGCGGACCATACCCCAGTCCTGGGTTACCTGCCCGTAGGCGGCGATGGTGCTGAAGGGGCCGCCAAGACCAGCGGCGGTAGCGTTGTTAATGCCCACATTGGATCCCCAGCGCTGCATCGTCGGGGCCCGCATGATCCAGTACACCGAAACTTCGTCCGTGGCGTGGAAGGCGAAGTTCATCTGGACGCGGTTGAAAAAGCCGCTGTCGTTGGTTTTGGCGTTGCTGGTGTTGAAGCCGTTGCCAGGTAGAAGTCGATTGTTGTTGATTGGAAGAGGTTTGGTATTCGTTTCATTTTTACATCTGTCGCTGTCCTCCTTTTTCTTTTTGCAGAGCAGATGGGAATATATAGGTTTTTTTGAAATTATGCGAATGATTGGTATGCCTATTTTCGTTTTTACAATGTTTATTTCTGGAATTAAAGCGATTGATGCGTTATTTGTGCTAAGTTTTAAGTTGTATTCAGATCGAGCGAAAAAATGGTATGTTTTTTGGAAAAGGGTAGTTTATTTGAAAGATGCAAAAATATCTATAGATTTCGGCAAAAACAGCAATTACTTTGGTTATTTGTATGTAACGCCTAATGGCAGCTGTTTTTATCGCTTTTTAAATAGAATAAAATATGATCTTGATTTGGGTGTATATAGGGTTGATGCAGCAAATGTTATTAATTCGTGCGGTCTTGCCGGAATAAAATTAAAGAAAACGGATAATTTTTTCAGTGAAAAATATGAGCAAATATAGAAACGAAAGTTCAATGGTTTGGCTTGGTATTGCCGGTTAAGGCTGCTGTGTATGTTGGAAGCCATTAAGGCTATGCGAATGGTTAATGTGTAAAATGCTGCCCGTAAATCAAGGAGTAAGCCCATGACCTCTGCAAAAACCAAGCGTTCTCTTGGTTCTCTTCCACTGTTGTATCCGCTTCCGGTTTTTCTGGTGGCAACTTACGATGCTGAAGGAAACCCCAATGTCATGACCGCCGCCTGGGGCGGAATATGCGGTTCTGATCCCTTGAGCCTGACCGTGTCGGTGCGGCCGGCGCGCTGGACCCACGACGCTTTGCTTGCCCGCAAAGCCTTTACGGTGTGCATTGCCCCGAAAAGCATGGCTGTTGCCGCCGACTACGCGGGTATTGCGTCCGGGCAGCGTTGCGACAAGTTTTCGGCAGCCGGGTTTACTCCGGTTCGGTCGGAAAAAGTTGATGCTCCCTATATTGCCGAGTGCCCGGTTGTTCTGGAATGCTCACTGTCCCAGACCGTCCGCCTGGGAGTGCATACCATGATGATAGGAACAATCCTTGATGTTAAAGCGGACGACGACTGCCTTGACGCTTCCGGCGAATTTCCGGATATCTCCAGGGTTGATCCTTTGATTTACGATAGCGGCTCCCGCTGCTATTACGGTATTGGACAGTTGGTAGGACCGGCCTTCAGTATTGGCAAAGCTCTTCTGAAAAAAGAAGATTCCGCATGAATCAGGCATAAGCCTTTATCAGAACGATACACAAGTTACCTATTTGACATTGCCGGCATAGAACTTCCGCAATAGATTCCGTAGGTTTTCAAATCACGGGTTACTCATGGTCTTCCCACCGGTTTAAGGGCGTTTTTCCGGTAAATGATATACTTTTAAATTTCTGTATCGTTTTACTTCTATGGAGGATGTTTTTGAGCGAACCCGCAGCGGATAGCGTCCATGCTCCCGATGTTCCTGCCCGGATTCGCGTTGGGTTGTCCGCCGGGCTGCGCACCTCCTGGAAGATCATCCTGTTCTCCGTCCCTTTGTATATGGCGGTGTCTCTGCTGAAAGGAGGGCCAATCCTTGATTTTTTGGGAGAAGTCTTTGCTCCTTGTATGGGGATTTTCGGCCTGCCCGGAGAAGCGGCGTTTGCTTTCGTCGCGGTGTTTTTTCTGAACATTTACGCCGGCATAGCTGTCATAGTTCCGTTGAGCCTGGATGCTTTTCAGGTGACCCAGTGCGGGTTGATGATGGGTCTTGCGCACAACCTTGTGGTGGAGGGAGGGGTGCTTTCTTCCACGGGAACGCGCGGTTTTACCCTTACTCTTTGCCGCCTGGCGATAGCTGCCGCCGCCGGGTTGCTGCTGCGCGGAATGTATTTCCTTTGGGGACTTTTTTGAGATGGGAGCCGAAGCTTTTTGGGTCGCGCTGGCAGGCGCCTTGAAACATTCCGTGAAGCTGATCTTGATCATAGTTCCATTGGTGACGATTTTCGAAGTGTTGCGCTACATGCCGGTTTTCCGAAAAGCGGGAGGTTTTGTCGAACCGGCGATGAAAGGCGTGGGGCTTACGAAGGACGCCGCCGTTCCTCTTTTCACGGGGATCTTCCTTGGGATTACCTACGGCGCGGGAATCATCATACGCGTGGCGCGGGAAAAGGGGCTGTCTTCCAGGGAGCTGTTTCTGATGGGGCTGTTTTTGGCTACTTGTCACTCGGTAATAGAGGATGTTCTCATCTTTGTGGTTATTGGCGGAAACGGCTTTGTTATCTTGGGCGTCAGGCTGGCGCTGGCCGCGCTGCTGACCGCTTTGGCGGCTCGTGTTTGGAGGGCGGCCTGAACCTTCAAGATTTAAAGCGCGCGATATGACTATCTAATGATGAATCCCGGCCGCGTGGGCGGCCGGATACGGATGGAGCTGATAATGACAAACGGGAAACACCGGCTCTGGATCATTGCCGCGGCATTAGCCGCCGTGATTGCTTGGAACGTGACTCCATGCATGGGAGGAGAAACCTTAGTGGAGAAATACAGGCTTGGCAACGGCCTTACGGTGGTTATCCGGCCAAACCCCGCAACGCCGGTGGCGGCGGTGCAGGTATGGATAAAGGCGGGAAGCGCGATAGAGCCCAGGGAGCGCGCGGGGATGTCCCACATTCTCGAACACATGGCTTTCAAGGGAACAAAGCGCCGCGGTCCCGCGGACATTGCCAAAGAGGTCGAATCTCTTGGCGGAGACATCAACGCCTATACGAGCTTTGACCATACCGTGTACCACATAACGGTATCCGGCAGATTTCTCGAAAACGCTTTGGACATTCTCTCCGACACGCTGGCGAACTCGGTCTTTGACGCGGACGAGCTTGCCCGTGAACTGGAGGTGATCCTCGAAGAAGTGCGGATGAATGAGGACAATCCGGAACGGGTGGTCGGCAGGACGCTCTTTCGCGAGGCTTACCGGAAGCATCCTTACGGACGTCCGGTTATCGGCTATGTGGATACCATCAAGAAAACGACCAGGGAAGATCTCGTCGCCTATTTCAATAAGTGGTATGTGCCGGGGAACATGGTTCTTGTGATTACAGGCGGTGTTGATCCGAAAGAATCGAGGCCGCTTATCGAAAAGACGTTTGGCCGCCTCAAGGCGCGTCCCGTGCCGGAGGTGAAGCCTCCGGCCGAACCGCATCAGAAAAAAACGCGCGTTGTGTTCAGGGAGAAGGATACCGGCCGCGTCTATCTCGAAATGGCGTTCCACGGTCCGGCAATGGCTGACCCGGATGTCTACGCCTGGGATCTTTTGTCGATGATTCTTGGTAGCGGAGAGACCTCACGCCTGAATCGCGCGGTCAAGGATAGCAAAGGGTTGGTGGACTCGGTGTACGCGTCGTCGTACACGCCAAAAGATCCGGGCCTTCTCTTCGTCGGGGGCGTAATGTCGCCTGATAAGGCAAAAGAAGCGCTTCGGGAGATCCTTTACGAGACGTTCAAAGCTGTCGTGGCGCCGCCGGAGGAAGCGGAGCTTTTGCGCGCCAAGACAGCTACGGAGACCTCCTTTGTTTACTCCTTGGAGTCCGTCTCGGCTTTGGCCCGCCTTGTGGGTTTCTATGAAACCACTCTCAACGACGCCGCGTTCGAGCAGGCGCATCTGCGCTTTGTTCGCGCGGTGACCGCAGAGGATATTCACGCGGCGGCAAAGAAATACCTGTCTCCTGAAAACCTGACCGTTTCGATGGTTTTTCCAAACGGCCAGAAAGAGATGATGGACCCGGAGGCGGTGCGTCAGATCGCGCGGGAGGCTTTTGCGGCCGCGACGGCCCCGGTGAAGGAAAAAGAGAAAAAGAAGAACGCCGTGGTGAAGGAGGTTCTTCCTAATGGAGTCCGGGTGATCGTGCGGGAAGATCGCGCTGTTCCGGTGGTTGTCGTGGAAGCGGGGTTTTTGGCGGGGCTTCGCGCCGAGCCGGCGGATAAGGGAGGCGTTTCCGGTCTTGCCGCGGGAATGTTGATGAAGGGAACGAAAAACCGGTCTGCCCACGAGATTGCCGAGACAATAGAAAACATGGGCGCGGATCTTTACGGGTACTCCGGCCGCAATATGTTCGGCCTGCACGGCAAATTTCTAAGCCGCGATTTTAGCCAGGGTTTTCGCCTTTTTGCCGAGTTGCTTCGGGAGCCGGCCTTTCCCGCGGAAGAACTGGAAAAGAAGCGGCGTGAGGCGCTTGGCGCTCTCAAACAGCAGAAGGACCAGCTTACACAGGCGGCCTTCCTGCTCTTTTTGGAGACGCACTACGGAGCGCATCCGTATGCCCGCAACCCGCTTGGGACCGAAGAATCCATCCGGGCGATGACGCCCGCCGACCTCGATGAGTATTACCGGCGGTGGGTGGACCCGCGCAACATGGTTTTGGCTATTTCAGGCGATATAGATCCGGAAGAAGCGCTTGAAGCTGTTCGCGGTGCTTTCGGCGATTTACCAAAGCGCGTGGAGTACGAGCGGATCGGCGCGATCCCTGTTGTGCCTCTCGACACGGTACGCAAAGCGCGGGAGCAGCGGGAAACGCAGCAGGCCCATTTTATAATCGGCTATACGGGAGCCCGTTTTACCGATCCGGACCGATATGCCCTGGATGTCCTTGGGTCGGCGCTGGCCGGGATGGGCGGGCGGCTGTTTGTCGAACTTCGGGACCGGATGTCGCTTGCGTACTCGGTGACCTCATTCTCATCCGAGCAGGTGGATCAAGGATTTTTCGCCGTCTATATGGGGACAAGCGCGGACAAGTTAGACACCGCGATTGCCGAAACGCTGAAGACTATCGGAAAGGTGAAAGCAGACGGCATTACGCGGGAGGAGTTCGAACGGGCGAAGAAATGGATGATAGGCACTTACGAGATCGGTTTGCAGAGCAACTCTTCGTATGTCGGAAAGATGGTATATAACGAGCTGTATGGGGTCGGCTACCAGGAGACCTTCACCGCTCCCGAAAAGATTGCCGCTGTAACGCTTGCCGACGTGAACCGGGTGGCGGCCAGTGTTCTCGACATGGAGAAATATACGATAGCGATTCTTCAGGGAAAGTAATATTGACTGGAGCGATGTCTGAAGCGGCGGCTTCCATGTTTTTGCGATATGCCAGGTTGCAATCAAGCGTAACGCGGTTTTGTATCCGCGGTATTTCGCCATGCTTCAGATGGGACAGCGTTCTTGTTAAGGATCGTTAAACAAAAATATCGGGAAACAATCCTGATTTAAAAAAGAAAGAAAAGGAGAAGCTGTATGTTTAAAGAATTCAAGGAGTTTGCGGTCAAAGGCAATATGGTTGATATGGCGGTGGGTATCATCATCGGCGCGGCTTTCGGGAAGATCGTCAGTTCAATGGTCAGCGATATAATGATGCCTCCTATAGGCAAAATACTTGGAGGTGTTGATTTTTCAAACCTCTTCATCAACCTGTCGGGCGGAGATTATCCGTCCCTGGCGGCGGCGAAGGCGGCGGGGGCGGCGACAATCAATTACGGTGTTTTTATTAACCAGCTTAGCGATTTCGTTATTGTCGCTTTTGTGCTGTTTTTGGTTGTCAAAGGGGTGAACAAGATGAAGAGGGAAGAGGCGCCCGCGCCGGTTACCGCGAAGGATTGCCCGCATTGCTTTATGTCTATCCCCGAGCAGGCGAAGCGCTGTCCGCATTGCACTTCGGACCTTGCTTAAGCGGTCCAGCCGCGCTTTTAAGGGGGTTTTAATGGCCCGGCAGGGTCCGGTTTTCGGTTAGCCTGCCGGTTTCTTTCGCCGAAGATACCTTCCTTGCTAGCGCGTTTGCGTGGCGTCCGCGACAAGCACATATGGGACGCCTAAGGGTTTGCGTCCCGTATGTTTCCTCCGTTATTTCTATTGTCGCCGCCTCAGCGATAATAGAACATGAATCTATACAATAGCTTGATTAGTGGAAGCGCTACACTATAACCTGAACCTGTTTTTTTAAGGTATTTGCGACAGGTAAAATAAGGGCGGTACTTTTTTGCATAAAAGGGCTCAATAACAAAAACCCGTTGAACCTTAGGTAACGGCAAAGGGGGCTTTGTAATGACTATCCGCAACAAGCTCTTTCTTGCGTTTCTTGGCCTCTGCATCGTTCTTGTCGGCAGTATTACAACTCTGGTAGTTATAAACACCCGAAGTACCGCACTGAAGATGTTCGAGGATACGGTCCAAGGGCAACTTGCGCGCATTGATGATGTTTTTGCGCAATATGCGCGTACCGGCGAGCAAAGCGCGTTGTATTTTTCCAATCGACCGCTTATCCAGAATGCGCTGGGCAGTGTTACCAATACATTCATGGATAAGCTGGAAACAACAGAAAACCGCTATGAAATATATAACAGCTACGAAAGACAGATTTACAACGAGTTTCGCAACATGCAGCTTAGCCACCCCTATTACGGCCTGATTTTTATCGGCTTTACCGACGGCACTATTGTCGAGGCCAACGAACCTGGCAAAGAAAATGATACCTTTGGCGCCGGATACGATCCGCGTAAACGCCCCTGGTATGTACAGGCGATGGAAAAGAGCGCGGACACCAATATTTCTTTGCCTTATGTTTCTTCTTCCGGTTTCGTGGTTTGTTCTGTTACGGCGAAAATACGCAACCCTGACGGCATAGGCATCGGAGTGGTAGCCATTGATTTCAGTCTTTCCAGCCTCACCGACTATCTGGCGAAGCTAAGAATAGGCAAGACCGGGCATGTTGTGGTGTTATCTTCCGACGGGCTTATTCTCTCAAATCCCACCGAGCCTTCCTCCGTGTTTAAAAATGCGCATGACCTCAAGGAAAAGGATTTTTTTGAGCGGATTCTTGCGGGGCGTGACGATAGTTTTAATTATAGCGCCGGCAAGAAAACTTATCAGGTTTACACCCACACCGCGTCCAGCTTTGGCTGGCGTGTGGCCGTACTGATTGAAAAAAGCGAAGTGCTGGCCGCAAGCGTGGCGATGCGCAACGCCATTCTTATGCTTGGTTTTTGCGTCGCCATTATCTTGTTGGTGGTTGTGTTCTTTTTGGCAAAGTCGCTAACCAGGCCAATCGCGCTGCTGGCCGACGCATCCGGTTATGTCGCCGATGGCGATTTCTCCGCCTTGCCTGATGGTTCCTTTTTTGAAGGCGAATTGGCGGGTCTGCACTCGAGCCTGAAACGTATGATAGGCAACCTTTCCTCTTTGATCGAAGACGCGAAAAGCAAGACTGAAGAAGCTGAAAACCAGTCCCGGCTGGCCAAAAAAGCGCTGGAGGACGCGGAAGAGGCTCGCAGGCAGGCTGAGCATGCCAAACGCGAAGGCACGCTGCAGGCCGCAAGGCAGCTTGAGGACATTGTTCATCAAACGAAAGAGGCCGCTGATTTACTTTCCCAGCACGTGGGCAAAGCCGTACAAGGCGCCGAACAGCAGAGCCACTACGCCAGGGAAGGCGCAAAGGCCATGGAAGAAATGAACGCCATTGTGCTTGAAGTTGCCGGCAATTCCGCTCAGGCCGCAAACAGCGCCCAGGATACCAAGAAAAAAGCCCAATCCGGAGCGGACATGGTGTCCGCCGTAAAAGACGCAATTGGCGATGTGACCCAGAAAACTGATGTTTTGAAACAGACGATCAATGATTTGGGTGTCCAGGCCCAAGGCATAAGCCAGGTTATGAATGTGATCACGGAAATTGCGGACCAGACCAATCTGCTGGCGCTGAACGCGGCCATTGAAGCGGCTCGGGCAGGAGAAGCCGGGCGCGGATTTGCCGTTGTGGCTGACGAAGTGCGCAAATTGGCGGAAAACACCATGACCGCCACGAAAGAAGTGGGGGAATCCGTAAAATCCATTCAGGACGGCACTCGAAGCAGCGTGCAAAGCATGGAAGAGGCGGCTTCCTCGGTGCGGCAGAGCACTTCTTTGGCAACGGAAGCGGAAATCGCTCTCAACGCTATAGTGAATCTTTCGCAAACCACGGCCGATCAGATAGAAGTCATTGCCGTTTCCGGCGAAAAACAGTCCGCCGCCAGCGAAGAGATCAGCCGGGGCACGGAAGAAATAAGCCGTATAGCGGGGAAACCTCTGTCACCATGCATGGCGCGGAACAGGAAGTGGCCGGTCTTAGTTCGCTTACGGGAAAGCTGGAAGATATGGTCCAGTCGCTGAATAAGTCTTGACTATGGGGTCGCAAAGCCAATGCTGCTTTGCCAAAAGCGGGGTGGTATTCGCTTTGAGGGTTTATAATATAAAAAAACAGAAGAGGTAAACAAATGAGGTTGTCACGTAAACAAGTCTATTGGCTTGCGCTGTGTTTCCTGCCTGCGTTTTTGGGGGTCTTTTCCGGAAGTGCGTCCGCGTCGGTTAGTGTCGGAGTGAACGTAAACTTCGGTCCTCCGCAAATTGTTGTGGCCGAGCCGCCGATGATGGTCGTAGTGCCGCAATCGCGCGTCTATTTCGTGCCGGAGCCGGGCATAGACATCTTCTTCTACGCAGGGTTCTGGTGGTCTCCCCGTGGCGGACGTTGGTATCAATCACGAAATTATAACCACGGCTGGATCGCTGTTGAGCCGGCCCGCGTTCCCAGCGCCGTGATCTATATGCCGCGCGATTATCGGACCAGGTATGCTTATGAGCAGCCAATCCCTTATGGGCAATGGAAAAAAGATTATAGCCGGTTGGAAAAAGAGCGCATGGAAGCCCATAAACGGTGGGAAAAAGAACGGGAAATGGAGTGGAAGCGCCAGGCGAAAAATGACCGGTACAACAAATACGGTTATAACCCCCGTGACAATCGTTACAGCCCCCCCGGCAACAGGCCCGGCGGCCCTCGTCCTCTCGGCCCCAAGCCTCCCCCCCCCCGGTCCGGCCCGCACGGAAGGCGATAAGCGGGGAGCCTAAACGAGCCGCAAAAGCAGCTCGTTTGAAACGAACCAGTATTTTTTCGGCATTCGCAGGTGACTGCGGTCCCGAAGAAGGCATCCGGAGTTGATAAGCTGATCTACGGCCCACGACAGTTTTTCAGGTTGTGGGCCGTACTGTTTTTCCCCTTCTTCCAGCATGATTCCATCGTCCATGCGAAGGCCAAAAACTATGAATTCCTCCCATGCGTCCGACAGGCTCCTCGTCCCGGATTCCATCCAGGGCAGGCATCCTTGCTCAATATGGGAAGCGTACTCCTCAAGAGAGCGCGGATTTACCGTCCGCATTCCTGACGGCGCTTCCTTTTCCGGAAACAGCAGGCCGTGGGCCGACGGCCCCAACCCCAGATACCCTTCTCTTCGCCAGTATTTTTGGTTGTGCCGGCATTCGTGTCCGGGCCGGGCGAAGTTTGAAATCTCATAGTGGCGATACCCGGCGCGCTGAAATGTTTCGCTTGCCATATCGTACATGCCGGCGACTTCGTCGTCGGAGGGAAGGGTGGTTTCGCCGCGGCTGGTTGCCCGGTGAATCGGCGTACCCGGCTCCGGCGTCAAGGCATATACCGAAATATGGTCCGCAAGGAGGCTTGCGGCTTCTTCCAGGTCTTTGCTCCAATCCGTTGTTTCCTGTTTCGGGTTTCCGAATATGAGGTCTATTCCTGTTGAAAGGAATCCCGCTTTCCTGGCGTGCCCAAACGCTTCCCGCGCCTGAGCGGTAGTGTGAATCCTGCCGAGCGTCACAAGCGTGGCGGGGTCAAACGACTGGACTCCCAGGCTGATCCGGTTGAACCCGGATTCGCGCAGGAGGTTAAAATCCTCTTCCCGCAAAGTTCCGGGGTTTGCTTCCAGCGTAACTTCGGCGCTTTTTGTGAGCGACAGGCGTGACCGGATTCCTTCAAGGAGCAGCCGCAGGCGTTGAGGTCCCAAGATAGACGGGGTTCCTCCGCCGAAATAAACTGTGTCGGCTGAAATGTCCGCTATGGATGGAAATGAGAACAGGACAAGGTCCAACTCCTTGAGCAACAGGCCGCAGTAGCGCTCCATAGCTCCATCATCTGCCGCAACCGAATAAAAGTCGCAGTAGAGACACTTCCGGACACAAAAGGGCACGTGCAAATAGATGCCGTTCATTTCGTCATTTTCCCACTAATTGAATCGTTTTTGCGCAAGCGCCTCTTCTTGCGGCGGGCGGCGCAGGCTGGGGCTCCATGTCTGCCCCCCAAACGGTTGCTTAAACCCAGATCCGTCATTAGAGGTGGCATGTCCGTTACTCACAGCGGACATCGCTTAGGGGCTTCTCACGGTACTAAAACCGTATAGGATCAATACATGGAGATTTCAGAATCCTTTCTGGCTCTCGGAAAGCTGATCTTTGCCTTTACCATGATTCTGGCGCTGCTCCGTCTGCGCGTGCCGCTCTGGTTGGCCATTATCGCGGGCACTGCCGTTGTGGCCTTAAGCTGCCGCATCGCTATAATCGACTGGCCCGGCATTGTCTTTGCCGTGGTGCGGCAGCGGGACTTTCTTATCTTTGTCTTGATGGTCTTCCTCATTCTTCTGCTTTCGAGCGTGCAGGAAGCTACCGGCCAAAGCAATCTGCTGGTGAAGAGCCTTGAACAGCATCTGGGCCGGCCACGCCTCCGCTTGGTGCTTTTTCCCGCCCTGATCGGGCTTCTGCCCATGCCCGGCGGAGCCTTGTTCTCCTGCCCCATGGTCAAGACCACAGCCAAGGACATGGGCATAAGCGAACAGAAAAAAGCCCTGATCAACGTATGGTTTCGCCATATATGGGAATTGGCCTGGCCGCTGTATCCGGGCTATGTCCTGGTCTGCTCCCTGCTGGGAATCCCTCTTTCCCGGCTTTGTCAATTTACGTTTCCTATAGTGCCTCTGGCTTTCGCGGTCGGCTGGTTCTTTCTCCTGCGCGATTTGCGTCCGTCGCCTTTATCTCCAGAGACGCGGGTTGCCGTTCCCGAACCGGAAAGCGCCGTCCATGACCAGGCTTCCCGGCAAGTGTTTTGCGCTCCCGGGCGGATTCCCTCCTTGGCCGAGGTGTTCCTGCACTCTCTGCCCATTACCGTTACCCTTATAGGGGCGGTTTTTTTCAGCTTGTTTTTCGATATTTTTATGCCGAATACGCCCGGCCAGCTCAGTTTCTCCCTGGCTTTGATTTGCGCCATCGGCACGGCCCTGTGGCAAGGACGCAAACGCATGAAGTGTTTATTTGCCGATCTGGTCTTCACGGCAAATACCCGAAAGATCATGCTTCTTTTGCTTGTCATTTATATCTTCAAACAAACTATTATGGTCAGCGGCCTGATCCATTCCATGGGCGACATAGGCGATAGCGCGCTGATGATTGTCTTGTCCTTTTTGCTCCTGCCGTTCATCAGCGGTATGCTTACGGGCGCCATGTTCGGCTTTGTCGGCATAAGCTTTCCCATTCTCCTTGGCATCCTGGCTCATTCGCCCCTGCGGGAATACACTTTGCCCTTGGTCATTCTTGGCTTAATCGCCGGCAATTCCGGACAGATGCTTTCACCCCTGCATGTATGCCTGGTAGTCACCAGCGAATTTTTCGACACCTCTATCTCCGGCGTGCTGCGCAACCTTTTTGCGCCCGTACTAGTCCTGTTTGCCGGCAGCGTACTATGGGTTCTGATCGTCCTGGTCTTCGGCCTCCACTTGTAAAGGAAACCGGCCGGGGGGGGCGAAAACCGCAACTACCGCAATGTAGCGGATATCGCAAGGGGGAGCCTTCAAGGACGGAAGGCTTGCCGCCCTTGGCTCCATACGCCTGCTTCATTTCACCGGAGGGGCAGTTTTTTTCGCTTTGAGACGGTACCTCCGTCCGGGCCACGCTTGTTCGCTGTCCGCCGCAATGGAACGGTTTAAAGAATGCCCGCTTTGGCGACCGCTGGCGCGTGGCGGTTATTTCCTTGTAAAAAAAACAGGGTGCCGCGGGCTTAAAAAACTGCGATTCACGATATTTTGACTCCGCGTTATAGTGGTGCTAAATTGCCGGGAAGGAGATAGGGCGACGTATTAAAGCTTTCGCTTTATGTTTATAAATTTTTCTCCTTTTGGGCAACTTGTAAGGTTTTTCCGGCTTGCGTCAAGAAAAGCAAGTCAGCAGAAAGCATAGGCAATGTTCGGCAAATTTTTTCCCATTGCTCTGGGCGGCAATATTGTTTCAATGCTGAAAAGCATAGTGTTTTTGAGTAGTTAAAAGAGAATGTAAAAGTTGGCACTAAATATGTAATGATTTGAGTAACAATTATATTAATGCCACGAAGCTATTTCGGTGTTCTTCTTCGTGACATCAATCTAAGGTGAGGTGCAATGAAAATAATAATAGTCATAACGCTGGCAATTATTATTAGTTTATTAGGCGGAGTGGGGCAAGCCGCGATAAGCAGTGTTTGTCCTCAAGATTCGGGCACGTTACTTTTTGTCGGCTCCTCGGTGGTTGGGGCTATGGTGTGGGTTCGCGGTAAAATAAAGAAATAATTTTGGGAGCGGATTAAGCAAAACAGTAAAAACACGTATGGATATATTTTAAAAAACGGGGCGGCAAGCCCCGTTTTTTTTGCCTACCGCCTCGTAAAACCAGGTTTTGCGTGGTTTCTGAAACCGGCGCGTGTTGACGGGCCGCTTAAAAGAGGCGGAAACAGATGTCCGCAAGGCCGGAGATGCTATGCGGGAATCTCTATTCTTCAGGCGATTTAGGAGGTCAAGCTTTTAAGTCGTACGCGAAAGCATAACAAGGTTTCGACGTTTATGCTTTTCCCGCTACCGGGTGCTGATGTTTTGCTTGATCAGTTCCATGAACTCCATTCGCGTCGAACTGCGTGTTCTGAATACTCCAAGCATCGCCGAAGTGACCGCTTTTGAGGTTGGCTTTTCCACTCCGCGCATCATCATGCACATGTGAGACGCTTCGATTACCACAGCGACTCCGTGCGGCTTGAGGGTGTCCATCAGCGCCGTGGCTATCTCCTGCGTAAGCCGTTCCTGGAGTTGGAGCCGCCTTGCGTATAGTTCGACAACCCGCGCGATTTTCGAGAGACCGACGATGTTGTTTCGGGGAAGATAACCGACATGGCATTTCCCGAAGAACGGCAAAAGATGATGTTCGCACATAGAGAAGATCTCGATGTCTTTCACTGTGACCATCTCGTCGTACTGCTCGTGGAACACGGCGCTTCGCATCACCTCCCTGGGGTCTTCGTCGTATCCCTTGGTGAGGAAGTGCAGCGCTTTCTCGAACCGCTCAGGCGTTTTTTTCAGCCCTTCGCGGTCTGGGTTTTCGCCGATCTTGATGAGTATATCCCGTATGAGTTTCTGCATAATGGTTCAATAATAATGCAGGTAAAGGCGCAAGGGGCGATGAAAACGGAATTTCCTGGAAAATGGGAAGAGTGGATGCGGGAGGCGCTGCTGGAGGCGCAAAAAGCCGCCGCTGCCGGCGAAGTGCCGGTGGGCGCGATCGTTGTTTCCGCCGAAGGAGAGATCTTGTGCCGCGCGCATAATTGTCCCGTGGGGACAAACGATCCTACGGCCCATGCCGAGATCCTCGCCTTGCGCGAAGCCGCTCGCCGGACCGGGAACTATCGTCTGACCGGCTGCACGCTGGTTGTAACGATAGAGCCTTGCCCCATGTGCGCGGGCGCGGCGGTTGCGGCGCGGGTGGCAAAGATCATATATGGCGCGGCGGACCCTAAAGCCGGCGCGACGACAACCCTTTACAACATCGCTTCCGACCCGCGTCTCAACCATCGGGCGGAAGTCGTTTCCGGTGTTCTTGCCGATGAATGCTCCAGCCTTCTTAAGGATTTTTTCCGGGAGCGCCGTTAACGCGCCTTGGCGTTGTTCCGAAACTTGGCGCATTGCAGTCGCGCCGGATGACGGATTATAATGTGTAGTTATCGCACGCGGAGGGGTACCGAAGTGGCCGTAACGGGGACGACTCGAAATCGTCTTGGTGCCGCGAGGCGCCACGTGGGTTCGAATCCCACCCCCTCCGCCAGCCAAGCCAGGTTTTTCGCAAACCCCCATGCGTCGAAGTTGTTGAGCGGCGTCTTTTTCGGATGATTAAGCGCGGGTTTCTGGTCGCGCTTTGCCGGATGGCGAAGGCGTCCGATGTATTTTCGGGATGGTCCGGGAAGACATAAGCTAAAACGGTACGCGCATCCGCCGCTAACTGTCCGTAAAAGGAAATCTTGTATTCACAGTTTTGCGGCAATCCTTGAAGCATTAAATTTTTTGCTCCTGGACACATTCGATCTGGATTCCGGAAACACGTATGTAAACGCCATGCCTTGCTTTCCCTTTACCGTTGGCCAATGCCTATAGTCGTTGGCTGGTTGCCGTCTTAACCGATAGCGAAGCAAAGGACGTGGCCGCTTATGGTAATGCGCCGGTGCCGGGAATCCTTCCATTATTTTTTTGTGACAAGGTAGAGAAAGATGATGAATCTGCTTCCCGTAGGTTTTTAAATTAAAGGTTTTGATTTTTTAGGCGATAAACTAATAGGATGTTCAGAACATGTGAGCGATTCGCAGGACGGTATAAGGCAAATTGTTTCAGAGGGGAGTTTTAACGATAACAGTATTTGTTTTTAATTTAAAGTTTTATAAATAATTTTGTAATGATCAGGTGTCAGGATGCGCAAAAAAACAAAAACGTCAGAAACCACCTCCTTACCTACAAGTACTTCAATGAGACCATGATCGTGTATTTCACCTCACTTCTTACTATCTGCCATTCAAACTGTTTTATAATGCGCCCGCGGCAGGACGTTGCGCGGCATTTGTCGTTTTATCTTTTGTGAAAATACCGACCAACGCTGTCTGCGGAGAGTAATTTTTTATTAACACGTAGCAGCACAGCGATGGTTTAGTTGTATTTTTAAAGAGGTTTTATTGGTAATCATGTGTAAAACTGTGTCCGGACTTGTCAGCGCTATGGTAAAGAGAATAGTAATAATATTCAAGCTAGGATATTAAAGTACGGATGAACCTGTAAAAAAAATTAAATGAGTATTTTGGTGGCATGCTTTTAAATATGTGTTGGTGACGGACAAGGATATCAAATTTATGTATAAGAACACCACTGGCCAAAGCTTGCGGATGCGGGCTATAGCTATAAAAACAGGATCGAAAGCTTAGGTCTTACGCAAGTGATAAGTAATAATATTTTAAAATACCACACGGAAAGAAGGAACTGCCCATGAGCACTAAATGGAAGATTATCCTGGGGTTTGTTGTAATGATCCTGCTGCTGTTTGTGGTTGCCGTCATCGGTTACCGCAGTCTTTCCGATGTGTCGGGATCATTCAAGGAATACCAGCGTCTGGCCAATCTTAACGTGTATTTTTCCGACATGCTTGCCAACCAGCACGCTTTTTCAGCCGCCGCGCGGCAGTTCCGCATCAACCGTGACCACAATCAGTTTGAGGAAGGCCAGCGTGTTCTCAAAGACAATCTGGAGTTGATAGAAAAAGCCAGGAAGCGTACGCAACTGCAAGAAGTCACGGACGCTCTGGACAAAGCTCAACGCAGCACCGAGGAACAGATGCAGGCGTTTACCATGGTGGAAAAGAATCTAACGACGGTGCTTGACCAGTATGAAAATGTAGTAAGACCGTCCAACATAAATTTCGGCGCGACAATGATATCCCTTACCGATATTCTCCGCGGCAACAACAACACGAGAGGCATTCGCCTGGCCGCTGTGACCTTCAACAGCTTTGCCACCATCCGTTCAAATGTAAGCCGTTTCACATTCGACCGCACACAGCAAAACGCTGACGCGTTGACAGAAAGTCTGGACGTTGCAGCCAGGAATTTGCGTGAGTTACAGACCGTTATGAGTACCGGCCCGGAACGTGAGAACTTCAATAAAGTCCAGAGGGACTACGAGGAAGTGCTCGCGTCCAGCGCCAAAATAAGAGAAGCGGTTCAAGTACTGGGCGTACAGAATGCAAGCCTTGTGGAGCAGAGCAACCTTTTCAAGAAAGTGATCTCCGAACAAAGCAAAAATGCCGATGATCGCATGGCTCAAAATGGCGATCACGGGCTGAAAACAAGCAGCTCTGCGCAGTCGTCCACGATCGCCACCACAGCGGTCGGGTTGGTCATCGGTATCCTGCTTGCCGTATTCATCATCTTTGGCCTTATCCGTGTACTTAAAGGAATGCACAGTTTTGCCGGTGCCATCGCCGAAGGCGACTTTAGCGCCCAGGTAGATAGCCACGAAAAAGGAGAAATAGGCCAGACCCTTACGGCCATGCGCCAGATCCCCGAAGTTTTGCAGTCTATTCTCGGCGAGTACAAGTCGCTGGAAAAACAGATTGAAAACGGCCACCTGGAAGCCAAGGCCAATCCGGATGCATACAAGGGCGGGTTTTCTCAACTGGTCAGGGATACCAACGACATCCTTGGCCGTTTTCTCTATATTCTGGAGGAGATCCCCTCTCCCGTACTGATGATGACCAAAGATCTCAAGATGTCGTACATGAACGCCATCGGGCGCAAACTTGCCGGCGCGGACTACAAGGGCAAGACCGACAGGCAAGTAGTAAACCGCGAAGACGCGGATACTCCCGCCGACGCCATGAAAATAGCCGCGAGCACTTTACAGCCCGCCTTCGCCGAAACTGTTGCCCACCCTGGTGGCACGGCGATGGACATCAGCTATTCAGCCATTCCCATGCTTTCGCATGACGGCAAACTCGCCTGCGTGCTCCAGTTGGTCACGGATCTTACCGCCATCAAGCAGACCCAGCGCACTATTCGCAACGTTGCCGACCAGGCGGCCTCAATTTCCAGCCGTGTTGCCGCCGCCTCCGAGGAGCTTTCGGCGCAGGTTAGCGAGGTATCTCAAGGCGCGGACCAGCAGCGTATCCGCGTTGAAAGCACTGTCACGGCCATGACTGAAATGAACGCCACCGTTCTTGAGGTGGCAAGAAACGCGGGGCAGGCCGCGGATCAGTCCGAAATGACCAAGGGAAAAGCCGCCGACGGCGCCGCCCTTGTTGAAAAGGTTGTCAACTCCATCAACCTTGTGAACAAGGTTGCGACCACCCTGCAGACAAATATGCAGGAGTTGGGCGCCCAGGCCGAGAGCATAGGCGGCGTGATGAACGTTATCTCCGACATAGCCGATCAGACCAACCTTCTGGCGTTGAACGCCGCCATTGAAGCCGCCCGCGCCGGCGAGGCGGGCAGAGGCTTTGCCGTTGTTGCCGACGAGGTGCGCAAGCTTGCGGAAAAAACCATGTCCGCGACTCAGGAAGTTGCTACCAACATTACCGCTATCCAGCAATCCGCTCGCACCAACATCAGCGAGGTTGGCGCCGCGGCCAAGGCTGTCACCGAGGCTACGGATCTTGCCAATACTTCCGGCCAGGCTCTTGCGGAGATAGTCAGCCTTGCATCCGCCAACTCATCCGTTGTGGCGTCTATCGCCACCGCCGCCGAGGAGCAAAGCGCCACCTCCGCCGAGATCAACCAGTCTGTCGAAGAGATAAGCCGTATCGTTGGCAGTACCGCCGACGGCATGCACCAGGCTTCGCAGGCTGTGCATGAGCTTGCGCAGATGGCCAGTGAGCTTAACAGGGCTATGGGCGAACTTCGGTAAAGCCCATTGTGTTGGTGATTTTTAAACTATGGATGGCGCGTCCGACGGCCCGCGCCCATAACGCAAAACCGATGTGGCTACAGAGCGCCCTCGCCGGTTTCTTCCGGAAACCGGTGAGGGCATTCTTTTTATAGAGACAGGATGTACGGCAACTGTTTCAAGTAGTTAAAACGGGAGTCAAGGAGGAAACACTATGTTAAAAAAACTAAGTGAAAAACACCCCCTGGCGCTTGAAAAGGCAAGGCTTTATATGGAGCAGACCAAGACGGAATCGGAAGTCGCCGACTGGAACGCGCGCGTTGAAAATTTTAATTCACGCCTGGTTGCCGAAGGCTTCGCGGAAGCGGGCTTGTTCAAACGGAAGCTTGTAATCAATTCTCAGGGCGAAGCGGTTGCCCGTACAGTGTACGATTAATGTAAATTTTCCCGGAGAGGCGAGGGATAGTTACCACGATAAGCAAAGCGGAACCGTTAAAACGGAGATGACTGCCAGCAAGTCTGAGCTACTACATCCCCATGGCGGAGAAAGCCGGACCATCAGACAGGTATTTACTAAGCGTTTTCAAGATTTCATTTAAATTTACCGGTTTACCCAGATGACCATTCATGCCCACAGCCATGCATCTATTAATATCTTCGGTAAAAACGTTGGCGGTTATTGCTATGATAGGAATCTTTCTGGCATACGGATCAGGCAACGCGCGTATCCGTCGGGTGGCTTCATAACCGTCCATCTCCGGCATCTGCAAGTCCATGAAAATTATGCCGTATCGTTCCGGGGCGGCGCTGAACATGCGCACCGCCTCTACGCCGTTTTTCGCGCAGTCCACTGTCAATCCGGTAGGTTGAAGAAGGGTCAGGATAATTTCTTTGTTAATCTCTACATCTTCGGCTAAAAGGGCATAGTGCCCGTCGAAGGATTCGCTTTTGAGAGATTCGGCTCCATTTTCTTCCTCATCTTTGCGTAGGGCATCTGCTCCGTGTCTGACCTTGACAATAAAGGTAAAGGTAGAGCCAAGACCCGGCTCGGATTCCACCCATATTGAACCGCCCATTATCAAGATAATGCGTTTGGCAATGGCAAGACCAAGCCCGGTTCCGCCGAATTTACGCGTTGTGCTGTTCTCGACCTGCTGAAAGGACTGGAACAAACGGGCCTGCTGGTCCGCGTCTATGCCGATGCCGGTATCGCTTACCTCAACGCGCAGGCTGACGAGGCCATCGTGTTCCCCGTTATAATGCACATTCAGGCATATATCGCCGTCTTCAGGGGTGAACTTGATGGCGTTGGCAAGCAGATTGGTGATGACCTGGGACAGGCGCTGGTCATCGCCAATTAACGTATCCGGGATCCGTTCGTCAACATGTACGCTGAAACGATGACGCTT
>Ga0082212_10004535_pt1 | contig 19212 bp, 15 predicted proteins | sample TergutNt197P3_FD_71548 | JGI IMG/M metagenome (GOLD analysis project Ga0082212, IMG submission 71548) | Neocapritermes taracua P3 segment gut microbial communities from Petit-Saut dam, French Guiana - Nt197 P3 | ecosystem: Host-associated > Arthropoda: Insects > Digestive system > Gut ... | reverse complement strand
GATATTCCGGAAGGCTGTGCGCCGACCTACGTATCGCGTCAGAAACCAGTGCGCAAGCGAGGGCGTCCACCGAAGAAAACGGTCGAGCGAGATTCTTAGTACAATAAATTGGAAAACTCACGAAACCCAGGAAGAAGAAAAACTGTCCGCGCAGCGGACACCTTTAAATTTTCAACGGTTGGTAACGGGTGAATATGGCGCAATGCTCCCGTTTCGGATTTTCCTGCATCGGTAGCGACTGTCGGGAAATCAGGTAGCGGTCGGTAGCGACTTGGTAGCGGCTTTAAATCTCACCAAACCTGCGTTAATACTGACTAGTAGCGAGGTAGCGATTTGAACAGGGGTATATATATTTAAGGATATATATTAATGAAATAACAAATAAAATCTTTTTCAAACTTCAACACATTATCCGCGGATTCCATGTAATTGCCATTTTTTAATTCACAGGATTATGACCTGCTGCCAATTTCTTGTTGGGTGAATCTGATATGATTTTCTCAAGGCGCATAGCCCAGGCTTCAAGCGCTTCGCGCTTTTCCGTATCGTAACTGTGGCGGTCGTAAACAGAGGTAATTCCAGATTCGGCGTGGTTCAGAATCTTGGAAACCGTAAGGCGTGGAATCCCCATCCCCGTCATCATGCTGGCTGCCGTGCGCCGGAAATCATGCCCGACAAAATCAATACCTGTTGCTTTCTGAATACGCTGTAAGGCTTTTTGCAGATTGTTGATATGAGTATTGCCTTTAGGGCTTGGAAAGACAAATTTCGATGAAATATCGCAAACGGCTGCTTTCATTTCACCTATGACACTCAATGCCGCCAGACTCAATGGCACTCGATGAGATAATCCGTTCTTTACTTTGACCGCTGGAATAGTCCACCATCCATTATCCATATCCAACTCCGACCATTCCATCGCCCTTACTTCACCGCCACGTTGAGCCGTGAGGATGCAAAGTTTGGTTATACCTGCCGAAATCGTTTTACTTTTTCGGCATTCGAGATCGGAATGCTTTACATCTTCTTCCAAGGCATACCAAACATGTTTAAGCTCCTCTTCTGTCAAAACCCGGTCGCGCTTATTTGCCTTAGCAGGTACTGGCACAAGAAAAACGGGGTTGTTTTCAAGAATATCGGCGGAAATTGCCCAATTGAAAATCTTTTGCAACAAAGCCCGAATACGGTTTGCCATGATTGGCGCGTTTGCAGCAGCTTTACGCTCAAGATATTCACGGATGGCGCGACGTGTAATATCAGCGGCATGTTGCTTGCCAAATTCAGGTAGTAAATACCGATTTATAATGCGTTCATCTTCTTTCCAACTCTTCTTTTTCGGCTTGGCGTGTTTTTCAAGATATTCACTGGCGACGGATTCAAAGGTCGGCGCATGGCGTTCCTCTTGTTTTTCGAATGCCGGGTCTTCTCCAAGCTCCGAACTGCGAAGGGCTTTTATTGCTTCTATACGGGCGTCTGCAAGGCTAAGCAAGGGGTATATCCCGATAGTCAATCTTCGCAGCCGGGTTCCGGTGCGGTACATGACCCCGAAGCTTTTCCTGCCGCGCGGTGAGACGCGAACGAAAAATCCGGGCAAATCCTTGTCAAAATAATCCACCTGTTTTCCGGAAACAGGTTCTAGGAATTTAATTTTTGCGGCGGTAAATTTAATCGACGGCATGGTGCTTCCTCCTTCTTGGTTCAGGAGTATAGTAGCATGTTTAGGTAACAAATAGGTAACAAAATATCGTGGATAGTATAGAATCGAATAGAATCGTACATGACAAATACAGAGTGTATATACTTAGCGTAACATACTGATATATAGTAATATATCTGAAATACTGATTGAGTCTATACAGTTCTATATGGTTCTGTACGGTTTAGGAAAATAGGATATTTATATGATTCGGTATCAGTAGGTCGCCGGTTCAATTCCGGCCGTTGGCTCCAATAGAATCAATAGGACTTGGCGGAGGAAGTAGGATTCGAACCCACGAGAAGCTTTCACCTCTAACGGTTTTCAAGACCGCCGCCTTCAACCACTCGGCCATTCCTCCGGGCTGGCAATCTGTAAATTATGCCCGTGCCGCGCCAATTTGCAAGTTACATTGTTATAAAAATCGCGCGCCTGTAATTTTGTGAAATAAACGGCGGGGATGAGAAACAATATGCAATGTGACGGCTGAACATTTGCTTCTGGGAAGGAAAGGGGAACGTATCGCCTGCAGCAGGCTGTTGCGGGAAGGGTTTGATATTCTCGCACGGAGGTGGCGCGGGCGTCATGGAGAATTGGATCTCGTCGCGTTTGAAAGCGATCTGCTCGTATTTCTGGAAGTAAAAACACGCGCGTCGGCTCAATATGGCGAGCCGTGGGAATTCGTGGATCCGCGAAAACAGTTGATTTTACAGAGGACGGCGGAGGAATTTATCGCCGAATACGACCTTGGGCAATATGCTTACCGCTTTGACATCGTTTCGGTTACCGGCAAGGAAGCAACGGTGTATCGCAACGCTTTCTGATTTCCCTGATTTCCCTGCTTTTCAGAAATTTCATGAAAAATTTTCTGAAAAGTAGAACGTGACTTTTCAAAAAATTGTGCTAATGTTATTAGCATTGCGCCAAGTATGGGCGGGAATAACTCAGTGGTAGAGTGCGACCTTGCCAAGGTCGAAGTCGCGGGTTCAAATCCCGTTTCCCGCTCCAAAACATCATCCGGCACGGTCTAATAACGTTCAAAAGGACAAGGGCACAGGAAAAAGCAAAACGCGCGAGGATCACGCGGAGTCCTTGACCGGTTATTATGATGTAAAGTGAGGTTAATTATGATTCTATCGGCTTGTATCAGATCCAAACATGGAAAAGTTTATACCGGCGAAGACCATATTTCCGCGCAATCTGCCGCACAGGAAGCAGAGGGAATTTCTTTTGGCGAAACGCGGAAATTTACCCAGGGTTTTTTGAGCGACAAGCCCTCCTATCGCACAAGCTTTGGCAAAACGTTCCACGGGCATTTTCGTGCGAATATGGGAGCATATCTGGAGGCCGATGAGTGCAGGCAACTGCTGCCTGGCACAAGCCCAAAAGAAACAATTAGTATGGGCGGCCTTAAATATGGAGTGCTTGACAGCGAACAGATAAGGTTCACGCCGGAGCAGCTTGCAAGAGCCCGGCAAATTGCAGACAGCGTGAACCAAAAAATCGACAAAAAGGGGAATCATGGCTAGACCGGCGTAAATATTCGGGCTAAAGCAATGAAACGAGATCCGTGAAAAGCGCGTAGGCGGTCTGCTCCACCGACGGGTCATTCTCAACCATGGCAAGCTCGCGCATCGTATCCGTATTAAGCACCAGAATATTGCTCAAACCCCGGATGGCCGCCAGCGGATCGAAGATTTCAAGCTCCTGAAGTTCAACTTTGCCTATGACGCGCCCCCCGTGCCGGTAGGCGCGCGATACAAGGCGTAGCCGCCGGTCGCGGCGCAGGGCAGTCCGTACGGCCCTGCCCGTGTCTTCAGAAATGGAGGCGCGCTCAATATCCCTGGGTTTGACGCGCCCCCCCATCATGGCCTGAATCAGGATTGAAAGTTTTACGGCACTGTCCCAGCCGTCAAGATCCAGCGTGGCGTCAGCCTCGGCGATGCCGGCGTTGCGGGTATATTCCAGCGCGGCTTCAAAGGGAACCCCCTGTTCCATCTGCGTCAGGATATAGTTGGTCGTGCTGTTGAATATGCCGCGCAAAGAGCGGATGTGTGTCGCAGGCATGTTATGGCGCAGCATGTTGAAAACCGGCGCGCCGTCCATGACTGTTCCTTCGTAGAGAAAACGTACGCCGCGCAGACGGGCAAGACGCGTCAACGGTGTAAAATGCGTGGCTACCGGCCCCTTGTTGACCGTGATTACGTGCAGACCCGCGCCGAGCGCCTCGCGGATATTGGAAGCCGCCGGTTCGCCTTTAAGGTCGAGAACGCTCATTTCAAAAAGAACATCCGCGCCGCACTGTCGTATGAAATCGGCGCTGGATGCGCACGACGAGCCATTGTGAAACGCGTCCAGACTGGAATTGTGTTTCCAACTGCGCAGGATCTTGTGTATCGGAAGGCCGCCGGAATCAATCGCGGTTCCGTGCTTTCGTGTGGCGACGCCCGTGAGTTTCCATTCTATGCCATGTTCCTTTAAGAACCACTTTTGCCGTTCTATCAGAAGTCTGGCGAAGGCGCGGCCCACATGGCCGAATCCGATAAAAGCAAGGTTTATCTGCCGGGTTTCCTGCACCATATTCCACCCTTTCTTTATTCTTTATATCAGCGAAGATAATGCGTTCCGGGTTCAGAGAGATTAAACGTCAGAACGCCTGGTTCTTTAGCGATAAACGGATTTCCATCCAGAAAGAAACGCGCCCCCTCTTTGATTTCAGGCGACCGAATCGTTACGCGCGTATTGGACTCTCCATTCTGAAGGCCGCCGCGCGGGCCGTTAAGCGAAGCAGTTATGGGTTTGTCGCTTACGATCGAATGCCCGCCTAAGCGGCACTCCACGCCGAACGCCATAATAAGCGCGGGAAACGCCTCATTGCGGCTGCGCACGAGGCTGTATTCACTGACATGCTGGAATGATCCCAATGTAATGCGGCGCGTAAGATCGCCGAAACTGAACCAATCCGTGTCGCCTATGCTGCAGACGTATTCTCCATGGGCGTCGATCATGGGAGGGTGTTCTTTATCAACGTAAGGGATGAGAATCGAGCAGATCCGTCCGTTGCCTATCCACTCAACCTGGGCGCTGTGCGCAGGCTGGTCAAAAAACGGAAATCGCGACCTGAGTATTCCGGGCGATGTGGAATAAGTTCCCTGTACGCCGATAGGAGAAATCACTTCAAGCAAAGACCGCGCGTTGCGCAGTCGCGGAGGCCCGAACGCGGTTGATTTCCAGCGTATCCGCCGGTCAAGGCCGGCGGCGGCTTCTCCGCGTCCGTTGGTGCGCCATCGCACGGTTGTGCCGAAATCTATTTCCGAGATACTGTCCATGATGACGAAATACCCTGGAATATTTTCTCCGGGACGCGCCAGGATAACGTCGCGTTTTACATGCCCGTACGCGTAAGCCTTGTCCGCAACCGCGCGTACGGAATCAAAGACCGGCTGATTAAGAAGCGCCGACGTAATGCCCGCCGACGTATTCGTGATTTGCGCTTCATTGTTAAATGTCGGCGTGTTTTCGGCGACGGGCGCGGATGACGCGGCTTCCTCAAGCGGAAGGACGGAGCCATGCAGCATAAGGCTGCGTTTTGCGAAAAGATCGAATGACAGCACGTCCCCGGCTGTTTCGTTGTAACCGGAGCGCGGCATATTGACGGCCAGGTATATCGCGTCATCGCCGCTGCCGGCGCGAAGCGCGGCGAAACGGCCATTGCCTGCCGCGAAACTTTCCTCCGGCAACAGTTCCGCCGGAGGGACGGCGGATTCATATTGCAAAAACACGTGCGGATTTTCGTAATACGCCAAAAAGGGCAAAAGCCGGGGCGCAAGCCGGCGGCTCCAGCCTTCGGAATTGAAAATACCGTATTCCATATACAAATTATGCGCCGCGACGCATTGCCGGCCGGTTTCCGCCGGCATTTTATCCGCCACTTTCATGAAAAACATGCTGAGGCCGAGTGAATCGTCAAAACTTGTGCCGCCGAAAAGAGGAAGCGTTCCCGCGGGGGAAAGGAGTTTTAATGTGGTTGAAACATATTCCTTGAACCGCGCGTCTGCGTAATAATCAGCGCGGCCGGTGAGTTTGAGTCCGTGGAACAGGTTGGCCGCGGCGCTCATGGCGGCGTTTCCCGGCCCCGGTCCGGCGCGATGGAGTCCCTCGGAAAGTTGATCGGAAAGGATTTGTTCCATGACGGTTTCCGCCGTCATGACAAACGGTTCGAAACCTATGGCAAGGCCCGTCAACCCGAGGCCGGAGGCGATTTCCGCGGCGGATCCGCCGTTGGCGCGCCATCCGGAGGCCGCGCCCAGCAATGGTTTGGCGTAGTCAAAAAGGCTTGTTTCTATTTGAGCGCGTCTTTGCGGCGCCAGGTAATTACGTATGAGGTCGTAGGCAAGCGCGTAGTTCTGGCAGGAACGCCCAAGCTCCTCAAGGGTTTCAACCGGCGCTTTACGGGCAAAATCCGCAAAAAGCAGATTAGCGCCGGCCGCGTAAATCTCGCCTTCCGTTGCGGCGTAACGAATCGCCGCGTGCAGAGCCATGCGGCTTCGTTCCACGGGCAGGCGCGTTATCCATGCGGAGAGTCCCGCCGTAAACATAATGCAGCCGATAACAAAACCCGCTATTGCCGTTTTTCGGGGAAACCTTTTCAGTATTGGCGGGATTCCCGGACGGTCGTGACGGGAAAGTTTCAGAAGCAAAGTAATGAAAAACAAATATCCTGAAACCAGGATCCAGAACAGCACTTTTGGTTGTAAAGGATAAAACGGCAGCGGGGAAAACCATGAAGAAACAATGGATAAACGCGCAAGTTTGCGGCCATGCCGTTCCCATCGCGACCAGGGGTTTTCATCAAGACGCGAGCGCATCTCATTCAGGGAATCGTTGGAAAATATGCCGCCGCGGTCGCTTCCGTCGGACTCAAACCGGATTCCTTCCTCAAGGGGAAAAACGGGCGGACGGACAAATATCTTTTCCGCTTCCGCGCCGCTTCCGGCGGCAATCCAGCGTTCCGCAACGGAAAAACTTCCGACGACGGCACCGTGTTCCACGAAATCAATCCGCCGCGCGTATCTGTAATTACCGTCCGTGGCGGGGTTGGACATCCATACCTCAAATTCCGTCGTCCACCCCGGAAAAGGTTGAGGCCGCCAGACATTGCCCGGACTGACATAAGGCGCAATCATTGCGGCGGTTTGTTCACCGCCTGTGTAGATCTTTACCTTCCGGGGATAAAACTCTACGTTGTTAAGCATGAAAACAGCGTCCCAGCCGTTTTGCAGCCGGCCGTAAACGTGAATTTCATTATCCATCCGTTCAATACGGAACTCGGGCAGCCGCACCCCTCGTGTGAGAATATTGAGAAGCTCGGCGTAAAGCGCGTGAAAGTCAAAACGAGCCATATACGGAATTTGTCCGGCCGCGACGTCAACCGTAATCTCAGGCGAAGATATCCAGGCATTTTCGCCTGAAAGGAAAAAACGCAGATTGCGCGTCCGGTTTTCATGCGTGAAATCCGCAGCCCGGCGCATTATTGTCGTCCTTCCGGCGGACGGTCCGGGCGCCTGAACGATGCGCGCCTGATACTGCACGTCTTCGCCGGTCGCCGTAAGAATAAAACGTCCGTCAAGCAGATATTCAGAATTGCCGGGAAGCTGTCCTACGGACTCAATGATACGCAGGCGCAACTGCTCAGGTAATGAAGGCGATTTTGCCTGGGCTGCGTATAAAATGCCCGGCGATATTGAAAAAGCCGGAACAATAAACAGGCTCATAAATAAAAGGCGAAAAAAAATCATCTGCTTCCTTTTCGTCCGAATCCGCGCCACCTGTTAATTTTTGGTTTGAGATTGCGCGTATCGGGTTAAACTTTAAGTATGCATTTTATTACAATGGAGGAAAACAATGAACTATAGGTCAATTTTGAATTTTATTATTTTTGCCGCGCTGTTTTCTCTGCTTGCCGCCGGGCCTGTTTCCGCGCAACAGAAAAATTTCACAGAAGATGTTTTTCCGGCGCAGGGAGGCGACATACGGATTGCCTTTATCGGACACGGAACGCTGATGATCACGTATGCGGGCAAGGTGATTCATATGGATCCGGTATCGATGTACGCCGATTATGCGGCGCTTCCGAAAGCCGACCTGATTCTGGTGACGCATGAACACGGCGACCATCTTGACGGCAAGGCTATCCAGGCGGTTACGACTTCACGAACGACGCTTATTACCAATCAGGCATCGGCAAAAAATCTGAACGACGCTTCGGTTATGAAAAACGGCGACACGCGCACCGTGGACGGCATAACCATTGAGGCGGTTCCGGCCTACAATCCCGATAAACAGTTCCATCCTAAGGGCAACGGCAATGGATACGTGCTTACCCTGGGCGGCAAGCGTGTTTTTGTCGCCGGTGATACTGAAAACGTTCCTGAAATCAAGGCGCTCAAAGATATCGACATTGCGTTTCTGCCCATGAATCTGCCGTTTACGATGACTCCCGAACAGGTCGCCGACACGGCAAAAGCGATGAAGCCAAAAATTCTTTATCCCTATCATTTCGGCGAGACGGACACGAACGAACTCGTGCGGTTTATGGAAGGTGAAAAAGATATCGAAGTCCGCATCCGGGATCTTAAATAATTTTGCCATGGGACCGCCGGCGTCCAGACATGGGATCGCGGGCGTCCTAGACATGGGATCGCGGGCGTTGACATGGGATCGCGGGCGTCCACGCCGGCGTGACATGGGGCAGCGGACGTCCCGTCCGCGCTTTAAAAAATGATAGCGGGCAGAGCCCGCTTCAATTGTAGGGCGCGATTTAGCGCGCCCGTTTTATTTATTAAGACGCATGCGGGACGCATGCTACCCCATGTCACGCCGGCGTGGACGCCCGCGATCCCATGTCTTCCATATCCGGCATATGAAAATGGTTTTGAAAGATGTAGAGATCGGCGGGATCGATGCTGAATGCGAGGAATTCCGCATAAGCGATGATCTGGATTCGGAAAACCTCGCGGATTCGCTGCGCGCGGTCGGGCAATTGAATCCCATTATCCTGCTGGAACGCGGCGCGCGGCTGATCGTCGTTTGCGGCTTTCGCAGGCTTGCCGCGCTGAGGCGGCTGGGTGTTCGCGCCGCCGTTGCCCGAATCCTGACGGCTGAAGAATGTCAAACAACGCATCCGCTGAAACTGGCGCTGTACGACAACCTTGCGCATCGAAAACTGTCGCCGCTTGAGCAGGCGCGCGCGGTGGCAAAGCTCGGCGGCCTTTGCGGCGTTGCGCGGGAACGGCTGATAAGCGAATATCTGCCGCTTTTGGGTCTGCCGTCGCGTGAAAGCGCGCTTGCGGGCTGCATCGCTTTACACTCTGCCCGGCCGGAACTGAGGCGGCTTTTCTCGGCGGACGCGCTTACGCTGGCCTCAATGGAGCGTCTCGCGAAACTTTCGGGAGACGAACAGGAACGTTTTGCCGCCGTCATGGCGGTTGTCCGCCTGAGCGCGAGCCTTCAGAAAAAAACGCTGGATCTTCTTGACGATCTGGCCGGAATGAACCGCGCCGCTTTTACTGCCCCCCTGGATATTCCGGATATTCAGGAATTTCTGCGTGACGCCAAATTGTCTTCTTTTCAGAAAGGGGAAAAGCTGCACGGCACGCTTTATCGTCTGCGCAATCCCCGTGTTTCGCGCGCTGAAGCGGATTTTGCCGAGCAAAGAAAGCGGTTGGGACTGCCCGGGTCGATTCGCCTGACGCCGCCGCCTTATTTTGAAACGGCTGAACTGCGTGTGGAATTTGAGGCGGCAAGCCCCGAAAAATTCCGCGAGTTTGCCGCCGCCCTGCAAAAAGCCGCGGATTCCCCAGAATTGGCTCGGATATTTAATAATTGGTTTTGCAATTACCACTGCCTCGGGAGTAATCTGAATATTTCAACAACAGGAGAAATACCAATGATACAGATGATAACCGCATATACGGAAGAAGTGGATGAAGTGGAAATCGGTCTGGCCGAGATTATGGGGCAGATCAACACAGGCTCTTTGAAAAAATACAGCGTGGGCATCGTAACCTGTCATGCTGATTTTACCGAATCAGGGTTCGTCGGCGAGTTGTGTAAAAAGCTGCCGTTTGACATTATCGGCATGACGACGCTGGCCAGCGCCAATAAGTACGGGCAGAGCATGTACGCGCTGTCGCTTACCGTTTTAACCAGTGACGAAGTCATTTTTGAAACTGCCGCGACGTCGTCGCTTGGTCCCGAAAATTACCGGGGAGAAATTGAAACGGTTTATTCGGAAACGGTTAAAAAACTTCCCGGCCGGCCTTCGTTTATCCTTCCCTTTTTCCCCTATATTCAGGAAGTAAGCGGATCGACGATAATTAAATGTTTTGACGAAATATGCGGCGGCATCCCGTTCTGGGGCAGTCTGGCCACCAACATAGACGTCAGTTATGAACACTGCTACGCTTTCCGCAACGATAATATAGAAAAAGGCGGCCTGGCAATGATACTGATGCACGGGCCGGTTGATCCCGAATTCATTGTTGTTTCTCTGCCAACCCGGAACATCAGAAGGGAGCGCGGACGAATTACAAGTTCCGACGGCTGCCTGCTCAGGGAGATTAATGGAATTCCGCCGCTGGAATATTTTGAAACCCTGGGAGTAACGATAATGAAGGACGCCTCCATTGTTACTCCCCTTATGGTTTATTACGAAGGAAGTTCGGAGCCCGTTGCTTTGGGCATGTACGTTGTAAACGACGACGGAAGCGTTCAGTGCGCCGGCGAGATGACCGTGGGAGCAACAGTCGCCATAGGCGAAATCACCAATGAAGGTATTCTGGCGTCAACAAGCGAAGGCATGGACAGGATTTTGAAATCAGGCAGGCGGGACGGCGCTTTGATTCTCCCCTGCGTCTCCAGGTATGTGATGCTGATCAATCACGACGACGAGTTGAATCTGATAACCGACAAAATGAAAAACAACACGCCCATACCATACATGATCGGTTATTCCGGCGGTGAGCTTTGTCCGGTGCGCGATGAGGACGGCGTATACCGCAACCGCTTCCATAACTATACTTTTTCCGCCTGCGTTTTATAGAAGAAGCGCAACGTGGAAGAAAATATCCGGCAAACAGCGGAAGACCCGCAGCAGCGAATCGTCGAACTGGAAAAGACGCTCCGAAAAAAAGAGCGTGAAATCGGCCGCCTGCGGACGGCCATAGATCAGGAAAAGATTTACGCAAACGCCAAGGCGAACCTGCTCGCCGCCCATACCCTTGCCCAAAGGGTGCGTGATCGGTATTTGCAACTGCTGCTTGACAACAGTTTGAACATCATCATCTGTTTTGACCAAAATCTGCACATCATTTTTTGCTCCAAAACGCTTCTCCGGCTCATCGGGACGCCCGCCGACAGCGAATGCGGCAAAAAAATCGAAGAGTTTTTAAAAGATTTCTGCGAAGACGAAGTTATTGCCGCCATTACAAGCAGTTTGTTCGCAGTGCTCGCCGATAACGAATCGCGGTCCATCCCGGTGCATACCAGCATGGGAAATCGGGATATCAAGCGCAAGTACATTATAAATTTCATTCCAATGACTTCGAGCGAATCCGGCAACGAAGGCGTAATGGCGATCTTCCAGGACGTCACCGATATTGAAAGCGCCCGTGAAGCTGCGGAACACGCAAGCGCCGCCAAATCGGAATTCCTTTCAAATATGAGCCACGAGATGCGCACGCCGCTGAATGCCATTGTCGGCATGACCGCCATCGCCCTGGAAGCGGACAATATTGAACGCAAGGAATACTGCCTTAAAAAGATCGATAACGCTTCGTCTCACCTGCTGGGCGTTATCAACGACATTCTTGATATGTCAAAGATCGAAGCGAACAAACTTGAACTTTCCTGCGAGAGTTTTGATTTTGAGAAGACGATCCATAAGGTTGTGAACGTCATCCATTTTCGTGTGGATGAAAAACGTCAGAATTTTTACATCAGCCTCGATGAAGCGATTCCCCGGTCACTGAAAGGCGACGATCAACGGCTGGCGCAGGTCGTCACCAACCTGCTTTCCAACGCGGTCAAGTTTACCCCGGAAGAAGGATCGATACGTCTTTTCGCGCGGCTCGTTGAATTAAAAAACGGTGTGCATACCGTGCAGATTGAAGTAAGCGACACCGGAATAGGCATCAGTGCCGAACAGCAGTCCCGCCTGTTCAGTTCATTTCAGCAGGCGGATTCCAGCACATCGCGGAAATTCGGGGGAACCGGTCTCGGCCTGGCGATATCAAAACGCCTCGTCGAGATGATGGGCGGCAGGATATGGATTGAATCCGAACCGGGCAATGGAGCGACCGTCGCCTTCACTTTCCGCGCCGAACAGGGCGACGGCCGGAACGAAAACATGCTTTCCCGGGATGAAAGTTTTAATGCCGACCTTGGTGCCTGTGAAAAAGGCGATAAAAAAGAGGATTTTTCCGGCTTCCGGATTCTTCTTGTTGAGGATGTTGAAATCAACCGCGAAATCGTGGTCGCGCTTCTGGAACCGACGGGATTGACAATAGATTGCGCGGAAAACGGCATGATTGCCGTCAAAATGTTTGAAGAAGCGGCCGAACCGTACGACATGATCTTCATGGATCTGCAGATGCCCGAAATGGACGGCTTTGAGGCTACCCGGAAGATTCGCGAATTTGAAAGCATTATGTCGGAACAAAATGTTCCCATAATAGCCATGACCGCAAATGTTTTCCGCGAGGATATCGTAAAATGCCTAGAAGCCGGCATGGATAGTCATGTGGGGAAACCGCTGGACATTGAGGATGTTATGGGTAAGCTGCGTAACTATTTGCTTCAAGGAAACGCTGATTAATTATCTGTGCGGGCGAATCGCCGCGTTGCGCGGCGCTCGCAACCTCGACATATTTCTGTATATGCCTCGGTTTCTGCGCTCCGTGCGCCTTGCGCTTCATCCCGCACAGATAATTAATCAGCGTTTCCTTGAAGCCAGGAGAATAAAATGAAACTTGAAGGAAAAGTAGTTGTAGCCCAGGGCGGCGGTCCGACCGCCGTTATAAATCAATCGATAGCCGGAGTTGTTTTAGAGGCGAGAAAATTTACGCAGGTAACCAGAGTATATGGAGCGGAATACGGCGTCAGGGGCATAATAGATGAAAATTTTCTCGATTTGACACAGGAGACTACGCATAACCTGGAAAGAGTCGCGGATACTACCTCAAGCGCCTTGCTGTCCACGCGCGATAAGCCGGATAAAAAATATTGCAAGGAAATATTCAACGTGCTGAAGGCTCATGACGTCAGATATTTCTTTTATGTAGGCGGGAACGATAGCTCTGATACGGTGCGGATAGTAAACGATTTTGCGAAAGAGGCGGATTATTCCTTCAGAGCGATTCATGTGCCTAAAACCATTGATAATGATTTGGTTCATAATGACCATACGCCTGGTTTTGGCAGCGCGGCAAGGTTTGTAGCTGAAGCTTTCATAGGCGCCAATCTGGATAACAGGGCTTTAACCGGGATTTACATAGGAGTGGTCATGGGGCGGCATGCGGGATTTCTGACCGCGGCATCGTCTCTGGCAAAAAAATATCCGGACGATGGCCCGCACCTGATTTATCTGCCCGAAAAACCATTCCATCGAGATAAGTTTTTAAAAGATGTAAAAAAAGTTTACGATCAATTTGGCAGATGCGTCATTGCTGTTTCCGAGGGAATAAGCGATGAAAAGGGCATGCCTATCATTACAAAGCTGACTGACAATGTGGAAAAAGATCAGCATGGAAATGTTCAGCTTTCGGGGACGGGAGCGCTTGGAGACCTGCTCTCGGAATACATAAGAAAAAATCTAAAAATATCCAGGGTCAGGTCGGATACTTTCGGTTATCTGCAGCGTTCTTTTCCGGTTTGCATCAGCGATGTTGACCAGAATGAAGCGAGAGAAGTCGGAGAAAAAGCCGCGCATTTCGGCATTTGGCACAATCTTGACTGCTCTATCACCATCCAGAGAACAGGCTATTATTCTGTTGATTATCAACCTGTCGCGCTGGAGAAAATAGCGGGAAAGACAAGGCATATGCCCGACGAATATATCAATGCCGACGGCAATAACGTAACCGACGCCTTTTTATTTTATTGCCGCCCCCTGATAGGATCGGGCTTTAAGCAGGCGCACAGGATAAGAGCGCCCAAGGTGGATAAAATATTGAAAGGGTAGTACCTCGCACGGGAGACACGGGAGCGCGGACGTCTCGTCCGAGGAAAGCCGCGAATCACCTCAATAGCGGCCTTTGATTCCTTCGTTGCTTTCCGCGGACGAGACGTCCGCGCTCCCGTGTCTCCCGTGTCCAGAGTGAAATTATTTCCATGAAATATACGGGGCGAGCCCCGTATATTTCATGGAAATAATTTGGCCTAAAGCGCTAACAGGTCTTTTATGGCTTCAAACTTCTTCTCTCCTATTCCTTTGACGTTTAGAAGTTCTTCAACCCGGCTGAATTTGCCCACATTGGTTCTGTGATCAATGATGAGTCTGGCTGTGGCGGCACCGATGCCTGGAAGCGTCGCCAGTTGTTCGGCTGTGGCTGAATTAAGGTTGACCTTTGCAGCGTTGGCAGAGTTGGCCGTTTCGGCGGCCGGCGCGGGATCGGCAGCTCTCTGGGCCAGCGCGGGCATTGAACCGCAGAAAAGTCCCAGACACAGCATCAGTATGCAGGCCATTCGTATTCCAAAAATTTTCATAGTAGTCTCCTTGTCCACATGGGACGAAATAGTTGTTTTAGTCGAGGGAATTACAAAACCGAAGATTTGGCAATTCCCTCCGTTTTCTCTATATCTAATTGCCGCACCCGCGTTTTGGACAAAAAAATTTTCATATTTCAGAGTTTTTTTGTTCTTTCCTATTGATACCTATGAGAAATATCCGGGCTTGCGATACAATAAACATTTTTTTATGAAATACCCGGGTTGATGGAGTGACGCAATGGTTAAGAAAAACCGGAAAATAAGACGCAGGGAATTTTTCACCGCGGGAGGCGCGATACTGCTTGGCGGCGCCGCGAGCGCGGCTTTTTCCGCAACTGACGATTTGTCCGCCCCTGTAAACGCGCCCGTAAAATGGGACGAAACGCGCGATGTAATCGTCGTCGGCACGGGGTTTGCCGGTCTTTCGGCCGCCATTGAGGCGCGCGGGCGGGGCGCCGACGTGCTGGTCATCGAAAAAATGCCGGTTTACGGCGGCAACTCCATTGTCAACGGCGGCGATTTTGCCGCCCCGGGCAGCCGCATACAGAAAGAAGAAGGCGTGGAAGATTCGCCGGATCTTATGCTGAAAGACATGCTCGCGGCGGGCGCAAATCTTAATCACCCCGATCTGGCGCGCGTGATTTGCGAACGCGCCAACGAAGCGCTGGAATGGGCGCAAACCGTAATCGGCGCGGAATTCACCCGTCTGAACTTTCACGGCGGCCACTCGGTCAAACGCTCCGTCCAGACGGTGAACCAGTCAGGCTCGGAACTGGTGAATAAACTGCTGTCAAAAGCGCTGGAAGCAGGCGTCAGAGTTGAGACGCGCGTTAAAATGACGCGCCTGTTTGCCGGAGAAAACGGGCGGATCGCAGGCATTGAAGTCCGCCGGGGATACAAATGGCCTGACGACGCTTCCGGAACTCCGGCGACTATCAGGGCAAACCGGGCTGTGGTTCTGGCTTCAGGCGGTTTCTCCCGCGACACGGCGCTGCGGCAGGTGCATGATCCACGGATTACGCCTGAATTTGAATCCACAAACCATCCCGGAGCAACGGGAGAGGCGATACTGGCGGCCTGCCGCGCCGGCGCGATGAACGTCCATATGGACTGGATTCAACTGGGCCCCTGGACAAGCCCCGATGAGCCGGGTTTCGGCTACACTCCGCAGGTTTGCGAGCGCATTGTAGGTTATGGCCTTATGGTGGATCCCGCGACAGGCAAACGCTTTTTCAAGGAAACCGGAAACCGCAAGGAACGCGCGGACGCCATCATTGCGCTCGGCCACCCCGCGGTCATACTGGGCGATACATATGCTATTGAAAACCAGGTAGTTCCGCGAGGGCTTCAAAAGGCGATGGAAACGGGCGCGGTACGGCGCTTCGACGCGTTGGAGGATCTGTCGAAGGCTTACGGTATTCCCGAAAAACCATTCCTTGATGAAGTGGCCCGCTGGAACGGGTTTGTGGAGAAAAAGAAGGATACGGATTTCGAGTGCATGATTTTTCCCGATTCCCGGCCGACGGCGAAAGCGCCTTATTACGCCATGCGCCTCTGGCCGAGGGTTCATCACACGATGGGCGGTCTTGTTATCAATGCCAACGCCCAGGTGATCGGTCTTGATATGAAACCGATTCCGGGACTTTACGCCGCGGGCGAAGTCACGGGCGGAATTCACGGCGCCGTAAGGCTTGGCAGCGTGGCTATGGCCGACAGCGTAATTTTCGGGCGCATCGCCGGCCGGAATGCCGGAAATGCGTAGGGGCGCGATTTATCGCGCCCATTATAAAAAGGAATCTTTGCTATGATCATATTTTTAAAGCGTTGGGGCTATGTCACTCTGCCGCTGTTTTTTGCGGCGGTTTTGATGGTATTGTCCGTATCGGGACAAACGGCGTCCGTCATGACCGCCGATTTACATAAAGACAAGGGCATCAGTTGCGATGGATGCCACGGCTCGGAGGCGACCAGGACTTTTGTTTCCGCGGAACGCTGCCTTTCGTGCCACGGCGGCAGGTCCGCTCTGGTAAAAAAAACGGCGGCGGTAAAACCTGAAAATCCCCACGACTCCCCTCACTGGGGTTCCCGCATGGAATGTAATGTCTGCCACCGCCAGCACGAAAAAACCGTTGACTGGTGTTCGCACTGCCATGCCTTCAATTTCAAAGTGCCGTGAAATTTTATGAACAATGATCGGATTATTATTATAGGCGCGGGAATAGCGGGAGCCGCCGCCGCGTATTTTCTGACGCGGCGCGGGGCGGGCAATATCCGGATTCTCGAAAAAGAAAGAATCGCCGGATCGCATTCGTCCGGCCTGAATGCCGCCATTTTGCGCACGATGATTCCTGAGCCGCAACTGAACCGGCTTGCCCGCGAATCGGCGGAATTTTATCTTAACCCTCCCGATGGATTTTCTTCGGAACCGCTGGTGGATAAAACCGGCATCTATCTTGCCGCAAGCAAAGGCAGCGAGGCCACATTGCAAGGCTGGTGCGACGATAATCCTGAAACCGGCATGGAACCGATTTCCGTCGAGCGGGTTTATGAAAGAATCCCCGATCTTGCGCGCGGGCTTGGACTGGCGGCATGGAAACCGGACGACGGCGTAATGGACATTCATGCTATTTTGCAGGGATTTTTGCAAGGCGCCGTCCTCGCAGGCGCTGAATTTTGCACCGGCGTCCAGTTTCTCGGACTGCGGACGCAAAACGGCCGCTTAACCGGCGTCGAGACAAGCGAAGGTTTTATGGAGGCCGGCAAGGTCGTCGTCGCAAATGGAGCGTGGGCGTCTGCCGCCGAAACATTTGACGGCTGCGGACTTCCTTTTGTCCCGTACCGCAGGCATCTGCTTGTCACGGAAGCGTCGCCTTTTGTGGATTCGCGGCAGCCCGTGGTGTGGATTGCCGGAGAGGAATTTTATTTCCGTCCGGAAAGCGGCGGCATTCTTATGTGCGGCTGCGACGCGGTCGCCGTCGCGCCGGAGCAGGGCGAAATCACGGATCCAACTCAACTGGAGCGCGTGGCAGCCAAAGCCTCGCGGTGGCTCCCGCGCCTGGCTGATGCGCGCGTCATCAAAGCCTGGGCGGGCATGCGCACATTTGCGCCCGATGAAGAATTTGTAATCGGCGCGGATCCGCGCATCCAGGGACTTTACTGGGTTGCGGGATTGGGCGGGCATGGAATGGTGTGCGCCCCGCTTGTAGGCCGGCTTGCGGCGGACTGGATAACGGACGGCGGCAGCGCGCATCCCGCGGCGGCGGCGTTTTCGCCGGAACGGCTTTTGTAACGGGCGCGCGACACAAGAGCCGCAAGGGCGTAGCACGCTGCGCCCCTACATTGGGAACGCGCGTTTTTATCGCGCACACGTTTGTGAATTACGAATTGTTATGCGTGTTTTGATTATAGACGACGATCCGCTTATCCGCGCCGGATGCCGGAAAATTCTCGAACGGCGCGGCTTTACGTGCACCGACGCGCAGGACGGCGCGCGCGCTCTCGAATGCGTGCGCAGGGCGTCGTTTGACGCCGCGCTGCTTGATCTAAAAATGCCCGGCCTGTCGGGAATGGAAACTTTGAAAAAGCTCAGGGATGAATCGCCGAATACGGCGGTTATCATTATTTCAGGATACGCTTCGATTGATTCCGCGGTTGAAACCGTCAAGGCGGGCGCTTTCGACTACCTGCCGAAACCTTTCACTCCGGAAGTTCTGACGTCGCGGGTGCGCCGCGCGGTTCGCGCAGTCCGGGAAGCGTTGGAAGCGTCTCTTATCCAGCGCGAACTGGAAAGAAAAAAACTCGGTAATACGGAAATCGCCCCGCCCGTGTCAATGAGGCGAATAGGGCGTGTGGCGCGTTTGATTCATGGTTCAGCCGAAAAAGCGCCGCTGCCCGGCGTTCCAACCGGTGCGGATGATTCGCCGGGCAGCATCGTCCAGTTGGAGGCGGACGCCATACGAAACGCTCTCCGGCATTTTCGCGGCAATAAAACCCGCGCTGCTGAGAATCTCGGCATAAATCGCAAAACGCTGCGTGAAAAAATGCGGAAATACGGCATAGCCGAAATAAAACTCCGCTAAACACCATTATGGTAGTTAAGCGGCGTTCAAACGCCCTGAAAGGCCGATGCCCCGGATTGCGGAATAAAAACATATTCATGAAAACCGTGTATGGGCGCGATTTATCGCGCCCAATAATGCCGAACGGCACATTTCTCGATCCGGATATATATAAACATGGATATAATTCATATGTTTTATCCCTGCACCAATTCCCACAGCCTGTCGTAGCTGTCCACCACGTCATAGATCACGTTTTCGCCGCTGATGGCGCGGAAATGCTCGCGGGCGCAGTGGGCTTTGGCTTCCTCGATTTTGCGGAGCTCCATTGACGACATATCGCCCTTCGTCTCGGCGACAAAATATATATGTTTCACTTCGCCCTCGTAGAACGCTATCGCCCAATCGGGATTATATTTGCCGACAGGGGTGCTTATGTAAAATCCGCGCGGCAGTTTTACATATATTTCCACCTCTTTTTGATGCGCTTCCAGTTCGGCGGCGAATCTGCGCTCGTTGGCGGAATCATAGATGACGTAATCGTACAGGTGACGCTTCGCTTCCATCGCGTTCACGCCGAGGCTTCCTTTTTTCAGATCAGGTTCGGTGAATATTTCCGTGCCGAAAGCGGCGGTCAGTTTGTTGTAGGCGATATGCTCGATAATCGCCGTGGCTTTCTGCTCGTTGATA
>Ga0082212_10004534_pt1 | contig 19215 bp, 14 predicted proteins | sample TergutNt197P3_FD_71548 | JGI IMG/M metagenome (GOLD analysis project Ga0082212, IMG submission 71548) | Neocapritermes taracua P3 segment gut microbial communities from Petit-Saut dam, French Guiana - Nt197 P3 | ecosystem: Host-associated > Arthropoda: Insects > Digestive system > Gut ... | reverse complement strand
TTTGACTGCCCGTTTTGTGGGTGAAAGTTGGAAACACAGCCTGTATATCGGCGCTTTGATGAATACACGCGGATTGAACGAGTTGATCATTTTAACCATCGGATATGAATTGAATATTCTACCACCGCCCATTTTCGTCATGCTGGTATTGATGACGCTTGTCACTACCTTTATGACCAATCCGCTTTTGGCATTGATTCAATTTTGCTTCAAGGTTCGGGATAAATTTTCTGCAAAAAGGCAGGAACACCCGAAAGGGATATTTAAAATTTTACTCTCTTTCGGCAGGGCAGGCAGCGGACAGACCTTGCTATTAGTCGTTCATCAAATGTTTGCCAAAAGCGAGAACAAACCGGAAGTAACTGCCTTGCATTTTACCACAAGTATGGACGTGAATCCTTTGCAGCAGCATAGTTTCGAGTTAGTAAGTTTTGGACCAATCTTAGAAGAAGCCAAAAATTTGGGTATGGAAATCCAAACCCAATATGAAGTATCGAACAATGTTGGGCAAGACATCACGACTATTTCTAACGAAGGCGGCTACGATTTCCTGTTGGTAGGAGCGGGTATAACATGGAGTAATTTACCGAATGACATTGCTGCCAATCAATATTGGGATTTTAATAAAAACCGCTATTTGAAATTAGACCGATGGTTTTTACCTAACGAACTGCTGCAAGACAAAACCAAGATGTTTATCGAACAAACCCTCTGTCCGGTTGGTATTTTTGTGAACCGTGATTTTGAAAAGGCAGATAAAGCCCTTTTGATTATCGATTCCGAGCAGGATTTGTATCTCTTGCAATATGCACAAACCCTGCTGAAATCAACCAACGGCTCAATCGCTATTCTTGATCGTACCGATACTGCATATTCCGGTCATGAAAATATACAAAAACAATCAGCCCTCTTTTCCAAATCTGTGAAACAAGCAAGTCTGTTGTCTGAAAAAGAAATCACCGCTTCACTGTTGAATTGTTATAATTTTATGCTAATCAGTTATTTTACCTGGAATGATGTTTCGGAACACTGTAAAGAAGCCCTGCAATTGATGCCTTCTACGTTAATTATTAGCAAATAACAAATATTAATTACGTATGAAAGGAAAATATATTAATTTTATCCCATAAAACAATAATCGGTGAAATTTACTACTAACCTGCATACAGTCAGACGGAGAAAAAGAAACTTGTGCGTGAACATTTGTTTCTGCCTTTTTGTTATGTTGTTGTTTATATGCACCGGCTTGAATGCTCAGGAAAGGAACTACACCTTGAGTGGCAATATACGGGATAGCAGCGATGGAGAAGACCTCATAGGCGCCTCTATCTCAGAGACTCGCTTCAATCGGGGAACGGTGACAAATCCTTACGGCTTCTATTCTTTGAGCTTGCCGCGAGGTAACCACACCTTAATCGTTTCCTACTTAGGTTATCGGAGAAAAGAAATCGCTATAGAGCTGATGGCTGATACGCGGCTGAACATCGACCTTGAGGTTGACGCGAAAGAACTTGCCGAAGTGGTTGTGTCAGTTGAAGGACACAATGCAAACGTTATAAAAACAGAAATGAGCGTAGAGAAACTTTCGGCAAAAACCATCAAGGCAGCGCCTGCGCTGATGGGTGAAGTTGATGTATTGAAAGTTGTCCAACTGTTGCCCGGCGTACAATCTACATCGGAAGGCTCATCGGGTTTCAGCGTGCGGGGAGGAGGTTATGATCAAAACCTGATTTTGTTAGACGAAGCTGCCGTGTATAGCGCATCTCATCTGATGGGCTTTTTCTCGGTATTCAACAATGATGCAATCAAAGATGTAACGCTTTACAAAGGAGATATTCCCGCTTCTTTCGGCGGACGGCTTTCTTCACTCCTCGATATACGAACAAAAGATGGGAACAACCAACGTTATGCGGCAACCGGCGGCATAGGGCTTATCTCCAGTCGTGTCACCGTTGAAGGTCCTTTGGGAAGCAAGGCTTCTGCCATTGTATCGGCAAGACGTACCTATGCCGATGTGTTTCTCGCATTTGCCGAAGATGAAAGACAACGCGAATCGTCGCTTTATTTTTACGATATGAATGCGAAAGTGAACTACCGTATAAATGACAACAATCGTGTCTTTTTAGCAGGCTATTTCGGACGTGATAAATTCGGTTTTAGCGACATGATGGGGATGAATTTCGGTAACAAAACACTGACTGCCCGCTGGAATCACATCTTTTCACCCAAACTGTTTTCCAATTTCACACTGATAAGCAGTTGGTACGACTATTACATTAAAAGCGAATTAAGTGAACAGATTGGGCAGGAAATGTCGTCGGGACTTCAGGATTACGGCATAAAAGCCGATTTTAACTATATTCACAGTCCCTTACATAGCATCAAGTTTGGCTATAACTTCACCTTTCATGGTTTTCATCCCGCCGAAGGAGGTGGTTTAGGATCTGAATCTATCGTTGAACAAATTTCGTTTCCCAGACAATATGCAATGGAAAACGTTGTGTACCTTTCAAACGAAACGAATTTGAGAAATAAACTCAAACTCAAGTATGGACTTCGTTATACGGGATTTGAGAATTTACACGAAGGCGCTGTCAGTTATCATCAACAACAGTTCGATCCGCGTATGGGCCTCACGTTTATTTTCAATGAACTACATTCGGTAAAGGCAAGTTATTCGCGTACCAGTCAATTCATACAATTGGCTTCCAATTCCACTTCCGGGTCGCCGCTCGACCTCTGGTTTCAAGCATCTGAAAATGTAAAACCTCAGAAATGCGATCAGTTTGCTATGGGCTATTTCAGGAACTTTGCCTCCGACACATACGAACTTTCTGCCGAGGTTTATTACAAAGATATGAAAGATGTTGTAGATTTCAGGGATCACGCCCAACTGCTGCTGAACGAGGAGTTGGAAAAAGAACTGCGATTTGGCACAGGTTATTCTTACGGGCTGGAATTGATGCTGCGTAAGACTTCAGGCGTCTTCAACGGATGGGTGAGTTATACGCTCTCGAAGAGTATGCGTAAAATAGACGAAATCAACAATGGCAATTGGTACCGTTCTCCTTACGATAAGCCGCATAATATTTCAGCCCTTGCATCATACGAACTGACTCCAAAGTTGTTGCTTTCAAGTTGTTGGGTATATAGCAGCGGAGCGCCTGTCACCTATCCCACCGGTCGTTTTCAAATTGAGGGAGTCTATATACCTATCTACTCCGGCAGGAATGAATACCGTTATCCGGCTTATCACCGGCTCGATTTATCGGCTACGTGGAAGTTATCGCCTGCCCGCAAGCGTTTCAAACACGAATTGAATGCTTCGCTCTATAATGCATACGGACGAAAAAACGCTTGGACAATTCTTTTTCGCCCGGAACCGGATAATCCCGACCGCTATTATGCCGAAAAGATTTATCTTTTTACATTTGTACCGTCTATAACGTGGAATTTCAGTTTTTAAGATTATGAACATTAAGAATTATTTTCGATATATTTTGCTTACGGGAAGTGTTTTGCTTTTCTGTTTGTTTGCCTGTACGGAAAGAATAGATATTAATACCGAAGCATCTCCTCCGCGTTTGGTCATATATGGTTATATCACAACGGATACCACCCAACACGCCATTCGCATTACCCGCTCGACCGGTTATTTTGTTTCGACAAAACCCCAAGGCATTTCCAATGCGTCAGTCAGTATCAGCTGTGAAAATGGAGTGTTTGAATTGGCAGAATCGCTCGAAGAACCGGGATTGTATCTCACGTCACCGGATGTTTACGGAATAGAAGGCAAAACTTATACGCTTCATATTTCACTTGACTTCGATGGTGACGGTGACCGGGAAGCGTATGAAGCCTCGTCCTATTTGCCTTTTTCTGCGACACTTGACTCGGTGGCAATCGAACCTTTCCCTCTTTTTGATAACTTTTTACAAGTGCTTATTTGGGGAGATTTACCGGAAGAAAGCAGTCATAACTTCAGTTTTCACCTGTTTCGCAATGATGTACTGATGAATGATTCTCTTCAAGGCTTTATGATAGTACAAGATAGTTACATCGTGAATAGCAAAATCATTGCCTTGCCCATTTTTCAATTGAATCAGGAACGAGACCGTTATGTATTATCGTCCGGCGATACGCTTACGGTACAGGTAGAAAGTTTCACCGCAGAATACGCAACTTTCCTGAACGATGCCTTTATGGAGTGGCTGGGTTCTCCTCCCCTTTTCGGAGGACCTCCTGCAAATGTTGGCACGAATATTCGCAGTTTGTCACCGAACCCCAAGACAGAAATATCCGGTTTCTTCTCTGCTTATTCCAAACACAGCAATTTTATGATCTATGAATAGATTGAAATACTTCCCTCTATTTATCTTGTGTCTTGTGTCTAATGTCTAATTCACAACATCTTACGAATATATACATAAATATTTTAAAATTTTTGCTACATTCGCATTAAAAAAAAGAGCAATTATTGCAAACTCTATATTACAATTTTTGTACTTTTGCAGAAAATACTGTATCCACTTATTTTTTTATTTTATTGTTATGGATTTAATGCACGATATTATCAAGCGCGCTCAAGCAAACAGGCAACGGATTATTCTTCCGGAAGGAACTGAAGAGCGCACGCTGAAAGCCGCCGATCGTTTATTGGCAGATAAAGTTGCGGATATTATTTTGATTGGCAATCCTTCCGAAATAAACGATTTAGCGGAACAATATAAGTTATCCCACATTGATGAAGCCGTTATTATCAATCCATTGAATAATCCGAAGAAATCAATATATGCAAATCTGCTGTTTGATTTGCGGAAAAACAAAGGAATGAATTTGGAGCAAGCCGGTAAATTGGTAGAAGATCCTTTGTATTTGAGTTGTCTGATGATAAAAAACGGAGATGCGGACGGTGAGATAGCCGGCGCTCAAAACACAACCACCAATGTGTTGCGTCCGGCTTTGCAAATTATCAAAACGCTTCCGGGAATCAGTGTTGTTTCCGGCGCTTTTCTGATGTTTGTCAAAGACCATTCCTATGGAGATGACGGTGTTTTGGTGTTTGCCGACTGTGCGGTTATGCCGAATCCCACTGCCAAAGAATTGGCTGAAATAGCCGTTAGCACAGCGCAAACCACCCGCTCGTTGGTCGGTGTAGAACCAAGGGTATCTATGTTGAGTTTTTCAACCAAAGGTAGCGCCAAACACGAATTGATAGAAAAAGTCGTAGAGGCTACTCGGATAGCAAAAGAAATGGCTCCCGATTTGCTGATAGACGGAGAATTACAAGCCGATGCGGCATTGGTTCCGGCAGTCGGAAAAAGCAAATCGCCCGGAAGTCCGGTGGCAGGAAAAGCAAACGTCTTGATTTTTCCAAATTTGGAAAGCGGAAATATTGCTTACAAATTGGTAGAACGGCTGGGAAATGCCGATGCGATAGGACCTGTTCTGCAAGGAATGGCGGCTCCGGTCAACGACCTGTCGAGAGGTTGTTCGGTTGATGACATTTATAAAATGGTCGCTATTTGTGCCAATCAAGCGATTGGAAACAAAGAAGTTAAATAGATATTTTTAAAATATTCGCAATTATGTCGGAAACAATTATTGAACCGATAGAACCTTTTGGTTTATCATCAAAAAACAGAAAAAAAACCCTGTTCTCAAAAATTGGCGTGGTAGGCGCCGGAAAGGAAGGACGAAATATCATACGGTTGACATCTTCGGCAGGATTAGACGTCAGATTCATTGAAATCAGTCAAGAACGAATTAATTTCTGTTTTGAAAGACTCAGTGTGGGATTAGACCAGCGAATCGAGAATTGGGGATTGACGCCCTCGGAAAAGAAAACAATTTTGGGGCGCATCAAAGGAAGCGTGGATTATTCCGATTTGAAGGATTGCGATTTTATAATCGAATGTATCCGTTACGACAAAGAGAAGGGTCGGGATACACAATTGAGAAAGAAGGCTTTCAAACAAATTGAACAGGTTGTTTCTCCGGAAGCAATCATTGCTACCAATGCTACTACCGTAGTTATCAGCGAATTAGCATCTGACTTAAAATATAAAGAGCGATGCGTGAGCCTCCATTTTCCGGTGGCTCATCACGATGCGACCTTATTGGAAGTAGTCAAAGGAGCCTATACTTCCGAAGAAGTTTACCGGAAAGTGCTTCAGTTTGCCAAGTTAATTAAATACGAAACCATTGATGTTCAAGAAAGTAACGGATTGGTGAGCAAGCGGTTAATCATTATACTTCTGAACGAAGCCTGCCAAATGGTAATGGAAAATATTGCTAAAATGGAAGACATCAACCGTTTAACCATTGTTGATTATGGAATGCGATTGGGTGTCTTTCAAATAGCCGATATTATTGGCATCGAAAAATTGGTTGATTTAATGGAAAATATGTTTAACGAATACGGTGATAAAATATACAAACCCAATCCGATTATTTGGCGGCTTTTCCGTTTAAAACAATTTGGAATGCACACCAAAAGAGGTTTCTTTATTTACGAGAATGATAAAATAGTTGCTCCTAATCCTGTAATTTATTAAAACCGGTATGAAACGAATATTAGTATTGAATTGCGGTAGTTCTTCCATTAAATACAAATTGTTGGATATGGAATCCGATAGCGTTTTAGCGCAAGGAGGAGTTGAAAAAATCGGATTGAACGGTTCGTTTCTTAAAATGACCTTGCCGAACGGAAACAAAGTCGTTTTGGAGGGAGAAATTTTAGAACATCAAACCGGTATCGAGTACATTTTGGGCGTAATAACCGGTAAAAAATACGGCTGTATCCGGTCGCTTGATGAGATTGACGCTGTGGGGCATCGTGTTGTTCACGGGGGAGAAAAATTCAATTCCAGTGTTTTGATAACAGACGAAGTGATTCAGAAAATTGTTGAATGTATCGATTTGGCTCCTTTACACAATCCGCCGAATCTGAACGGAATAATGGCAATTAAAGAATTGATGCCGAATGTTCCGCAAGTGGCGGTTTTCGACACGGCATTCCATCAAACTATGCCGGAACACGCCTATCTCTACGGGCTTCCCTATTCGCTGTATGAAAAATATGCCATCCGGAGATACGGATTTCATGGGACAAGCCACCGGTATGTCTCCGAACAGGTCTGCCGCTTTCTGAATGTTCCATACAAAGAACAAAAAATCATCACCTGCCATATCGGCAACGGCGCTTCGATTGCCGCCGTCAAAAACGGCAAGTCGGTAGATACTTCCATGGGAATGACGCCGGTCGAAGGATTGTTGATGGGTACCCGTTGCGGGGATATCGATGCAGGAGTTCTCACTTTCATTATGGAAAAAGAGAATGTAGGATCGCAAGCGATTTCAACTATTGTGAATAAATATAGCGGCGTTTTGGGAATTTCCGGCATTTCGTCCGATATGAGGGAAATTGATGCTGCTATTCAAAACGGCGACGAGCGGGCGGCGTTGGCGCTGAAAACGTATAACTACCGGATAAAGAAATATGTCGGCGCTTATGCGGCAGCATTGGGCGGACTTGATATATTGGTATTTACGGGCGGCGTTGGAGAAAATCAATGGAAAACCCGTGCGGCAGTTTGCGAAAATATGAAATTTTTGGGAATTCAATTGGATGAAGAAAGAAACGGGAATGTTCGCGGAATTGAAGCGGTCATCAGTAAAGAAGATTCTTTGGTAAAAGTAGTGGTCGTTCCTACCGACGAAGAGTATATGATTGCTTTAGATACGTTAAAATCAATTAATTAATTCTTAATAATTGTTATAATCTGCATATTTTAAATATTATTAATAATATACACGGCAATCTTTAACACTATTTATTGAAAATAATTTGGCGGGTATAGGTGAAATGCCTTACCTTTGTACCGTGGTTTTTTCATAATAGTATTAGATTTAAGGTTAACAAAGATTGGATCAGGGAGTTCGTGAGAATTCCCTTTTTCTTTTATCCCCTCAATTGTCCGTCTTTCCATTTTTCTTTCCGAATGAGTTTTCCGTTTTCATCGAAATAACTCCATGTTCCGGTTTTCTTATTGTTCTTGAATTTACCGGAAATTTGCGGTTTACCGTTCGGATAAAATGCTTGATATTTTCCGTTTTTTATGCCTTTTGAAATCTCTGACTTACTCCGGATATTTCCATCTTCATAGAACTCGGTATATACGTTTCCACCGAATTTTTCTAAATAAAAACGTTCCAAATTGGGTAAAGTATCTTCTCTTTCGACAAAGTCAATACTATCCGTTTCCGGATCGTCATCTTCCGGTTCCTCCGGGGAAATATCGAACTCACCGAACCATCGCGTATCAAACATTCCATTTTCACCTGTTAACTGAAATCCGATTTGAGGAAAACATAGCACAAAGTTTTGGTTGTCTTGAAGATCAAGCCAATTCGACGGAGAAACCAAGTCACGAGCCAAAGGGAAAAACTTTTTGGTGTTGATATAGGTAAAAACGGTAGATTTTTTGTTAAATTCTTTCATAAACCGCTTATAGTCGCTTTCATTTTCCAATGTTTGTTTCAACCGATGGTCTTCAATCATAGAAAGCAGCGTAGCCGTACTGTTGCTGAAAACAGCGTAATCATCGATGATTGTATAATATGGTTTGTCGAATTTTTCAAACATTTTACCGAATAAAAGGCGGAAAAAACCTTTCATTTCCAAAAAGTGAATTTCGTATCCCTCATATTCAATGGTCTTGAATCTGACCGGCGTGTTTTTCCGAATCGATTCTTCAATGATATTCAAATTATTTACCGCATCTTTTCTGTTTTTCATTTTTATGACGGCTACGAACTCATTCTGTCTGTCCAACAAACCCTGCGTATGCTGTGCAAATGCAACTTCGCCATCCATCCAACTCAGAAAGTTTTTACGAATATCAAATTTCAATTTATTCTCGATTAAATCCCAATTTTTCTTGAATGTGTCGTATGCTTTCTTGTCTTTTTGCAATACGGTTTCCACATTATCTATGAATTTAAGCGGATCATCAAAACCCATATCAAAATAATAAGCGGTACGGCAGGACAACACTTTCTGTACCGTGAGCGGACGGCTCCCTGAATTTAGCAATGCCGGAAGGTAGCTGTCGTCGGCAGAGTCGTTCAAACCGGTGTATCCTTTCAAAGAGAGCATTTCATCGGAAGATTTGAACTGCAATCCCGTATAACTGAGCGGACGATAAACGGCTTGAATGTCCGGATCAGAAATGCCGGTAAGCAGCGTTAAATAATTATCCAAATTCCGGTAGTTGATATAAATTTTACACAATCCGTTTTCGGGTACTTTTTGTTCTATGTCTATATAATATAAATCACGCCCGATAAAAGGATCGTCCTTTTCCGTAATGGATTTCTCCACCAACAAACCGGTGTAGGAACAGATCAAATGATTGTTGATAATAGACAGGTATAGCGTGTTACGTTCGATAGAATCGTATAATTCAAGTATTTCTTCGCCTTTAAAATTGCGTTTGGTTACCCGGAAATCCATTGTTTTAAATAGCGTTTCCAATTGGCTTTTCAGGTTTTTCAATTTAGATGTTTTTTGTATATCCACGACGAAAAGGAAATCGTAGTCCGATTTTTTGGTCATGTGAGCGGAAATTATCAGGTTTCGTTTTCCGATCAGTTCCAACAATGTTTTATTGGCGTGCAAGATAGAATCCATTTTATCGGCCATTTGGTTGATTTCGTCCATCTTTTCCTGTTCTCTAAGGTATTGCCAGGGGTCGGTTTTCGTGAATTTGTGCCAATTATTCACAGGATCGTCCGTTTCTATAATATAGACCGCATCTTTAGGCACTAAGTAAATTTGACGCAGAAAATTATCGGGTCGTACATACAGATTGTATACGAAATAAGTGATAAATGCAATTATAGTAATCAAAAAGATTATCAGAAAAATCTTTTTTGATCGTTTTTTTTCAGGGTTAATATCCATATACTCTATATAAGGCAGTTGAGTGATTTCACCACGCAAACAAAGGATAATCTTTCATCAATGCATTCACTTTTTGTGCGACAGACTTAATCACTGATTCATTTTCAACATTGGCAAGCACAGTATCAATCAATTCGGCGATTTCACCCATTAACTCCTCTTTTGCTCCGCGCGTAGTGATTGCCGGAGTTCCGAAACGCAATCCGGAAGTTTGAAATGGTGATCTACTATCGAATGGAACCATATTTTTGTTGGCTGTGATGTCGGCTTTTACCAATGCCTGTTCGGCTTGTTTTCCGGTCAAATCGGGAAATTTCGAACGCAGATCAACCAACATCAAGTGATTGTCCGTACCTCCGGAAATGATTTTGTATCCCTTGTCCGTCAATGCTTGTGCCAAAACAGCAGCATTTTTCTTCACCTGCGTTTGATAGGTAATGTATTCCGGTTGCAAAGCCTCGTGGAAAGAAACCGCTTTCGCTGCAATAATATGTTCCAAAGGGCCGCCCTGTACACCCGGAAATACAGCCGAATCCAACAATGCCGACATTTTTTTGATTTCACCTTTTGGAGTTGTTTTTCCCCATGGGTTATCGAAATCCTTACCCAGCAAAATAACGCCTCCTCGCGGACCACGCAGGGTTTTATGGGTAGTGGAAGTTACAATATGCGCGTATTGAACGGGATTTTTCAGCAATCCGGCGGCAATCAGTCCGGCAGGGTGCGCCATATCGACCATAAAAATAGCCCCGATTTTATCGGCTATTTCTCTGATTCGGGCATAATCCCATTCGCGGGAATAGGCAGAAGCGCCGGCAACAATCAACTTGGGACGTTCCCGCAACGCAACTTCCTGCATTTGTTCGTAATCCACCCGCCCCGTATCTTCCCTTACATTGTATTCTGAGGCTTGATAGGTGATTCCGGAAAAATTAACCGGTGAACCGTGAGTAAGGTGTCCTCCATGTGAAAGATTGAGTCCGAGAAACTTATCGCCGGGGTTGAGGCAGGCTACGAAAACCGCCATATTCGCTTGAGCGCCCGAATGTGGTTGTACATTCGCCCAAGCCGCTCCGAAAAGTTGCTTCAAGCGGTCAATTGCTAATTGTTCGATTTCATCGACAAATTTGCAGCCGCCGTAATACCGCTTTCCCGGGTATCCTTCCGCATATTTATTGGTTAACACCGAACCTGCCGCCTGCATCACTGCTTCGCTTACAAAGTTCTCTGAGGCAATCAATTCAATACCCGACATCTGTCTGTGGTATTCCTTGTTGATGATAGTAAAAAGTAAATCGTCTCGTTTCATATTTTTTATTGATAATTGAATGTCATTGCGGGCTTGACCCGCAATCCCCTTAATTGCATATAATTTCAAGGGATCCCGCGTCAAGCGCGGGATGACACTTGATTTTTTAATTCTTAATTCTTAACTTTTAATTCTTAACTCTCCTCACGCTCCACCCGAATTTCCCGATAAAATCGCCCAATCCAAAGTATTTTCCATGTGCATATACCAACAATTTGGCTTTTTCCATATCGAAAGCGCCGGTAGCGGGATCGATGTATTTTTCGTCAGCCAACACATTCACGACTTCCGAAATGAACATATTGTGCGTTCCGAGAGAAATGACTTCTTTCACACGGCACTCGATGCAGAGCGGAGATTCCTCAATATAGGGAGCGCCGACAATATGTGCTTGAACAGGCGTTAATTGCATCTCCTTGAATTTATTGTAATCTTTCCCTGACCTCACTCCTACCCAATCTGTTGCGTAAGCCATTTCCTCCGTTGTGAGATTAATCACAAATTCCATATTTTTTTTGAGAACCGGATAAGAATGTCGTTCCGGACGCACAGAGATGTAACACATAGCAGGGTCGGAGCATATAGTTCCTGTCCATGATACAGTAAGTAAATTGTATTCGCTTTCATCTTTACCTACCGTAACGATAACGGCAGGCAAGGGATAAAGAAGCGTTCCGGGTCGCCAATCTTTTTTCATACCAAAACAATATCTTCTTTTTTGATTTTCAATTCACAATAGCGGCATTTCAAGGTAACCTTGTGCTTGTCGATTACTTTAAATACCGTTTTCATCGGCTCATTGTTGGTTATGCACTTGGGATTATTACACTTGACAATTCCTTTCAACACGTCGGGAAGTTGAACCTGTTTTTTTTCGATGACTTCGTAATCTTTGATAATATTCAGTTTAACGGTCGGAGCAATCAAGGAAATGCGGTTGATTTCGTCTTCTTCAAAAAATTTGCCGGAAATTTTCAAAATCCCCTTGCTCCCCATTTTTTTACTGTCTAAATTATACCCGATGGTTACGGGCGTTTTCAGTTTTTCTATTCCCAATAAGGAAACAACTTTGAATAATTGTTCCGATGGAATGTGGTCGATTGCCGTTCCGTTCTGCAAAGCCGCAACCTGTAGTTCTGTTTTTTTATTCTTAGACATAATTTTTCTTAAAATATACATAATTCACATCAAAGATATATATTTTTTATGGAATAAACAAATAGTGATTCAACTGTTAAATGCAGCCTTATTTCTTCAATCTTCCAATATAAAGCGTTGGATTCGGCTCTTCTAAGTCGCCGGGCTTCATATGGGTATGCCAATAATAGAAAATCTCAGTGTTTGTGCTGAGTGGATAAATCCACTTTCGCTCTTCTATTTGGTGTATATCGTCAGAATATCCTTCCAGCATGTTATATCCATTTCCTGTTTTTGTATCATAACAAAAAAAATAAAAATAATCAAACTCAGTAGTGTTATAAGAATTCCCGTACGCAGCAAAAACATACCGTGAACTTCTGTATATTTTAGAGAGTTCAATAAATTTGATACCGGATCCGCCAATTCCGTTATTCTTAAATTTTAATTTTAATTCAGGAATAAGACAGTTATTATCTATGCGATACAGGGTATCCCGTAAAATTTTCTCTATTGAATTTGAATATAAATCAGCGTAATATAAATAAACGGATGAATCTAAAGAAGTTATATAATTTGCATGTTTAGTATAAAAACCATTTTCTATTTCAAAATACACATTTCGGATGGATAAGCTATCAATGATTTGCAATTTATCATCCAACAAAAATACTAAAGAACGAGAATATAATCCACTTGCATCTTTTCCTCTCGGATCGTCAGTAACAATCAATAATTCATTATTAACATAGTTTATTTCGCATATTATAGACCATTTATCTTGAAAAATATAGGATTCTCTTATCAAATTTCCATCTAAATCATAACAAATAATTTTGGATCCGGAACTTACCACAAATACATACTCATTCTTTTCGTCAACAGCTAATTGAGTAATGCTTATGTACTCACCGGGTCCTTGTCCTTTGGAACCAATGGAACGGATAAATTTTCCGTTTCTATGAAAAATAAGTATCTGTGTAAAGTCAGAAATAATTATATAATCCTTCAAAAGGTGAATGCGACCAATAATAAATGGATTTATCAGACTTTTATCAGTAAGTTCCAAATCAATAGCCGTTATACTTTCCGCTATTTCTGACAGGGGTAATGAGTTGTTTTGACGAATATCAACCGGAATTTCCAATAAATCACCTTGTTTTGTTACGCTGTTGCACGAAAAAAAAAGGTAACAAAATATGAAAAGGTAACAAGAAATACTTTTCATACGAAGCAAACAACCATTTCTCAAAAAAGATGGATTTTTTAAGATAAACAAAAAACGCTAGGAATAAATATACGAATTTCACTCCTAATAAAAAAATATAACAAATTAGATAAACTCTACTAAAAGAATCACATACCGGGCCTACGGTCACAAGTACCTCCTCCTCTACAAGAGAGAGCTATATCACTTTGATAATCATTTGTCGGATAATACCCCCACCACGAACCTACATGCTCAGAGCACGTGCAATAATGTGTATATCCTTCAGGCGGATAACCACTTCCGCCCATCACATTTTTCAGAGCCTTTTCACTCAGAACTTCTGAGAGTCCCCTTAAACTGATTTTTTTCATATTCAATATATATAAAGTTTAGTAACAAAACAAATAATTCCTCTTTTTTTAGGATTATTTTAAATAATTCACACGTGCAAAGGTAAACTATTTTTTTTGAAATAAAAATACTTTTCTGTATTTTTTCTTATTTTTTTTACTATACCTAAAAAACTTGGCAATTTGAGTTAGGATTATGTATAATTGTATTTTTTCAATTTATTCCGAAAACATCGCAAATAATAGCCTGACGTGCATATACTCCGTTTCGGGCTTGTTCAAAATAATATGCTTTGGGATTATCGTCCACATCAATATCGATTTCATTCACTCTGGGCAAAGGGTGAAGAATACGTAAATTCGATTTGCTTCGACCTAACATACTGTTTTTGAGTATATATACGTTTTTTACTTTTTCATATTCCATTAAATCGGTAAAACGTTCGCGTTGAACGCGGGTCATATACAAAATATCCGATTGATTGATGATTTCTTCCGAAAATTCAATATATTCTTCAAAAGGAATGTGATGTTCTTCCAGCAGTTGTTTGTAGATATCGGGTAATTTCAATTCTTCGGGAGCAATAAAATAAAACCGCGGATTGAAATGCAACATACCTTCAATCAACGAATGAACAGTGCGTCCGTATTTCAAATCGCCCACCATCGTAATCGTCAGATTTTCCAATTTGCCTTGGGTTTTATAGATAGAATAAATATCCAGCATGGTTTGCGAAGGATGTTGATTCGCCCCATCTCCCGCATTGATGATAGGAACATCGGTTACTTCCGAAGCATAACGGGCTGCTCCCTCCAAATGATGACGCATAATAATCAAATCGGCATAGTTACTGACCATTTTGATTGTATCCTTCAAGGTTTCGCCTTTGGAAGAACTGGTCGTTGCAGCATCGCTAAAACCAATGATTTTACCGCCCAGACGGTTCACTGCGGTTTCAAAACTCAAACGGGTTCGCGTAGAAGGCTCAAAGAAAAGCGTGGCGCAAACTTTCCCGTCCAATAATTTCTGATTGGGATTTTTTTCAAAAGATTCTGTCTTTTTCATCAAATGAATGATGTTTTCTTTTGACAAATCGGCAACAGAAACAAAACTTTCTTTCTTCATATAACTACCTTAGTTTTGAATACAAATGTAGGCATATTTTGTATATCTATTGATAAACAAAACCACTTATCCTTTATGCTTATCCTTTATGCTTTTGACTTTAACGACAAGATAAATTCATCCCAAAGTTCATCCAGTGTCGAGCCGGTATATTCCTTGAACAGGTCGCGAGAATATACGCCTTTGCGACAATCAGCGTTCAATCTTTTAACGAATCCGGCGTCTTTTGTTCGTACTATCCAATCAAAAAAAGCGCCGGTAGTACGGTAACTATCGGTGTATTTTGCCCTTTCCGGATTAACGCGGCAAGTTTTATCTCCATTTCTTTCGTACATAAAGAATCGAAGGTAATCGGCAATGCCTTCAGTTACCCAGCCATCCACTCGATTGTTTTCGCCTCTTCTATACGAATATGCCTGAAGTACGTGAATCAGTTCATGTACCACCATTCCTATGTCGTCCGGATGGTTTTTTATCCAGTCGGCAGAGATTGTGATCGTTCCACCCGAAGCATAAGCAACTCCTTCCATATTTTTTAAAACAATCTTCAAAGAATCGGCAGGTTTGAATCCTTCGCTGTCGAGAGCAAATATAAGAAATGGATACTGTTCTTTTGCGGTTGCGGCAGCAAGTTCAGCCCATTCTTGGGTTTCAGGGGCGTCCGAACAGTCAATGGTAACTTTCAGCGGAGGCAATCTCTGCGCTAAAACATTAGAACCTAAAACTAATGAGACAGAAAGTAATACAATCGTCATCAAGTTTTTATTAACAATCTTAATATTCATTTTCATGGTCTTATTTTTTATTTTGTTTATGATTAATATTCGGTTGCAAAGATAATTAAAATTTTTCAATGCAAAATAAATTCAATAACCAGATTTTTTAATATTCATCGGTTTTCAAACAATATCCAAAGCGCATCGTCGATGTGAGGAGCGAAACCTGCATTCCGTTTTTTGTAATACCTTCTGCACTGATATTTATATGCCGGCAAAAATCGTTGTTATAGAAACGGATGCTTGCTTTTCCATGCGTATCGGTTGTTACTTCGGGATTCCAGTACAGAGTGCGGTGGTGTCTGTATTCTTCGGGGCGATAAATGCCGTCGGTGATTTTATTCTGAAAATAATCTTTGGAAACAGAAAAACCTTCAAAGGACGTGCTGCGAACACTCGGGATTTCCTGCATGAAATGATCTTCGCGGGGATAGATGTAAATCGGAATAAAATAGTTCGTAAAGCAATCCCTTTCTCTTGTGCCTGAAATCACTATTTTCTGCACGTCTCTGACGACTCTTTTAGCTGTTAATTCTTTGACTCTAATGTCATAAGCCCTCTTTCCAAGTTGATAAATAATCCTGTCGAAGGCTTCCTGTTTTCCTTCATGAAAATGAAAAAACTTTGCAATATAGGGTCTGCCATAGAAGAAAGAATAGTAATTTGGCTCCTCTGTCATGATATCTGATTTATGTGCATAAATGTACCGTCCGTCACAATCTATTCCTCCACTGTTTTGGTTTTTTAATTCAGAAGTAGTTGCCGTGGCCGTGTCTAATCCAATATCAAAAGGACTTGTAAAGTCAAGCCCTTCAACATCTCCCTTGGCGTAATTCACTATTTTCCCAAAGGAATACATTTCGTCATATTGCACTAAATAGTCGTGAACGCTATAAGGGATTTTTTTACCAAGGTCGATGGCACGGTCAATCTCCATTCCAACGGCATGAACAAGTTCCTTTCTATTTGTCTTCCTGGCTTTCGCCGTTACGACCACTTCTTTGATGCGAAACAGCCTGCCGATACTGTCGTTCTCCGGTTGTATTTCCTTGATTACAGGCTCATCATCTATTTCCTCTCTGCGATATTCCAAACCGTTATTATTTTTCCAAACCATTTCATGTAAAGCATAGTTCCTGAGTGCCGGGCTGAACCAGCGATCCAAACGAATTTTGGTGTTTGCATCCAATAATCCCTGTGAACGGAGATTCAAGGTCCAGGTTCCGTAGAAATCCTCCGGATAAACCAGAAATACACCATTATTGTCCGTTTTCGCCTCGCCGTCCATCCGCTGCTCGCTCTTTGCATCTACCATAGAAACCTGCAGTTCAATGTTTCTTCCCTCCGAAGAAGCAACATGCCCATTGATGATCAGCTGTTTTTCCGTGTTATACAAAGGCTTGAAAGGTTTTATTCCCGCCATTGTTTGCCATTCATAGCGTTTCCAGCCCTGCACCATCATCAGTAAATCCAATTTGCGCGTTTGAAGATTCGGATTGTCCGGAAGAAAATAGTCCTCAGGGTTTTCGATAAACCCTTTCAAGTCGGACGATAGCAACAGATTGGTGCAGATATTTCCCTGATGGGTTTCTATCATCGTTTCATTATCGCGTACAGACAGGGAAAATACGGCTTCCTTGCCGGAGTGGTTTCCTGTCAGGGAAAAATCAATTTGAATTAACTCTTCCGGCTGATATTCTGTCTTGTCAGGGACAGCTTCAAGGCAGATTTGTCCCTCTTCAGCGGGAAGAGAAATAAATACCAGCCGTTCAGCAAAAATTTCCCCTTTACTGTCGAACAAGGTTAGCTGATGCACACCGATCCCAAGCGCCTCGTAGGGAATTCGTAAAGAATAAGATTCTTCCGACAATTCGATAATCTGGAAAAACAGCATTTCTCCCCTGCAAAGAACCGACAAACCCAATAAGGAATGAGGCGTTTGAAGATTTTTTTCTATCTGAACAATTAAAGCGCTCTTCGAAAAATGACGGGTTTGCAGAACATAGCCCTCAGGCTTGCTTTCCGGCAGATCGAAGGAATATTCCCTGTTTTCGTAGATGACTTTCGCCCTGTTGCGACTTCCATCCGGGGTGTAAACAAAACTGCCCATTCCGGCATGTTCGGTCGATGATGTGCTCAGGATTTCCCCTTTCGGATTGGAAATCCTGATTTCAGCATTCAATGGACGTCCCTGATCGTTAGTGATTTTGAAAGCAACATGCGATGTCAGTCCGGATACCAAGTTTCCGCCTTCGGGATAAAAATCGATATTCACTTTATCTCTTTTTCCCTGTTTGGGACGGATATCAGGCAAGGATACCTCCAAATTCATGTCGTCGTTGAGAGCTAAGTCGGCCTTGATATCCTTCTCCGTGTATTGACCGTTTTCCCGAAATTCGTTGAAAACAGGAAAAACGCGGGAAAACACCGTTTCCTCTCCAAAATTCAGCATGGCTTTGGTATAGGCTCGTATTTCATAGAATCCGGCAAAATATTCGACATTGATTTCATCTAAATAGAATTCTCCATGGCATTGGCCATCTGCTATTTTCAGTTTCTTGGTTTCCAACAGTTTACCCTTTTCGTTGAGCAGTTCCACATACAGTACCCTGCTCAAGGTATCCGGCAAAAGGCTGGAGGCATTCACAACGTAGGCCTTAAACCAAATTGTTTCGCCCAGAACATATCCGGTATTGTCGAAGTGAAGATAGACTTTTTCCTGCGGAACCAACCGGTTGAATACCTGAATATTCCGGACAAACTGCTGTAGTTTTTCCGTAGCATCAGAATCCGTTTGGGCTTGCGTTGCAGGTAGCGCCAAACAGACAAAAGCTACGGCTAAAAGAAGACTGTTTTTTGTCATAAGTTTGTCCGAATGATTGGCAATGTTACAAATAAATTCCGAACTTTACAAATGTTTTTGTTGTATACAAAAATAAAATTTACCTTTGTATCCACTAAAAAATATCATTACGTATGTAAAAACATACATATTGGTTCAATTGTTAAGCAAAAAGTGATGTATTGGAATCCAAGGCATCCAAATTGTGGAGCATTTTTTCGCTGAATTGTTTCTTCGGATATATCCAAATGCCTGCATTTGATTGGGTTTGGCTGAAAGAAATATTGTTTACAGGTAGCATATTTACCGGTTTGATATTTAGTCTAAACCTTTTAATTCTGAAAGCAACATCTGTCATTGCGGGCTTGACCCGCAATCCCCTGAAAACAACATGTCGAGGCTGTTCAAAAACGATCAGTCTCTTTTTTTTATTTTAGGCGGCACGCATCTGATGTTGTAGTAACGGTAAGATTGTTTTAGAGTGAGCAGGACTGATTT
>Ga0082212_10004533_pt1 | contig 19216 bp, 15 predicted proteins | sample TergutNt197P3_FD_71548 | JGI IMG/M metagenome (GOLD analysis project Ga0082212, IMG submission 71548) | Neocapritermes taracua P3 segment gut microbial communities from Petit-Saut dam, French Guiana - Nt197 P3 | ecosystem: Host-associated > Arthropoda: Insects > Digestive system > Gut ... | reverse complement strand
ATGTTCAGGTGCTGGAGTTTGCCGACGCTGAACATTTCCAGGAATGTGAGGGTTGTGGGTAGCTGGAAGGCGGCGGCGAGGGTGTCGAGATGGGTGTTGGCAAGCTGAAGGGCGAGTTTGGCGGGGCTGGTGCGGGTGTCGGTTCTGACCTGAATGTCGGGCGTGAAGGGGGTAACGACACCGGGGTTGTCTTGGGTGTAGTATTTTCCGGCGACAGGCAGTCCGGCATAGTAGGTTGTTTTGTTGGCGGCGTCCTGGGAATCCTTTGATTTGTCGGCCAGTTTGCGGGAGACTTCTCCGGAGAGTTCGCCGGTCATGCTGGTTTCGGGGTTGTAGAGTTCCACGACTAACGTGGATTCGATGGGCAGGTTGGAGAGTTTGTTGTAGGCGGTGAGCACGCTTATGTGCAGGTCCTTTTTCTGAGCGTATATTCGTTTGAGGATATCGGTCTTTTTGGCGAGGGTGTGACTGAGGGAAAGGATAATGTAGTGGGGTTTGGCGGCGTCCATGTCGCGTTCGCCGGTTTGGATGCGATGGTCGATGACCTGTTCAAAATACGCGGAGATTTCTTTCATTTCGCCGTCTGTTCTGGCCAGGAGTCGGAAACTGCGTGTGTTATCCCATATGTGGGGGAGCCATTTGGTGAAGCCGAAGTGGTTCTCTTCTTCTATGTCGTAGAATACGGCGAGTTTGACTTCGTCGTAACTGTAGAGGGCGGCTGTTTGGATGATGAGTCCTTTGATATGTTCGATGACTTGGCGTCTGTCGCCAATGACGCCGCTGATGGGGTCCCTGAGCAGTGAGATGGTCATGGGGACGCTGTGGAGAGGATGGCGGGCTTGGCATATGTCCAGGAGCTGTTTCTTCAGGTGATCGTCTTCGAGGGTGAATTTGTCTTCGGGGAAGTTGACGTTGGCTTGCAGTTCTTGCTCTCCCAGGCCGATTCTGAGTGTGAGGAAGTCGTCTTGACCGGGTCTGCGTTCCCAGAGGGTTCTTTCCCTGTTTTCGATGCGGCTGATGCATTCGTTGATGTGGACGCAGGTTTTGCGCCGGTATTCTTCTTGTCTCCGGCATTCTTTTGTGAGGCTGTTGCTGAAGTCTTGGAGGTAGGCGCTGTACTTTTCTTGCCGGAGGGCTTCTTTCTGTTGGCGGTTCTTCTTGTTGTGTTTCCGGGAGAGGATGGGCCAGAGCACAACGCCGCAGAGCATGGATACGGACATGGCGATCATGGGGATGGCGGAGGTGAGATTGCCCCGGGACATTCCATTGACGACGGCAAAGATGAGCATGGTGGAAGAGGCTAGACCCATGGTTAGGGCTGGGCCTAGGGTCATCATTATGGGGGTCTGTTCGCCGAGCTGGTTGGGCGGCGGCGCCTCGATTTTGAATGTGGGCGGTTTGAATTCCTGTTCAAACCGGGGAGACCGTGAGAAAAGGGTGATGGAGGTGTTGTTGGCGTCATCGTCCGAGGACGGTTTGGGCCGGGTTTCTTCTATGGGTTTGAGCAGATCGGTTTTGACACGGACTTTACCGTCGGGATTGTTGATCGCGATAATGTTCCCGGCGACAATTATTTTGCATCCGGCTAAGATGGCTATGCTGTCTCCGGTTCTCAGAGCTTTTTCTTTGACGCGCTTTCCGTTGACACAAGTCCCGTTGATCCCGTCACTGATGATTGACCAGCTGTTCACTGAGGTGTCGATGCGCGCGTGATATTCGGATACATAAGGGCTGTTGATAACGATGGTGTTGCCTTCGTGTCTGCCGATGCTGACGATTGCGTTGTCGGCGGCACGGTATTTGCGGTATTGCTGGCGGCCCAGGGTTGCGGGTTCAATGTATAATAAGGCTTTTGCGCCTGTCTTCCGCAGACGCAGCGGATACATGGTGAAGGGTTGCAGGGCGCAGGATTCTATGGTGTTGCCGTTATTGTCCAGAATGTCGGCGTCTTGATTGGTTGTGATAAGCCAGTAGCCGTCTTCTCCTTCGCGGTCGCTTTCGATGCCTTCTATGCTGATGGCACGGGTGGCTTCAGAGGGTTGGGGTGACGTGTGCAACCAATGCTGACCGTGTGTCTTTTCGGGCAAATGGGTTGTGTGGATACCTTCCCGGTGAAGAAGTGTTGCGATCATAACGCGTTGTCCTTCGCTGTTTTATTGCTGCGGCTCATGATCATAATTTTACTATATTCTGAGGGATTGTGTAAAGATGAACCGAATGAGCCTCATAATATGGACTTTAAACACTGTTTTTTATATAATCATTGTATTGGGAGGCCGGAATGAATGCTTGCGATAAACTCTTGCGTGGATGAGAAATATAGAATTATTCGTTTGGTCAGCCGCGATGAAGCCGGTGCGTTGTTTCTGGCTTCGAAGGAAACGAATGATGAGCCGGTGTGGGTTCGAGAAGTCCATAAGTCCGGGCCGGAATCAGGGATGCCGGTTTCCCGGTCTCTTGCCGCGGAATCGTTGGATTTAAAGGCGCTCCGGCATCCTAACCTGTCTCCTGTTGTTGATGTTGTTGAAACCAAACAAACCTATCAGATTGTTCTGGATTATGTTGAAGGGACGCCTTTGGATTGTGTGCTCAAGGGGTCCGGGTTGCCGCCCCGGCAGAAGATGACCTTGTGGATCAACCAACTTTGCGCGGTTTTTCATTATTTACACAGTTGTTCTCCGACGGTTGTTCAGGGCGAGATTGAGCCGGGCGGTGTTCTGATTAAGCCGGATGGAGATCTGGTTTTGCTTGGGTATGGGTTAATCAAGAAGATTGACGGGAACCGATTGGCGGATACAGCGACGGATAAATGCGCTCCGGAACAGTATGACCCGGTGGGTTGGGTGGACGCGAGAACCGACATTTATGCGCTGGGGAGGCTGTTGTTCACTTTTGCCGACCAGTCTTGGGCCGGATTGGAACGTATTGCCCAAAAATGTACGCACCCTGATCCCAGGGAGCGGTACCAGTCCTGTGATGAACTCATGCAGGCTTTGGCGCATTGCGATGGCGCGGATGTGGCTGTTAAGCCGGATCAGGAAGGGGCGCCGGTTCCGGAGCATTTGAAGCCGGACGTGGTTGTTGTGGATCGGAGAATTCCCAAGGGAGAGAATCAGGAGAAGGCAGGGGGGAAAACCCGGAACCCCCGGAAACCTTTTAACCGGAATGTTGTCTTCTGGGTGTTGATTTCTCTTGCCGCGGTTGTTTTGGCGATATCCGTCGGTTCTCTTTTCTTTTGGGATCTTGCACCCAAGAGCTATACTCAATTGTTGTCGGAAGCCGCTGAAGAGAAAAGAACTCATGAGGAGCGCGCCGATCTTTATATGAAGGCTATTTTGATGAAGCCTGCGGATTCAAAAGCCTATGCGGAAATGTTGGCGTTCTTCTTGTCTGACGATGAGCGTCCCGGTGTCTTAACAAAGAGAGACGCCGAGAGACTTGAACAACTCAAATCAGGAGTTGAGATGAGGGATTCGAAGTTTCGGCCTCCTGTTACAGTCTATCCTTTGCGAGAGTTTCAAAGCGAAAATAGTAGCGGATACAGGAGTGTTTCCTTGCAGATTGGGTTGGCCTATTGGTATCGCTACGACCATTATCTTGCCGATCAAAGCCAACGGCGTTCCCTGGCTGTGGCATGGTTGAAAGAAGCGGCTGACAGCCATAAGGTTGCCCAGGCCCTTGTTGACATCAACGGAAGTTATTTGGCTCTCGGCAAGGATCCGCTCTTGAAAAGTGATGCGGAGAAGGCTTACCGTACCCTTAGTGAAAGTCTTAACAGATTGAGAATTGACGCCGGGTCGTCGTCGATTGACCGGGATACCTGTGTGATGATATGGGATGAGTATGTATCGGCTGTGATCAAGTATGTTGACCCGTTTTTCGAGTTTGACGCGGTAGACTTCTTTAGTATGATGTCCGGTTTGGAGAGGCTTGAAGATTCCTTGATGCGCTTTCAGGGAGACGATGTTCAGGCTGTTTTGGATAAGGTTCAGATCGCCTTGGTTCTTGTTGAGGGGCATAAGGGGCCTAATATTTTGTTTATTCCCAGAGAAAAACGGTAAAGCAACAAACAAAACAGCGCGAAAAATAAAAATAACCGGTGGAGGGAGACGAAATGTCCGACATCAGAGACTATGAACCTTTATGGGGAACGTGGCAGGTCGAATCACAACTCGGTCAGGGTTCTTTCGGCAAAGTCTATAAAGTGAGCCGCAGCGAATTCCTGGAACTGGGCACAACCACCTACTCAGCTGTGAAAATCATCTCCATTCCCTCCGACGAAAGTGAAATTAGGCAGATGCGCATAGAGGGCCTTGAGGGTGATTCTTTGCACAACTTTTTCCATAACGTTGTCGCTGGTATCATCTCTGAAATTGATATGATGATTGACTTCCGCGGCAACAGCCACATTGTTAGCTTTGAAGACTACATGGTCATTGATAAATCTACTCCCTCCCAACCGGGTTGGGATATTCTTATCCGCATGGAACTCCTGGAGAACCTTTCCGATCTCGTTGTGAAAACCCCTCTCCCCACCGCTGAGGTCGTCAAACTCGGCGTCCATATCTGTCGGGCATTGGCACTCTGCGCGAAAAAGAACATTATCCATCGGGATATCAAGCACGACAACATTTTCGTTTCCCAATACGGCGACTACAAACTGGGTGACTTCGGCATCGCCCGGCACATTGAACGCACAGCCTCCGGACACTCCAAAAAAGGCACCTACACATCCATGGCGCCTGAGGTCTATAAAGGCGCGAAATACGGTGCCAGTGTGGACACCTACTCATTGGGCATTGTTCTCTACAGCCTGTTAAACCAAAACCGGAACCCGTTCCTGCCGGAATACCCGAATCCCATCAGACCTGAAGACCGCGACGAAGCTCTGCAGCGACGTATGGACGGCGACCCTCTCCCGGTCCTCAAGAACATCAGCCCTGAGCTCAACGCGATCATTCTTAGAGCTTGCGCCTTTGCCCGAGAAGACCGGTTCCCCAATTCATCCGCAATGCTTGATGCTTTAGAAACCTTTGCAAATCAAGAGGGTTACGAATTGGGTGTAACGATGACCCCTTCTCACGAAAGCGACTCTTGTGGCGCGACACCCTCCCCGAATAAATCCGCACCTCCGGAAGATAACAAAAAAACGAACCCCATCATCTTACAACATCAAGAAAACTTACAACGCCAAGCAAACTCAGAGCACCAAGAAAACTTACAACGCCAAACAAACGCAAAGCACCAAGAAATACTTTCTGCCGGAAAGCCCAAAACAACCACAAGAATCCCGATGAAAGCTCTGATCGCCACCCTTTCAGTCGCCATGACCCTGGCACTCATCGTGGCAGGCCTAATTTTTCTCTTCAACCCCTCCCCCGACACCATGATATCCACAACACCCGACAAATCCGCACATAAAGTGCCGAAATCGGTTTCGAAGTATGCCATCAGCATCGACGGCCAAACCGAGCTCTTTTTTAGCGATAAAGAAGCGGCTCAGGCAGCTCTGGATGGATTGACAAAACATTACGCCGACCTTGCCGCTGAGACTTTTACAACCATTACTTCGGTTACCTTCGCAGAAAATGTTGGCATAATCGATTCTATGCAAGTCAAGACCTACCCGCAAAAAGTCAAGGACGCGCAAAATGCCTTGCAAGACTTAATCTCGCACCCCTACCTTCATGTCATCGTCGAAGGGACCCAGGAAGTGGAAGAAGAAATCGATTATCAAGTCGAAGTCAAAAAAGATCCGACGCTTCCCATGAATTCCACCGACACACAACGATCAGGCGAGAAAGGGAAGAAGAGCTCTGTCTGGACCTGTATCTCCAGCAACGGCATCATGATAGAACAATCTTTTTCTGAAGCGATAGTCACAAAACCCCCCGTAAACGAGGTGATCCTCCAGGGAACCAAAGCGATCGTATCCAACCATATAGGCAAGCGCCTGACAAACAAGCAACTTGCTGCAATGATTCAGGATGGTACGATCCCCAAAAATGTCACCCGTTTGGACTTGAGTGACAACAATATCAGCGACCTGACATCTCTCAGCGCCTTAACAAACCTGACAGAATTGTATCTGTGGAAAAACCCCGTTAGCGATCTCACGCCCTTGCGCTCGCTGACGAAACTGACCATACTGGACTTAACCTACAGCGAAGTCTTCGATATTGCGCCGCTAAGTTCGCTAACAGAGATTACGGACCTGTACTTGAACGGATGCTATTATCTTGTGGTTCAGACACTAGCGCCGGTGAAAAAGCTCCCAAAATTAAAGACCTTGGAATTGTATCATTGCCGACAATACTTCGTAAACCCTGACGCCACGAATCCGGTCGAAACCCGTGAATTTAAGGATTTCCGAGCTTCTCTGCCCAATTGTAAAATTATATGTACACCAGGGCCATACGAAGGATAAGCCTTTGCGCGCCTGCTCCTATTCAATCAACAATCAGCTTGTGGCGCCTCCCGCATATCCTCCGCAACAGCCTCAAGTTGCCCCAAAGGCTCATCAACGGAAACCCCCATCTCATGAAATCGACGCATCGACACCAACACGCGGCTCTCCAGTGATCCAATCATAGCGTTGTAAGCTCTGGCAGCTTTCTTCAACGCGCTCCCCATATCATCCACATGGCCAACCAATCCGCCGACTCTGTCATATAGTTCTTGAGCAATCTGCTGAATCTGGCGTGCATTTTCAGTCAATTGTTCATGCTGCCACCCATAAGCAACTGTTTTGAGCAATGCAATGAGGGTCGTTGGTGTTGCCACAATAACGCGTTGTTGTGCGCCGTACTCCAGCAGACTGGGATCCTGCTCCAACGCCGCACTGAACAACATCTCTCCCGGCAAAAACATCACAACAAGCTCAGGCGTGAATTCCAGCCCCCGCCAGTAAGCTTTGCTTGTGAGATTGTTAATATGTTGTCGCACCTGTCGGGCATGGAACCGCATCTTGGCGGTCTTGCCCTGCTCATCCTCGATCTCCAACGCTTCCATATAAGCGGCCAACGGCACTTTGGCATCCACAACTATCTTCTTGCGTCCCGGCATATGAACAACAAGATCAGGACGTTGCCGGCCATTTTCAACCTCCGTTACCGCCTGTTGCTCGAAATCGCAATACTCAAGCATACCCGCCAGCTCAACAACGCGTTTGAGTTGAATTTCTCCCCAGCGGCCACGCACAACAGGTGTTTTCAGCGCCATAACCAACCGAGAAGTCTCTCGTTGTAACTTCTCCTGGCCGGCCGCCAGAGACACCACCTGCTCACTCAACCCGTGATAAGCCCCAACCCTAGCCTGTTCAATCTCGTGGATTTGATCATGAACCTGGGCCAATGATTCCCGAATGGGTTGCACCAAAGCGTTTACCGCTGTCTCTCTCTTCTCCAATTCAGCACTGGCTTGAACCTGATAACGCGCCAAGGAAGAGCGCGCCATCTCCACAAACATCTCGTTATTCTGTTGGAGGGCATCGGCAGCCAAGGTACGAAAAGCCTGATTCATCTCGCCCTTCGCCTGAGCCAACATCTCAACCTGTTCAAGATGGCGATCCTCGGCAACTTCCAGCCGCACCAACAGCTCCGCCACAGCCGCGCGCCGTTCTGACGCCTCGCGTCGGCTCTCTTCCTTCTCCTGACGTTCAAACGCCAGAACCTTCTCCAGCTCAGGAATGCAGGCATTCTTCTCACGCAAGACGGCATTCTCTTTGACCAGGTGCCCCCGGCCACTTTCGCCTCGCGCCAAAGCAGCCAAGAACCCCAGAACGCCTCCAACCAGTAACCCCAGAACAAAAACACCTGCCCACAATCCGAACCAAGCTGTTTCCATCAGATCAACCTTAATCCCTTCCCGATATCAGTAATACAAATTGAAATCATCCAAAACAAGCCATTTCCCACCGATTTTTACCATGTAAAACTTAACAGTTGCCTCATCTTGATTCTTCTTCCCTTCTATGGTGGCAACCACCTCATACTCCGTCATAGCCTTGACCTTATCGAGTTTAATAAACTTTTTATAATCCCATCCTCTGCGCTCTATACTTTTCTTCAGAGCCTCAATCCGAATGTTCATGTCTTCTTTGGAAATTTTCTCAGAATCTGTAATCTTCGTCTTAACTTTATAATTGCTCCCATACTCGATTATGAACTGCTCATTCATCAGTTTGCCGTATTTGCTGTAGAGGGCTTTCAGGCTTTTGACATCTTCATTCTCCTTCAGCTTATTGTAGAACTCCTTCTTAGACATTCCCTCTGCTGTATAAATCTCTTTGACAAGATTGTCAACATCATAGGCAGAATACTTTTGCGCTTTGCCATAATCGCCTCGAATTGAAGAACTCATATATTTCTTCAAAACCGCTTGTGGACCGTTGCCACTAAAAACCGCAAACGCGCCGATAATCAGAAGAAGCAAGGCGACCCCGCAGGCGATGATACCAATTTTTTTGTTATCCAGCTTAACATTGCCCACTTGAATTGTCTTTGTCCCAGCAAGATCTTGAGCCGAAATACCATCATATTGACCCAGGCCCTCCCCTGCTCCGTCTTGACTCTCCCCGGCTCCGTCTTGACTCAGGGTTCCCTCACTCTGGCTTCCGTTGGCCTCCATAAGCTCGCCGCAAGCACCGCAGAATTTTTCCCCTTCCGCAACTTCAGCACCGCATTTCCCGCAAAACACAATTGTCACACTCCTCACTTTTTGTCATGGGACTCGCTCCCTACAAAAGCCCTCCCCTACGCTTAAGAAAAAAGATCTCACGACATATTAAGTGAAGTATACCATAGGGTGGGCTTCGCCCACAACCAAAGGCTTTCAGCCTTGTTAGTATCCAGGATTCAGGATTCAGAATGTGGATCTTCTTGTTTTTTATTGATGTTGTTGCAACCTAATGCGGGCTACGCCCGCAAGTATTCAGTATTCAGGATTCAGGATTCAGAATGTGGATTTTCTTGTTCTTTTTTGACGCTTCGCGTCCGTAAGGGACTAAGCGACTAATGGAGTCGAGGCAGAATGCTCTTCATCTGTCTCTGGTTTTCTACTGTCTTTTTGACTCTATTCTGAATACTGAATACTGAATACTGAATACTTGCTCACCAAAAACTTGTTTTTTATGCAAGTTTTTGGTGAGCAGTAGCATAGGGTGGCCAACGGCCACAACCAAAGAGGAGTCAGTGAGTCAGTTGTCAGAATAACCCGATATCCGACTCTGAACAAACTGACTCGCCGAACGACCGGATCGCCCGTTATATAACACCGCCCACTGCAAAGCCTGCGCTTCCAACATTTCCTCAGTCATACCCTCGTGCCCAAGCAGCCCCGCCTGTTCGGCAAGGCCTCGAACGATCGCAAGATAGCTCTCCTGATCCGGTGACAAAAATGTTATCGTAATCCCAAACCGGTCAGCCAAAGAAAGTTTCTCCTCAACAACATCCCGTCCATGAACCTCATCACCGCGTTCTGCAAACGTTTCCGGCATCAGATGTCTGCGGTTAGATGTCGCGTAAATGAGCATATTCTGCGGTCGCCTTTCCACGCCTCCTTCCAACAGAGACTTCAGCTCCTTATAATCGGACTCTTTCTCATCAAAAGATAAGTCATCCACAAACACAACAAACTTTAAAGGCAACCCCGCAATCTCCTTGGCAATCTCCGGCAAAGCCTCCAGATGTTTTTTTCGCACCTGAATCAGCCGCAACCCGTGATCGGCATAAGCATTGAGCAACGCTTTCACCAAAGAAGACTTACCTGTTCCGCGGCTCCCATAAACAAGCACATCAGAAGCGGGACCCCCCCGCAAAAACCGCTCTGTATTCTCCCGAACAACCTTCTGTTCCCGCTCTTGCCGAAACAAATTATCCATCTCAACCGGATCGGGACGTTCCACCGGAACCAACCCCAACCCAGGCTCCCAACAAAAAGCCACAGCGTTCTGAAAGATCCCCGTCCCCAACCGACGCCAAAACTCACAAAGCCTATACGCGTTATCGGCCCAATCCTTTTCCTTGGCAAAATCCCTGATAAACACGTTCTGTTGATGAAACAACCACCCGGCAGCTGCGCTCTCCCCCTGCCCAGACGAATCTCCCAACTCAGCCATCCCGCCTACACCCGTCTTCCAGCAAGGCCACTTCCTCAAACACAAAAACCCGGAAAAAACACCTTCCTCGTCGCTCAGTTCCGGCCACCTATGGGCCGCCCACATCTTCATCCCTTCCGGATCCAGCACCGCCGCCTCCTGCAATATTGACAAATCCTGTCTCAACAGATCAGAGACCGCCAGTTCCTCCCAAGACAAACCAAATACTTCCGGGTGGCATGCCGGCACGCGCCCAACCAAATATTCCGGCCAACTCCGCCCACGCAATACCCGTCCAAAAGAACAATAAGCCTGAAAAAACCTCACAGCACCCTCATCATCCAGAGCCGTTCCCAGCAACTCCAGAAAAGCCGTCACCACCTCATCCTTAACAAGCCGAGAAAAAACATTCAGCTGAGAAAAGGCCAGGTACAACCTATGTAATTGTTCCCCAAATGAAAGCGCCATTTAATCTACAGCTCCTGCCGTTCTGAAATATCAATTATTCGACGCCAAAGGCAACACCTGTCAACTGTCAAAATACTTAGCCGGCGGTTTCGCCAAGCCACCAAAGTTCTCCAACGGCCAATAGCAGAAAAGAACATGCCCGATAACCAGTTTTTGATCAAGGAATCCCCAAGTGCGGCTGTCTTTGCTCCCCTCTCGGTTATCCCCCAGAACAAAATAACAACCCTCCGGCACCTTCACAGACGCGAACTCGCTAGCGGTTTTGCCACCGGAAATGACATAAGGTTCATTGAGCACCCGTCCGTCAATCCAAACATACCCGTCCCGCACCTCAACAGTCTCCCCGGGAAGCCCGATAAGTCGCTTAACCATAGCTTGCCCGGCTAAATCCGCAAGATCCGGATGTTCCGGCGCCATGAATACAATGATATCGCCCCGCTCAAGATCTCCCATCTTATAGAACAGCCGGTCAACCATGACATGATCTTTAAGTTGAATGGTCGGAAGCATCGACCCCGTCGGCACCACACGCCCATCAATCACAAAATTACGCAAGACTAGGGACAACACAAAAGCCGCCACAAACACCAGTACCCATTCTCCAATTTTCTTTAAAACCTCCAAAACCTTTGCCACCTTCCTCACAAACCGGAAACCGTCTCGCTCCCGATGAAATAATCCTTTGGAGGTTTCGTAAGAGGTCCAATGCTATCTAAAGGCCAATTACGAATCCAGACGCGTCCAATAACCAGCCGTTCATCTAAAAACCCCCATGTCCGGCTGTCATTGCTCCCGCCCCGGTTATCCCCCATCACAACAAGAAACCCCTCCGGTACCGTAACAGGACCATACTTCCCTTCCGTAGCACCGCCATTAACATAAGGTTCGTCCAAAGCCCGTCCGTCAATCCAAACATATCCGTCCCTAACCTCAATGGTTTCCCCCGGCAATCCAATCAACCGTTTGACCAAATCTTGCTGCCTCAGATCCCTGAGTTCAGGTTTTTCCGGCGCTGTAAAAACGATAACATCCCCGCGCTGCAACGCACCCATCTTATAGAACAAACGGTCTACAATGACACGATCCTGCACCTGAATGGTTGGAATCATCGAACCTGTCGGCACCACACGCACATCCACAATAAAAGCACGCAAGAGCAAAGACAAGCCAAAAGCGATACCAATAATGAGTATCCATTCCCCTACAGATCTCAGAAGTTTCAAACTGTCATCCCCCTACTTGATGATCCGACGACCCCTCAGCCATGAATCCGGAAAAATATACACCTCAACTAAAACTTTCGCTTCCCGACAAACTCAGCCAAATCTTGGAGATTTCTACGGTTGCGTGTGTTCGGAAAACAACGCAAACATGTTTGCGCCCTTTCTGTATATCTGTCGGCTAACATCTGAGCCCTCTCAATTCCTCCTGAAATCTTGACCAACCACAGAGCTTCAGCCACCAAAGCCTCGTCCTTTTCACGCATACTGAAAACCTCAGCAAACCTCTCCTTCTGGGGGGCCGGCAACATTTCCATGGCATAAATCATCGGCAACGTCATGATACCCTGACGGATATCGCCGCCGCAAGGCTTACCCAGTTTGCGGGGATCTGCCGTAAAATCCAAAATATCATCAACAATTTGGAAAGCAATACCCAGACTGTGACCGAACCTTTTTAGCAACATCGTCTCCTTGGCTGACGCCCCCGAAACCATAGCCCCCGTCTGGCAACTCATAGCAACCAACAACCCGGTCTTGCGCGAAATCCGGTAATAATATTGCTTGAACGATTGCTCCACATTGAAAGCAGCCCGAATCTGCTGTATTTCACCCAGCGTCATTTGCACACACATCTTTGCAAATAGCGCGAACAAAACCGGATCTTCCAAATCCAAAACCAGATCCATAGTCTTCGCAAACAGATAACTCCCTGTATTGATAGCCACCTCATTCCCCCACCGCGCCGAAACCGAAGGCCGGCCACGGCGTGTCAATGACGCGTCAACCACATCATCATGAACCAACGACGCCATATGCATCAACTCAATTGCCATCGCTAAAGGCAACACCTTATCAAAATCATAAGAAAAAAGTTTTCCGGCCAACACCACGAAACTCGGCCGAATCCTTTTCCCTCCGGCTTCCAGGAGTACTCGTCCCGTCTCAGCGATCAGGTCGTCATCGACATGTAAATAATCCTCCAGAGCATGGTTGATACGAGCCAAATCCTCTTCCAACTCGCGGACCCATATTCTTTTCAACGCGGCTTCCATTCGATGATCACCCTTTTCTTTAATCCAAGTCGAAATCCAATAACCAAAAACACACGGTCAATCCTCGCCGCGCTTATCCACAAGCAATTCTTGAGGCAATTCCCTCAATGGATTATCCTCATAGCGTAACAACCCGTCTTGTCGGTTCGCGGAAACATCAGAAACATCCTTGGCATCGTCAGCACCGGCAGACACAGCTGAACCGGTGACATCGGCAGACTCGGCCACAGATACATCTTTGGCACCGGCAACCTCGGCAGACTCGGCCACGGATACATCGGCAGACTCAGCCACGGATACATCTTTGGCACCGGCAACATCGGCAGACTCGGCGGCCACGGAAACATCGTTGGCTCCGGCGACACCGGCAGACTTGGCGGTCGCCGGCTTCTCCTCAAGGACCTCAGCCAATGATGAAAGATCGAGAGAACTGTTAATTGATTTCGTGAAACCCTTTTCGATTTTCTTAACCTCTTCTAACGGTTCATCAATCATATCGCGAAAATCCTTCACGTAAGCCTGATAGATTTTTTGCCCTTGTCGAAAAAGCTTCCCGAGTGTCCGGGCAATTTTTGGCATTTCCTCCGGCCCGAACAATACAAGAGCCGCCACCAGAAGAACAATAATCCCGGTCATACTCATGAAGAAGCACCTTCTTCCTCTTTCTTCCTCTTCCGTTTAAGCATCAGCACGCCGACCCAGATACTGACCTCGTATAGCAGATACATTGGCAGAATCATCAAAGACAAAGTCCATAAATCCGGCGTAGGCGAAATAATAACCGCAGCCAAAACGATGAAAAAAATCGCGTATCGGCGAAACTTTATCAACGCCTTAGGCTGCAAAATACCAAGCTTCATCAACAGCAACAGAACAAGGGGCAGTTGAAAAACCAACCCAAAAGCCATGACAAACCGCAACACAAAATCAACATAAGTCTTGATGGAATACATCTGCTGTGTTGCAACGCCTTCCTGACCCATGGACACAAAGAAATTAAGGCTCAGGGGCATCACAACCAGGAAACAAAAGGCGGCTCCTCCCAAAAACAGCACAACAGACCAAGGCACAGCCATATAAATGTTTTTCTTCTCCGACCGTTTCAGGGCCGGCAAAAGAAAGCTCCATATCTGCCAGAAAATAACGGGAGCCATGATAATAACCCCGATGACCATTGACAATTTTAGCTTGACCATCAGCCTCTCCAGAGGCCCCAAACTGACAAGAGATACCTCAAGCAAATCTGACACCGGCAAAGTCATAAACGAAAGAACCATAGGCGCCAACGCCCACCCAATAACCGCGCCTCCCGCCACCGCATATGCGACAATAAGAAGCACCTTGCGTAGTTCCTTCAGGTGCCCAAACAAAGGCAATTCATTTGGGTTTGATTTTCTCCGTTTCAATCAAATCCTCCGTCTCTTCCGCGGATTTTCCGGAAAGAAAGGTCTCCTTATCGCCAATCACGACTTGTGCCTTTCACTCACTATTGTACAACGTCTTAAAACCATTGTCTACTTCACAATCACGTACGGGTGCGGTCTTCGACCGCAAGTATCCAGTATTCAGGATTCAGGATTCAGAATGTGGATCTTCTTGTTTTTCATTGATGTTGTTGCACCTTAGTGACTAAGGAGTAGGCGTTCCACTATTCAGGTCAGCTGACATAGGGGATTTTGCCCGAAAATTCAGTTCTTTTTCGAGGAAATCCAATACCTCCTCCAGAGCCGTCACATTACCGAAACAGGCCAATTCACCAATCAACGCCTTTGCCTCAGCCAAGAAAACCGCCCAAAGAGGCGATATCTCCGACACACCCCCAGAGGATTTCACACCATCCGCAGCCCCGGCAACTTCTTCCCCCGCAGCCCAAGCCAGGCCCAGGTATCGACCAAACCGTTCAAACAAGGTTACCGCCGACCCGTCAGCACCAAGAATCTCCGCCGCCAATTTGCCGCTCAGAGCCATAAGGGCCCCCCGCTCCATCTCCCATATCGTCGGCAACCCTTCCCTGCCAATTAGGTTCTGAGCCATTTTCCAGCGCAACAGGGCCCCTTCTTTCATGGTTTTAACCAACCCGGTAAAGTGACGCAAGCTGATTTGCGCAAAGATCTGATGTGAAATCATCTGCCAAAACGACTCGCTCAGCCAATAATCTCCAACCAAGACCGAGTATTGACGGGAAGGCATACCGTCCGATTCCCACCCACCATCCTTAATTTTTTCATGGGCTATATCCGATAAGTATAGGCACATCAAAATGTCAGCCAGAACCGCCAGATTCTTATGACCGCGACCCAAAACCCGACCCACGGCATCAACCATCGCCGGACATAAATAGCTCTCAATATCATTAAGCCGGATATCCAAAGAATCATGATACTCTGACAAAATACCATAAGCTTTATGGCAATCAAAAACATCCTGCGTCATCTGTGTATCATACTCCTCCTCAAAACACCTATTTCCCGAACCTTCTCTCTTACTGTCGCGTCAACCAACGTTCAAACACTGATGCTATCTATTCTAGCGCCAAATCGAAACAATATCAATATTATGCTCAAGAAATTCTTCTGCCATTACGACCCCATTACGACCCACGACGACTTATCCATTGATAAAACCCCGTAATCACTGATCACAGGGTTTTATATCGGGATTCGGAATAAAATAAATATCCCTCCTACATATTGGCAGCGTTCCGGACGACTTCCGTCATCCCTCTTTTGTACTCTTTAGCTGATACACTGCCGGCCTCAAAGTTATCAGAAACATATTGGCACGCATCCCATGGGTTGACTTTGTCACCACAGGTAAAGACGTCAACAGCGGCGTATCCCAGCTCAGGCCAAGTATGAACGGCGAGATGTGACTCAGAAATCACAACAACCCCACTCACACCTTGCGGACTGAACTTGTGAAATACAACCTCGCGAATTTCTGCGCCCGCCTCAAGAGCTGCACTGACCATAATCTTTTCCACCGAGTTGATATCGTTCAGGATATCAACATTGCAGTCATAGATTTCGGCCAATACATGACGTCCCAAGAAGTTTTTCATCTTTAAGTCGTCCCCCTTTAATAATAAATTTTGAATCTCCACCTAAGACATTTTAGCATAACACCCCCCGTTGTCAATAAAAAACAGGAATTTCTCATATTTTGGCAATTAAAGAAGCCGTGATATCCAAACCGCCGTTCCTGTAGGGGTTTGAAGGACGTGGTCTATGTCTGGTCCTCCCAGGTCACAACCCGAATAAAAGCGCGACTCAGCTGCCGGGCCAACTCAGGCAAAGGCGTTGACGCCACCTCTCGATACATGCGCAAAGTAAAAATATGACCGGCTTCAGGATAGTATTCCCGAAGGCGCGCGCGCAATTGATCCCCGGCATGATCAGCGTCCGTAAGAATAAATATCTCGTGATAGAGCCCGGGGTCAACCAGATTCTCCAGACGCTCGGTTTTCGATGTGCCAAAAGTACAATAGATATCTACCTCTTCATCAAGAACCTCGAGCAGCCGCTTTTTATCACTTTTTCCTTCTACGATAATCGCCTTGCGTTCCTCCATAACACTATCATATCCAAAAACAAATCTTTAGGCAAACACCAACAACATGCAAATATTGTTATTGACCATTCTATGTTCTCGTTTAACAAGTGTTCGGCGCCGAATCCAAATCATGTTTGACAGCATACACCGCCAGCTGCGTTCTGTCATGCAACTCCAGTTTTTCCAGCAACAAAGAAATATTGTTTCTGACCGTCCCCTCAGACAAAAACATTTTCTCCGCGATCTGTCGGTTATTCTTGCCGTTAGAAATCCAAGACAACAGCTCCTTTTCCCGTTCTGTCAAATGATCCGAAGACCGGTTGCCGGGATAGAATTTGACCTTAATATTGTTGTAAACCTCCGTATCAAAAACATTAATTCCGGCAAGAGTGGTTTTGATGGCGCTAACCAACTTCGCTTCATTAACACCTTTCAGCAGATACCCGTCCGCCCCGCTGGATAATACCGCCGACACAGTATGTTTATCATAGAAAGTCGTCAGAATGAGCACTTTGACATGGGGAAACGCGTCCTTAATCCGCCGGGTCGCCACATCACCGTTACACCGTGGCATTCGTATATCCATCAAGATCAGATCCGGATTCCTCTCAACGCAGAGTTCCCAAGCTTCCAGCCCATCGGCGGCAAACCCGCACACTGAGATCTCCGCATCTTTCTCAAGAAGCGTCTTCAATCCAAACCGCACAATCATCTCATCATCGGCAATCACGATTCTGATCATAAACGCGCCTCCGATTCGCTTATTCCGACATCATATTGAGGCATAGCCGAAATCTGTTCATCAACATGTTTCGTATGAAGTATGACGGGGATAGACATCCGAATCGAGAAACCTTCTCCTACGCTGGAACTGAACTGAATCTGCCCGCCCAGACAACGAACAGCCTTTGTCATGCCTTTTAAACCCATATGATTCAGAATCTCATGACATCCCACACCATTATCAATAATGAACACTTTCACGGAATCCGTCAAAAATTTAACCACAATATCAACGCTGGTGGCCTGACCATGCCGGATCGCGTTGGTTAACGCCTCTCGGACAACATCAAGAATAACCTCACCAACAACTAAATGGTTTTCAGTCTCATCCCCGTTAATGGACAACTCAATGGCCACCTGGGTAATATCCATGCTCCGTATCAGTGTTTGCAGCCGATTCACAATGCTCTCCTCGGGAGCATCAAGATTGCTTACATAATTGCGTAAATCCTGCAGTAACCTCGTCGACAATACCAACAGATAATTGAGGCTTTCGCTTTTATGCTCCTTCTCCATAGCGGCCAGCTTGGTAAGAGTCATCATATTCACCAGATCATGCCCCATGGTATCATGAAGATGCTGGGCAATTCTTGTGCGTTCTTTCTCAATAGCCAGTTGTTCTGTGACCGTATTCAGATTTTTCAGCTGACTATTGGCCTCTTCCAATTGCTCGTTGCTGGTCTTCAATTGATCCATCACAGTAAACAACTCTGTCAAATCACTCAATTTGATCACACGACCCAGACAAAGCTCTTTGTCGAATATTTTTTCCACCTGAACGGTATAGGTCTTGCCACTTCGGCTTTTAATAATAGAATTGGGTTCTTCAATAATATCACTCTGACAGATGGTATCAATAACAGCATGCTGATCCTCGGATATATAACCCTTGACTTGATTTGCAATCTCCTCCAGAAACAGAGACTCATAAACAATTTTCTCCCGCCCAAAAAAGGTTTCAAAGGTTTTGTTCACGAAAACAGTTTTACCCACCTTGTCAACAACAATAATGGGATCATTCATGCTGTTAACAATTCTACTCAGCGCAATAGGCGCCACATTGGTAAACTCATATTTATGGATAGCCACAAGCACCAAAACAGTGGATACCGAAAAAGCAAAAGGCGTATAATCCAGCTCCCAGAAAGTTTCCGAAAGGATATTGACCAGCAGAGGAAACAAGACCGCGGAAATAAGTAGCATCGTTTGCCATCTTTGTTTGAGATAAGCCTTTCTGGCAGCAAAAAAAAGCAACAGGACAGATGCCAAGATGTAGGCATAGGCGTCCAGCATATTTAAATAATAGCCCAACGCCTTTTCGTGGACACCGAAGCCGTACCCGACATAATAAAACGTCTTTGCCGGATCAACAACGTACAACAGGTAGAGAACAGTCGGGGGAAGTATCAGCAGAACCTTCAGGTAGGGCGGCAATTCAAGTGAAGGTTTGGTAAACTGCAAAACAAAGAAAAAGATAAATGGTCCAATAAAAACCGTGGCAAAATAGACAACATTCAACGCCATTGTCTGCTCCGGCAAACTTGAGGCTGTGTATTCAAGGAGTTGCCCCACCGTCCAAACAATGAGGAGCCCCTGACAACAGATAAACATCCGGGCCAATTTATGCTTAATCGAATTGATAAGAAGCCAGGAAACACTGGCTGCCAACAAGATGATGGATATAGAATGAGCCAAGAACATTGTCAACCAACTCGCCACAGGTCAATCTCTCTTTCTGCCTCGTATTCATATGTTATGTAGAATGCATGGCTATATTTGAGAAACTAGTCACATTTTATCCCACAGAACTATGTTCGTCAATAGAAAACGACGCTCAATCACGCTGTATTAGCGTAGTCGTCGACCCCAACGCTCGTCTGGAGCTCAAATTGTGAGATATTTTGCTTGCTTGTTAAACTTGCTTTTTCAGCGCAGGTGTGTTAGATTAATTGAGCATCTTGTCGGGGCGTAGCTCAGTTTGGTAGAGCGCTACCTTGGGGTGGTAGAGGCCGCACGTTCAAATCGTGTCGCTCCGACCAGCC
>Ga0082212_10004532_pt1 | contig 19219 bp, 14 predicted proteins | sample TergutNt197P3_FD_71548 | JGI IMG/M metagenome (GOLD analysis project Ga0082212, IMG submission 71548) | Neocapritermes taracua P3 segment gut microbial communities from Petit-Saut dam, French Guiana - Nt197 P3 | ecosystem: Host-associated > Arthropoda: Insects > Digestive system > Gut ... | reverse complement strand
GAAAAATAATTTAATGTAATTTTTATAGCAATTATTTTATTTAACAACTACTTAATAACATATTAAATATATTTATTGTTGTGTTTTTTTCTATAGAAAGTTAATAAATAATTGTATTGGTATCTAAAAAAAATGATAGTAGAAACAGATGCTGTAGTGCTTCAAACCCGCAAATATAGTGAATCAAGCAAAATAGTAGAATTATTTACAAAAGAATTTGGAAAGATATCTGTTATTGCTAAAGGTGCTTATTCACCAAAAAGCAAATTCGGAGGATGTTTAGAGCCATTAGCAATAACCCATATATCGCTCTATAAAAAAACATCAACCGATTTATATTTGTTAAAAACAAGTGAATTATTATGCTCGCTTAATAAAATATATAAAGAAACAAACTCTTTACTTACAGGATTAATTATTGCTGAATTTATTTTGCAAACACAAAGTGAAACTTGCTTAAAAAATTCATTAGATTTATATAAAAAATTAGTCGTATCCCTTTGTAAAATTAATGAACACACAGAACGAGCATTCGGAATAGGAATACAATTTTTAATATATTTAAGTGCTAATATGGGTTTTTCTGTTCTAATTAATCAAGATAGTTATGGAGCCAAAATAAATAAATTAATAGCAAAAAATGATTTGCAAACTGAAATATATAAGGAAAAATATGTAGAGTTTATAAATAATTTTGAATTATTTTTTTCAGAACATTTAGGAAAAAGAATAAAAATAAAATCACTTGTATTGCTTGTATGAATATATTTTTCATTAAAAAAGGTCTGGATTATCAGACCTTTTTTTAGTAGCGGAGGCAGGACTTGAACCTACAACCTTCGGGTTATGAGCCCGACGAGCTACCAATTGCTCCACCCCGCGATGTTTTTATGATATAATGTGCCTTAATTTTGTTTTTTTATTGTCTTAACAACTTTAAAAATACAAAAATAACACTTTTTTTTCTAATTTCCAAATAATTGAAAAATAAATCTGCATTATAGCATTATAATAATATATAATCACCAAAAAAATTAAACCTTTTTTGATACAACATATAAATATTTTCGTTTGCCAACTTTTAATAACCGTTTATCTTTAAGATTAATACAACCCATCGGTTCTTTAAATGTTTCGCCATCAACATATACGCCGCCTTGTTCTATTAATCTTCTTGCTTCTTTTTTAGATGGAGCAAGATTAGTATTAGTAAGTAAATCTAATATTTTAATTTCATTATTTTCACATTCTATAGATGTTTCATCTATAACATCAGGTAATTCTTTATTTTTAAAAACTCGTTCAAACTCTTCATAAGCCAGTTGTCCAGCATTACCAGTATGATACAAATCAACTATTTTTTTTGCAATATCAACTTTAACATTTCTCGGATGCAAATAATTATTTTCTAATCCAGTTTTAATTTCTTGGACTTCATTTTCATTTGTCATTGCTGCATATTGAAGATACCTAAGAAGCAAAGAATCAGGAATTGACATTACCTTTCCAAATATATCTTTCGGACTATCAGTAAGACCGATGTAATTATCTAATGATTTACTCATCTTTTCCACTCCGTCAGTTCCTTCTAATAAAGGCAAGGTAAGAATACATTGTGGTTCTAACCCATAAGCCCGTTTAATTTCTCTACCTACAAGTAGATTAAATTTTTGGTCAGTTCCTCCAAGTTCTATATCAGCATCAATAGCATACGAGTCAAATGCTTGTGCTAATGGATACATAAATTCGTGTAATGAAATCGGATGTCCTGCTTTATACCGTTTAGAAAAATCGTCTCTTTCTAAAAGTTGGGCAACAGTATATTTGGCTGAAAGTTTTATAACGTCAGCAAAATTAAGTTTGCTAAGCCATTCAGAATTATATTTAATTTGCAATCTTTCTTTGCTTAAAATTATTGTTGCTTGTTCTAAATATGTTTGTCCGTTGGCTATGGTTTCTTTAATTGTAAGTTGTGGTCTTGTTTTTGATTTACCTGTAGGATCGCCTATCATTCCTGTAAAGTCGCCGATAATAAGAACTGCAGTATGTCCAAAGTTTTGGAACGTTCTTAATTTATGCAGAACTACTGCGTGTCCAAGATGCAAATCAGGTCTTGACGGGTCACATCCTAATTTTGCGATAAGTGGCTTTTTATTTTTGATTGATTTTTCTATTTTTTGTGCTAATTCATCTTCGGGTATGAGGTCAATAGTTCCTTGCCGAATAGCATCCATTTGTTCATTTACACTTGCAAACATAATTTTATTTTATAAAATGCAAATATAAGTTTTTTTTTTGAAAAAAATTATGTATGTTTGTTTTTTGCTCGGTTGACACTTGCGATCGTTAGCCACAAATATTTAGAAATTTCATCGTCTGATAGACAACTTAAATAAGGCATCCTTTCTAACATTTTTTGATAACGTTCCGATGATTCGTAAAAAATACTATCAGAATATGTAATCAACAAATTTATATGTTATATCCACTACGTGATTATATACTTATTTATATCAATTTATGTAAGTTGTTTATTTCAATTAAATTACACAATCTATTAAAATCTTAGAATTTAGTAGGATGTTTTAATCAAACATCTTTTTTATTTTTACAAAAATAGCAATTTTTTATCTATTTATTTGTATTGCCGTTTTTTTTAGAGAAAAAATTGTTATATTACACAAATTTTTAACAACAAAATGCAAAAAGAATATAAAAATAGTAATGTAATTAAAGAAAAAAGACCATATAGAGTATGGGATGAAATGGCAGAAACAGACGTTCTAATAGAATATATGAGAAAGTTTGTAGATAGCAATATTAACAAATTACCAGATTTACGTTCTACGGTATATGATTCCTTATATAAATACAGCCCAGAAGTTTTGCCTGAAGTTGAAATATTTTATGGCAAAAAATTATATTTAACACTTAAAACTTTTTTAGATAAAATAGAATTATGCAGAAATCCAAAGCAATAAGTTTAGAAATTAATGATCTATTTGATAAAATAGAAAAACAAGCAAAAGATTATGAATATGCATTTGCAGAACTAAATATTTTTTTTAGAACTGCTAATAGAACACAAAGAACTGTAGAAGAATTATTTGACAAAAATAATGATTTGTATACTAAAAATTTAGAACTATATGAAAATTTAAACTCGCTAAAACAATATATAGATTTAAGATTAGAAGGTATGCTTAGCGAATTAAAACAATTATTGAATATTACAATTGAAAATGATTTTAGTAAAAAAATTGACGATGTTATTAATGATTTTCAAATCCGAGCAAAACAAGTTTTAGGGCTAATAGAAGGAAAAGAAGGTATTGTAGAACTAATAGAAAATATTAAAAATGTTTCTAAAGAAATAGATGGAAAACTACTCAAGATACACGATAATACCATAGAAATAGATAATAGAGTTTCAGACCTGAAAGATAAAAATAAAGAAATTGATTTTATAAAAGATGAATACAATAAAACAATATTAAAAATAGAAAATAAACATTATGCGTTAGAGCAAGAATTAGAACAAAAAATTGATAATTACTTTAATAAAATATTGAAAGAATATACTAATAAATCTTATAATAATGAAACAAAAATACAAAATATGAGTTTTAATTTGGATGAAAGAATCAAAAAATCACTTGTAGAGTTAGAAAACTCGCAACTTGCTGCTAATACAAAAATTAAAACAATAGAAACAAAAATAGAAAACTTTATAGAACTATATAATAATTTAATAGAATATATTAAACGTATTGTAAAAGAAAAGAAAAAAACTGATTAATGTAGCACTGATTAATGTAGCATTATAAGATAAAACATATTGCTAACCAGTTCGTAGTGAACAGAAATTATATAAGACATAATAACGAACTTGTTTTGAAGCATTTCTAATTAACATATTTACATTTCAGATAAATTTTTTATTATCTTTCTTTCTTCTAAAACCTTTTCTATTTCTTTATCGGCTTCTTGAAACTCTATTGAAGATGTGGGAAATATCGATTCTTCTAACTCTATTTTTACTTCTGATATTTCTTCTATCGGTTCTATACCATTATTTTCTACTTTTCTTTCTTCTAAAACCTTTTCTATTTCTTTATCGGCTTCTTGAAACTCTTCAGGTTCGTTTTCATCTATTAGTGGAATATTATCTGTCAGTTCTTTATCAGTGTCTTTATCTAAATATTCTAACCCTCTTAACTCTTCTAAAAGAACTAAATCGGTAAATTGAAATTTTATCGGAGTAACAGAAACATAATTTTCATCTACCGCTGCATCATCTATATCTTCTTCATTAGCATCATAAACATACATACCATTAAACCAAAAGTATTCTTTTCCAAAAGGGTCTATTCTCTTTTCGTATTCATCTTCCCAATATGAGTTACTATTTTTAGTAATCTTGATGCCTTTAATCTCTTCAGGGCTAACAAAGGGAACATTTATATTTAAATATATTTTTTCTTTATCGTGTCTTTTTATAATTTCAGACACAATTTTATAAGCATATTCTGCTGCTGCTTTACAATCTGATTTCGGATTATGTGAAGATAAAGACACAGCAAAAGATGGAATGCCTAATAGATGTCCTTCGGTTGCTCCTGCAAATGTGCCTGAATAAAGCAAATTAACACCTGTATTTCTGCCAAAATTAATTCCCGAAAGAACTATATCGGGCTTCTTTTTTTCTAAAATATTAAGTATTCCAAACTTAACACAATCAGCAGGTGAACCATTAATTGCATATCCAAAAAATTCATCTTGGATATAATACTTTGTATATCTTAATGGTTTATTGGTAGTTAAAGAATGGCTTGTTGCACTCATCTGAAATGCAGGAGCAACAACAATAACATCACCCATTTCCTTAAATTCATTAGCCAATGTAATTATGCCATTAGAATCTATACCATCATCATTTGTTATTAATATCTTCATAATTAAGTTTTCCTAATCTTTACTTATATTTTTCAAAAATTATAATTTTTAATTAGTTATATTTATACAACCAGTTATATTATAGTCAGTGTTTTTTATTAGTAAATCCAATAATAGATGCAAATATAATATTTTTTTCAAAAAAATATTATATTTGTAATAAGTTATTAATAAATTGAAAATAAGAATGATTAAATATTTTGCAATAGTTTTTACTCTATTCATTATTCCTATTAATTTAATTCCACAAGGGTTTGATTGGCAATGGTCTGCAAGAATTCCTTTTGAAAATCCACAAAATTATTACGGTATAAATGCAAATTATGGATTAGATTATTCCATCGGAACTATTTCTTTTAAAGAAGATAATATATCCGCACCCGATTTTATTGACCTTAACGGAAATAATTTCGCGCTCGGCATAAATTATACTCATTGGAACAAATATAATAAATTTGCAATTTATTCAATATTCCAATATAATAATCTAAAATTACATTCTTATTCTATTGATAATGTGCCGCTCAATGATAATATTATTGCTAAATATAAAATCGCTTTAGATTATAATATTAATTCTATAAATCTTATTGCAGGAGTTAATTATAGAATATTAGAAAGCCATTTGTTAATCGGAACTGGAATACAAATTGGAACTATTATTAATAATAATTTTGAGGTTAATGAAGAAATATTAGGACCACCCGAAGTCCCACCATTTAAAACTAATCCACCTTCATATAAAAGAAAAATAAATACAGGAAAAATTAATGAACTAAACAATTTTTTTTTGAAATCGCATATAAAAATTAGTTATAATTTAGAAATTAAGAACGGAACTTATATAGAACCGAATATATGTTTTGCAATGCCGCTTGGAAGTATGTTTGAAGGTGAAAAAGTAAGACATTATTCTATTTTATTTGCTATTAACTATTATACTTCTTTGTTTTAAGTTAAAGAATTTAGAGAAAATTCTATAATATTTAAAGAAAATTTTCTAATATTTAGAAAAACTTTTCTAAAAGTTAGAAAAAAAAGTGTTTTTTTAAAACTTTAAAGTGTTTTTTTTAGAAAAGTTAGTGACGTTTTATAAGTAATAAAATAAAAAAAAATTAAATAAATGAATTATTATGAATGTTTTTTCTATTGATAGTAATATTCCATTCTTAAAAGAAATACTTTTAGCAAATAATAGAATTGTTAATACTTTTGATAGTGGTAAAATTACTAATGAAAATTTAATAAATAGCAATACTGATTTTCTTATTGTTCGTTCTACAATAAAAGTTAATAAAGAACTTTTAGAAAATAGTAATGTTAAGTTTGTTGCTACTGCCACAACAGGCGTAGAACATATAGATATTAATTATCTTACCTCAAAAGGAATTAGATTTTTTGGAGCAATTGGTTCAAATTCTAATTCAGTTGCGGAATATGTAATATATTCAATACTATATAGATTTAGGAATAATTATGATGAGTTATCTAATAAAAAAGTTGGTATAATAGGTTATGGAAATATAGGTTCAAAGGTTGGTTATTATCTTAATAAAATGGGAATAAGTTATATAGTTTGCGACCCATTTAAAGATATCTGTCCACGATATGATATAGATTTTGTGTTGAGTAATAGCGATATAATAACTTTTCATATTCCTTTAATAGAACGTGGTGATAATATCACATTAAATATATTAAACAAAGAACGAATAAGAAAAATTAAAGATAATAGTTTGTTGATTAATAGTTCACGTGGTAATATATGTGATGAGTTAGAATTGATTAATCATTCAGATAGGTTATTTTATGTAATAGATACTTGGTCTAATGAACCAAGTATTAATAAACTCCTTGTAGATATATGTTTAATCAGCACTCCTCATATAGCAGGTCATTCTTATAATGGGAAGTTAGATGCCACTAAAATGATATGCGAAGAGATAAATAAATTATATCATCTTGGTCTAACATTTAATATTCTTATTCAAGAAAGCAGTTGTAAAATAGATATGAGAGATTATGAAACTTTATTTGATAGTTTATCAACAAATAGAAAAATTATAAAGTCCTCTAATAGTGTTAAAAATAATATACATAAGAATAATTTTGATATTTATTTTACTGATTTTAGAAAAAACTATCCTAAGTATTTAGAAACATTAAATTATTCATCTATATAATATTTTGCAGATAATAACAAACATTTAAATAATATGAAAAACATACTGATATATTATAATCCACAAAAAGAATTAGCAAATAAAATAGCAATTCAGACAACAGAATATTTGCAATCTTTAGGTATAAATTGTGTTAATTATGCATCAGAATATGCCAATGAATTAGATACAATAGAAACAATAATTACATTCGGTGGTGATGGCACTATATTATCTGCTGCTCGAAAATATATTGATGCTAATATTCCAATAATGGGGTTTAATGTAGGAAAATTAGGTTTTTTAGCAGAGTTTTCAGCAAATTGTATCAAAGAAAATATAGATATTTTGTTAGACAAAAAATATAAAATTATTAATCGTTTTATACTAACTGCTAAATTAAACAATACCAACAAAAAACATTTTGCTATAAATGATTTTGTTCTTAAAAATATAGATAATTTTAAATTAATTACTTTATCTGTTTTTGCAAACGACCAATATATAGGCGATTATAGAGCAGATGGTTTAATTATTGCTTCACCTACAGGTTCTACTGCATATTCAATGGCGTGTGGTGGTCCTATAATTTCGCCTGATGCTAATGTATTTTGCATCACGCCAATATCACCGCATACTCTAACATTGCGTCCATTGGTAATACCTACAAGCAAAACTATAAAAATACGACTACTAAATACTAATAACAAAGGCGAAGCCGCAAGTATAATATCTGACGGCAGTTATGTAGAAAAAATTACCATTGGAAATGAATTAGAAATTGCAACTTATAACACAAAAGCCAATTTTATAGTTCCTTTGGATAGTAATTATTTTGATGTATTGCGTAGTAAATTATTATGGGCTGAGAAAATAGTTAAGAACTGATTTTTTTGTATAATGTTTTTTGTTTCATTCATTAGTAAAAATGTTACATTTGTAATAAATTTAACATTTAAAAAAAAGTTTATATTTGAAATGTATATAAATTCCATTAATCTAAATTATATGAACAACTCCATATTTATTTCTTAATGGGATATTCAGGAATAGTTGGAATTTGCGGCTTTGTATTTGTCTTAATTAACTCTAATACCTTATCTATTGCAAATAATAATTGTTCGTCTATGCCTTCGTGTTCTTTTGCAGGATGATTATCAACTTCTATATCAGGTATCATTCCTACTCCTTCAAGTTCCCAATTACCACTCCTTGCACCAAAATTTGCTACTTCAGGTTTATTTATAGAACTACCATCAAGCAACGGCAAACTACCATAAATGCCAACAACTCCCCCCCAAGAACGCTTCCCTATCACAAGTCCTAACCCATAATCTCTAAATTGAAACGGAAACATATCACCATCAGACATAGATTGCTCGTTTATCAAACACACCATCGGACCAGTCATTACTGCATTCGGAATAGTAAATACCGTCTCTGAATTCCTGCCAATCTTTGCCATACTCAATTCTCTTCGAAGGCGTTCTATTATCATCGGCGAAACATTTCCACCACCATTATATCTGTCATCTATTATCATTCCTCCTTTTCGCATCTGCGGATAAAAATATTTAGCCCACCAATTTAATCCATTTCGGGCACCCATATCGGGTATATGAACATAACCAATACTACCACCTGAAACAGAATCTACTATCCGCCGCCGCTCCTCTACCCAGTTAAAATAACGAAGTTGCGTCTCGCTTGCTATTGTTTTTACAAACACATTTTCTTTATCTTTATTTGAATTTGATTGTAAAGTAAGTTTAACAATAGTATTTACTTTACCAACTAAATATGAATATGGATTTGTTTCAAATGTTAATTTATTGTCATCAATAGCAATAATATAAACCCCTTCCTTTATATTCAATCCTGGCTCCGTAAGAGGGGAACGTAATGCGGTGTCCCAATTCTGTCCTTGCAATATTTTTTCTATTTTATACATTTTAGCAATAGTATCATATACCAAATCAATTCCAAGCAACCCAATACCTGTCTTTTTCACTTCAGGCATTTCACCACCCGAAACATAACAATGTCCTGCATTTAGTTCACCTATCATTTCACCAATCAAATATGTTAAATCTGTTCTATGACTTACATTAGAAAGCAATTCTGAATATTTATTTCTTTCTGCTACCCAATCCACGCCGTGCATATTTGGTGCATAAAAGAACTGATTGTAATGTCGCCAACTCTCATTAAATACTTGTTGCCATTCCTCTTTTTTATTTAAATCCATTTTCAAATCCGATAAATCAAGTTTGCTATCTTTGGTATTAAATTTTTCTGTAGTTTTACTTACGTAATAATCGTTTTCAGAGCGAAAAATAACATTTTTACCATCAGGGGTAATTTTATAAGAAGTATATGGACCTATTTCGGTTTCTTTCAGTTTATCAAAGTCAAAACTAAAAAGGATATTATCACGCACATAATACAATTTTTTTTCTGTTGTTTGCAAATTATGATAATTAGATACAGGTATTGGCAGAGAAAATATTCTGTTTTCAATGTCTTCTAAATCTATAATCATATCTGCATTTTTTAATATTTCTTTTTCTTTTTTAGATAATTTCTTCTGTTGTGTTGCTAATGGTAAAATTTGGATAATAATTAGCAATGTTAATATAATTTTTTTCATAATTTTTCATAATTTTAATTTAATTACAAATATAATGTTTTTTTGAAAATAATTTCGTATTTTTGTATTTTTTAAAAACAATATTCATTTTATAAAATTATGTTAAAAAAAACGTGTTTTTTTATGTTGCTAATAATAGCAATAATGTCAGGAATGATTGGCTGTAAAAGTCCTAATGAACCAAGAATTCCAGAAGCAAAACCTATCCCTACAATTTATATCTATACAGAAAACGCAGCACCAATAGTTTCAAAAGTAGATTATGTAAATGCTACATTTTCTTTAAATGGACAAGGTGTCTGTGCTGATATAAAAGAAAGGGACTTAAGAATTAGAGGTAGAGGAAATTCTACTTGGTTAATGTCAAAGAAACCATATCGGCTAAACTTTAATTCTGCGGTATCTCTTTTTGGACTTCCCGCTGCAAAAAATTGGATACTACTGGGTAGTTATACAGACCCAACCTTTCTATTTGACCCTGTTGGTTTTGAACTTAGTCGCCGTTTAGATATGCCTTGGACTAACAATATATTCTTTGTAGAAGTATATCTTAACGATAATTATATAGGGCTATATCAACTCACGGAGCATCTTAAAAGTAATGTTGGTTTAACAGGAAATGACATCTTAATGGAATTAGATAATAATATGGATGAAGATTTTCAATTTTATTCTAATCTATTAAATATACCTATAATGATACAAAATCCATCAAGCCAAGCAGCACTTGATAGAGCAAAAGTAATATGGAATAATATAGAAAATACATTATTTGGTCCTGTTTATGAAAATGCACCCGAAGTTCTTGATAGTAATAGTGGTTGGCGGGAACTTTTTGATGTCCAATCTATTATGCAAACTATGCTTATTAAAGAACTTCTTGGTAATGCGGGAGCTATATTATGGGGAAATAGTTTTTGGATACAGTATTTATCAAGCGATGGAAAAATACATTTTGGTCCTTTATGGGATTTTAATGACCTATATGCTACTTTTGTGGATAAACCCCATCTTATTACTGATCTGATGCATTTTAAAGCACCGACAGTACCACTTTTAGAGCGACAAACTCCGTGTAGTAAATTTGTATTAAGATTTTTCGATGACCCAAAATTTGTTAAAGAGTATAAACAATATTGCAATAGTGTTATTGGAAAACTTAATGCTAATCGTTTTATAGATAGTTTAGTAGCAGTAATTAAACCATATGCAAATAAGAACTACGAAATATGGGGAGATATGGTATTATTTGATGGTTCTTCATACGATACAAAAGATTATGCTGCTTTGAGTAGTTGGTTTAAAGATTTTTACAATAAAAGAATTAATGCTATAAAAAATTATGTTAAAGAATAAGATAATAGAAATTAATTCCTTATACATTATTTAGATTAATTTTTTTCTTCTATAATATTTTTTTTCAAAAAAAAACGTATATTTGTAATCTTTAAATAATTGAAAGTTAAAAATAAGATATGAACGATATAACAAAATTAAGAAACATCGGTATTGCTGCTCATATAGATTCTGGAAAAACTACTCTAAGCGAAAGAATATTATTTTTTACAGGCAAAATCAGAAAAACCGTTGAAGTCCGTTCTAAAGAAGGTGATGGTCCTACTATGGATTCTATGGACCTTGAAAGAGAAAAAGGTATTACTATACAATCTGCTGCTACTTATTGCAATTGGAAAGACCACAATATCAATCTTATAGATACGCCAGGACATATTGATTTTACTGTTGAAGTTGAACGTTCTTTGCGAGTGTTAGATGGTGCTATTCTTGTTTTATGCGGAGTTGCAGGTGTGCAATCACAATCCACTACCGTAGATAGACAGATGAGAAGATATGCCGTTCCGCGTATTGCTTTTATTAATAAACTTGATAGAAGTGGTGCTAATGCAGATAGAGTTGTTACTCAATTAGAAGAAAAACTTGGTCATAAGCCGATATTACTAACAATGCCTATTGGATTAGAAGATAATTTGTCGGGTTTAGTAGATTTAATAGAGATGAAGGCAGTATATTATAAAGGTGACCAAGGGACAGAAGTTGTTGTAGATAATATTCCTGAACATCTATTAGACGAAGCAAATAGTCGTAGATTGCAAATAATAGAACGCCTTGCTGACTTTGATGATACAATAGCAGAAAAATATCTCGCAGAAGAAGAAGTATCAAAAGAAATAATAAAAAAGGCAATAAGACGCCTAACTATTGGATTACATATAACACCTGTTTTTTGTGGTACAGCGAAGAAAAATTTTGGTATTCAAACATTGCTTGATGGGGTTTTAGATTATCTTCCTAATCCTACTGAACGCACTAATTACGGGTTAGACATATCTAATAATGAAGAAAAAATAGAACTAAAAATTGATGATAAAAAGCCCGTTGTCGCACTTGCATTCAAACTTGAAGATGGTAGATACGGACAATTATCTTATATGCGAATCTATCAAGGTTTGTTCAAAAAAGGTAATTTTATTACTAATATGGCTACTCAAAAAAAGGTGAAGATTAACCGATTAGTCAGAATGCATGCCGATGAAATGCACGATATAGAAGAAGCAAGAGCAGGTGATATTGTTGCCACTTTCGGTTTGGAATGTTCATCAGGCGATACTTTTACTGACGGTAGTGTTTATATTAATATGACTTCAATGTTTATTCCGAATCTCGTTATGGAACTTGCTATTTCACCTAAAACAAGGGATGGGGAAGCGAATTTTTCTAAAGCCCTAAACAGATTTTCTAAAGAAGACCCTACATTTAAAGTATCCCGAGACGAAGAATCTGGCGAAACAATAATTAAAGGTATGGGTGAACTTCATCTTGAAGTATATATAGAAAGAATGAGACGAGAATATAACTGCGAAGTTGTTGTAGGAAAGCCAAAAGTGGCTTATAGAGAAGCAATTACTACTCGTGCAGAATTCAATTATACTCATAAAAAACAATCGGGTGGTGCTGGACAATTTGCAAGAGTTGCAGGATATTTAGAACCAATACCTGCTGATTCACCCGACCCCGTTGTATTTAAATCTGCTATAGTTGGTGGCGTAATATCAAAAGAGTTTATACCTGCTTGTGAAAAAGGTTTTAGAACACAATTACACGAAGGTTTTCTAATTGGACAGCCAATTGTTAATATTATGATTGAACTTAATGATGGACAAATGCACCCTGTAGATTCGTCTGAGTTGGCATTTAATCTCGCTTCATGTCAAGCAATAAGAGAAACAATTGTAAAAGCAAAACCCGTTATTCTTGAACCAATAATGAAACTTGAAATTAGTTGCCCTGATGAGTTTCAGGGAAATGTTATCGGACAGGTTAATCAACGCAGAGGTATAATAATGGATACACAAAACAATAATGGCTTTATTGTTATTAATGCAGAAGTGCCGTTGCGTGAAATGTTTGGATATTCATCTGATATACGTGGAGTAACGCAAGGAAAAGGTGAGTTTACTATGGAGTTTCTTAAATACGTTCAAACTCCAAAATCTATTCAAGAAGAAATTATTAAAGAATATATTGAACAAAAACAACAAAATAAAAAATAAAGTTCAATCTAAATTTAATTACTAAAAAAATATTATCTTTGTAAATTAATTGAATACGAACTAAAATTATGATTAAATACTTTATAATATTATTTACATCCTTTTTGTTTATTACAAATACACTTGTAGGATATGAATTCAATGCTAATACAAGAACATTAAATGTTAGTAGTTTTGAAGAGTTAATTATTGTTCCGAGAATTATTCGCCACAAAGTAAAAACAATTACAGGAATTACTCCACCCGCACCAAATGACGAAGCAAAATGGGGAATTATATTTAATTTCTATGGTGCAATAGGTAAAATAGAAAACAATGATGTTCCTTGGAAAAATAATGTGTGCTTTCCTACAGGAATAACTTATAGACGTTTTGTTTTTGCTCTGAATATACCTGATATTGCTTTTGATTGGAATGATATTCCTGAATATATAAAAAAAGATTGCCGAAGATTATTTACTAACAACAGCAATATATTTAACGATATATATACACATTTACCAAATCTAAAACGGATATATTTTTATGGCACGAAGCTGCCTGCAATTGTATATGGAAAAAATATTTTTGGTGGAACAATTTCTGAACCTACAACTAAATTAATTAAATTTCAAGCCCCAAACGTTGAATATAATGCTGATGCTTTTATAGAGTGTCCTAATTTGCAATTTATTAGATTCAAAAAATCTTCTGGAGTTATTACAATTATGATTATAGATGATTTAACTAATTTGCCAACTGAACAAAACAGCAATATTACTAAAGTTATAATTACTGATGCTATTAATGGGGCAACATCAGATAATATAAAAGCCCTTAAAGACCTTTATGAAAACCTTGAAGATATAGAAATTACTGAATATGATCTTATTGGTGAGCAATTATTTTATGATGCTGATGCAACTTGGTTAAAATCTTTCACTGCACATAAAGTGCATATGGTTGGTCAAGCGGCATTTTATCAATGTGCTGCTCTAAAAAGTATTTATTTGCCAAATGCAACTACTATTAATCCTTCTGCATTTTGGGATTGTATTAATTTAACAGATGTTTTTCTGCCTACAGCAACTTCTATCGGAGTTGCTGTATTTAATAATTGTACTGCTTTAGAAAATTTATATTTATGCAGTAGTGGAAGTTTTGCAATTACTACTAAAGCAAATTTATCTGATGATTTTACTTATATTCCTGCTAATAATATCAATTTGTATTTAGAGGCCGGAGATGCTTCAATTGGGACAAAGGTATGGGAAAAAATAACGTTTAAAAATATATTAGAATGTAGTCCATAACATTATTTAATTTAATAACATTCCTTTTATCTTTCTATTACAATTCTAAATGTTTTCTGATAATCCTTTATATTAACTAAAATGTAATATACGCCACTCGTCATAGCAGAAAAATCTAACTCATCATAAAAATAATGATTAATCCTTATACTACGTTCATAATTATCTATAAAACCGCCCATTGCGTCATAAAAGCTTATATCCACTATGTCATCTCCATCATAAAAAAGTTCTATTATTACTTTACCAGAACTCGGAACAGGATGTATATTACCTCTAACTATACTATTTGTGTTTGTAGGTGGATAAATCGTTATTGGTTCTGAGTAAGATACACAATAATTATTATCTCTTATAATTACTTCATATTTACCAGGAGTTTCTATGAATATATAATTTTTAAAATCTATTCCTTGCGAAATCCCATCAATAAACCATTCATAACTATTTGCATTTTCATCACAAATAATAACATTACCTACTTGTAATATTGTCGGAACATCAACAACGGGCGACACAAACCGAACATTATCTATAAAAAAACTATTTATACAAGGTTCATTTGGAGCATCAAACGTAATATATAAATCAGTATCTTCACATAGTTTTATTGTATCCGATGTAGAACCATCACTCCATTCAAAACTATATGGAAAAGAATTCTTATTAACTACATATTTGATTGTATCACCAATACAAGCAGGATTACGACTTAATAACCTTGCAACATTACTACCATCATACTCACGTCTTACTGTAATTTTCACCGATATACTACCATAGCCATTAGATGCCTCCTTATACAGACAATACTCTCCATAATTATATATTAATAATACATCATCGGTAGAACCATCACTCCAAATATATTTGCTATCTTTTTCTTTATTTTTGATATAAGCAATAACCGGAAAACTTGTTGTGCATATTACCGTATCTGTCAAAAAATTAAGTATAGGCGGGACAGTCCAAGTATCATTTAATTTTATACTCCACATACCACGTCCCCAAGTAACTGCATATAAAATACCCGTCTGTTTAACATATTTAATATCCATAACAGAAGTATATGGCATACCATTACTAAATAGTTCCCATTCTGAACTTCCGTTTTTTAATCGCATAACTCCCATATCTGTTCCTATAAACAAACTACTATCTAATGGATAAAATACAACACTATTGACTGCGATGTTTGGAAGATTGTATGACATATTAGTTATTAAGCCGTTGTCGTATTTAAATACTTTTTCATTTGCTACATTTCCCATACAACTAAACCAAAATGAAACAGGAGTATCTTCTGACACATATATACAACTAATCGGGGCAATAGTCGTTATTATGTCTTCCCAATTTAAACCGTAATTATTGGTTAAATGTAAGTGTCCGCCACGTGCTGCATAAATATAATTCTTATCAGTTATAGAATATGAAAGTGCGCGTGTATCAGGGTAATTCCAATCCCAAGGAAAAAAATTAGATAATTTATTTGTTTGGCTATTAGTCCGAATAATCCCATTAATAGTATCTCTTGTATAAAACACTTCATATACATTTTCGCCTATTATAAGAAATGTATCAATAGAATGTGTAGTATATAAAAAAGTTGATATCCAGGGAAATTTTTCATTTATTCCCCAGTTAGTTCGTTGTGATGATGTATATCGGTTATCAGGAATTAATGGATGAAACTGACAAGTCATTCCATCACCTCCACCTATATGTAACCAATTTTGGTTATAGAATAAATGAGTTCCGTTATCTTGTGACCCACCCATAACTTTTTGTGGAACAAAACTATGCGGACCTACCCTATAATATTGAGTTATTGCTAATCCTTTACTACAACCTATTGTTCGTTTATTAGTTTGTGATAGGAACTCCATATAACCTATTCTATCTATACCGCCATCGTGACATATATATATAAAAGTATCTATAAATTTAATGTCGTGATGGTCAACATGTCTTGTAGATACTTGTTTCCAAGTTTTACCGCCATCAGTAGTCATTCCACAATATACTCCCGCAATAATAATGAAATTACTATCTATTGGCGAAACACCAATAGCAAGATTATGAAAACTTTGGGCACTAATATAAATAGAAGCGTTATTCTGTTTACGGCTACCATTTTCTGTCGTGTCATTAATATTAAATATTGTATCTATTGTATGAGTGTCATTAGAAAAATTAAATTTGTATAGCCCTTCTGCACCTTTCCGAGTTGTATAAGAACCTACTAAAACATAGAGGGAATAAGGATTTTGTGGTGTAACTTCAAGTTCTATACGTCTTCCATAAGGGAATTCGGCTATTTCTTCCCAACTATCACCACAATCTTTGCTCATAAATATTTTTGTGCCACCAATTTCATATCCTAACATATTTGTTGCATAAATAACATCAGGATTATTTGGCATAAACTTCATATCTCTAAAATATCCATCCGATAATACTTCGTTCCAAGTTAGACCACCGTCTGTGCTTTTCAAAATATTTTTATTCGTTGTTGTTATTACTATATCTGGATTTTCAGGATGAACTAATATATCAAAAAAAGCAAGTGAATCAGCAAAATCCAATGTAGGCGTCAATAACTCCCATGTCTGTCCACCATTAATTGACTTCAATACACCTAATGAATACGATTTAAACAAATTCACACCGTATGGGTCACCACTTGTAGCATACATTATATTAGGATTTGATGAACTAATAGCAATATCCATAATACCATTAGAAATAAAGTCAGTCCATTCAATTACATCCCAACTATCACCCGCATTCGTAGAACGCCACAAACCACCACTGGCACTTCCTAAAAACAACATACTATCATTTATAGGTGACGCATAAACACAATTTACTTTACCATTTCCAAATGCCATTAAAGAAATTTCAGGACCAAGCAATTCCCATTTTTCATTGTTTAATAAATGGTTATTATTTTTATTTAATTGTTTGTTAAGGAATGTTTTTGCTTCTGTATAAATATATTTTGGAGAAGTCATCGCTTCGTTTTTATCTAATCGTCTTTGCCAAAATGATGCACTTCTTTCTAATTGTTTCCAACCTTTTGGAAGAGTATCAAATTGTTTTAAAGCATTATTCATTGCTTCTTTATGTTTGTAGAAGGGCATTTGTTCCGAAAACACATTGCTTTGAATACTTACAGTTGCAAAACATATAACAAAAAAAGTTAAAATTTTATACATTATATTCAATTATTGTTGTGTAATGTTATAATTAATTAATACTCTCTTTTAATAGGATTGAACCATCTATCACCTATACTTACGTCAATTATCATTCTACCAAAATATTCCTTAATTAGTCCATTATCTAAATTACCTCTCTGGCCAAATACTAATGAAAAGTCAATTTGTGCTGTCCGTGAAATAGGAAATTGAAAACCAGTTGTAAGGCCATTTTCTCTTATTTGTTGCCCATTAATATTATAATACAACTGCTCCGTATATACTCCAAACTTATAAGAAGTTCTTGAAATTAACGATGAATAAGGATTAGGATTTCCTAATATAATTGTTCCTAATGATATTCTATTAAGGTCATAAAAGTTATTTTGTGGATTGAAAATATTAATATTTTTAAAGTTTCCAATAATGCAATCAGCAGCAAATAATATGGCATCAGTTTTGTAAGATAAACCTACTCCATAAAAAGCTGGCACCGCTGATTTAGTTTTTAAAGTTATAACGGTGTCTCTAGTTAATTGTAAATTTGGGACATATAAATATTCAATTCTTTCTTCAATATTTTCTTTCGGGGTAATGTTATAAAAAGCACCTATACCAAGATTTTTTATTGGTTCAAAATAAATACCTATGTTAGAACTAAATCCACTAACAATATTAGTATTATTAATTTGATAGTTAGTCGTATGTGTGTTGGTAATATTCGTTAGAAAACAATGCTCCACTTTACCAATAATTGCAGATAAAGATGCACCAAAATAAAGATTATCGATTATCTTACTTCCCAATCCTAATGTAATATTACTTAAACCACCCAAGCCACGATATAAAATATTTCCATTCAGTCCAAAAGTAGCACTATCATTAGGGTCAATAGGTGATGACATATAATAATTAACACTTGAAAATGGCGTAAACATTAATCCTGCAGTTATTTCTTTAGTTGTATCAAAATTAAAAACAGAATAAAAACCATTCATCGCACCATTATTTTGCAGTAAAGTTTTTTGAGAATTATTTATTACATTTTGATTGAAACGATAACCTGTTTGGACTCTTGTGGTTCTAATTTTCCCCCACAAAGAAGGATTAAAAACATTAATAGTATTATTAGATGGAACGGCTACTTGTGTTCCACCTATTGCTTGGGCAGAACTCGTATGACCATAAATTATATCCCCAACTCCCATTATAGAATAATTACTTCCACCTTGAGAATATAATTTCATTGATAATAAAAACAAAACAATAATGTATATTAATTTTTTCATAATTTTTAATTTTTTACAAATATAAGTTTTTTTTGTGAAATTATTATGGTTAAATCCGACTATCTTTTTTACGACCCTATTTTTTTATGGGCAAA
>Ga0082212_10004531_pt1 | contig 19222 bp, 13 predicted proteins | sample TergutNt197P3_FD_71548 | JGI IMG/M metagenome (GOLD analysis project Ga0082212, IMG submission 71548) | Neocapritermes taracua P3 segment gut microbial communities from Petit-Saut dam, French Guiana - Nt197 P3 | ecosystem: Host-associated > Arthropoda: Insects > Digestive system > Gut ... | reverse complement strand
CCTGCGGAAGAAATAATGATTGCAGTACAGTCGCTGCAAGATTCTTCGCCGCCCTCAGAATGACGATTTGTGTCGTTTATAATGGCGCCCTGTTATTTTTCTATTACTCGCATTGCAGGGAGATAATTATCTGTGTATATAATAGGCATTACCGGCGGGACCGGCGCCGGAAAGACGTCAGCCTTGCGGGCGCTGCGCTCGCTTGGCGCGCTTGCTCTTGACTGCGACGCGATATATCACGGCTTGCTGTCAGGCAACGCGGCCTTGAAGGCGGAGCTGGGCGAAAGGTTTGCGGGCGTACTGCGGGATGGAGTCATAGACCGCGCCATTCTTGGAGGGATAGTATTCAATGACCCCGCCGCGCTGCTCGATTTGAATTCGATCACCCACAAGTATGTCAGCGCCGAAATCGAAAAGCGTCTCGCAGAATGGGAAGCGCAAGGCGGAAAAGTAGCGGCAATAGACGCGATCGCGCTGATCGAGAGCGGAAGGGGCAAAAACTGCGACGTCGTCGTTGGTGTGCTGGCCCCGGTCGAAGCGCGAATCTCAAGGATCATGAACCGCGACAGAATAACGCGCGAGCAAGCGGAATCGCGAGTAAACGCGCAAAAGCCGGACAGTTTTTTCAGAGAGAACTGCGACCATATTCTTGAGGATACATTCAGTACGCCCGGAGAGTACATTGATCACTGCAAAAAGTTCTTTACACAAATTATAGGGGGATTCGACAATGCCGGATAAAGACGATCTGTTCTACGCAAAAAAAAGCACGTTCGACGTATTAGATGATGTAGAGGCCGCCCTCGCGGAAGCTTACTGCGAGGATTACAAGCGCTTTCTTGACAACGCGAAAACCGAGCGCGAGTCCGTCGCTGAGGCTGTGAGGCTTGCCTCGGACCACGGGTTCGCGCCGTACGATCGCGGTATGAAACTGAAAAGCGGATCAAAGATATATACCACGATCGGCGGGAAAGCAATTATTCTTGCTGTTATAGGAAAAAAGCCGCTGTCGGACGGCGTGAACATAGCCGCCGCCCACATTGACTCCCCGCGTATCGACCTGAAGCAAGTGCCTCTTTATGAGGACGGCGATATGGCGTTTTTTAAGACGCATTACTACGGAGGGTTAAAAAAATACCAGTGGGTAGCGCAGCCGCTGGCGCTGCACGGCGTCGTAATCAAAAAGGACGGGAGCGCAGTCAATATCGTCATCGGCGACGATGAGGGCGATCCCGTGTTCATGATAACCGATCTGCTGCCGCATCTGGGCAAAGACCAGTTCAAGAAAACCCTCGAAGAAGCGTTCACCGGCGAAAACCTTAATATACTTATCGGGAGCCGGCCGACAGGAGACCCTAAGGAAAAGGATCGCGTAAAACTAACAGTTATGACGATACTCAACGAAAAATACGGGATCACTGAGGAGGACTTCCTGTCGGCTGAGATCGAAGCCGTGCCGGTCATGCGCGCCCGCGACACGGGCCTTGACCGCTCGATGATCGGCGCTTACGGGCACGACGACCGGTCCTGTTCATTCGCGGCGCTGAAAGCTATTATGGATATCGAAACGCCGCCGATGACCTCCGTTTGTATACTGGTGGATAAAGAGGAAATCGGTTCTGAAGGTATTTCCGGAATGCAGTCCGCCATGTTCGAGGATTTCATGGAAGACCTTTGCAATACGGCGGGAGTCCGGCTGCGCGATTGCTTCAGGGCGTCATTTTGCCTGTCCGCCGATGTGTGCAACGCTTTCGACCCGAATTTCGCCGACGTCAGTGAAAAACTCAACAGCGCGATGCTGGGCTGCGGAATGGGCGTTATGAAATTCACCGGCTCGCGCGGCAAGGCTCTTTCGAATGACGCGTCCGCTGAGATAATAGCTATGCTCCGCGGCTTGTTTGAGAAAAAGGGCGTCGCGTGGCAGATGGCGGAACTCGGCAAGGTCGACCAGGGGGGCGGAGGTACCGTCGCTATGTATATGGCAAAACGCAACATACCCACGATCGACGCGGGCATTCCTGTTTTATCCATGCACGCGCCATACGAAATTGTGTCCAAGCTCGACTGTTATATGACATATAAGGCGATGCTTACCATTTTCGGGAGATGAGCGGTTACTCTGCTCCTGTCGCAAAACGATCTATTCAATCTTAATGCGGATAATTACCAAGGCTGTCTCCTGTTATCTAAGTCAGGGGACAGCCTCGTTTTAGTTTTGCTTACGTCTAGTTTTTATGTATCAGTCGTTTTCTTTTCTTGTCCTGGTTACCGCTACGCTTGCTGTTCCGAGGCCCAGCAGGGACAGGCACAGCGCGAATATCCATGTCGTCAGCGAGTCATTGATGCCGGTCTGAGGCATTTCGCTCATCGGGGTCGGCTCGTCGAGTATCTCGACTGTCTCTTCCGCCATTACTTCCTCTTCGGGTACAAACTCCGCGCGCGGGGGCTCTTCGTCGATGACTTCAAGCTCTTCCACTATGGGGTCGGGATCGGGATCGGGGTCAGGCTCCGGAGTCGGATCGGGATCGCGGAGTGTCGTCGTCGTTGTGATCCTTGTGTTCGCGCTGTAGTTGTTGACCAGCGTCAGGATTCCGTTGGCGTTGTACACGAGCTCCGTATCAACATCAACGATCGGGAAGTTCGCTGTCGTCGCCTGTGTCGTTCCGCTCACAGAGTATCCGGCGACACTGTAGTTGTATTCTCTCGCCGTGTATTCGCCTTCATCCAGCCCTTCGATCAGCCACTCTACGAGTCCGTTTTCATTGCTGACCATGTAGTCGTCGCCGACTTCCAGCCTGATCGCCGCTTCAAGCGCGTCGCTTGTGACTTCTATGTAGAAGTTTTCCGGGAGCGCGTGCCCGCTGTACTGCTTCTGTACCAGCAAGCTGAAGGAGTCGGGGATGATCTCGTCGTTCCAGTATCTGTTGGTGACGGTCAGTGTTGCTTCCCCATCGGCCGCGACGGTTACCAGGCCGACGCCGCCTTCATCAGAGTAAGAGACTTCCCAGTTGTCATAGCTGCTGATTCCGCCGCCGATTTCCTCTACGATGTAGTCGCCCGGCTCAAGGTCATAGAATGTGGCTACTCTGGTTCCGGAATTTATTTGCTTCGTATCTTCGTACTCATTGTCAACGCCCTTTACGTTGATCGTCGCGCTCCAGTCCCCGGGGATCTCATCGATGTTGAACGCCTTGTTGACTGTGAGGCTGCCGACCGGTATCTCTTCACCGGGGATGAGCTCATAGTAGTTTGTTACTGTTATCTTCGCCGGGGCTGAACCGCCGCCCGCGGGTTGATCGCTGTCGCCCTGCGCGTCGTTGTCGTGCGGGTCCGGGCCGCCCTGGCCCTGGCCGTCGCCTATGCCGCCGTAGTTGTTGCTGCCGGCCGCTACGCTGACCATGCCGTTTTGTGAGGAGTAGCTGACATCCCAGTCATATCCATCGATGTCGCCGTTTGTCTCTGTAACCGAATAGCTGCCCGGAGTCAGGTCAGAGATCAAAAGGCTTCCGTTTGTGAAATCGCTGTAGTAGAAATCTTCTTCGTAGCCTGAGGGTCCGCTTACTGTGAACATTGCGTCCCATCCTTCCGGCGCTGCGCTGACGTCGCCGGTGAACTTTTTGCTGATTATCAGGCTTCCTGTCGAGCTGCCGGTTCCCGGGGTCCCGCCGCCGTTGCCCTGGTCGCCCTGGCCGTTGCCGCCCTGACTGTTGCCGCCCTGGCTGTTTCCGTTGCCGCTGCCCGTCGTCGTGCCGGTCCTTCTGCCGCCATTGCCCTGACTGTTGCCGCCCTGGCTGTTTCCATCTTCGTTTGCAGCGAGCACGGGGACCGCGCACGCGATTACGAACACTATTACGAATATTACTGCAAATACTTTCCTGATCTTTTTCATTTTACTTTACCCCCAAAATTATTTTAAATTTGTCACACAACTCTTTGTGATGTGTCTATTATTCACCATTGTTGTCACATCTCTGTTACATTTTCAATGTTTTCATCATCTATTTTAACGTTTTTGTGACAGTTTGAGAAAAATATTCAGGCTTCCGTAAAATGACAGGCTTTTTCTACATTACTTTAACATCTTTCTACTTTCATGAAGCAGGGCAGCCACGCGAAAGGACTGGCCCCCGGGAGGTCCGGTTGCCAGTCCTGCTTGCTGAGATCAAGTTTTTCTGTGTACTCTTACTTTCTGCCGTTCCCTGCCGGAACGCGATTGTCCATGTAGCGGTTAAAGTCCTGATAGTAGTTCGCGAAATCATCGCAGAGTACGCTTATTCTCGCGACGATCGCGCAGCCGGCTGCAATTACTGCTGCTGTGATCAATAGATAAATCCCAATCATATCGAATCCTCCTTAATAATTGGTATGTGATAAGTCAGTTAGCTCCATACACTATTATTATATCGTCAGGTACAGTAAAAATCAATCACTAAAATCAAATTGTTATAAATCTGAAACATTGGCGATACTGATCTCGGGACGTCGGCGATACGTGAACTTCTGTTGAGTTACCTCCGCGGTCAGATGTGCGGATCGCTTGAATCAGGAGCGGCAACGATCGTTATATTCCGCGTTTGCGTGCGGACAACGCCGCCATTGAACAGCAGCTCGGCGGTCACTGTCCCGGGTCCGGCGTCTGTCGGCGCCAACATACCTGTCGCAGCGTCGATAGTAGCATTGTCGCCCGTATAGGACCACCTGAGGCTGTACGCCGCCGGTAATGTGGATGGCGCGCCGCTGCTCGTATTGCATACGAACTGCACAAACGGGCCTAACGCTTCTATCTCCCCCGGATTATTTATTGAAATCGTCGGATAGTCGCCGACTTCGATCGTCACATTCACGCGCCGCGGAGTCCCGTCTCCCTGCGAAAGCACCACCTCTATAAACGACGTGCCTGTAGTAACCGCCGTGACTGTTCCCGTAGCGCCGTTTGTACCGCTGCGCGCAACGGTCGCGAAGTCAGGGATTAAGGACGTCCACGCGAAACTGATGGGGTTCTGGATTATCTGCGCCGGGACAGTAGACGCCGTGAGTGCCAGAACCTGCCCGGGGATCATATTGATCGTACCCTGCGACACATTGGTGCTGCCTTGCGTAACTCTGATATCCTCGGCGTACCGGTTTCCTTCGACGGTCACGCTGACGGTTTTCGTGATCTTCCCTAAGTATGAGTTCGCGCCGGACCCCGCCCATGTCGCGGTGAATGTTATCGTAGAATTTCCCGTATTGGCGCCGTTGAATGTGGCGGACGCGGTTTCAGGCGTGGAGGACGTCTTCGTCAGTTGGTTACCTGAAGAGCTCCACGCATAGACCGGCGCGTATCCTGTCCCGGAGTTTGGCAGGCCGTTGACCGTCACTGAAGCCGTCGAAGGCACTCCGACATTAATAGGCGTCGGATTGACATTGATCCCTGTAATCGAGACGACATGGACTGTGATTGTGTGCGTGATCCATGTGTTGCCGGTCCCTGTGCGCGCCCTGGCCGTCAGCGTGATCACACCCGAGTTGTTTGTCGCTGTCACAACGCCGTTGTTGTTGCTGTTGTTCCTTGACACATTGGCCGCGTTTCCGCCGGTACGCGCCCATTCAACTGTCGCGCCGTTGGTCGTCGACGCCGCGATATTGATGCTCTCGCCGGTCCCTATGACAAGGATTCTGGAACCGTTCGCGTTCGCGTTTGTGTTCGCCGCTACGTTTGTGGAGTTTGAAAGCGTTGTAGCCGACATGCCGGACGGCGTATAACTCAGCGTTAAGGCGGAAGCGTACACCGTGCCTACAGACACCGGTACGTTGTAGCTCTTACCGCTGCAGTTTCCCGTGACAGTTATATTCGCGCTGCCGTTGGCGACGCCCGTAACGACCACTGTCCCTCCGTTGCTCGTCGAGGTAAACCCCGTAACTGTCATGATGCTGGTGTTTGAAGACGCTACCGTAAACGACTCATTATATCCCGACGGAGACATAATCAGCGATATTGTCATAGCGTTCGCGGCGCCGGCGCTGACGTTGACCGTATTCACAGCCGTATCGTTTTGCCGCGCCGTGACGCCCGATATCGAAGTTACATTGCCTAGGGCAAATGTAAAGTACGTTCTGTATGAGCCGGAGTTGCCTCCGGAGAATCCCGCTCCGAATAAGGTTATATTGTTTTGCAGAATCGCCGTCCGCATCGACGACGAGCCGGATGAGTCGCTTACTATCTGATTCAGGGCGTCGAAAGCGTCGCCGTTACCGGGAATAACGTTCCCGCCGACATAACGGGAGCTGTCGAATCCGCCTCTTGTCACTCGCTGCTGCAAGTTGCCGGAACCGCTGTTGTTGCTGTGCTCACGCGCAGGCGTCCCGAGCCTCGCCGTCCACTCGAGCGACGATTTGCTGTTGCGCTGCCTGAACGCGTTCACCAGTTCGAACAGAAGCTGCTCCTGTCCTTCAGCCTGTAGGTTGCGTGCGGTACCGATCGTGGTCGAGGTATCGTATATCATAATCGCGTATTGCTGGGACGAACTGCCGGGGTCTGTGTATGAGACTGCGCCTGTGCCGCCCGAGGAATTCGCCTCCGCGACGCTTATAACGGAACCGGACCTGTTCCTCAGTTGGTTCGCGACGCCTGAGGCCATCGAGTATACGGCTGCCGCCCTGTCGCCGATAAAGGCTACCGCGATGAAGTTCGAGTAATTGTTGCTGTAGAAAAGCTGCCACGTCTCATTGCCGCCTGCCGTAACAGAACGCCTCGACGTGCCGAGAAGCTGCGCTACCTGAGCCTGCGTCATCCCGAACTGCACCCCGTGCAGCGCTACGCCTCTGCTGTATGATGGATTAACGACAGTCAGGTTGAAGTTCTTCGTCCTGGTCTGCGAGCCCAGCCTTATCGTCGCTATCAGAGTCGCGCTGCGCTCTTCACTGCCGTTCGGAACATTTACGATACCCGCGTTGCTGACGACAGACGGATTGTTCGTCTGCCATGTGACCGGAAGACCCATTACTGACGTCGGCAGCCCTATCCGTCCGGTAACGGTACCGGCGCCGTCGCCTTCATTTAAATATAGAATGTCAAGCGCGCTCAGCGCGTTTTCCAATAAAAGGCGGTCGCCCGTGTTCGGCGAGGTCGTTAGCTCAAACACCTTGGTCCGCGTGGTGTTTCCGATACGGATCGTCGCGGTAAGCGTTACAGCCTGAGGGTACGCGCCGGTCGTTACCGTTCCTGTCGAACCGGTGACCCTGATGACGCCGTTATTACTGCTCGTCCATGAAACAGTCGCGCCGCCGGTACTGGTTGTCGGCAGCAGCAGATTTTGCGATACGCCGTACTCGTTGTCTCCGTAAGCGTATCCGATGTGGACGCGGTCCGCGGCAGCGTCAAGCAGTTGATTCGCGTTCATGGACGGAGTCCTTGCCGCTTCAATACGGTTGAAGCTGCGGATGATCACGGCGACGCATTCCTGCGACGTAATATCGTTGGCAGGCATGAACATCCCCTGTTCGCTGCCCTGCATTATTACATTTGTGTAGGCCAACTGAACCGGCTCAATGGCATAGTCCCTAATCAGGGCTGCATCCCTGTACGGAAGCGTCGTCAGCCCGGGGCTGAGGAGCGTCCTGTTGAGGTCCCTCTCAAGCCCTCTGATCGCCCTGATCATCATAGCGCATAACTGCTGGCGCTCGACTTTCTGGGCCGGCGCGAACAGCGTGGTAGTGATCCCTGTTATGATCCCGTAGTTCCAAGCTTTCAGCGCGTGGATACTGATTGGGTCGACGTCTGAAGTGAACGGGTTTGCGGCCGGAACGGGCAGGGCCCTCCCCAAAGTCAGTTCGACCATCTCCACTACCAGTTCGCAGAACTCGTCTCTGGTAAGCGCGTTATGGAAATCCCTCGCGGCGCTGGGAGTCAGCAATCCCGATATGTTGGCGGCATTCATCTCAGGCAGCGCCCACGCCGAAGGCGTCAGGTCGGCAAGCGCGGGCGTCCGGGACGGCAGCAACGCAAAAAGTAGCACCATTATAATCGTGAGAGCTGTCATACGTCTGGTTTTCATAATTATGACCATTCCTTTCATTAAGGACAGCCGGACGCGGCCCCGGCGCCCGTATCCCGGCGCTTCCGGGCATTCAGCGGCGGATATACAGTATATTGGGTAATCTGTGAAACTATTATACACTATCTTGCATAATTTTTAAACAATTATTTTCCGGTATCGTTTTGACGTTTTTCGATCCCAAAAGTTCCGTATATAGCATAGAGTCATACTTGATCCGCCGCGCGCCGTTATATATCCAAAGCGGCAAAGTGCCCGCGGAATGTAGCCTGAGCAACTATCGACGGCTTGACGCAGTCGCCGATCTCGTCGACGTAAGGCGCGCAGTCAGCGAGCGCCTCGGCAGCGGCGCGGTCCGGTATACGCCCTGCCGCGCATATCACGGTATCGGCGGGAACCAGTATCTCGCCGTCTTTTGTCTCGCAGACGAGCCCCTCGTCCGTCAGCCTGACAGCTTTCGCGCCGGTGAGGCAGGCGACGGATTTTTCCAGTTCCGCCAGCAGCAGCGGCCTGTGGCGCGGGTTCGCGTCTATGCAAATATCGTCCCGCATTTCTACAATTGTCACATTGCGCCCCATTTGGGCAAGATGCACGGCTGTCTCGCATCCGACAAGCCCGCCTCCGAGAATGACTGCTTTTTGCCCTACGCGGTCCCCCTCATCAGCAAGGTCGTCAGCAGCCAAAGCGTTCTCAATACCCGGAATCGGCGGTATCAACGGTTTTGAACCCGCCGCTATTATCAGTACATCGGGAGATAGTTCACGCGCGAGTTCCGGCGTTACTTCCGTATTCAACCGAACGTCCACGCCGGCTTTTTCGATCAGCAGTGATTTGACCCCGATAAACTTGTATAAGTCGGCTTTGAACGGTATCCCTCGTTCCGCCTTCAGCGCGCCTCCGAGAGCCTCCGATTTTTCACAAAGTACGACCTCATGCCCGCGCTGCGCCGCAGTTAGCGCGCATTGCATCCCTGCAGGCCCGCCTCCCGCGATAAGTACCTTCTTCGGTTCCGTCGGCTGCGGCGCGTAATTATGTTCATACTCGTGCCCGATAACCGGATTGAGCGAGCATATCCTCAACCCTGTCAGAAGCCGCTCCGCCATGCAGGTGAAGCACCGGCAGCAGCGTACGATTTCATCGTCGCGCCCCTCGAACGCCTTTCGCGGCAGGTACGGATCGGCAAGCAGGGCCCGTCCCATTACTACGGCGTCCGCCCTTCCGTTCGCTATGATCTCCTCCAGCATTTGAGGTTCATTCAGAGCGCCGATAGTCGAGACCGGGACCTTTACGTGTTTCTTTATTTCTTCCGCGTAGTGTACGTTGACGCCTCTCTCATAGAACATCGACGGGTGCGTCCTGTCAAAACTGCCCTTGTGGGAACCGGTGGAAACCTGCAGCAGGTCGATCTTGTCTTCGACAAGTTTCGCGAACTCGATCGTATCCTCAAATACATATCCGTCTTCAAGGTACTCCTCGGCGCTGATTCGCAGCTCCAGCGGAAAACCCGGCCCGACGGCGGAACGTACAGCGCCGATGACCTCCAGCGCGAACCTCGCCCGGTTTGGCAGACTTCCGCCATACTCGTCTTCACGCGTATTAGTCGACGGCGACAGGAACTGTTCCAGCAGCCAGCCGTGGCCCGCGTGGATGAGCAGCATCTCAAAGCCCGCCTCGCGGCAGAGTTTCGCGGCTTTTGAGTATTTTTCAAGAACCTCGCTTATCATGGTTTTCGTCATCTCTATCGCTGTTTGCGAACCGTTCTCGAAAACGTCTGACGGGCCCCACGCCGGGCCGTCAGTCAGCGCGAGACGCCCGCCGTGCGACAGTTCCATGCTTGCTATCGCCCCGTGGCGCCTCACCGCCCTCGCCGCGACAGCGAGGCTGTCCTTAGCGTTAGGCGCGTCTATCGTCACCTGTACGGGGTAGTATTTTCCCATTTTTCCGTCGACAATCAACTCGCTGACCGTTACCGCGCCGGCGCCGCCTTTCGCGCGGAGTTCGTAGAAGGCTGCGGCCTCGGGCGTCAGGCTTCCGTCGGCGGTAAGTATCGGATAAGTCATTGGCGCCGATATTATCCGGTTTTTCATTGTCAGTCCGCCTATTTTCATCGGGCTGAACAGCTTCGGAAATTTTCTGTCCATTATTCTCTCCACTCCTGTTTACAAATTAATTCTTTACAGTTATACTATACTAACTGTTTTCAGAATGCAACAAATTAGCGTTTTAATAGTGGTATTCACCGCAGGAAGGCACGGTCACCCGTATGAAATCTCCTTTCGCCGAAAAACTCAGCCAGCTTCGACGCGAGAAAAAGATCAGCCAGCGGCGGGCGGCCGCGGACCTGGGCATTTCCCAGGCCCTTCTGTCGCACTATGAAAACGACGCGAGGGAACCCAAACTCGAGTTTGTCGTCAAAGTCTGCGACTATTACGGCGTGTCCGCAGACTATATTCTCGGGCGCGTGAAAGAGCGGACGCCCCAGGTCCTCCCGGCTCCGCGCGACTGCGATGGCGCGCCGCTTCTGATATCCGCCGCCCGCGCCGTTTTCGACGCGTTAGACGCGTATTCAAACCCTGACCTGTACTCCGCCGTTGTGGATTTTCTGCTGATCCCCATCGAAAATGTAGCGAGCTTGCTTCGCGATCCGGACGCGCAGTATGAACCCTCGCGTGACGCCGAGTTGAAGCTCGCGGAGGCTGAGTTCGTAAAGCAACTGCGAAAAACCGGGAGCAATGATTCATGAGCCAGGATAAAATAAGGAATTTCTCCATTATCGCGCATATAGATCACGGCAAATCCACATTAGCCGACCGTCTGCTCGAAAAATGCGGAGCTGTCGACGTGCGCGAGATGGAAGACCAGATACTCGACAATATGGAACTCGAACGCGAACGCGGAATTACTATAAAAGCCCGCGCCGTCGGTTTATCATACACTGCCGGCGACGGGGAGGAGTACAGGCTTAATCTCATCGACACGCCCGGTCACGTCGACTTTAATTATGAAGTATCACGATCGCTCGCCGCATGTGAAGGCGCTATCCTGGTGGTCGACGCCGCGCAGGGCGTCGAAGCGCAAACGCTGGCGAACACATATCTCGCGCTCGACCACAACCTTGAAATAATACCGGTCGTGAATAAAATAGATCTGCCGGCCGCCGACCCGCAGCGCGTAAAGAAGGAAATTGAAGACATAATAGGCATACCCGCGGAGGACGCGCCGGAAATCTCAGCGAAGCGGGGCGTCGGCATCGAATCCGTACTGGAACGGATCGTCTCCGCTATTCCCCCGCCGAAAGGCGTCCCGGACGCGCCTCTGAGAGCGCTGATTTTCGACAGTCAGTACGATGCTTATAAAGGCGTTATAGTTTTTATACGCGTGGCTGACGGACAACTTAGGCGGGATATGGAAGTCAGGCTCATGTCCACTGGCGCTGTATACCGCGTTGTTGAGATTGGGCATATGCTTCCCGTCGGGATGGAACCGTGCGAAGTCCTTTCAACAGGCGACGTCGGATATCTGACCGCCAGCATCAAGAACATAGGCGACACAACAGTCGGCGATACGGTGACCGGCGCTGACGATCCCGCGGGAGAACCGCTCCCGGGATATAAGAAAGTACAGTCGATGGTCTTTTCCGGCCTATATACCGCCGATGGCGCGAAATACCCCGACCTGAGGGACGCGCTGGAAAAGCTGAAACTCAACGATGCAGCGCTGACATACGAGCCGGAGTCTTCGGCAGCCCTCGGATTCGGTTTCCGCTGCGGGTTCCTCGGCCTCCTTCATCTTGAGATCATCGGGGAACGCCTGGAACGGGAGTACAATCTCGAACTGATAATGACAGCGCCAAGCGTTATCTACCGCGTAACGAAATCGGACGGGCAGACCGTACTTGTTGATAACCCTCTCAATTATCCCGATCCGGTTTTGATAGAATCCGCTGAGGAGCCCTTTATCAACGCGTCCATCATCACTCCGCCGGACTATGTCGGTAACATAATGGACCTCTGTCAGGACAGGCGAGGCGAGTATAAGGAACTTATCTATCTGGAGTCTTCACGCGTAGAACTTCGCTACGACCTGCCCCTCAACGAGGTCATCTACGACTTCTTCGACGCGCTGAAATCACGCAGCCGCGGGTACGCGTCGCTCGATTACGACTTTGACGGATACCGGAAATCAGACCTTGTCAGGCTTGATATTCTGCTCAACGGCGAAATGGTCGACGCCTTATCATTCATCGTACACAAAGATAAAGCATACGGACGCGGACGCAAGATAGTTGAGAAACTCAAGGAAAACATCCCGCGCCAGTTGTTTGAGGTTCCCGTTCAGGCGGCCATCGGCGGCAAGATCATAGCCCGCGAGACGATCAAGGCGCTGCGCAAGGATGTACTGGCAAAGTGCTACGGCGGCGATATAACCCGCAAGAAAAAGTTGCTTGAAAAACAGAAAGAGGGCAAAAAGCGTATGCGCAGCCTGGGTTCGGTAGCCGTCCCCCAGGAGGCGTTCATGGCAGTGTTGAAACTGGACGAGTAAGCGCCGCCGCGCAATGCATGAATCAAGATGCGTAATCTGCGGACGAAAGCGGACTTTGAAAGATCAGAGTTGTGCGGAGATACCCCCCGTTTAATGAAGGGAGCTTAAAATGAAGCAAATTACAGGCAAAGAGAATATGATGATGTTTATGCGCGGCGAGCATCCGGTATGGGTGCCGCGATACTTTGTAGCGCCCGACCCTTACTCAAAATACGCGCCGCCGATGCAGGCGGTCTCGCCCGGATTCATGAGCGAACACCGGACGCAGGACGGCGGCTTTGATATTTGGGGCGTTGAGTTTGTATCCACCGAAGAGACTGCGGGGGCAGTCCTGCCGGTCCCGAACAGTTTTATCCTTGATGATATAACCAAATGGCGCGACGTCGTAAAGGCGCCGGACATCTCACACATCGACTGGGAAGCCATGGCAAAAAAAGACCTCGCGGGCATAGACCGCGAGGAAACTGCCGTTGTGCAATACACGCATGCCGGTTATTTCCAGCAACTTATGGCGTTCATGGGTTTCAGCGAAGGTTTGTGCGCTATGTTTGAAGAGCCGGACGAGGTAAAAGCGCTGTTTGACTATATGTGCGAATTTTATACCGGCATAACAAAAAAGTGTCTCGAATATTACAAGCCGGACTTCTTCGAACTCACCGACGACACGGCGACCGCAAGAAACCCGTTCGTGTCGGTCGATATGTACAGGGAACTCATCAAACCGTATCACAAGGCGCAAGTTCAGCCTGTAATAGATGGAGGCCTGCCGGTTTTTATGCATAACTGCGGACGATGCGAAGATTTCATTGAGGACTGGTTCGACTGCGGAGTGGTGGCGTGGAATCCCGCGCAGGTCGTCAATGACCTCGACGGTATAAAAGAAAAGTATGGCAGAAGGCTTGGCCTTTGCGGTTGCTGGGATTCATCCGGTCCCGTCAGTTGGCCGGGCGCGACGGAGGAGATGGTCCGGCAATCCGTTCGCGACACTATCGACCGCTTCGCTCCGGGCGGCGGCTTCTGTTTCTGGGGCAGCTCATACGGACCGGCAGGCGATAAGGCGACCGAGGATAAAAAGCGCTGGCTGACCGAGGAATACGAGAGCTACGGCATGACATACTATGACTAACGCGACGAATACGGCGCTGCGCCCTTGATTTTCTTATGTCAGCTTCAGTTAAGCGTTTTCGGAAAGTTATCACAATGATAACTTTCCTTTTTCATAGTTTCCTTTTCAACTCAAAGAGCAACGTCAGAGCCTCAAGCGGAGTAAGCGTGTTAAGGTCGGTCGCGTTCAGCTTCGCGGCGATCTCACTGCCGCCCATGTCGAGCAGTGAAAGCTGACCCGACTCCGGTTCCCTCGCGGCGCGCTCACGATGCGGCGCGTCTTCTTCCTCGAGGAACTTTAGCACGGCTTTCGCGCGCCTGATAACGCTGTCGGGCACGCCGGCGAGCCCCGCGACCTCAATGCCATAGCTGTCGTCCGCTCCCCCCGGTACGATTTTTCGCAGGAAAATTATGTCGTCGCCGCGCTTTTTAGCAGAGATGTTATAGTTCTTCACCCCGTCAATCTCATTCTCGAGCGCGGTCAACTCGTGGTAATGTGTGGCGAACATCGTCTTCGCGCCGAGTTTTCGTTTGTCGGCGCAGAACTCCAGTACGGCGCGAGCGACAGCCATCCCGTCATACGTCGATGTACCTCGCCCGATTTCATCGAGGATCAGAAGACTTGCCCGCGTAGCGTTTTTCAGTATATCCGCGACCTCGGTCATCTCGACCATGAACGTCGACATGCCTGCGGAAAGGTCGTCGGACGCCCCTATCCGGGTAAACACGCGGTCAACAATGCCGATACGTGCCGATTTCGCAGGGACGAACGAACCGATCTGCGCCATCAGGACTATAAGGGCAGTCTGGCGCATAAACGTCGATTTGCCGGCCATGTTAGGGCCCGTGATAATCGCGGTCCGCGATGACCCGCAGTCAAGGAAAGTGTCGTTCGGGACGAAAAGCATGTCTTTGCGCATGACCTCAACAACAGGATGCCTCCCGTCGCGGACGTCGATGATACCGGACACATCTATTTCCGGCATACAGTAATTGTTTACGGCGGCCGTCTCCGCAAGCGAGCAGAAAACATCAAGCTCGGCGACGCTCTTCGCGGCATTCTGAACGCGGCCCACTTCTGCGGCGACGCGCGCGCGTAACTCCTCAAACAATCTATACTCGAGCGAAGCAAGTTTGTCTTTAGCCGAAAGAAGTTCTGTTTCCAGCTCCTTTAGTTCCTGCGTGATAAACCGTTCGCAATTGGCGAGCGTCTGTTTTCTGACATAGTCGCCGGGCACATCATCCGACCCTGAACGCGGTATCTCAATATAATATCCGAACACTTTATTATAGCCTATTTTCAGCTTCTTACCCGTGCGTTCCCGTTCCTTCATTTCGATGCCTGTCAAAGCGGCTGAACTGTTTTCGAGCAGCGAACGCAGGCGGTCGACCTCCGGGTCGGTCCCGCCTTTTATAAATCCACCCTCACGGACTGAAAATGGCGGATCGTCGCAAATCGCCGCGTCAATAATTTCCGCGACGTCGCCGGGAACATCCATTCCCGCGCACTCCCGCAGGGCCGTACTCTTCATAGGCTCAAGGAGAGCGGTCAGTCCGGGCAGCGCGCCTATTGAAGATGAGAGCGCTTTCATGTCGCGGCAACCCGCGTTTCCGTAGACGATCTTCCCTATCAGTCTCTCCATGTCGCCGACATTACGAAGGTTGACAACCAGTTCCCCCCGCGTCACCGTCGCGCCATAAAGCTCAGATACCGCTCCCTGCCGCCGCTTTATCGGCGCTGATAAAAGAAGCGGGCGTAAGACCCACGCTCGGATAAGGCGCCGTCCCATCGGCGTTTTCGTTTTATCGAGCACTCCGAGTAAACTGCCCTTTTTATCGCCCGTTCTGAGCGAAGCGGCCAGCTCCAGATTCCGCATAGTGTTTATGTCGAGCTCCATACACGATCCGCCGGTATTGCGCCGCAACGTCCTCAAGTGCGAAATATCCGTTTTTTGAGTGTCGGCTATATAAACAAGCAGCGCTCCCGCCGCGCAAAGCGACGCTGTGTCCAGCCCCGCGCAGGCGTCCTGTCCGAATTGCCCGCGCAGCAACGCCCCGCCGTCCCCGCTGAACAAATCATCGCGGTACTGCACAAGACAGTTAAGCCGGGTAATAAGAAAGTCGCGCATTCCGGCGCAACTGTCGGGTTTTCCGCCCAGGATCGCCTCGGCAGGCGAGAACGACCCGATTTCATTTTCAATGCGGCGGACGTCGTTTGCTTGAAACTCCGTGACCGACGCCTCGCCGGTCGACAAGTCGGCAAAACAGACGGCGGACGTCTCTCCGAGATATACGGCGCACAGATAGTTCGGCCTGCTCTCGTCAAGCATTGACGACTCCATCAGCGTGCCCGGCGTAACGATTCTGACTATGTCCCGGTCGACCAGCCCTTTCGCTGTCGCCGGGTCCTCCATCTGCTCGCAAATCGCGACCTTATAACCCTTTGCGATCAGACGGGCTATGTAGGCCTCTGAAGAGTGGTACGGCACGCCGCACATCGGTATCCGCTCGTCAGGATTACCGGCAGACTTATCACGGGACGTCAGCACCAGGTCAAGCTCCTTTGACGCGGTCCGCGCATCGTCTCCGAACATCTCGTAAAAATCGCCCAAGCGAAAAAAAAGGATGCAGTCCTGATTTCGCTCCTTAACGTCCAGATATTGCGTCATCATCGGCGTCATAGGCCGCGCTCCGCTCTCTGCCCTGCTCTCAATTGTATTCCCCCATCGCCGCGTCTACGCCGCTTGTAATTATGGCCGTTACTGCCTTAGCCGCAGTTGCCGCCGCGCCGTCGATGATTTTCTTATCTTCCCCGGAAAGCTTGGCCAGCACCCAGCCCGCCATATCGGTATTCTCTCCCGGAGGCGCCCCCACGCCGATTTTTATCCGGGGGAACTCTTCGCCGCCGCACTTCTCGATTATATCCTTCAGGCCGTTATGCCCTCCCGCGGAACCGCTCCTGCGGATACGCAGCTTCCCGGCAGGCAGCGACACATCATCGGAGACTGTAAGCACATTGCTTAGCGGCACTTTATAGAAGCGCATCGCCTGCCTGACCGCGCCGCCGCTTAAGTTCATGTAAGTCTGCGGTTTCATCAGAAACACTCTTTGACCGCCGATAAGCGCAACAGCAGTCAGCGACTTGTACCTGACCCTGTTTATCCTGACCCCCGCCTCTGCCTCCACGGCGTCAGCAGTCACAAACCCGGCGTTATGCCTCGTATTATCAAATCGCGCGCCGGGATTACCCAGAAAAACCGCTATCCAGGATACCGTCGCGTCCCTCCTGCTGAAAAACATCACGGCAACCTCTTCATCGGAAAAGCGTCGAAATCGAAACTTCCTGGAAAATCCGCTCTATTGCCTCCGCGAACAGCGGCGCGGCGGAGAGATATTTGATCTTCGCGCAAGGTTTCGCTCCGCGATAGGGAACCGTATCCGTGAACACCAACTCTTTGACCGTACTCTGCTCTACCAGCTCAACAGCGTTCCCCGAAAGCACTCCGTGACTGGCGCAGGCATATATCTCCTTAGCGCCCCCAACATCGACAAGCGCTTTTGCGGCCCCGCAAAGGCTTCCTGCGGTATCGACCATATCATCGTACAGTATTATACGTTTTCCTTCGACCGATCCGATGATGTTCATGACCTCTGAAGAATTTGCTTTTTCGCGGCGTTTGTCGATTATAGCAAGTCCCAGTCCCAGTTTCATCGCGAAAGCCCTGGCGCGGGCGACAGAACCGATATCCGGCGATACGACGATCACGTCGTCCACTTTTCCGCTGAACTTTCTGCTGTAATAGTCCGCGAACAACGGGCTTCCCAGAAGATTATCAACAGGAATATCAAAAAATCCCTGAATTTGCGCCGCGTGAAGGTCCATCGTCAAAACCCTGTCAGCTCCTGCGGATACGATCAGGTTCGCAACCAGCTTTGCCGATATCGGGTCACGGGATTTCGCTTTCCTGTCCTGCCGCGCATATCCGAAATACGGCATTACAACCGTTATCCTGCTCGCGGAAGCGCGCTTGCACGCGTCGACCATGATGAGCATCTCCATCAAATGGTCGTTTATGGGATAACAGGTAGACTGGATGATAAAGACGTCCGAACCGCGCACGGTCTCGTGGAGCGATACAGAAATCTCCCCGTCTGAAAACGCCGTGACGTCTGTCCGGCAAAGACGCAGGCCGATATTCCGGCAGACGTTCTCGGAGAAAGCAGTATTTGAGTTCCCGCTGATGATTTTGATATCCTTCCCGTGAGCCATTGCGAAATCCTCCCTTTGTTATCTTCAGTTATAAAACTGCGGCTTTTTCGAGATCCTCACGCAAAACAGACGTGAGGTTCTCGCGCGTGTGACCTTCCAGTTCCGATACCCTGTCTGAATGGACGGATACGATATTCTCAAAGAAATTTCTTACATGGCGCGCGTTGCCGAAGTTATCTTCACGCATTTCATAGATTATGCGAAAATGATCGCGCGCAAACTCTACAGCGTCGTCCGTAAGGACATATTCGCTTTTCCTGCACATCGTGTCAAAAATTTCGTAAAGCTCGTCACTGTTATAGTCGTCAAACATGAAGTATCTGTTGAACCTGGATTCAAGCCCCGGGTTCGATCGGATGAACCTCTCCATCTGACCGCTGTAACCTGCGACTATGACGATAAGATCGTCGCGATGGTCTTCCATAAGTTTCAGCAGCGTCTCAATCGCCTCGCGGCCAAAGTCGTTTCCTCCCGATATGTCCGGCGCGAGCGAATAAGCTTCGTCGATGAACAATATGCCGCCAAGCGCGCTCTTGACCGCGTCAGTCGTTTTGATCGCCGTCTGTCCTACAAATCCCGCGACAAGCCCTGACCGGTCAACTTCGATCAGTTGGCCCTTTGAAAGCACGCCTATCGCGCGGTATAGACCGGAGAGGATTCTGGCAACTGTCGTCTTTCCCGTACCGGGATTCCCCATGAAAACCATGTGCAGAGACAACGGAGGGTTCGGCAGCTCATTTTCTTTGCGCAAACCGCGTATTTTGACATAATTGATCAGACTCTTGACATTCTGCTTGATATTTTCAAGACCGACAAGAGTATCAAGCCGTTCAAGCAGCTCCTCCACTGTCGATTCTTTTTCCGCGGTTTCAGATTCTGCTTTTCCATCCGGTGCGGCAGATACAGCGTCCGGATTATCTGAATTAGTTTTACTTGAGTCCGGTTTTTCACGATCCTGTATGGCGGCAACATTTGCGCGTGGAGTTTCAGACGTCTCCTCAAGAAGCTCTTTCGCAGCATTCTCCGCCTGCTTGATCGTGCCGAGCAGATCGGCAAAACCCGACAGGCTGTCAAGATATGTCCCAGCCGGTTTAAGGCTGCGTTCAAGTTCCTTTTTGTTGTTTTTGCTGCTATCCATCTTACTCCCCAAGGCAGCTGTGCGCTGCCTTTATAAAGGCGGCTATTCGCCGCCTTGAACCGGATGTTATCACAAAAAAGCACGCCACGGTATGGAGTGCTGACCTAACGTCCACGGCGGCGGGCGCCTTTT
>Ga0082212_10004530_pt1 | contig 19223 bp, 14 predicted proteins | sample TergutNt197P3_FD_71548 | JGI IMG/M metagenome (GOLD analysis project Ga0082212, IMG submission 71548) | Neocapritermes taracua P3 segment gut microbial communities from Petit-Saut dam, French Guiana - Nt197 P3 | ecosystem: Host-associated > Arthropoda: Insects > Digestive system > Gut ... | reverse complement strand
TCCGGAACGGCAAAGATGGGTCCAATTAAGATGAAGCTTGAAGGAGAACGGGAGTAACAAGGGTTTTCTGTCTGTGGTATTAAGCCGTGTGCGCAAGAGAAAAAATATAAATATAAGGTGGTGCAATTGTTTATGGGCAATCATTTCGGAAGGAGCGTATCCATTATCGGCGTAGGATACAGCAAGTTAGGCGACGTACGATCAACACCGGAAATAAAAGATTTCACAGAAAAGGAACTGTATGCCGCAGCCGGCATTGCAGCTATGGCTGACGCCGGAATTGACGCGTGCGACATAGATGCTTTCTATGTAGGCATGAGCGGACCGGGCGACAAATCCAAGATAAAGAGCGGTGGCACCCATTTCAGCGAGTGGGTAGGACTGCGAGGCAAACCCACGCTGTTCTATGACGCAGGCTGCGCAACAACCGGAATTGGCTTGCAGATGGCTGTGAACGCAGTGGCGTCCGGCAACTGCGATGTGGTTTTAAACGGAGGGGTCAACATCAACAGCACAGCCTCATTCCCGGGCATACCTCCGTTCATCCGCCGTCAGCTTCCCAATGACGAGTTTTGGCAATATATATACACCGGAATTGACTCGAACTATGAGAACATCGGAGAAGGCGGCAATGCTCCGATTGAGGCTCAAGCGCTCTACTATCTCAACAAACACAATATTTCCAAAGAAATGGCTGATGAAGCGCAAGTCAGTTACGTGGTCAAAGCAAGACAAGGCGCAATGTCAAACCCAAAGGCTGCCTTTGCGGCAAAATCCTTTGACGAGGAAGCGAAAGAAGCGGGACACGCTTCCGCAAAAGAACTTCTCCTAAATAATCGGTACAATCCTCGAATAGGCTCCCTATATCGCGCGAGGTTTATGGGCGGCGTATGTGATGGAGCGTCTGCGGTAATAGTGTGCGCAAGCGAGCTCGCCCATAAATATACCAGGAAAGCTGTACGTATCGCCGGTATTGCCACCGGAACTCAGCTTCATAAAGAGAACCAGGTAACTCCCGACCCTATGTCAGTCGCCCTTTTCAAAAAGGCATATGATATGGCGAGCATTACCGATCCTTACAACGAAATAGAGTACATGGGCATTCATGACGTCCATGCTATCACAGTAGCATTGACCGGGGAATGCGCCGGATATTTCAAGCCCGGCGACGGCGCCAAGAGTATGTTGGAAGGGCGCTGCGGATACGATGGAGACCGGCCTGTTTCCACTCAGGGAGGCGTCGTTTCCTGCGGGCATCCTCTCGGACCGAAGTTTAACATTGATCTCACAGAGGCTATCCTTCAGATGCGTGGCGAGTGCGGCGCAAGGCAAATGGCAAAACGCCCTAAAACAGCGTTAATCTATGGCGGGGGTTCCGGATGGAATCTTGCAACTGCCGTTATTAAGTATGAAGGAGTTGAGTAATTATTATGGCAAACATGGTCACGATGCAGCCGGTCACAAAAATGTGGTACGACTATCTTAACGATGGAAAACTCATGGGCTTGAAGTGCGAACACTGCGGAACAATGGAGTTCCCGCCTGTATCGGTCTGCAACTCTTGCGGCAAACACGATATGGAGTGGGCGGAAATAAGCGGCAACGCAAAACTCGTCAGCTATTGCTACGCATTTGACGGCGCCCCTCCGTTTTGGAAAGAATCTGTAATGATAGGCGAGTTCAATCTGGAAGAGGGCAATCACGTCCAATCGTTCCTTTTAGGCGTCACAAACGAAGATGAGGACTTCCTCAGCAAGAATCCCAACATCGATTGCGTGGCAGAGATAATAAAAGTGAGCGAGGAACACAATCTTAGTTACCCCGCATTCCGGATCAAGAAATAGGAGACCGAAAACAACTGAAAACAACTGAGACCACTAAAGCTAAACCCAAAATCACGGCTTTGAAAGGTATGAAGCATATGAACGCAGAAAAACTCGAACAATTAAACAACCTGATTGCAGAAGTATTCGAGGTCGAAAAAGGAAGCGTCACTCCCGACACCAAGTTTATGGAAGACCTTGATTCAAGTTCCCTGAAGCGTATGGTCATTGTTGCCGAGCTTGAAGAACTATGTGGGGTTACTCTTTCTGCGGCAAAGATCAAGTTCATGACAACGGTCAGCGAACTGTATGAAGCTCTAAAAGACTGGCTGCAATAAACTTGCTTTTTCAGCTTGTTTATAAATATTATGCATAGCCTGAGCGAACTAAATCAATCAGTACTGAGAGGAGAAAAAACATGGCAGTCGAAGGAACTTATGACATCGTTGCAAAAGGCAAGGAAGGGAAGTTTTTCATCAATGTAGACGGGAACGCGCTGACTGGAAGCATCAACGCTATGGGAACGGAAGCAGCCATCGAAGATGGAACCGTTGACGGGAACGATTTCAAGTTTTTCGTTCAGGGTCAAAGCCCCATGGGCAAGATAAAAATGACCATCAAGGGCACTGTCGATGGCGACAAGATTTCCGGCAAGATGAAAACATCCATAATGGCAATTCCTTTTGAGGGAACGCGTGCCTGACATTATTATGTGAGGCGAAAGGGGGTAAAAATGGAAAAAGCAAGACTCATGAATACACCCGAGGATTACAAAACCCTCGGCGTGAAAAAAGACATGGTAGAAGTTTGGGAGGACGGTCGCAGAAATGATGGTCTGTCCGGCAACTACGAGTGGTGGTACACAGATGTTATGCTCGATGATGGTACTAAGCTTTGTTTCACATATGCCGACAAGACCGCAGATACATTTCAGGCGGATGAACCGCACCCATATGTAAAGGTTGTCATCACGCTCCCTGACGGCACAGATGTTACCGAGCGCATCGAATATACGGCGTCGGAGTCATCTTTTGGCAAGGAGCGCTGCGATGTCAAAATCGGCCCGCATAGCTTCGTTGGCGATCTAAAGGAGTACAAGCTTCATTTCGAGGCAGTCAACGGTAATGGCGCAGACTTAACGCTTGTCAACTTGGGCAAGTCCTGGCGCCCCGGAACAGGATACTTTGCCTTTGGTGACGATGACGACTATTTCTTCACATGGCTGTGCGCCGTGCCACAGGCTACCGTAACGGGGACACTGACACTCAACGGCGAGGCCAAAAATGTTGCCGGGTTCGGATACCACGATCATCAATGGGGCAGCATACATATGCTTTTTGCATGGAATCACTGGATCTGGGCGCGCCAGAAGTTTGAGAACTATAACATCCTGGTGTTCGACATGACCACCAACGAGCGCTTTGGATTCACACGGTATAATCTTTGCTTCGTGCAGGACAGCGAGGGGAATCTGGTTTTTGAAAACAGCGGTGACGCAAAGATCGAATTTCTTGAAACCGAGGTTGATGATACCTTCCGCAAGACTTGCCCCACGAAGGTGCGCCTGACCTACGACCAGGACGGCAAGCAAGTCGAGTATCTCATAGAGCAAAAAGAAAAGCTTGAAATACGCGACGAATACAAAGCTATGCCCGACCAAATGAAGGAAACATTTGACGGATTCGGATTGCAGCCCTCCTACTCGCGCCTTGAGGGCGAAGGCAGCTTGTTCATAGCAGACGGTGACAAGAGGATCGAAGAAAAAGGCAAGTTGATTTATGAGCTGGCATATCTGGCAAAGGAATGGCGAATGGACTGACGCATAAACCAATTCAACATAAAAAAATAAATTGAAAAGGAAGTGTACCCGTGAGCGAATTCGATATTTTCAAATGCGCTGAACCCGTCCCTTTTGAGGAATACAAGGAGAAATTTAAAGACTGGTTTGTCCTGACGCGCGAAGATGGTATCCTGGAAGTGCGCATGCACACAGAAGATGGTCCGGCAATGTGGGCGTATGGCCTGCATAAAGGCATGGGGCAGCTTATGAAGTACATTGCCCAGGATCTCGATAACCAAGTTCTCATCTGGACAGGCTCCGGCGATAAGTGGCTCAATATACCCGATATGAAATATCTTTCTTTGCTGGTAAATGAATCCAACACCGATGCACGCGCTTATGCGAAACGCACATACGACCAGTGGTACATGGACGGCAAGCAGTTACTGAAAAGCATTCTGTTTGATATTGAAATCCCGACGATTGCCGCGATAAACGGTCCCAGCCCGGTTCACCACACCGAACTTGCACTAGCTTGTGACATAACGCTCAGTGCACCGGATGTTATCTTTGGGGATCCACATTATTTAGGCTTTTTGGTTCCAGGCGACGGTCAGTATCTCTCGATTCGCCATTTGGTAGGCGATAAGCGCGCCAACATGATGGCTTATGGAGCTAAGATTGTAGATGCTGAAACAGCGCTTGACTGGGGTCTGATCAGCGAAATTGTTCCGCGCGAGAGCATCCGCGACCGCGCATGGGAACTGGCCCGCCACATTATGAAAGGCAGTTATCACGCCCGCCGCCTTACCCACCTCATTATCAATCAACCCTGGCGCAAGGAAGTATTGGACGAGTTTGATCTTCAGTTTGCAGCAGAGGGCTGGGTCGGCTCCATGACAGACCCCTCCGAAGGCGTTAAGGTCGCCAGTAAACTGAAATAGCGCGTTCTTTACGAGATTTCGGATGTTGAATGTCTGGCAGGTTCAGTTTGCCAGGTCGACGCGGCCGGAACGGCTATACAGGGCAGCAAGCCGCTTCACGGCTTGCTGCCCTGTTTTGCACGAAATAGAATAAAAAGCAGTTTATTAGGACCGGCAATTAATCTGGAGGTGCCGTTATGTCATTTGATGGAAAGTACGAAATTGTGAGCAGATTCTACAAGATCGGTAAACACCGCGGTTTGATAATAATTCAAACGGAGGGTGATAACCTGTCAGGAACCGCAATAGCTCTCGGTAAAGAGACAGTCCTCAAAAACGGAGTGCTGCTTGGAAATGAGTTTGCGTGCAACATGGAGATGAAGATCCCAATCATAAACAAGAAATTACTGATGAATGTGAATGGATGCTTTAGCGGGGATACAGTGAAAGGCACTATGCAAGCGCTATTTGGCAAATCGGTATTTGAAGGGAAAAAGACACTTGAGGCTTCGGGTGAATTGTGATTATTCTACTAAAATCCGATGAGCCCCCAAGCAGCGCTTCGCTGTCATAAATACCGTAAGATACGGATGCATCGATAATAGCGCCGCCCGAAGCGGGCGCCGTCTGTGGCGTGGGCGAGATCAATCCCGACAGCGCGAGAGGGTCGTAGAAATCCGTCACGTTCATGCCGCCGTAGTTGTAATTACTGCCATAAGCCGAGGGTCCTGGGTTCGATCCCCAGTGGGTGTGCCAAAAAGCAGCCAACCGCTCCATAGACGAACTTTCTAGTTCAGCAATGGAGCAGTTGGTGTATAACAGTACATTTTTGTCATCATCCACGATTAACGATAACCGAAAATCCCAGCCAGTGTAACATTATGTGCGCCCTTGCTTTTTATTGGATTAGTGGTAAAATTGAAACGTAATTGCAAAGAGCGACGGAGCTAACGGTACAAATGGATAAGAATGGTCATATCAGCGAAGAACTAATACTTTGCTGCAAGAACCATGCATTTCAAAGGAGTGGCTGATATTGAAACTCACACAGACTGAAGTTGAACAGTTCTACAGGATGTTTTACGCTTTAATTTGGGGAGTCAATAGAAAACACAAGATCATTCCAAATCTTAAAAAGCCGGTATATGGGGATAAAATAACTTTAGAACCAATTGTCACAGTCCGCGACAAGATGTGGGAAAACCCTGAGTGGATAGATGAATTTTTGCGCGGTGACGGTAGCGGAAATGAGCTCACAGAAACCGAGCGTGGTATAATTGCCGGGTGGCGCAGCCATTTCGTAAAAGAGCGATTTATTATAGTAAGGCACTTGAAGAAGTATTCTGTCTTTATGACGACCACCGACCCCGTTAAGCTTTACGGCGTTGTGGGTATAAGCGACCCCATCAGAGTTAACGTAAATGACACAGCTCCATTTATACTCGAAGCTGTTCTCATTCCGTTCGGGGACAAGGTAATACACGACGGCCTTGTGTATACAAGCAACATTTCTTTAGGCACAAGCATTAGGGACAGTATTAAGAGAGCGTACAACGAAGTAAGGACGACGACAGGGATTATTGAGAATCTGCTTGTTTCGCCAAAACCCGAAGCACCGCAAGAAAAAAAACCAAGACCACCAAAACCAGCGCCCCCCACTGTTGACACAAAAGGCGCGAACGTGCCAAAGGCGATGTCAGCGCGGTATATGGAAGTCGCGGGGATTATCGAGGAATTCTGCGACGATAAGCTTAATGCCGAGTACAAAGAGATCTGCCTTAGGGCACTGGCAAAACTGTGCCGAAAACGGCCGTCACCGCTTACAGCAGGAAGAGCGCGCACATGGGCGTGTGGGATTGTTCACGCAATCGGGTCGGTCAATTTTATATTCGACAAGTCTCAACCATTTAGCATGACCTCAGCAGAAATTGCAGATTGGTTCGGCCTAGCAAAAAGCACTGCGTCGGGAAAATCTTCTGAAATAAAAATGTTGCTTGATCTGTCATATTTCAATGTCGAGTTTTTACTGCAAAAAAGAATCGACGACAATCCAGTAATTTGGTATCTAAGCGTAAACGGGTTCATAGTTGACGTTCGGGATATGCCGCGCGAAATACAGGAGGAAGCCTATGACATGGGCCTCATTCCATATATTCCTGCAGACAAGGCGGACAATCCGTTACCAAATGAAGAGACTGACATACCACAAAGACCGGTATATAATGTAACGCCCCAGGTAAAAGAAAAACCAAAGAAAAAGCAGAGTCCCGCTCCGATTGAGGGGCAGCTTACATTTGATGATATGCCGACAGCGTTAATGGAAGAAGGCGGTATGGTTGAGGAAACCAAATGACTCAATGCATAACATCAACCGTACAGCGGCACAACAATCACAAATCCCCCCGCCGACACAAAAGAGTTCGTATTTGGCTTCAGTTGGCGTGCCAGCAATGCCTTGCAATTGCTCTTCGCCAACTCCATTAAGGTTTCCATATCCCCGGAATGGTCTTCATTAAGGTCTTTTTTCTTGCCCTTGCCGTAGATATTTCTCTCCATTGCTTCGGCAAGTTTCTTCCGGTCTTCGTCGACTACATGAGCATACCGCTTTGTCACCATATCCGGAGTGTTCCAACCGCCCTCAGCTTGCACTGTCTTCAAGTCTCCGTGCGACATCTTCAGCTTCTATTTCGGAGTATCTCTTCATTTGCGTTGTCCTTCCTGAGATGTTTTATGAGCTGTTATCTACAAAACCCTCTCAGGGAGATTTTGACAATTGCGCTTACAGCCGCGCCGCCCTTTTCAGCTACAAATATGAAATATGCCCTCGACAATTAACTTTGCAAGCGTCCAGTTGCCGAGGACAACATCCCCGGGGTCATATTGTCCGTTCATCTGAACAGTCCTCCTCTTTATTGCTTCATAACAGAAAGACGCCCGTCCTGGATCCCGTACACCACATCGGCGATAGAGGTTACTTTCCGCGAATGGGTCACAATGATCACGCATCGGTTCTCATTGCGCGCCAAACCGGTGAAGATTTTCAAAATATCCTTCTCTGTTTCTTTATCGAGATTGCCCGTAGGTTCGTCGGCGATAATGATACCGGGGTCATGCGCCAATGCCCTCGCGGTTCCCACGCGCTGTTGTTCGCCGCCCGAAAGCTTCAAAACTTTCCTGTCTGCCGTTTCCCTGTCGATCCCGACTTTTTCAAGCAGGGAATACGCAAACTCTTTTTTATCGCTTTCGCCGCTTCCGCTGATGTTCATCGACAAAATGATGTTTTCCACAGCCGTCGAGTTGGTAAGAAGGTTAAGGGACTGGAAGACGACGCCTATTTTTTTTGCCCGATAATCGTCCCTGTCGAGGTCTTTCAAATCGGTTTCGCCAAAACATATAGACCCCTTCGAGCAAATATCCAATCCCGCGATCAACGACAGCAGGGTAGATTTTCCGGAACCGGATTTGCCTACTATGATATACACCTTCCCCGGTTCAAATGACGCGTCCACGCCTTTTAGGACATTCTTTTTTGTACCGTTGTATTTGTATACAACATTGCTGAGGGTCAACACATTTGCCACGCCATCCACCTAATTTCTTTCCGAAAGTATTCTTATCGGCTCGTATTTTGTAATGTAACCTATGCTGGTAAGGCTTGAAACCAGGACGAGCAGAAGCGAAACAAGAATGATCGTTATTACGACTTTCGTGTTCAAACTCACGTCCAGGTCACTCAGCGGTTTCGCGTTCATATCCGTCTGCGTTCCGGCGTAATACATACCCGTACCCGAGCCGGCGTTTGAATCGGCGGCTGCCGCTTGGTCATGCAGCAGCAGATCCGAAACAGGCTGGGCAGCGGCCGCGCCAACGCCCAGGCCGATAATCAGACAGACAGCCGTAATGGTCAGGCATTCAAACACTAAGCCGAAAGCGACTTTGTGTTTTTTCATACCCATAGCCCGCAGGACGCCGATTTCATATTTGCGCTCGCGTATGGATATTGAGGCAAGCAGCACTAAAACAAAACCGCCCAATATCAATACCACGATCATAAAGGTCAGCGATATTTTCGACATTCCCAGGGCGGGGCTTACTATCCTGTTATACGCTTCTTCGTCTATCGTGACCTTGTAGTCGGCGGACAGTCCGGCGGCGCGCGCTTCGTTTTCAAAAACAGGCAGAAGCTCGGGGCTTCTCAGGACATATACGGCAGTATCGACGCGGGGGTCTGTCCTTCCGTAATTAAAAGCGGTTTCGTAATTTGTTATAATATCGTTGCGTACATTTATCGCGGCAGGGGCTGAAACAGAGTCGCCAAACATATTTGCGGTAAAATCAAAAAATATGCCGACGACCTTCAGCGTCAAAGGATTGTCGGCAACCATACCTTGCGCGACGTCAATAATGTCCCCTACTTCAATGCTGTTAAGCTCCGCAAAATCTTCGCTGATAATACACTCAAAATTCTCAACAGGAAAAGTACCCGAAGTTATCCCTCTGAAGCCTTCCAAAAAATCGTCAAGCTGTTCAGGGTTTGTGTAACCTTTCACATTCATAGTCGGAAATTTCGTAAAAGAACCGCCGCCGGGAGAAACGGGAACAGCGTTACCGTCAGCAGTTTCTCCCAGTCCTATTAGCGTATCGCTCACGGAAGGCACATGGCAGGACAGATCCGCGCTCATCAGGCAATCGGAGCCGGCGATCGCGGCGTAAACTTCGCGCAGCGGCACTGTCTGCGCGGTCTGCCCGCCGGACATGACCGTAAGCCTTGTTGTGTCGGGGTTGATAAACACTCTTGTGCCGAATTGAGCTTTATAATCCTCAATGATCGCCCCGGATGCGGTGTAGATGATCAATGATATCACTGTGGTCACGATGATCGCGAGAATGATCGCCCCCATCAGGATATTTCTTCCCTTGTTCCGCACAATATTCTTCAGCGCGTTATGCAAAATGTACATATGCTAACTCCTTGAGCAAGTCGTCTGTCAATCCGGCGGAATAGGATTGCGCAGGAGTATAGCCGCTGTATCAAGTTAACCTGATTCGATACCCTGTGCAGCATCCCGGCAATCTCGCAGCGGCGGGCTGTCGTGCCGCCCGGATTCAAGCGCGTCACTTCTTATATTGTATCCGCCGGGCAGGGAACTGTCAATGAGTTTTGAATGCTGCAGGCTTCTGCTGCGTTGTTACGCAACTGTTCAGGGGGCGCCGTGGATGTCCTCTGATGATGCGTGAATCGTCAGATTACATCCACGGCGCCCTTGAACAGCTACGTTGCGTTTCTATATTATCATTTCGCTTTGCCGCGTTTAATACTATTATTGTCAGCCTGGTTACGCGCGCGTTACCGCTTCGATGAACCTCACCAGCATCGCGGCTGTCTCGGCGCGCGTCGCGCTGCCCTGCGGATCAAATATGCCGTCCGGCCTGCCGTTGATGACTCCCGCGGAATAAAGCCGTTCCACCGGGGCTTTGGCGTAACCCGCTATGTCTCCGTCGTCACGGAAGCCCGGATACGGTCTCGCTTCCGGCAAAGTCAGACCGGCTATGTCCGCGTAGCGGTCGAGAATGGCGGCGAGCTGCTCCCGGGTTATCGGGTCGTCCGGCCCGAACCTGCCGTCCCCGTAACCGCCGACTATGCCGCTTTCCGCCGCCCACCTCACAGCGTCGGCGTACCATGCCCCATCCGCGACGTCGCTAAACGGCGATCCCGCGGCGCTGTTGTTCGCAGCGGCTCCCGCTATGCCGCGAAGCATGAGCGAGTGTTGCAGGATGCGCATCGTCATTTGCCCGACAGCCGCGTCAGATACCGGCCCGGGCTGCCCGCCGGCCGCGTCCGGCTCTCCCGCGATGCGGTGCAAAATGGTAACTACCATTGCCCGGGTCGTGGTCGAGGCGGGGCTGAAAAGCATCGGATCAGTGCTTGTTCCGATCATCAGGCCATGCGAGTAAGCGAACATCACGTTGTCATAATACCACGCGTTTTCATCTATGTCCCCAAACGGGTTGCCGAATGCGACCAGGTAGCCCAGGGGAGACTCCTCGTCATATATTATGATAGTGTTCTCGTGCAGATCGAACGCGTGGCCGGCGCCATGAGTCAGCGTTCCGCCTCCGCTGCCCTCCGGGAACGTTATTCTCCCGTCCGCGTCGATCACTGTCCCCGGCGGTACTGTGATTTCGGCGCCTTGGGCGTTGCGAACCGTCCCGCCTCCGGGCAGGCTTATGCTGCCGTCGGGATTGGCGACATACGGCGTGTCGGCAGGCGAGGTTACCGTCCAGCCGCTGATAGTAGTTTCTGTGCCTGCGGGCGTCGGCGTCGGCGCGGGCGCGCCGGTCTGTCCCGCGGCGCCTGAATACGACAGTGAGTTCGAGTCCATATATCGCCCGTTTGCGTCGTAGGCCCTGACAAATAGTTCGGTGTAAGTTCCGGAGCTGATCCGGAAGCTGTTTGAGGCGCTCCACGCGTTTTCACCGGACCATACGCCATCGACGCAGTATTGCCATTTCACGGGAACGAAACCGATCGGGTTTGTGTCAATGACCGTGACTGTCGATCCCGAAGCCCTTATGATTATGCCTCCCGCGTTGCTGACGGCGTTTGAAATGTGCAGCGAGTATGTTTTTACCGCCGCTGTCCGGTCAGGGGGTTGCACAACGATTTGTACGCTCGAACTTGCTCCTGCGGCAAGGGGAATGGCAAGAGCGACGGCGCCTGTTCCTGTCGCGAGCGTCTGCCCGGCGCTGTTCAGGACGGAGACCGTCGCGGCGGGGTTGGCTGCCGCCGCGAGCAGCGCCGTATCTCCGAGATTCATCGCGGACAGATCGTAACTCGCCACATCTTTATCGAAGTCGATAGCGATGGCCGTCAGCCGGATCGACGCCAGATCCGCGTTCATCGCGTCCGCGTCGGCCGTGAAGTATCCGGCTTGCGCCGAGTACCCTGTCTGCGTGAATGTGAACGCGAGGGTCAGGCTCTCTTCTTTCCCGAGGCTGATGAGACCGCTCATCTCATTAGCGTACAGTTGCGTTTCCAGGACTTCACCGCCCGGCCCCAGCAATGTGACCGCAATGTTGCCGTTTACAGCCGGCGCGAACGAGAGGTTTGTGACCGTTACGGTCGCGACAGTAACGCCGGAAGAGTTGTCCATGGAGACTGAAACCTTGACAGGGTTTCCTCCGTTTGCAGCAACGGGGTCGGTGAACACGATGCTCGCGGTGCTGTTTTGCGTATAGTACTGCTCGATCTCCGAACCGTTTTTTTCGGTCCAAACTCTCGCGTACAGGCGGATATCGCCTCCGCTGAAACCGGCGAATGGCAGTTCGTAGGTAATGAGTTTCGTGAGAGCGCAGCCGTCGAGCATATCCGGTTCGTCGCCGCTGAATATATAGATCATTGCGTTTCCGTCCGCGTCCTTCGCGACGTCCGTGTAGTTCATGTCGGTGTATATGCCGAGATGCGCAGTGTAACCCTGCGTGTTTCCATGAAACTCCACATCGCTCAGGTTTTGGAGAGAGACGCGGAACGTACGCAGTCCGTCGCCCGCAGCGACCGTTTCCATCGACGTTATCCCGATATCCGGGATCGCGATCCGCAGCGTTCCGGAGGCAGTTGCCGCTCCTCCCGCGAATGAAGCGCTTACCGTATAGTCCAGATCCTTAATGCTGTTCTTCGCTCCGGGGACATGATAATCCACATTCAGCCGCAGCGTCTGCCCGGGCAGCAGCGAAAGCCCCGTGAATACGGCGGGAGTCTCGCCGTCGAGCGCTATAGTTATTGCCGTCACGATCTCCGACCCTTCGTTGGTTACAAAAAACGGGAATACGGTGTCGAAGTCATGCACGATCTCTTCCTGCGCGACGCGGGCGTCCGCTTCGATGCTGTTATCAAAAACGATCGAGGCTTTGCCTATGCGGGATGTTCCTGACAGCAGCGACCAACTCCTTATGAGCATGACCGCTGTCAGCGTCTTTGACGCGGCGTCGTACCAACCGTCAAAACTCGAAAATTGCTCTTCCTCCGGAGTCTCCGCGACGACGCGCTCGCAGGAGAAGTATATTCCGGCCGCGTTGCCGCGGCTGATCTTAGCGCAGTAGAGGATGGATGAGGCCGCAAGCTCCGGGTCGTCCGGGAATCTGAGAGCGCTCCACATCACCGCCAGGCAGTCGATTCCGCCTCCCGCGCATGGGGCAAAGCGGAAGTCGTCGCCTATCCGAAGATCCTGCGCCGTCAGCGCGCGCGCGAACTCGTCGGTGAGCGCGTCAGCGATGACCCCGTCGCCACCGACGACCGCAAACTCGACGCCGCCCGCTCCGTCGTCGCCGGTACTATACCACGCGACGACGAATTTCCAGCCTTCGGCCCCTCCGAAATCAACCGCTTCTACCTGCGGGTTTTGGTTCGCGCTGCCGCCTGACGGTTGCGTGACAGCGCCCGCGGACAGGCGCGTGACCGAGACAATGGACGCCTCTGTGCCGCTAACATCGATGATCATGCAGTAGACCTCGTCGCCGATCGAATAGACCAGGGCGACAGTGTCGCCGATGATTGCCGCTTTCATGGAGCCTATGCCGGAGGCGTTGCTGAGAAGGACCTGCGCGCCGCTCCAGCTTCCGCCGCTGTAGATGCTGCAGCAGAGGCGGTCGCCGATTTCACCCATGCTTATCTGTCCGTCTCCGCTTATACTGACTCCCGCGACATTGCGCCACGCGGCGAAAGCCACGCCTCCGCCGGCGGCGACGACGGGAGATATGTCCGCCTGCGCGTTGTCCGTCAGCCGCGCCGTCGTCCACGCGCCGCCGGAGTAGACAGCGGCCACGATCTCGGAGTTTCCGATTATCGCCTCGATCTCACTGTCCGTGAGGTTATCGGGGTCTGCTGCCGCGAAGGTTTCGCGCTGCGCTTCCCACACCGCCGCCGCGAAGCTGCCGGTCCCCGCGAAGTCAAATCTGCTCGCGCCGGGAAGCGCGGCTGCGCTTGTATCGATGGGATTGGAGTACGATGCGCTGCTCGGGGAACCCCAACTGATGTTCGAGTCGTTTATGTCCGCGCTGTTCCCGTCGGAACGGTAAACCATCAACTCGCCGTCTCGCGACGTCATTGGCGTAGAGTACGGGTAGGCGTTCGTTTGGATATCGGAGATAAGTCCGGGCGCCGCCGCCCGGCTCATCGGCGCCTGCAAGCCCGTCCGCGTGGTCAGGTAGTCCCTGTCTTCCAATTGCCAGGCGGAGCTCTCTTCTTCCAACGTGTACGGAAGGGTAACGGATCGAAGCAGCGCCTCCGCTTGCTCCTCCTGTCCCGACTCGTACAGGGCAAAAACCGTACGGGCGACGACCTGGGGCGTGAACCCCGAGTCAAATATCGGCTTCATTCCGTACTCGTCGATATATTGCTGGATGGCGTCCGCGCTGCCGTAGCTGCCTATCGGTAAATTCCACTCATAGAATTTGTACGAGACGGACCTGTTGAATATGAGCAGGTTGAAATCCGCCCTGACTCCGATCTCTCCTTTGAGGCTGAGCCTGGTCCCGCCCCAGGTGTTGAACTCATCCGTCCAACTGTCCATTGAAGCAGCGTGGTGATATACGTTGAGCAGGGCGAAATACGCGTTGAACACCAGCGACCCATACACGCCGACGAAAATGCCGAACCCCTCGTCGGCGGAAAATCCGAAGCCCAGCTTCGCGGTCACGCCGGCGTGCGCTTCAAGCGACATGAGCATATCGGTCTTCGTGGGCGTTGGTTCCTCGCGGTAATATTGGGCCGTGTTGAAACCTGTACTTCTGTGGAACTGCATGGCCGCGCCGAGACCGACTTCGATGCTCAGCGTCAGGCTTATCGGTATCGGTATGAAAATCGTGTAGACGCCGATCGGCACAGAGCCTTCAAAACCGACTCCGGCCCCTCCCTCGATGACCTGCAGATTGTAGTCGCCGTCGGCGGGGTCGAAACGCACCTCGCCCTTTATGTAGAACATGACTTTCAGCTCAAACAGTTCAGGTATGGCAAATGAGGCTCCCGCTGAAAAATTACCGATATCTGTCTGCATGATCGACAGGTACGCATAGTACAACAGCGGGTCGTGGGTCGGTTCGTAATAGATCGCCAGGTTTCCCATTGTGAGGACGCCGGCAACTTTCTGCAGAGTGCTTATCACGCCGAGGGTGTCCGATATGCTTGAGTCGACGCTTACCAGGTTCGTATTCATCTGTTCTTCGATCTCCGTGAGCTGCTGTTGGATATGCGCGCTGTCATCGGGATCATGCAAGCCGACCGCGTTTATGATCTTGAAAGCGGTCAGTTCGGTGAAACGTAAACTGCCGTCAGCGTCGAACACCGCAAGCCTGGCGAAGTCGCCTTCGCCCGGCCCGAGGTTGAACGCCGTGCCGCGTCCGATAGTCGCGTCGGCCAGGACCGCGGCATTGACCGTGATGGCCGCATCGTAAAACGGCAGTCTGCGCGTCTGTGTGATCTGGGCTTCCAGCCTTGTCCCGTAGTTCATTTCAAGCTGCATTCCATAGTCGTAATCAGGATCTTCACCCCACCATAAGACGGTGCTTATGAGCGTCTCTTCGGGTACGCGCTCGCTCGGGCCGATGCTTCCCTCATATGTCCTGACGTCCGCCGCGCCGATGAGATGCGGGGTAACGACTCTCTGATCGGCGACATACGGGTTGGGGACGCCGCCTTCGTTATCGCGGAGCTGCGAGATATTCGCGCCTGTCCTGACGATGTCCATCGTATTCATGCTCCCGTCAAAAAGCAGATAAATGGGATAATAAGCGTCGCCCGGGCCGCACTCGATCACGAACTCAAACTCAAGCCTGTCGCGCATGTCGAGGTCCTCTGCGCTGCTGTATGCCCAGAATTTCGAAGCGTCAAGGTTCAAAGTGAAGAGGCCTGTGGCCGGCAAGCTCATGGTCGCGTCCCTGATGACGGACTCGGGACAAAGCTCGCCGTTTTTATAGACCGCGCCGCCGTATGTCACCGTTCCGGACCAGGGCGAACCGCCGTCAGGTTCCTTGATGTACACTTCGATCTTCGTATTGCGCAACTGGAGGATATTTACGGGGTACAGCCCCCGGTTCGCGCTGTCAAGCTCGCCTGACTTGAGGCGTTCGTTATATATCGTGCCAAGGTACACCATGTCTCCGCCGCCGGACTGCAGCGTGACGTTTCCGGCTATGCCCGAGGGTTCGTATACAGCGAGCGCGCCTTCGGAGTACGAAACGAGCGTCACGGTCGAACCGTCCACGCTTTCATAACTGACCGTCGTCTCCTGCCTTGGGTAAAACTGGAATAGGTAAAGGCGGTCGGCGAGAGTCTCGACGTTAACCGTGAGCTCCGCCGCCTGCCCTGAACGCGAGTGCGTCGCGGTGATGGTCGCCGTGCCGTCGCCGGTCCCCGCCAGCGAGAAGTCGGTAACGGGCGAATACTTCGTAAAGACAAAGGCGGACAAAGGTTCATACACAGTCCCCTGTCGGTAGTTGACGGCGGCGACTGCCGTGTCGTCGGACAGCCATTCTATCTGGTCGTATATCGCGCTCCAGGCATAGTCGCCGTAGTTTATGCTTATATATCGCTGGAGATTGATATCCCTGCGCAAATCCAGGATCGCGGCGCTGCCGCCGGTGTTGTATAGATTCGCGATCACGTTCCTGTTGCTGAGAGTCAGGACGCCGTTCGCGGGCGTCACGTCGCGACCCTGAGCGTCGCGTACCAGTATTTCAAGCGCGTCATGATTATACACATGCAGAAGAAACGCGTCGATACAAGCGCCGGTCGCGTTTATCGCCATCGCCTGTACGCTGTACGTGTCTTTCAGGCCTGTTGCGCTGACGACGGGGATCGTATAGCTGTTAAGACCGTCGGTGAAGGCGGTGACGGTCGGGCCGTACGGTTCTCCGTTTCTCAGCACGGCGAACTCAAAGTAATCGCTTTGACTTATGTTTTCCATCGTCCATTCGACAGCGAAGCTGCCCGTCAGGTCTGTGATATACCTGTCGCCGTTCGTCGTGAACTTTATTGAAGGCGGCTGCGGGAGTACGACGACGTTCCCCGATGCGCTGAGGATAACGCCCGGGTTGTCGGGGTCGGGCGCGCTTATGACAAATTCATAAGCGGACGCTAGCGAGAGGTTTGCGCCCTGCACGGAAAGCTCGGTCAGAGCGGTGCCGGGGATCGTCGCGCTCGGTCCTGAGAGCTGGCCGGCGCCATATATGCGGGAATAGAGCGGCGTTCCCGCCGTATCGCCCGCCTCGAAAAGTTCGAGGGTGAACACGGTCGAAGAGTAATTCAAGTTTGTTACCCATCGCGCGATGAGATCGTCACCTTTCCTCGTGTTTAGATCGCTAAACGGGTTGGATATGAACCGCACTCCGCTCATGTCAATGAAGAACTCAGGCGTGGCTGCCGTGACAGGGGTTCCGACTCCGTTGTTGTATGCCGTCGCGGTGAATGTGGCGCCGCCCTCTCCCACCGGGAATATCTCCCCGGTATCGGGGTCGATCTGCGCGACACCGGTATTTGAACTTGTCCAAACGAGTTCCGGGAAATCGGCGTCTGCGGGAGTCACAGCCGCTTCCAAGGTTATAGGCGTGTAAGCGGAGACGTCTATCGTGTCTCCCGGCGGGTATTTAGACGTGTCGAGCGTAATCGCGGTCACGTATTTCGGCTCGCTGAAATTGACGTACAGCAGGTTCTCATACAGGATTTTCCCGCCGCTGAAAGAGCCGTCGGAGTCTTGCGAGACGCCGGCGCCGTAAAACAGCGCAAGCTGCATCCGCGAAGCGAATGCCGCGTAATCGGAAGCCGGGAACGAAGCCGCGTAGGTTATGGACGTTCCGCTATCGCTGATCGCTGTGAACTCAAATGTGTCTATATCCTCGCTGACAGGGTTTCGCGCGGCAAGATAAGCGCCGCCGAGGACGTCGTTCGCGTATGTTCCGTACAGCCAGTTGTTGGTTGACGAGCTGAGAGTCACCGTTATGGTATCGCTGAAACCGTAGTTCGCGGGCGACTTGTCCAACGCCAGGCTCTCTATGGCCGCCGACTCAATGGAAGTGATGTTCATGTCGGTAATGGAGTAGCCCCCGGTCAAGTCAAGACCGGTGACGTCCCAGTACGCTCCGGCGTCCGCCGGTCTCAGCGCGAGCGCGTTGCCCGCCAGATCGGTGAACAATGACATGCAATATTTATTTAAAGGGATCTTATCCTGCTTCCATTGCTTAATAATGCTTTTAGTGGTATAATCAAGAAGCAAAATCCTAAAAGCTTGCAGCTTTGTTGACCTGTGACAGCCATATCAAATCAACATACTCACAATCACCAGGGAGTAACAACATATGAACATCAGCAGGCATTCCTTTATATTCGGGCTTTCGTATGCGCTTGATATTTTGGGCAGGAACAATTTGTCGCATTCAAAAAGTACAGCCTACTTGTCCGCCTTGATGGCCAGGGGAATCGGGCTCAGCGAAGAGGATACGAACATTATCTATTATGCCGCGCTGCTGCACGATATCGGCATTGCTGACGAGTATGTCACAGGGCGGTTGTCCCCAAAAGACCTGGTGCAGCATTGCGAGATCGGTGAAAGAATGCTCAACAAACTGCCGCTGCCTGAAATTATACCCAAATATGTGCTTTACCATCATGAGTATTACAACGGGCGCGGCGTATTTGAACTGCGTGGCGACGATATCCCTCTGGGCGCTCAAATCATTTGCCTCGCCAGCGATTTCGACGACTTATTCGGAAAAGCGCAAAACTACGATAAACGCTTGATCGAAAAAGCGTATGACTGGCTTGAGGGCAGGAAAGAGCACTATAATAAAGAAATTACAGACGTGTTTACCGGCTTGATGCAAATCGAGTATTTTCTGCTCGACTACTTCAACCATGAAACGAAGTACACTATGTCTAAAATGGTTATCGCAAACGACGACGTTTACTTCGACGTCGACGACGTAAAGAAATTCGCCCTATGCTTTGCGGAAATCATCGACCAGAGAAGCCCGTTTACATTCAGCCATTCAACCGGTATCGCTGATCTGGCCAGGAAAGCGTCGCGCCATCTGGGATATGATGACGCGACGCAGAACAACATGTATATCGCCGGCTTACTGCATGATATCGGGAAACTGCATATATCGCTGGAGATCCTGCATAAAAACGGCGAGCTTTCACCTGAAGAGCGGTTCGAAATAAACAAGCACACTTATTACACGCGAAAGATATTGGAGCAGATCCAGGGTTTTGAAGAGATCGTCAGTTTGTCCGCCAATCATCACGAAAAGCCGAACGGCAAAGGTTATCCATACCGCCTTCACGGCGACCGGCTGGGAGAACTTGAGCGGATCATGTCTATCTGCGACGTGTATCAGGCGCTGACGGAACAGCGCCCATACAGGGAACCGCTGCCGTCGGAAGAGGTCTGGCGCATAATCGGCGATATGGCGGACGATGGCAGTCTGGATAAGCGTCTGTCCGAAAAGCTAAAGAGGGTGTTTGGTTAGTCCGTTTAGGGGGGCGGGATACGAACTCAATACGGTTCATATCTCGCCCCCCTGGTGGTCTGTGAAGTCTAAAAGTTCTGCATAATTGCGGTGGATTTTTTCGCCTACCGAGGCGAAAGACCGCAGTAATACTCAAATATTTCAAGGGCTTTCAACGAAGGTAGGCGGAAAAAGACA
>Ga0082212_10004529_pt1 | contig 19224 bp, 20 predicted proteins | sample TergutNt197P3_FD_71548 | JGI IMG/M metagenome (GOLD analysis project Ga0082212, IMG submission 71548) | Neocapritermes taracua P3 segment gut microbial communities from Petit-Saut dam, French Guiana - Nt197 P3 | ecosystem: Host-associated > Arthropoda: Insects > Digestive system > Gut ... | reverse complement strand
CACCATAAGAACTTTGGAATGTCTGGCATTGAAAAAAAAATTAATAACAACGAATGCGGATATAAAAAATTATGATTTTTATAATGAAAATAATATATATGTCATAGATTGGGATAATCCAGTTTATCCTGAAAAAAAATGGTTTGAAACCCCTTATGAAGAAATTTCAAGTGATATTGTGTCAAAGTATAGCATAAGTGAATGGTTAAAAAATTTATTGAACGAGGAAATTTAAAAATTGTGTTGAATTTTTATTATTGGTACGCAGGTATATTTAGTGCTTTACTATTTCTATACAATTTAAATTGGTCGGACATGAATACAAAATTAGATTCTGCGTTATTAATATTTCTTATAGCCACAATTATTATATCATTATTATTGGGGATAGCAAACAGACGCCGATTTATATTCGTAAAATTAGAAGATTATAAGAAAAAAAATTCAATTGTATTGTATTTTATCATTGCTTTTAATATTATAAATTTTTTATATGAGATGCAAATACCTTTAATTTCTATAATGTTAGGTTCATCGCGTTATAAAGATTTTTATGGAATTCCAACTTTACATGCCTTGATCGGAATATTTTCTACATTTTATGCCGCTTATATATTTTATTTGTTTGTGTGCTTCCCCAAAAGAAAATCTTTATTAATTGAATTTATTATATTGTTTTTTATGCAGCTTCTCTATTTCAATCGCGGGGGTATGATAATATATTTGTTTATTGCCGGAATAATAACATTTGCTTCACTTAGAAAAAAAATTGTTCTAAAACACATATTTATTATATCAATCGGTATTTTAATATTTTTGTTCTTTTTTGGAATTCTTGGAAACCTGCGCAGCGGGTTTAAATGGAATGACAATTCATTCATAGAAAGAATAGCTTTTTTTAACGATAAATACCCAACATGGTTGCCTAAAGAATATATGTGGGCATATTCATATATTACGTCTCCGTTAAGCAATTTGAATCATAATATCGTTAATCATGTAAATGAAATAAATTTTAAAAATTATCTTTCAACATTTATTCCTGATTTCATTGGCAGACGACTTTATATTGCCGATGCAAATTCGTTAAAACCGAAATTGATTACTGTCAATTTTAATGCGGTGCTCGGATACACAAGTAGCTATTTATATGGTGGAATTATCGGTATGTATATGATGTATATTTATATTTTTGCAGGCTCTTCGATTATTTTAAGAATCGTTAAACCAATAAAATCTTATTTTGTTCCGGCAGTAGCCATAATAAATTTAGCTGTTGTGTTTTTGTTTTTCTCAAATACTTTATCAGCTTCTGTTTTTAGTTTTCCATTAGCTTTTCCTGTAATAGCTATTATATTAAAAATATATCCAAAATATCGCTGTTATTCGGTTTCCGGTGAAAAAACAAATGCGTTATTTAGATATCTTGATAAATTGAATATGCATTTATGAAACAAATTATCGTAAAAAAAGGAGAATGGAATTATGAAAGGGATCATATTAGCCGGAGGTTCCGGAACACGCTTATACCCATTAACGCTGATAACAAGCAAGCAGCTTTTGCCCGTCTATGATAAACCGATGATATATTATCCGCTTTCGATATTAATGCTTGCAGGGATTCGCGATATATTAATAATCTCGACGCCGAATGATTTGCCCAATTTTATAAAATTATTAGGCGACGGCGGCGATTTCGGCGTTAATTTGGCATACGCGGAGCAACCATCCCCCGACGGTTTGGCGCAAGCTTTTATTATCGGCGAAAAATTTATTGCCAATCAACCATGTTCTATGATACTCGGAGATAATATTTTTTACGGAAACGGGCTTTCGACGCATTTAAAAAAAGCCGTGAATAATATCGGAAGGGCCACGGTTTTCGGTTATCATGTAGAAGATCCCGAACGTTTTGGTGTGGTTGAATTTGACGAGAACGGAAAGGCAATTTCAATCGAAGAAAAACCTGAAAACCCGAAATCAAATTATGCCGTTACGGGATTGTATTTTTATGACAACCGCGTATGTGAATTTGCCAAAAACGTAAAACCATCATGGCGGGGAGAATTAGAAATAACAGATTTAAACAAAATGTATTTAGAAATAGGCGCTTTAGATGTTGTAACGTTAGGCCGTGGATTTGCGTGGCTCGATACGGGAACCACCGAGAGTTTAATTGATGCCGCTGTTTTCATGCAAACAATTGAAAAAAGGCAGGGAATAAAAATAGCTGTATTGGAAGAAATTGCGTTTAACAATAAGTGGATAACACTGGACGAGTTATGTAAAGCATCTGAAAAGTACGGTAAAGCGCTATATGGAAAGCATTTGTTGAAAGTTGCCAAAGGTGAAATATTGATATAATTGATTAATATATGAGGAGAAATATGATTATATGAACGTATTGAAAACGGAAATAGACGGCGTATTTATTATCGAGCCAAAAATTTTTAATGATAGCCGCGGCTGGTTTATGGAAAGCTATTCAAAAATAAAACTGCCCGAAATAAACGTAGATTTTGTTCAGGACAATCATTCTTATTCGGCAAATAAAGGAATATTAAGAGGAATCCATTTTCAAAAGGGAGCGTATGCTCAAGCAAAATTAGTAAGATGTATATCCGGTAAAGTTTTAGATGTAGCTATAGATTTAAGAAAAGGGTCTTCCACATATAAAAGGTGGGTATCAATAGAGTTGTCAGCGGAAAATAAAACAATGTTTTTTATTCCGCGAGGGTTTGGGCATGGTTTTGTCACATTAACGGATCATGTGGAATTTGTCTACAAAACAGATAATTATTATAATTACGAAAATGATAGAAGCATTCGGTATAATGACCCTGAACTCAATATTGATTGGGGGATGGAACAGCCAATATTGTCTGACGGGGATTTGAATGCGCCGTTGTTAAAAAACAGCGACTGCGATTTTATATATGAAAAACAATATAATTAAGAAAGGTGAAATAAAAATGAATCTATTGGTAACTGGCGGAGCGGGATTTATCGGAAGTAATTTTATTTATTACATATTGAATAAATATCCCGATTATAGGATCGTATGCTTAGATGCTTTAACATATGCAGCAAATTTAGAGACTTTAAGCGACGCGATGAGCAATAAAAATTTTAAATTTGCAAAAGGTAATATATGTGACAAAGAATTTGTTTTTGAGTTGTATGAAACCGAAAAATTTGATATTGTCATAAACTTCGCCGCTGAATCCCATGTTGACAGGTCAATCGAAAATCCGAATATTTTTATAAATACGAATATTGTCGGTACGCAAGTTTTGATGGATGCCTGCCGGAAATTTAACACGTCAAGGTTTCATCAGGTATCTACAGATGAAGTGTACGGAGATTTGCCTTTAGACAGACCGGATTTGTTTTTTACTGAAGAAACGCCGATCCATACGTCTTCTCCGTATTCCGCATCGAAAGCGTCCGCTGATTTGCTGGCTTTGGCTTATTATAGGACATTTAAAATTCCCATAACAATTTCCCGATGTTCAAATAATTATGGTGCATATCAATTTCCGGAAAAATTAATACCTCTTATGATTTCAAGAGCATGCAACGATCAATCGCTGCCTGTGTACGGAAACGGTAAAAACGTTAGAGATTGGCTGTTTGTCGAAGATCATTGTTCGGCTATTGACTTAATAATACACAACGGGAAAATAGGAGAGGTGTATAACATTGGAGGGCATAATGAAAAAACAAATATTGATGTAGTCAAGGCAATTTTACGCGAGCTCGACAAACCGGAAACATTGATAACATATGTTACGGACCGTGCCGGACATGACATGAGGTACGCGATTGATCCCGCGAAGATAAGAAGCGCATTGGGCTGGGAGCCAAAAACTTTATTTGATGAGGGAATAAAAAAGACAATTAAGTGGTATTTAGATAATCGCGACTGGTGGAAAAATATTATTTCCGGAGATTATAAAAATTATTACGAAAAAATGTACGGCAACAGGTAAATAGGTGAAACAAATGAAGGTTTTAGTAACAGGGGCAAACGGTCAATTAGGCTATGATGTGGTTACAAATTTAAAAGAGAATAACAAGGATAACATCGAATGTTTAGGAATTGACATAGAAGATGTCGATATTACAAATGAACAGAATATAAAATCTTTTATTATTAATTTTAAACCAGATATCATAGTTCATTGCGCCGCTTATACAGCGGTTGACAAAGCCGAAGAAGAAAAAGAACTATGTCATAAAGTCAATGTATTGGGAACGCGTCATATCGCTGAAGCGTGTCAAGAAATCGGTGCGAAAATGGTATATATCAGCACAGATTATGTTTTTGGCGGTAATGGCGATACGCCGTTTGAAACAAGTGATATCCCCAATCCGATTAATTATTACGGCAAAACGAAATATGAAGGAGAATTGGAAATTCAAAAATTGCTAAATAAATTTTTTATCGTTCGTATTTCATGGGTGTTCGGAAAGAATGGCAATAACTTTGTAAAAACAATGTTGCGGCTCGGAAAAGAACGAAATGAAATATCTGTTGTTTCAGATCAAATAGGCTCACCTACTTATACATATGAACTGGCGAATTTTTTGATTCAATTATTTCAAACAGATCGATACGGGATATATCATATGACCAACGAAGGCTTTTGCAGTTGGAATGAATTTGCGTGCGAGATTTTCAGATTGAAAAATATGAAAGTAAAAGTGAACCCGATTGCTTCGGAAGAGTATTTTACGAAAGCCGACAGACCTAAAAATTCAAGGCTGTCTAAAAAAACGGCGTTGAGCAATGGGTTTGCACAATTATCACACTGGAAAACTGCTGTGTTTGATTTTTTGTCGAAATTGGATTAAACTGGAAATGCGTGGAAGGTAATTATTTAAATGGGAGCAATGAAAACGGAAGATTCCAGAAAATTAATATCATTAATCAACAATAAAAATTTTTTTGGATTAAAATCATTTAATATGGGAACAGCATTAGGTGTGCCTATATATATAGAAAAAGAAAAAGTTACATGGTTTAGAAGCTTTTTTTCTTTATTGAAAGGAAGTATTATGACCAATTTTAAAATTGAGATTTCAGGTACAGGTAAGTTGTTATTCTTATTCTCACCCAATCATATCGGCAGAGAATTCCAACTTAGGGATTTTATGTATATTGCTCAAATTATGTCAGAAAACCAGATATTTTTGGCACATTATAGGAAAAATATAGATATAAAGGGAATTTTAATTAGTCTTTTTTTTCCAGTATGGTTTTTGCAGATGTCACACTTACAATTAAGTTTCAAGCAAAAATTATATTTGACCGGCCAATTAGGAATGTGCAAAAAATGGGTATCTTTTCTTTTACGCAAAATCAATGTTGAAAATTCAGCTTTAATGACTACATTTTGTGATTTGCATATGTATGATAATATTACTGCCCAATATTGTCGTTTGAATGGTATTCCCACTGCTACTTTGCAACATGGAATATATTTACCATCAACTAATTCTAATTTTAGTCTTGCATATGAATTAATGGTTTCAGATACATTTTTGGCATGGGGCGAATATTCAAAAAACTGTGCTATTCAAAGCAACATAGATCCAAGTAATATATATGTCGCGGGAATTACGAACAAGGTAAAAAAAATTGCCAATACACCAAAAGTTTCGATTTTTGGCGTAATTCTTTCAGGAAATTTGGAAAATGAACAAATAAACGCTACATTAATTATGATCGCAAATGAAATAGCGCAAAAATTGAATTATCAATATATTATTAAATTGCATCCAAACGGATCATATCCTTGTACACATTTATATCACAAAGATTATTTGAAATCTGTATATGACAAGACTGTATCAATGCAACATTTAGCTAATAATGTGTGTTTTTCTATTTGCGTTGGCGATACAACTGCTTTATATGAACTTATTCATATGGGAGCTATGGCGTTTAAGCATGAGTATTTTCATGAAAGTTATATCCCCAACTGCGGTGAGTTTTGTTTTAAAACAGCTGATGAACTATTTGAATTAATAAACTGGTCAAATGAGTGCAGGGAAGAATATGAAAAAAGAGTTAATGGGCTTGATAGGTATATTTTCGCAAATAATAGTGAACAATCTTACCGTTTATTTTTTGAGAAATATCTCGAATAACTTTTTCACATATTTTTTACTATATTAATAGTCGTTTCATCATAAAATTTTGCCGATTATACCGATTTAAATTGCATTCCATAATCGGCTAATAATAAATAAAAAAGGAGTCAATCAATGATAGACGGCAAATCGATTTTAATTACCGGCGGAACAGGTTCATTAGGAAACTATTTCATTGATTATGTTCTGAACCGTTATTCGCCGAAAAAATTAATCGTTTACTCGCGCGATGAATTTAAACAATTTAATATGAGAAGCAAATTGCAAAAATATGATAATGTCATGCGATATTTTATTGGGGACGTAAGAGATAAAGATCGATTAAAGCGAGCTTTTGACGGTGTGGATTACGTGATTCATGCTGCCGCTATGAAGCAGGTTCCCGCATGTGAATATAATCCCATTGAAGCAATCAAAACCAATGTCGATGGTGCTGTAAATGTAATTGACGCAGCTCTTGATATGGGAGTAAAACGAGTAGTGGCGCTGTCAACGGATAAAGCGGTCAATCCGATTAATTTATACGGCGGCACGAAGTTAGTATCCGACAAGTTGTTCGTATCGGCAAACGCCTATTCAGGATATAAAGACACGAATTTTTCAATCGTACGATACGGCAATGTAGCGGGTAGCCGGGGTTCGGTGATTCCGTTCTTTAAAAAAATTGCCGCAAGCGGATCAAAAGAATTGCCTATAACGGATTTTGAAATGACTCGTTTTTGGATTAATTTAGAACAAGGTGTTGAGCTTGTCATGAAAGCTCTATCAGAAGCAAAGGGAGGCGAAATATTCATATCAAAAATACCTTCGTTTAAAGTGGTTGATTTGGCGGAAGCAATTTTGCCGGGCTGTATAAAAAAAGAAGTTGGAATCCGTGAAGGGGAAAAACTTCACGAAATCATGATTACGCTTGAAGATTCGTTGAACACGTATGAATATGAAAAGTATTATGTAATATATCCGTATATGGATTGGTGGGATAACAAAAAAATCATTTCGGGTGGAAAAAAGGTTGTAAATGGATTTAGTTACAATTCGAACCAGAATAATCAATGGCTGTCGGTAGAAGAACTAAAAAATTTAATTGATAAAATTTAATGGATTGATCGGGAGAACCATAAATGGAAATTTTAGCTATAAACGGGGGAAATCCAATCCGAAACACCAAAATATATTATGGTCGCCAATATATAGACGATGACGATATAAAAGCGGTTACAGAAACGCTCAAAAACGATTTTTTAACGCAAGGTCCGAAAATTGCGGAATTTGAAAAAAACCTCTGCACATTAACAGGCGCAAAGTATACGGCAGCTGTTGCGAACGGAACAGCTGCACTGCATATTGCCTGTTTAAGCGCGGGCATAAACGAAGGCGACGAAGTGATAACAACTCCCATTACGTTTGCCGCTTCCGCGAATTGTGCGTTTTATTGCGGAGCAAAACCCGTATTTGCGGATATAGATCCGGAAACATATAATATTGCGCCGCAAAGCATAAAAGAAAAAATTACTCCGGGAACCAAAGCGGTCATAACGGTAGACTTCACGGGGCAGACGGCGGAATTAAATGAAATAAAAGCGATATGCAAAGAATATAATCTGATTTTGATTGAAGATGCCGCTCACTCTATTGGCACCAAATACAATAATATTCATGTCGGGAACATCGCCGATATGACTACATTCAGTTTCCACCCTGTCAAAACGATTACCGGAGGCGAAGGAGGTGCTGTGACGACCAATAATCTTGAATTTTATAAAAAATTGAAGTTGTTCAGAACGCACGGCATTACAAGAGATGCAAATTTAATGGTGAATGACCCAGACGGATTATGGTATTACGAACAAATTGAATTAGGCTATAATTACAGAATTACAGATTTTCAAGCTGCACTATTAATCAGCCAGCTGAAAAAATTGCCGATATTTTCAAAACGCCGAAAAGAAATAGCCGAAAGATACAATAAAGCATTCGTTGATTTGCCCGAAGTAATCTTGCAAAATGAAATCCCGCAATGTGATACAACGCGGCATTTATATATTATTCAATTAGATTTAGACAAACTAACTGTCGGACGCAAGGAAATATTCGATGCTTTGTACGCTGAAAATATATGCCCGAATGTACATTATATGCCAGTTTATTATTTGCCGTATTATAAAAACCTTGGATATAAAAAAGGGCTGTGCCCGAATGCAGAAAAGTTATATGAACGCATATTAAGTATTCCCCTGTACTATTCAATGACTGACGACGATGCAAACGATGTCGTCAATGGCGTAAAAAAAGTGATAAATTATTACAAAAAGTAGGAGTGGTAAATATGGATATAGCTATTATTCCCGCAAGAGGCGGCAGCAAGCGTATTCCAAAAAAAAATATAAAATTATTTTGCGGCAAGCCTATTATGCAATACTCCATAGAAGCCGCGTTGCACTGCGATATATTCGACGAAATTATGGTATCTACCGACAACGAGGAAATAGCGGGTATAGCTTTAAAATGCGGCGCAAAAATCCCATTTATGAGAAGCAGCGAAACATCATCTGATACTGCGACTACAAGCGATGTAATTGACGAAGTATTGTTGGAATATCAAAAAATGGGAAGAATCTTTGATTATTTTGTTTGCATATATCCCACAGCCCCATTCGTGACAAATGAAAAAATAAAGGAAGCCATGAAAATACTTGCTGAAAGCGGATGCGATTCATTGCTTCCTGTCGTAAAATTTTCGTTTCCCCCTCAGAGAGGCATGATAATAGAAAACAACCGCGTCCAAATGAAATATCCCGAACATCTTAACACTCGTTCGCAGGATTTAGATCCGATGTATCATGATTGCGGACAATTTTATTGCGGGAAAGTCGATGCTTTTCTTAAACAAAAAAAATTGATAATGAATCAGACACTCCCCTTTATTATTTCAGAATTGGAAGTTCAGGATATTGACAACGAAGAAGATTGGGAGATTGCCGAAATAAAGTATAAATATATCAAAAAGAATAAATGGGATAATTGATTTGATAAATATCTTCACAGAAGCGGGAATCAAACAAGGATTCGGGCATTTATCTCGGTGCTGCGCATTATACGACGAAAGCTCTGCTTTGGGATATGATACCCGGCTGATCGTCAATACGACCGAAGATCTGCCCGAAATGCCGCGAAAGATCATTACGGCGGATTGGTGTGATTTATCTGTGCTTATGCCTTTACTTAAAGATTTTGGCAAGGTTATTATTGATTCATATGAAGCGGATTTATGTGTATATGAAACGATAGGCGCAAATTGTTCAGTCGCGCTTTACATTGACGATTATATGCGCTTGGAGTATCCGAAAGGAATAGTTGTCAATCCGTCTTTGCACGGCGGAAAAATGCCGTACCGTAAAAAAAGCGGCGTACAGTATTTTGGCGGAACAAATTATGTGATTGTCCGACCAGAGTTTCAAAATGTCCCGCGCATAAACCGCAATAACGACCGAAACCGGATTTTAATTACAATGGGCGGCTCTGATATTTTAAATCTTACGCCGTTGATTCTTGATAGTCTTTCAAAAGAAGTCCCATCAATCCAAAAATACGTCGTAATCGGTCCAGGTTTTGTTGATACGAACGAAATTGAAAAAGCGGCAGATGCGAACACAAAATTATATCATTCGCTCACGGCTTCGCAAATGCGCGGATTGATGTTGCAAGTTGATGTTGCAATTACAGCTGCCGGGCAGACAATTTATGAACTGATGAGCTGCGGCGTTCCGATGATACCCGTCAAAGTGGCCGCCAATCAGAAGTGGAATGTAATGGGATTGCTGGAACATGGGATCACGTGCCTTGACGCATTTGAAACGAATTTCAATCATATCCGCTGGAAAAATTTGATCAAAAAGGCTGTCGAATATCAACCACTCTCTTTTTTCGGGCAGAAAGAAATAATGAAAACTTTGGTGGGTGCGTAAATATGTTTGATTTAATAAATTTTGCCGATCTTTCAATGCCTCAGCTTGAAGAAGTTTTATCTTGGCGCAATCACCCTGTAATCCGGAAACATATGCGAAACGATAAAGAAATTTTATTAGCCGAGCATTTGCAATTTATCGAAAATTTGAAAAACGACTTATCTAAGCGTTATTTTTATATGCGCGAAAATAAAATTGGAGTCGGGACTTTTTCTTTCACTAATATAAAAGATGCTTCGGCGGAAATTGGAATATATATCAATCCTTTCCTCCATGGCAAAGGCTATGGTACAAAAATAATTGACTTTATGATTAACTATGCGGCATTCGAATTAAAGTTGACAGCTTTATTCCTTGAGGTTTACAAAAACAACATAATCGCAATCCGTTTATACGAAAAAAATAAATTTGAAATATATGATGAAACAGATGATATGTTTAACATGAAATTGCAATTATAGACAGAGGTGAATAAATATAAAAACATTTATAATCGCAGAACTCTCTGCCAATCATAACCAAGATATGGAACTTGCGAAACAAACAATGGTAGCGGCTCAAAAAGCCGGAGCGGATGCTGTTAAATTACAGACATACACTGCCGATACATTGACAATCGACAGCGATAAACCTTGGTTTAGAATTAATTCCAATACATTGTGGGACGGCACGACGCTCTATGAATTATATAAAAAAGCATATACTCCATGGGAATGGCATGAAGAATTGTTTGCGTACGGCAAAAAATTGGGGCTTGTTGTTTTTTCTACGCCGTTTGATTACAGCGCGGTGGATTTTTTAGAAACTCTGGGAAATCCTATTTATAAAATCGCGTCTTTTGAAGCGATGGATTATCCCTTGGTTTCTTACGCCGCAAAAACAGGCAAACCAATGGTTATTTCAACGGGTATGCTATCGCTTAAAGAAATTGAAGAAGTTGTCCAAGCATGCCGGAATGCCAAGAATAACGATATAACTCTGCTTGTATGCACTTCTGAGTATCCCGCTTTGCCGGAAGATGCGCAGCTTTTAAAAATTCAAGATTTAGCGTCGCGATTTAATGTTAAAACGGGGCTTTCTGACCATACGATGGGTTTTGCTGTGGCAAATGCCGCCGTGGCGTTAGGCGCGTGCATGGTGGAGAAGCATTTTATAATAAACCGTTCGTCGGGTGGCGTGGATTCGGCTTTTTCCATGGACACAAATGAGTTTGCGCAAATGGTTGAATCCATACGGATTATTGAAAAAGCCGTTTCAATGCCAGATTATACACCAAAAAGTTCGGGGCGCGTTTTTGCGCGGTCATTGTTTGTTGTACAGGATATGAAAAAAGGCGAGCCGTTTACAAAAGAAAATTTGCGCTCGATAAGACCATCAAACGGACTTCACCCCAAATATTATAGAGACATATTAGGATGTTCAGCCGCTTGCGATATCGAAAGGGGCACGCCCATTGCGTGGGATAATATTGAGGAGAACATAAATTGAATAAAACAACAAAAGCAATATCGGTGGTAACGATATTGCTTCTAATATCAAAACCGTTTGGGTTTATACGCGAGATGGTAGTTGCGGCATATTACGGTGCGACATACCAAACCGATGCGTACAATATGGCGATAACCATCATAGGTTTCTCCACCGCGATCATTTCCGCAGGTGTGGCGACTGTGATCATACCGATGTATAACCATAAGCGAATACAGCAAACTAAACCCGAAGCCGACTTGTTTGCCAACAACATATTGTGGATAACCTCGCTTTTTTATATCGCCCTGTCAATTCTTGGCATAATTTTCGCGCCAGTTTTGATAAAAATATTCGCGCCGAATTTTAACGATGAAGTTGCCGCGCTGACGGTAAATATTGTCAGAATATTGTTCATTTTTACCGTTTTTATAAATATATCGAACTACATGACAGCAATTGCCAAAATATACGATAAATTTGCCGTCACGGTCATAACGAGTTATCCAATGACTGTGTTAACTATAATATTCACAATTTTGTTTTCGAGGCGTATCGGCATATATGCATTGGTCATAAGCTATATATTATTTTTGCTGATACAGGCCACGCTTTTGATGTTTTCTGTGCGAAAAGTGTTCAATTTCAAAGCCATAATAAACTTTAAAAACGGCGACTTGAAAAATGTGGTCAAGTTGAGTTTACCCATATATCTAAATGTCGCCATTACCGAAATAAACGTCATAATAGACAAAATGTTCGCCTCGGGACTTCCTGAAGGCAGCATTTCAGCGATGAACTATTCAGCCCGGCTGCGGGAATTGCCAAACGGCATAATAACAGCGTCGATAATAACGGTGATGTATCCGCTGCTCTCGCAATATGCCGCAAAAAAAGATTTTAGTAACCTAAAATCCTCGGCAACTAAAGCGATTTCACTGTTATTCATGGCCCTTCTCCCAGTTGTCGCGGTGAGCCTGTATTACTCCCGCGAAATCACGAAGATAGTGTACGAGCGCGGGGCGTTCACCCCGGAAACCACCGCTTTGACGGCAAATATTTTCATTTTCGCCGTAATGTCGCTGATCTTCGCGGGAAGCGCGACCATGTTGAGCAATTCCTTCTACAGTATGCAGGACACAAAAACCCCGCAGATCGCCACGGTGATCATGGTTGCGTGCAACATCGCGCTGAACTTTTTGCTCGTGCGCCATATGCAGGCGGCGGGGCTGACTTTGGCCACTTCCAGCGCCTTTTTTGTGTATTTCGTGATACTTTTCATACTATTCCGGCGAAAATGCGGCGCGTTCGGCGGGCTGTCGCTTCTAAAAAACATCGGCAAATGCATATTGGCCGCGGGGTGCATGGTTCCCGTGTTTTTGCTGTGCGAGCTGCTTCGCTCCCGTTTGCCGCTGTTCGTGTTTTTTGCAGCTGCGGCTGCGGCTTCGCTATGCGTATACGCGCTGCTGCTATATCTTTTGCGGGTGGAGCTGTTCATGGAGGCGCTTGGCCGCGCCAAGGCTTTTTTGAAAAAGCGGTTCGGAAAGTGACTTTGCTTTTCCACCCATTTCCTAAAGAACAAAGAATCGGAACACTTGGAAAAACCTCAAAATGAGACTTTTCCAAATGTTCCGAATAACCGTTCTTTGTTTTTTGGCAGATTTTCTTATCACATATTTTTGCTTTAATTTTCTGACAGGTCCAATCTCGCAATTTCTTTTGCGCAAAACTCATTCAAAACAGGAATGCTATTAATAACCGTGTCCCATATCACTTCCACGTCCATATTGCCATATCCATGCGCGAAAAAATTTCTCATGCCGACAATTTCGCGCCAATTCATTTCACTCAATGTTTCCTTTTGGTATTCTTCCGTCAAGTGGTTCGCCAATTCCCCTATCTGAAAAAGAGCCATGCTTGCGGCATTTCTAAAAATGTGGTTGTCGAAAAATTCCTTTTTGTCATTGCCAAAATTATCGCATGTCTCTTCTATCTGTGTGCAATATTTTAGCATATGTTTCAATATTGCACTATTTTTATCTCTCATATAGTAACTCCCTTTCTTTTAGTATTCCAGAATAAAATTCTTCGCCTATTTCGTCTATATTTTGTTCGGTGAATGTTTCTTCTGTCAGAACGTCTATATTTTTAGAAAGTATTTTTTCTAATTCATAATATAATCCGCCTAATTCAAACAATGTTCTTATCTTGCCTCTTTTTATCAGTATATCCACATCACTTTCCGGAGTGGCCTCGCCTCTCGCATATGAACCAAAAATGTACGCCCTGTCCACCCCATATTTAATTAGTATGGGGATTATCAGTCTTTTGACTTCTTCAATCGTATATACCCGTGCACTCATACAACAAAACCCCCTCCCTGTGAATTTCCTCGAAAATCGGGCTGCCCTTTTTTATTTCTTCCAAGGTATAAATTTTTTCCATCGAAACACTCCTGACAATTTTTTGTTTCCAAGAAATATTATACTACAAATATATTTTTTTATCTACCGATTTTAAAATAAATTTAGCGGGAAAGTTTTTTGAAAAACCTGTTTATCGCTTGAAAATATATATTTTCGGCTTGACGCTATCTGTTAGGTTATGGTATAATATTTATGGTAATATTCAAAAAAACATGAAGGTTTAAAAAATGAAGGATAAAATATTCGTGGCGATCGCGGCAGGCTTTGTGCTGGCGCTCATGATAGCGGCCCCGCTCACATATTTTCTTGCATGGGCCGGGGCGCTGGAGCATGAAAACGTAGGCAATATAATAATGCCCGCCAAAACATATGAGCCCGGCCGGTTTTTGGCCGCGCAGCGAAACGCGCTCGAAGAGGCAAAGGCGGGCCTTTCCGACATATACACAAACTATATTCCGGGGTATAACTCCATAGTGTCGATATTCGGGACAGCCAAAATCAATTTGAACCGGCCCGTGTATTCGCTGTACAGCGACGCCATCAACAAAAACCGCCCGCCGCAAACTCCGGCTCCCGCCTCCGCCCCGATTGAAGATGTTTTGAATGTTCCGGAGGTTTCAAATGTTCCGGATATTTCCGACGCGCCAAAGGCCACCGATGCTCCCGAGACCGGCGGCGATGCGCCAGCCCCCATGCAGCCGGATGGCGCGCCCGCGAATTTGCAGATTGCGGGCTATTCCGCGAATTTTTTGAAGAGCGGCATTTACAGCATCGAGGTGGAATTCGAGGACAAGACAAAAACGGGCTTCATCACCCTCATAGACGAACGGCCCGAAAACGAGATCAAAAGATGCGTAAAATCGCAGGCCGCAGAGCTGAACCGGCTCGCCGGGGCGAATGCCGGAGTCAATTTTTATGTATATATATGCTCGCGCTTTCAGGACAGCGAGTTTTTCAACCTGTACGTGCCCGACGCCCCATCGCTCAAGCCGCTCGCGGACGAATTTTTTTCTTTGCTCGACCCGCGCATAAAATATGGGAAGCTCAAAATCGACACGCTCGAGGACAACATACAAAAGCTTTTTTTGACCGACCATCATTGGAACGCCTACGGGGCATATGAGGGATACTGCGATATCATCGAGATGATGGCAAAGGACACGCCCTTGGTGGGGCCTCCAAAGCCGCCGGGCGAGTATCATTTGGTGGAGGACGCCGTTTTCTACGGCAGCAGCGCGCGCACATACAACTACACCCGCTTCGCGGACACTTTCTATTTCTACGACTACAAACTGCCCGGGCACGAGATCGAGACCACGCAGGACTACAGCGGGTTTGAGGCCCGCATGAAAAAATATCTGAGCGGCGATTTTTCAAAGTCCAGAAACACCGACCATTACGTGGATTTTTACCCGTACACCTCATACACGAAATACCCGGAAAACAAAACGGGCTGCGTGGTCCTCATGCTCACGGATTCGTACAACCGCGGGATGAGCGAGCTGCTCGGCTCCAATTTCGACGAATTGTACGTGTTCGACTACAGATTCATGCACCTTGTCGGCGGCTACAATGAATTCATCGAAAGCCACGGCGTGACCGACGTGCTTCTCATGCAGTATTCCATGATCGGGATATTCGACTATTTTGGAAGCGGCACCAGCACTTTGCAGCTATTGACCACAGACTAAAAAAAGGAAAAAAAGGATAGATATAAATGCTGTTTTCAAGCCTTGTGTTTTTGTTTTTGTTTCTCCCGCTCTTCTTTCTGTCATATTTCGCCGCGAAAAAAAGGCGGACGCGCAATATATTGCTGCTCTGTTTTTCGCTCGTTTTCTATGCCTGGGGCGAGACGCTCCATGTGCTTCTGATGATTTTTTCGATTGCGGCAAACTATTTTTTTGCGCTCGCGATAGAGAAAAAACAAATGGCCGAAAACCAAAAAGCCGCGAAAACATATATGGCGCTCGCGGTGGGCGCAAATCTTCTTTTGATTGCGGTTTTCAAATATTCCGGGTTTTTTGCCGAAATTTTCAATTCGCTCGCCGGCTCCGCTGTTCCCGTGCCGAAAATCGAGCTTCCGATAGGCATATCGTTTTACACGTTTCAAATCATGTCGTATGTGATCGACGTCTACCGCAAACAGGTGCCCGCGCAGCGCGACCTGCTGTATCTCGGGGCGTATCTCTCGGGCTTCCCGCAGCTGATCGCGGGCCCCGTCGTGCGCTACCGGACCATCGCGGGCGAGCTGGAGGACCGCGCGGAGACGATTTCCGATTTTTCCGCCGGTATCAAGCGCTTCATCGCCGGGCTAAGCAAAAAAGTGCTGATTGCCAACACGATGGCGGTCTCCGTGGATCGCATACTGGCGTTTTCCGGAGCCGATTACGGAATGGCCGGGGCCTGGATCGCGATGGTCGCCTATGCGATGCAGATATATTTCGATTTTTCGGGCTATTCAGACATGGCGATCGGCATGGGGCGCATGATGGGCTTTCACTACCTCGAAAACTTCAACTATCCCTACATGGCCGCCTCGATCACCGATTTTTGGCGCAGGTGGCACATATCGATGTCCACTTTTTTTAGGGACTACGTATACATACCCTTGGGCGGAAGCCGCGTTTCGCGGGGGCGCTGGGTGTTCAACATGGCTGTCGTATGGGCCTGCACGGGGCTTTGGCACGGGGCAAACTGGACTTTCGTGATCTGGGGGATGTACTTTGGCGCGCTGCTCATAGCCGAAAAACTGGCTGTGGGCAGGCTTATCGAAAAGCTGCCTGTCATAAAAAACATATACGCGCTTTTTTTGGTGGTGGTGGGCTGGGCCATATTCCGCGCGGAGTCCGTGGGGCAAATGGGGGAGCTGCTTCGCGCCATGTTCGGGGGATATGGCGGCGGCGGGGCGCAAATCCCCTTGTCCGCGCTCTTGCAACAAAGCGAGTGCGGGCTCGTATTCTTCGCCATGCTGGCCGCGGCCGCGATAGCATCGATGCCAGCCTCGCGGTTTATCAAAGACAGGCTCTCGCGCCTAAAGCACGGCGCGCTGTTTATGGATGTATGCGCCCTGACTGTTTTCGCGTTTTGCGTCATCGAGTTAGCCCTCGGCTCCTACAACCCCTTCATCTATTTCGATTTTTAGCGCCGCGCCCCGCTTTGCCTTTTTCAAAACCGGTTTTTAATATCGGGCCGGCTTGAGCGTCCAGGTCTGGAGCTTGGCTGTTTTTACGGTGTTCGGCGCAGTGAAACCCTTTGCGAAAAGCCATTCCCAGTGTATATTGTTATTTACATATTTTTCGCTTGTCAGTTCCCCGGGCGCTATATCCAGTTCGTCGTTTTCGCCGAGTCCCATGGATATGGCCGAGGCGAGCGTGCAAAACATATCGTTTGGATTCAGCGCGCCGTTTTCGAGCCTGTACAGATCCGGAAGCTGCCTGTACCCGAACACTTTCTTGTGCTGCGCCTCGAAAGCCCGTGCCAGCTCGCATACTTTCAAAGCGCCGCAGACGCTTGATTTTTGGTTTTTTTCGGGCCCGTATGAGAGAATCGGGGTCAAATGCCTGCCGGTTATATATTTTGCCATAAGCGACAAAAGTTCCGAGGGGGTGTGCCAGTTTTCGCCGATTTTGGCGAAACCGATCCGGCCGTCTGCGCCCCCGGCGAACTCTTTTATCTGCCCGCGCTTTATGTTCGCGTTGCTTTTTATCTCATAGTCCATCGATTGAAGCGCGGTTATGTATTCCACGTTTTCTTTTGTCAGCGTGTAATCAATAAACCTGCCGAGCATGTCTATGCGCCTTTCCATTTCGCCCGGCTCGCGGAGCGGGGACGGTTTCCATTCGGAGCGCGGCTTGTTGAACACATCTTTGATTTTGTAGTTCAGGGTCCCGCGCCGGTTCTGAACCAGCGTGCCCGTATAGGTCTCGTCATTCAGGATGCGGAAGATAGCCGTGGCCGACCATTTCGCGTCGGGCACATCGGCAAACCCGAGCCTCGGATGGGGCAGCCCCCGGTCGCGCTTGTATGCTATAGGTGACAGTACGCCCCGCTTGTTCAGCGTTTCCGATATTTTCAGTGCGCTCATGCCGTTTATCTTCATTCGGAAGATATCCTGAACAACTGACGCTGGATAATCGTCAATTTCGAGGCGGTTCTTATTCTCGCTTGAACGCCTGTATCCATAGATCGGGCAAGCGCCGACATACTCGCCGTGTTCCCGCTTCTCGTTCATAGCGGAGCGGGTCTTGATAGAAATATCGCGGCAGTAGGCGTCGTTCATGATGGACTTCACGCCAACCACCAGATCGCTGGTATCATCTTTTAGCGTATCAATATTGTCGTTGATAGCTATGAACCGTACCCCATACGCCGGCAGAATCCGGCGCAGGTATCGGCCGGTCTCGATGTTTTCCCTTCCGAAACGGGAGAGGTCCTTCACAACCACGCAGTTGATCTCGCCAGCCTCTATCTCGGCCATCATTTCCTTAAACGCTTTGCGGTCGAAGAAAATGCCGGAAGCGCCGTCATCCACCTTTTCCGATACCGTCTCGATATCCGGCTGGGACGCGATAAACCGATCCAACATCTTGCGCTGATTTTCCACGCTGTCGCTTTCGTTATTGACGCCCTTACTCTTTTTTTCGTCGGCGTAGGACAGACGAATGTACTTGACTGCCCGGTATTTTGTCTCTGACATAACAAATCACTCCTTTTTCCGCGGATTTCGCCGCGAACCAGAAGTGATTGAGGCAGCCTGTTTTGCTCTTTTCCCAATCCCATGTTAGCGTGCTTCAGCGGCGATTACAAGTCATTTCTGTTGGTTACGCAATAATTCTTTGCAGGCAATCCTCCAGCGATGGCCCGTCCTCGGCAAACCGCGCGGTCACGGTGAATTTGCCGCACCGGAAGCGGTATGGGTTCCTGATCTGCCTGACGAACTCGGCAATGCGTTCCTGCCTGGGCAAGTCTTTATCGACGTCCACATCCCGGATATCCACCAGGGTATCCGTGTTTACGCTGCATTGCATATCGTTACCTCCGTAAAGTATGATTCTAACTTTGTTTCATTTATGAATTGACCGACCTCCAGGATGCTGGAGGCAACCCGACATGTTGGTAGCGCGTTCAACACCAGGCGGTGATACGCTCCGCTGCCGTTACTCCTGCAATCCAGGATGGCGCAAACGCCGGTGTCGGTCTCGGTGCGG
>Ga0082212_10004528_pt1 | contig 19226 bp, 17 predicted proteins | sample TergutNt197P3_FD_71548 | JGI IMG/M metagenome (GOLD analysis project Ga0082212, IMG submission 71548) | Neocapritermes taracua P3 segment gut microbial communities from Petit-Saut dam, French Guiana - Nt197 P3 | ecosystem: Host-associated > Arthropoda: Insects > Digestive system > Gut ... | reverse complement strand
TTCATACGGCGAAGACCTGCTGGCAAAAATCCGCGAGGCCCGCGCCTGGTTTGAAGAGGCCCTTGAGTACGCCAAAACCTACGAAGGCCACCAGCAGTTCCTTACCTACCATTCCCGCAGGCTGGTAGAGATGGCGACCGACCTGGTAATCAGCTACCTCTTGCTGCGGGACGGCAACCACAGCGAGCGCAAGCAGAAAGTTGCGGCGATATTCATCGCCAAAATGCCGTCGAGGGTAAAAGCCAGCCGCGACTTTATCATGAGCGAAAACTGCACCTTGCTGAAAAACTACGAAGCCGTGATAAATGCCTGATTAATGCCTCAGTAAACTTTTGTCACCGTTATTTCTTCGCCCTCGGAATTTTTAAGGATCATCGATCTTCCCGATATCCTGTATTCTATGGATTCCTCGGCCAACTGCTTTTCGGTAACATCATTTCCCAACAGGCTCAATGATGGATGAAACGTCCTTCCCCTGAATTCTATTTTATGGCCCTCAAATTCGGCTTCGTCGCCCATCGCAATAATATTTCCGGTAAACAAAAAATAATAGCCTTCCAGCTCGTCGTTGGTTTTTTCTGATATTTTCCAGATACCTTCAATCGGGCTTTTCTCCAGGACGGATTTCGTGTAGAAATAACGATCATCATACTCATCGGTAATGGTCAGAACATTGCCGGCGAAACGGTATTCCCATTTATAATAATCACCTCCGATGTTAATCGCGCTGCCCGTATAGGTAAAAAACCATCCGTCATATACCGGATAGTCTTCAGTAAACAGGCCCATCATGACATTGCCGCAAAAAATCAATTCGGAAAAATCGGGTTCGTCCGTCCCTTTTCCGTTCCAAACCCAACGGCCTTCAAAGGGGCTGGCTTTTATCTGCTGCGCGCCGGCTGTACCGGCCAGAGCACAGAACACGGCGAACAGGAAAATGGCTCTCTTCATCGCTTCCTCCGTGGATTTATTATACCATAATCCTATTCCCTATTCTCCGGTTTTTTCGTTATACTTTCATAGCAAGTAACCGAGGAGGTTTTCATGAAGCATTTTACACCGCCAAAAGTCGGCAAGTATTTGAATTCTGCAATTCTCAGCCTTACAATCGGCGGCATCATCCTGATTGCATTGCTGGCGACCAGCGTGTACATTGTCGACCAGGCCGAAGAAGCGGTAATAACCCGTTTCGGTAAATTTGTTACCACAAAGGGACCGGGTCTGCAATTCAAACTGCCCTTTGGAATCGACCGGAATTACACGGTAAATGTCAAAAATTTCCGGACCGAGGAGTTTGGTTTCCGCACGCAGGTAGCCGGGAGAAATCCGAGGTATGACAGCCAGTACAGCGAATCAACCATGCTCACCGGTGATCTCAACATCGTCGAGGTTGAATGGATCATCCAGTATCGGGTCGCCGACCCGAGGGCATGGACGTTTAATGTAAACCTGGACGACCGTACCAAAACGATCCGCGACGTGTCCCGCTCCGCAATAAATATGCTGGTGGGCGACAGGGCGATTATGGACATTATGGGAATGGAACGCAACGCCATCGAATCGGCGGGGATTGAATTTATGAACGAGACATTCCGCGGCTACGGCATGGGGATCGACGTGATAGCGGTAAAGCTGCAGAACATTGAGCCTCCGTCGGGAGTGCGGCAGGCCTTTGAAGACGTGAACAAGGCAATTCAGGACATGAACCGGCTGATCAATGAAGGCCAGCAGGCGTACAACGAAGAGATTCCCCGGACAGGGGGCGAGGCCGACCGGCTGATTCGGATTGCGGAAGGCTATGCCGCCGAACGGGTGAACAGGGCAAGGGGCGATGTCGCCCGGTTCAACTCGGTATACAACGAATACCGCCGTTCTCCGGAGGTCACCCGGCAGCGGCTGTATTACGAAATGATCGAGGAGGTATTCCAGGGCGAAGAAAGCACGGTGATAATCGACCGTACTTTGCGAAACTTCCTGCCGTTGATGAATGTCCAGGGAGGAAGCGCCTCCACAGGAGGCGTACGATAATGAAAAAAATTATTACTCCTATTGTTGTTATTGCTGTTATTGTTATTGGCGTATTGGTAGCCGGTCCTTTTTACATTATTAACGAGGGCGAACAGGCGGTTATCATTCAGATGGGGCGGCTGGTCAGGGTTATCACCGATGCCGGACTGGGCATTAAAATACCCATTATTGAAGAAGTGGTGCGATACCCGAAACGGATTATGGCCTGGGACGGAGAGTCCAACATTATGCCCACCCGCGAAAGGCAGTTTATCTTTGTAGATGTTACCGCCCGCTGGCGCATCTCCGATCCCCAGGTGTTCTATGAGGCCATTTCGTCCATTTCCGCAGCGCATTCAAAACTCGGCGAAATTATTGATTCGGTTGTGCGGACGGTGGTTGCGGAAAATTACATTCATGAATCGATCCGGAATTCAAACCTCCTTTTATACCGGGAAGAAAGCGCCGATTCCCTTGGCCTTGGTGAAATTGACGCCGAGATCATTTCCACCATACAACTTGAGTCGGAGGATCACGCACCAATTGAGAAAGGGCGCCGCCAACTCGCCGAAGAAATACTGGCCCGTTCGATGCGCATGGTTCCCGCATACGGGATAGAACTGATCGATGTGGTAACGAGGCAGATACGCTATTCCGATGATCTAACCCAGAGCGTGTACGCCCGCATGATCAAGGAACGGAATCAGATAGCCCAGTATTACCGTTCCCTGGGCGAGGGCCGCAAGGCGAGCTGGCTTGGCCGCCTGGAAAACGAGAAACGTTCCATACTCTCAGCCGCGTACACGCAGGCGGAAACGATTCGGGGACAGGCGGATGCCCGGGCCTCGGAGATATACGCGGAGGCGTACAACCGTGACAGGGGATTTTTTGAGTTCTGGCGCGCTACGGAATCCTACCGTACCACTCTGCCGAAATTCCAGAAGACTCTTTCCACGGACATGGATTATTTCCGTTACCTGTACTCGCCGCGGTAGGGAAACAAGGGGAAAATAACACGATCAACGAATTGCTCGAATGTAAACGAATGGAATATTAAAGCAATATTTATTATTCGCGTTCATTCGCGTCATTCGTTGATTCTTTTACAAGTCCTGAAAGCGTAAGATAGTCCAGCTTTTTTCCGTCTTTGTATACGCGCATATTGCCAGGACTTATCTCGTCAATCAGGGCTATATTGCCGTCTACCATGCCGAACTCAATTTTAATGTCGATCAGTTCAAGTCCGCGGGCGCCCAGGTCGTCCCGGACGGTATCGCAGATTTTTATGGTTTCGCTGTGTATCGTGTCGTATTGGGCGGGGGTCAACAGATTAAGCGCCGAGAGGATCTCACCGGTCACCGGGGGGTCGTCCCGTCCGTCATCTTTTAACGTTGCCTCGAAGACTTTGGGGAGTTCATCGCCTTCTTTGCAGTACTGGCCAAACCGCCTGACAAAACTTCCGGCGGCTTTGTAGCGCAGCACGAATTCCAGGCCGCTTCCAAAAACCGCTGCGGGGCGGACGATCATTTCATTTTTGGATAAATCCGCGCTTATATAATGGGTGCTTATGTTGAGTTTTTTCAGCAGTTCGAAATAATACACCGTCATAGCAAGGGCGCCAGAGCCTACTCCCGCTACCGAACCGATAACGCTGTTGCCCCCCGGATCCGATTCGCCGGAAGGATGGCCGGTAACCGTATCCTTGAACCTGAGCAGGTAATTGCCATCGGGCAATGTGTAGACATCTTTTGTTTTTCCGTGCTTTACCAGTTCCATATTTACAGGCCCCCGGTTGTTGATAATGGAAGCGTATCAAAAAAGCCCGGGAAGGGCAATTACGTCAGCGCGGCCGTTACCCTGTTTGGTGTTCTCGTTTTTGCAGCAGATATTCGGTCACCACAAATGACGCCGCCATGACAACCTCGCCGGAATTGGTTAGCGCGAATCCGATTATTCTGGCGGGAACAACGGAAACGGCAAGCATAAAGAGGGAGCCAATCAGCATCCAGGGAGATTTAGTCAGCCGCAGTACGAGTACCGCGCAGATAAGCGCCGCAAAGAGCATGATGACCGATCCCAAAGGCGGTCCGGGAAACGATCCGCCGTTGCGGTAATAAAAAAGTCCGCCCTCTGTTGCGGGAACCATCACCAGAAAAACAACTGAACGCAGGAAGCCAAGCGCCACACAGATCGCATAGAGCACCCACTGTCCGATGTTGACTGCCTTTGTGCGAAGGCGGACTGCCCCCGCCCGCTGTGCAAATCCAATCACCGTAATTATCCACACGGGCGTAAAAAGCGCGTGTCCAATGTAACGGGGCCACGAAAGCGCGACAAGCAGCGGACCGTCGCCGATAGCAGCGCCCAGCGCCACTACAGTGTTGTCCCATACGACAGCGGCAATGGGCAATATAAGCGTCAATGCGCTGATTGAGCGGTGTTTGTTATACAGCCGAATGGCGATCACGGCAAGGACAGCCTGGGTTACCGCGCATGCCGCATAAATAAATGTGTGCATATTCTGAATAATACCTTACAAGTCTCCATCAAGCCAACGGTTGATTAGATAACGCGATACCGATCCGTGGCCGGGGAGTTTGGGCAGGTCATTTTTGTCAAACCAGCGGGCATCTTCGATTTCGATGTTGTCGGGTTTAATCGTGCCGCTTACATGACGGGCGGTAAAAGCCAGCATAAGGGAGTGGGGAAACGGCCAGGGCTGGGAGGCGGCATACCGGATATCGTTGATTTCGATGCCAACCTCCTCGCGGATTTCGCGGGCCACAGCAGCTTCAAGAGTCTCGCCCGCTTCGGCAAAACCGGCAATAAGACTGTACAGGCCTTCTGCGAATTTTTTATTGTGGGCAAGCAATATCTTCCCCTCACCGTTGATAATGAGCGTGATAATCGCCGGGGCTATGCGGGGGTATTCCAGGCGTCCGCAGACGGGGCAGATGCGGGCAAGTTCGTCCGGAGAGTCGATATTATTGCTTCCGCAGCTTCCGCAGAACCGTGATTCCGTCCGCCACTGGGCAATATGAAAGGCGCGCATCATTCTGGAGGCAGGGCTGTTTTCGTCCGTTAAACAGTCAGGAATCAGCGAAAGAACCTGGCGTACGGTGACTGCCTGCCAGTCCGGGGGGATGGCCGCTTCGGACTGGACCATGACGCAGGAAATGTCCCCGGCATGGGCGCTGTCTTTGCCGCCGACGATGCCGGGAATGGTAAAAACGTCCGAAAACGGGAAATCGCATGCCTTGTCCAGGGACGTTTCCATGTCTGCCGGGGAAAATTCAGGGACGGACGGCAGCAATAACGAGTCTTTTTGAAAATAAAACGCCCTGTTACCCAAAAATCACTCCCTTAATTGACTTTTTCTTAAAAAGAATATAATACAATAATGGGGATAATGTACAGCAAGAGAAACTGGACCGACTATAAAATTAGCATTCGCCGCAAGAGGCTGGTATTTGCCTCCGTCATGCTGGTTGCTATCGGCGTGGTAACGGTTGCTTCTGTCCGGCTGGCCGGAAGCGTGAGGAGATCTCTGCGGGGGGTGCGCAAGGAACTTTTGGAGTTGTGGGAAGACGGCAGTTTTGACGAGGTATTCAGCCGGAGCCGGGATGCTCTTGCCTCCCGCCCGATGGATTATTTTCTCCTGACCATGAACGGGTTTTCCGCCTATCAGATGGGCATTTCCCAGATAAACAGCCTGAACGCTGCGCAGTATTTTGATGACAGCGTGTGGTCGTTGAGGAAGGCGCTGCTGCTGAAAAATGCGGAACAGGACGGGCGGCTGTACTATGTTCTGGGAAAAGCCTACCGGTACAAGGGAGAGAGTTACGCCGATCTTTCGATCAAGTATCTGGAGAAAGCAAGGGAGTTGTCCTTCGCCGCCGCCGATATTCCCCAGTACCTTGGCGTAGCCTATGCGGCGATTGGCGACCACCGCTCAAGCGTTGCGGCTTTTGGCGATGCACTGGGGCTTTTGGGAGAGATGGGACCTTCGAGCCTTTTGCTTTTGTCCATTGCCCGCTCGTATCTCGCTCTGGAGGAATTTGATGCCGCGCGGGCGTACCTGCAGCGCTGTACGGAAATTTCGGCGGATTCCAAAACGATTCTGGATGCCCGGCTTTTGCTGGCGGAGGTTTTGCGGAACGCCGGAGATAATAATGGGGCGAGGCTGCAGCTGCAGGAGATACTTGATGAGACGGACAATAATGCCGAGGCGCATTACCAGCTGGGGGAACTGTACGCCTTTCAGGGGGATACTGCCCGCGCCCGCGCCGAATGGCGGCTGGCGCTCAGAGCGGATCCGGCGCATGCAAAAGCACGATCGCGGCTGTGAGAACATCGTCACCTGCGGTGACGTTTGATAGACTTCGCCGCTCACGCGGCGTATTAAGAGGTTAGCGTCACCGGAGGTGACGTTCGATAGACTTCGCCGCTCACGCGGCGTACAAAGAGGTTAACACGGAGGAGCTATGTTACGTAAAAATTCATCGGACCTGGGTATTGATTTAGGAACCTGTAATACCATTATCTATATCAGGAACAAGGGTATCGTCCTGAACGAACCCTCTGTGGTGGCTGTAGAGCTGGGAACCAAAAAAATCGTGGCGGTCGGCGCCGCTGCCAAGCGGATGCTCTGCAAAACTCCCGGACATATCCACGCGATAAGGCCGCTGGGTGACGGAGTAATAGCCGATCTTGAATCCACCGAAAAAATGATTCGTTACTTTATTTCGAGTGTTCTGCCCCGTTACCGTTTTGTCAAACCGAGGATGGTTATCGGCGTTCCCTCCTGTATTACCGACGTTGAGCGCAGGGCAGTGGAAGAATGCGCCTACAAGGCCGGAGCGCGGGAAGTGATAGTGATCGACGAAAGCCTTGCGGCGGCAATCGGCGCTGATATTCCCATCAACGAGCCGGCAGGCCACATGATCTGCGACATCGGCGGCGGAACTACGGAAATATCGGTTATCTCTCTGGGAGGCATGGTGGTTACGAATGCCATCAGACTGGGCGGCGATGAATTTGACGAAGCAATTATCAAATATGTTAAAACGGTTAACAACCTTATCATCGGCCAGCAGATGGCGGAGCATTTAAAAATAGAAATAGGCAACGCCGTTCCCGATAAAAATATTGATGAGATTGAGGTAAAGGGAACCAACGCCGCCAACGGACTGCCACAGCGCTTCAAAATCGGTTCCGACCAAATCAGGGAAGCCCTGCATGATCCTATCAACCAGATCATCGACAAAATCAAGTCGACCCTGGGACAGACGCCGCCGGAACTTGCCGCAGACATTGTCGAACGGGGCATAGTGATGACAGGAGGCGGCTCGCTGCTAAAAGGACTGGATAAACTTATCGCCACGGAAACCGGCGTTCCCGTATTTATCGCCGAGCGTCCGATGGACTGCGTGGCGCTGGGAGCAGGCAAGTATTTTGATTTCAAAAGGGGCGTTGACAGCTCCAATAATATCTATGACAGCCTGAATGGATAGTTAGTTTATGGAGCAGGGAGGGGGAGTACAGAGAAAGCGTCTGCCTGCGGAGATTTATGTCTTCGCGGCACTGACTCTGGTTTCGTTTTTAATGCTGCTCATTTCCACGCAGGATATTATCCTGGGTTTCCGCGATGCAGGGCTGTCCGTCTTTTCCGGCGTGCGCGGCGGGGTGAATAATGTTTCATCACTTGTTTCCCGAACCATCCTTTCGGCACAGGAACTTTTCAGGCTGAGGGCAGAGCATGCCGAACTTTTGGAGCAGATTGCCCGTTATGAACGGCTGGAACGCAGCGCGGCGGAGATAAGCCAGGAAAATGTCCGTCTGCGCGAGCAGCTTGGTTTTTCGCAGAGCCTCAGCTATCGCTATATTCCCGCCAAACTGGTTGGAAGGGATCCCGACAACCTGTATTCCGCATTTGTTATCAACAAGGGACGCCGCGCGGGTGTTGCTAAGGACATGGCGGTAATAGCATGGCAGGGAGGGAGTCAGGCGCTGGTGGGCAAGGTTATTGAGGCAAATGCCTTCGACAGTCTCGTAATGCCCCTGTACGATACCAGCCTGCTTGTCGCTTCACGCTTTGCCGCTTCCCGCTTTGAAGGCATTGTAGAAGGGCAGGGCAGTCCCGCCAGTTCCCTGAGGATGCGTTTTATCCCCAAACGTGCACGAGACGAAATAAACCAGGGCGACATGGTAATTACCAGCGGAATGGGCGGAATATATCCGCCGGAAATAAATATTGGCAGGGTAACCGGTGTAGCCTATCATGAATATGAAATTTCCATGGAGGTAGAGATTGAACCATTGATCGATTTTTCCCGCCTGGAATATGTGTTTGTAATTGAAGAAAAAGCCGGAGGAGAATCAGCAGAGGAAACAGAAGGGGAAACAGTAGAGGTAATGGCAGAAAATGATTAAGAGTATTATCTGGACAGTTGTTTTTGGCCTTGCAGCGGCTATACTCCAGTCGACGCTGCTTTCTCACCTTGCCATATACCGCGCCGTTCCGGATATCGCCCTGGGGATCATCGTCTATTCCGCATACATCAACGGTGTCATGGCGGGGCAGCTTTCCGGCTTTTTTTACGGAATTGCGCTGGACTTTCTCTCCGCTGCTCCTTTTGGCCTTAATGCACTTGTCCGCACTTTAATCGGGGCGCTTACCGGCCTTATGAAGGGGACTTTTTTTCTGGATATTTTTTTGCTCCCCATGATCCTCTGCGCTTCGGCGACTCTGCTCAAGGCGCTTATCCTGTTATTGCTCAGCCTGCTTTTCAGCGGGGCGGTTCCTGCCTATCCGCTTGCTGCGCCAACATTGTGGGTAGAGCTGGCTTTGAATACATTGGCTGCTCCGCTGCTCTTTGCCCTTCTCAGGCGCTTCAATTCCCTGTTGTTAAGGAGGGGTGAGGTGTAATGGCCACAAATGAAGATGATCTCCAGCAGGGCAAATCGGGAAAGCGGCTCATAATCCTGCGGATTATGTTTATAGCGCTGTTTGCCGTTTATGGCCTGCGGCTGTTCAATATGCAGATACTGTCCGGCGAACAGTACCGGTCACACGCACAGGACATTTCCCGCCGTACGGAAGTTCTGCGCTCCCAGCGGGGCGAGATTTACGACCGCAATTTTACCCGGCCGCTGGTGTTGAACGCCGATTCTTTTGCGGTCAGCCTTGTCCCTGCCGAGGTTCCCTCCGGCCGCATGCCGGAACTTATTGCCAATGTCGCGGCGATTCTAAAACTAAGCGCAGACGAGATCGAGGCGAAGGTTCCCCGGCAGTACTACCGGTTATATCAGCCGGTGGAAATTGCGATTAACGTTCCCTATAACACTATTGCCGCCCTTGCCGAGCGCAGGGAATCACTTCCGGGAGTTTCATGGAACTCAAAGCCGGTGCGAAACTATGTGGGTTTGGGGAGCCTTTCCCATATCGTCGGCTATGTCGGGGACATAACCAGGGATGAACTGACCCAGTTGTACAACTACGGCTACCAGCAGGGGGATATGATTGGCAAGATGGGAGTAGAACGTCAGTATGACGAATTGTTAAGAGGCAAAGACGGCAGGGAGACGCGGACCGTTGACGTGAGAGGCAGGAGAGTTTCCGGCCAGGGGGAGCGGATTCCCCCCGAAATGGGAAAAAATCTTGTGCTGACCATCGACCGGGATATCCAGACCCTGGCGGAGCAGGCCCTTGGGGAACGGATCGGTTCTGTTGTGGTAATGCGTCCGGCAACCGGGGAAATACTGGCACTTGTTTCCTATCCCTGGTACGACCCGAATATTTTTACGCGGGGCGACCGCGGTGAATATCAACTGCTTGCCAATGATCCCAACAAGCCATTCATCAACAGGGCAATACAGTCAAGTTATCCTCCCGCCTCGGCTTTCAAAGTTGTAATGACTACGGGGATTTTGGGAGAAAACTCCTTTCCCCCGGACAGAACAGTCGACTGCCCCGGTGAGATAGACTATGGCAACAGGCAATGGCGCTGCCATGTCCGCCGTCCTGGTCACGGACGAATGAACCTGCACCGGGCAATGGCGCAGTCATGCGACATTTACTACTGGCAGGTGGGGCGTGATTCTCTGGGGGTAGAACAGATCATCTCGTACACGAGGAATTTTGGCTTTGGACAGGCTACCGGTATTGATCTGCCGGGAGAAATCGAAGGTTTTATTCCCACGCCGCAGTGGAAATCCCGCCGCTTCCATGAGCGGTGGCTGGGCGGCGATACCATGAACATGGCCATTGGGCAGGGATGGACTTTGGTAACGCCGATTCAAATGGCGAACATGGTGGCAATGGTAGTGAACGACGGAAAGATATATCAGCCCCATGTACTGAGGGAGATACGAGATCCTGTTTCGGGCGCAATTGAGCGAAGGGTCATGCCCAAACTGCTCCACGACAGCGGCATTGACCCGGCAATTTTGGCAGTTGTCCGCAGGGATATGCGCGGAGTGGTCAGCGAAGGGACTGCCCAGTTTCCGCTTAACATAAAGTCTGTTCAGATTGCCGGCAAGACGGGAACCGGCGAGGTTGGTCTGCAGGATCGCTGGCATTCGTGGTTTGCCGCATATGCGCCCTATGATACCGACAACAGCGAAGAGCAGATTGTGGTGGCGGTGATTGTGGAAGCGGTGAACCGCTGGGAATGGTGGGCACCCTATGCTTCGGCAATTATCTTTCAGGGGATCTTTGCCGGACAGACCTGCGACGAGGCAGTGCGGAGTCTCGGCCTGCAATACATCATGCCGATTCAGGGACGCAGGGAATGAGACCAAAAGATATTCTTGAAATTGACTATTTTATTCTCCTGCCGGCACTCGCCCTGATCGTAATCGGTATATTGTTCATTTATTCTTCGGGGATGAGTTCCGGCAATACCCAGGAATATATGAAGCAGATTATCTGGGCTTCCATCGGGCTTGTTGTCTCCCTGGCTTTTGCGATGATTAACTACCGCCGCCTCTACGACTTTTCCCTGTGGATTTACCTTCTGGCCATTGTTCCCCTTTTGTATACACTTTTTTTTGGCCGGGTGATACATGGAACCCGCTGGTTAAGAATCGGGTTCTTCGGCATACAGGCATCGGAATTTGCAAAAATTACCACGATTATTTTTCTTGCCCGTTACCTTGCCGATACCAGGAGAAGCGGCAGTTCCTTTATTCGTTTTATTGTTTCCTGCCTTATCGTCGTTGTCCCAATGGGGATTGTGCTTATTCAGCCCGATTTGGGAACCGCACTTGTTTTTATTCCGATTTTGCTTTCAATGACTTTTGTTGCCGGTCTGTCAATCCGTTATATGGTTTTTTCAGTATCATGTATTGGACTCACCGGCGTCTTGACCATTCTCCCGCTGTGGCAGACCTACATTCTCAAAAAGTCAATCCCCGCGCTTGCCCTGCTTACCAATGGACGCCTTATTATAATCATTATTTTTGCCCTAAGCATAATTATGGCTATTGCCCTGTTTGGTTTTCTTAAATACCGCAAGCGGTATTTTTTCTGGATTCTGTATGCTGTCGCAATCATTGTTTTTTCGCTGGGCGCTTCCTACATGGGGCGCAGACTGCTGCGGAATTATCAGATTATGCGGCTTATTGTGTTTCTTGATCCCAGTGTGGATCCCCGGGGAGCAGGCTGGAATATTATTCAGTCCATTACCGCCATCGGCGCCGGAGGCTTTTCCGGCAAAGGCTTTTTGCAGGGGACGCAGAGCCAGTACCGCTTCCTCCCCGAGCAGAGCACCGATTTTATTTTCTCGATATTTTCCGAAGAAGCAGGTTTTATCGGCGGGATCATTGTATTTGCCCTGTTCCTGATCATCTGTCTGAGAATATTGCAGCTTATGAACACGACCACAGATCCCTTTGCCTCGTATATCTGCGCGGGGCTTGCGGGCGTGTACAGTTTTCACTTCCTGATCAATGTCGGCATGACTATGGGTATAATGCCGATTACCGGCATTCCCCTTGTGTTCATGTCATACGGAGGTTCTTCGATGATTTCGACAATGCTGGGGATGGGCATCCTCATGAGTATACATGTCAGAAGGTACATCCATTAGGCGATATGTTGATCCTGTCGGGGATATAGGGGCGGGTCTTTTGGGCGTGGAAAAACCTGCCCGCTACACCGGCGGTGAATACGGCAGGCTCGCGAAAAAAGAAGCCGGCTTTCAGGTATTAATCGCCTTTCCCGACCTGTATGAGATAGGGATGTCCAATCAGGCGTTCAGAATTATTTACAATAACCTTAACAATATTCCCGGCATCTCCTGTGACCGCGCCTTTGCCCCCGCGCCGGATTTTGAAAATCTGCTGAGGGACAGGGGGCTGCCGTTGTACGGTCTTGATACCGGCATCAGCCTGAAGGACATTGATTTGCTGTTGTTTACTTTGGGTTACGAGCCGGGAATCTCGGGCCTTCTTGCCATGCTCGATGTTTCCGGCATCCCCCTGCATTGTAAGCAGCGCGGTGAAGATGATCCGCTGCTTATAGCCGGAGGGCCGGCGGTGTCAAATCCCCTGCCGTACAGCGCCTTTGTTGACGCTTTCTGGATTGGCGAAGCCGAGGCTGGTTTTTTTGATCTCGCGGCGGAACTGCTGGAGATACAGCAGGGCGGAGGGGGACGCTCTGCGCTGCTTGAGCATATTGCCAGGCACCCCAATATATGGGTAAAGGGAAAAGAAAAAGCCATTCGCGCTATTGATGCGAATTTTGCGGATCGGGAAGGGCCGCCTGCAGTGTTCCCTGTTCCCGGCATGAAGATCGTTCAGCACCACGGTACGCTTGAGATCATGCGGGGCTGTGCCAACGGCTGCCGTTTCTGTCATGCCGGCTACTGGTACCGCCCCATGCGGCAGAAGAAGCGCGAAACCCTTGTCCATGAAGCCGAGGCATTTATTACCGGGGGCGGCTATCGTGAAATAAGCCTTTCCTCGCTTTCCAGCGGGGACTACTGCGGCATCGGCGCTCTTGTCGATGAACTTAACAGCCGTTTTTCTGCGCGGCATATCTCGTTTCAGCTGCCTTCGCTGAGGGTATCGACTTTTTCCCTGTCCCTGCTGGAAAAAATTTCGCAGACCAGAAAAAGCGGCCTGACCTTTGCCGTCGAAACCCCGCTTGACTTCTGGCAGATGGCGATAAACAAGCAGGTAACCGAAGATTCGGTTGTGGAAATTCTCCGCGAGGCAAAGAAAAACGGATGGCGCGGGGCAAAATTTTATTTCATGATCGGCCTGCCTGTGCCGGAGCTGCCCGATGGAAGCGTTTCCGGTGATATTTCCGAGGAAGAAGCAATTGTAAATTTTATTTGCAATGTTTCCCGAAGAACTGCCATGCATTTCAATATCAATGTGGGGATATTTGTACCAAAGCCCCATACTCCCTACCAGTGGGTGCGGCAGATCGGCAGCGAAAACGCCTCCGCGAAACTCGCCTTTATCCGCTCGCGGCTTAAAAGCCGGGGGCACAAAGTCAGCACATCCGATCCGCTGGTGTCCATGATTGAGGGAATATTAAGCCGGGGTGACGAGCGGGCAGGGGGCATGGCCGAAGAGGCTTTCCGTGCGGGGAGCAGGCTTGATGCATGGCAGGAATTTATTGACAAAGAGGCATGGCAAAATGTACTTGGCAAAAATGCGGAACTGGTTGAAGGATTTCTTGACGCGAAGGAATCTGCCGTCCCGCTGCCCTGGAAGGCTGTTGTATCCGGCATATCGCCCGCATATCTGCGAAAGGAGTTTGAAAAATCAAACCAGGGCACAATGACCACTCCCTGCGAAGAAAACTGCCCGGAACGCTGCGGCATTTGCAATGACAATACCGGCATTATGCGTAATAAGGACATTATTGAAAATACATTTATCCCCTCTTCCTCTTTTCCTCCGCGCCCCTGCGCCTCTGCGAGAGAAAATGAAAGTGAAATCTCAAAGGCCGATCCTGCCGTCTGGCGGCTTCTGTTCAGCTTTACCAAGGAAGGTAGCGCCGTTTTTCACGGGCATCTAAGCCTGATAGAAATTTTTTCAATGGCAATGACACGCGCAGGGCTTGCCGTGCTGTACACACGGGGCTTTAACCCCCTGGCAAAGCTGGAGATCGTCAGCCCGCTTTCTGTCGGCATCAGCGCCGGCTGTGAAATCGCCGCTGTTGATTTTTCCCATGCCGCCCGCCCGGATGAATTCCTTGAAAAAATGAACGCTGTGCTGCCGGAAGGAATAACCGTAAACCGGGCGGAGTGTTACTGCATCCCCTCCGGCCAAAAAAAACACTCGCTTTCTTCGCTGCTGTGGGGCTTTGGTTATACCGGACTGAACGGCGATACGGAGTATATTCCGGCGGCGGAAGAAAAATCATACAGGGAAAAATCCCTTAGCGGCGGCGCGGCATTTTTTTCATTGCGCCGCGCCTGCGTGCTGGCAAAAAATATTATTGCCGGCGGCGACAACCAGCCGCTGTGGGCTTCATATTTTGATGTGTATCATTTCCTGGTTACTGGTTTCGTGCCCTGATTTCTGTTATCCTTGTAATATGGTGTGCATCGCTTTTACCGGCGGCGGAACCGGCGGGCATATTTATCCCGGCCTGGCGGTTGCCGAAAGGCTGAAAAGCCTCTTGGGGCTGGGGTGCAGAATCTTCTGGGTAGGTTCAAACCGCGGCAAGGATCGCACCATCGTGGAGGGGGCGGGACTGGAATTTTTCGGTATTCCCGCCGGAAAACTCAGGCGTTACTTTACCCTCAGGACAATTCCGGACGGCTTCAGGGTTGCAGCCGGTTTTTTTACGGCGCGGAGCATACTCAAAAAACAGCGGGCAAATGTTCTTTTTTCAAAGGGCGGCTTTGTCAGCGTGCCTCCCTGCGCTGCCGCCGCATCGCTGGGCATTCCGGTCTTTACCCACGAGTCGGACTTTAGTCCCGGCCTTGCAACAAGGCTTAACCTGCGTTTTGTCCGGCAGACCGGCGGCGGGGTTTTTACCGCTTATGAGGATACTGCCGCTTTCCTGCCCGCCGCATTGCACGGCAGAGTAACAGTCAGCGGCAATCCGGTGCGCCCCGTTTTCCGCGCCGCCGATCCTGCAAAGGGGCGGGAATTTTTGGGACTTGCGGCAAATGAACGGTTCCTTGTTGTCCTTGGGGGCAGTCAGGGGGCGAAGGAAATAAACGAGCTGGTGCGTGCATCCCTTGATGATCTCTGCCGCAGTTATACGGTAGTCCACCAGTATGGACCGGGGCAGAAGTGGGACCTGCCGAAGGCACAGCGGTATATCCCCCTGCCGTATATCAACGAGGAAATGCCCCATGTGCTTGCGGCGGCAGAACTGGTTGTGGGACGCAGCGGGGCGGGAACGGTGTGGGAAAGCGCCGCCCTTGGCAAGCCGATGATTCTGATTCCCCTGAGCGGTTCCGGCACGCGGGGCGATCAGGTTGAAAACGCACGGTTTTTTGAAAAGGCAGGGGCGGCGCAGGTTCTGCTCGGCGAAAATGCCGGCGGGGAAAACCTTTCCCGCCTTGTCAGTGCCCTTGCGGAAGATCCGGGCAGACGTACGGCGATGGCGGAGGCGGCGCGGCGAATCGGCGCTCTTGACGGCGCTTCGATTATTGGAGATTCTTTGAACAGGTTTATTATGGAAACGGGCAGGATGAACTCATGAATGCAGCAATTATTGATGTCGTGTTTATTCTCATACTTGTTATTTTTACCCTGCGCTGTGCAATACAGGGTTTTGTCAGCGAGATTATGTCTATTGCCGCCCTGATTGCCGGAATGTTCGCGGCGATATTCTTTTTCAGGATTGGCGCACAGATTATCCGTATCCGGTTTATGCCGGAACTTATTATAATTCCCGAAATAATCGCCTTTATTTTGATCTTCCTGATTGCTTTTGGCATAGTAAAACTGGCAGAAACCCTGTTAAAAAATATTATCGAAACCATCCAGTTTGGCGCGGCAGATCGTTTTTTGGGATTTATCTTCGGCTTTGCAGAGGGAGTTGTTGTTGTCTGTCTGGCGCTGTTTGTCATCAGCATTCAGCCTTTTTTTGATCCCCAGTTTCTCCTGAAGAACAGTTTTTTTGCGGACATACTCCTGCCGTTTATCACCGGGGAAAAACGCGTAACGCTGGATATGATTGCCCGCTTTGGGGAGACACTCACTTATGTTTGAGAACATTATAGCCCAGCCCTGTACCGTCCAGCTTCGTTCCGATCTGCTCTCGCGCAGCCTTGCTCCTTCAATGCTGTTCTTCGGACCGCCGGCCTCGGGGAAAGGCAGCGCCGCCATAGAACTTGCCCGATCCCTCTCCTGTGAGGAGGGAGCCGCAGAATGGAACTGCAGCTGTCCCTCCTGCGTCCGGCATCGATCCCTTTTACACGGCGATCTTGCAATGATTGGGCCGCGCGGCTTTGCTTCGGAAATAGCCGCCTCCCGCGCCGCCTTCCTGCGTGATGTGACATCGGCTGCGGTACGGTCGCTTTTTGTCCGCTCGCTGCGTAAGCTCCTTGCGCGGTTTGCGCCTTCCGTCTGGGAATACGAGCCGAGGTCGAACAGATCCAACCCCCTGCCCCTGCTGCAGTCACTGGAGGAGGAACTTGGCGAGTTTGAATCGCAAACCGCCGATTTGCCGGCTTTGGAAAAACTCACGGGCAATCTTGCAAAAAATGCTTTCAAACTTGAAGACGAATGGATAAGTGATGCGATTCCCATAGCGCAGATTCGCAAGGCAGCCTGGTGGAGCAGGATATCTCCGTCGGGAAAACGAAAAACGCTTATTATCGAAAATGCCGACAGAATGAAGGACGATGCGCGCAATTCCCTGCTCAAGCTGCTTGAAGAACCGCCCGAATCGATCAGCATTGTTTTGACAGCGCAGCGCCGCGAGTCCGTTCTGCCTACGATTCTTTCCCGCCTGCGCCCCTACCGTTTTGTGACACGCGCGGCCGATCAGGAGCGGGAGATTATTCGCAGGATTTTCAAAGATCCCCGCGCTGCGGAGAAAGAGGCCGCCGGCGGTGCAAAAAATGCCGTCCACAGGAGCGCCGCCTGCGGACTTGTGGAAGCCTACCTCAATTCGTTTATGCCGCAGCCAATGGAAAAGCTGCTGCCCCTTGCGGCATTTTTTATTGCGGCGGTTGCCCGCTCGGCTGCCATGTTTGCCAAAAGCAGGGGCGCCGTGTATATCTCCCCGGCACTCAATGCGCTGGGAAGCTACTGTGCCCCGATTGCCGAGGCAGCCGGATTTGAACGCGTGTCGGAGACAAAGGAAACCATAGCGGCGCTGCTTTCCCGAAGCGGTAATTTTGAAGGACGTTCATTTCCCCGCTTTCTCACTCTTTCGCTCGATCTTGTTTCATGGTCGCTTGAGCAGTGCGCCGCCGGCGCCGGAAGGGAATCTTCTGCCGTCCATGCGGACATGGCGGGGGGTTCCGGCGTTATCGTCTGCCGGGAGATTTGGAAAAGGCGGCTTGGCGAGGCGCAGTCGGCATACGGTATCTGGAACCAGCGTCCGGAGCTTGCGCTGGAAGCCCTGTTCGTCCGCCTCAGGGAAGATATGGCGGGTTAAGGCGGAGGCATGAGCGGTTTATTCTACCGGCGGACACTGAAGAAACTCAGCAGAATCACCGTAGAACAATACCGTGAACTGCTTGTTTCCGCTTCTACCGAAATAGTCCGGCTGGAAGCCGTGCTTGATTCGCTGCCATCCGGCATATTGGTCTGCGACGAAAAACATTTTTTGATAAAGGCAAACAATTCCGCCCTGCGTATGCTTCCCCTGACTCATCCCGAGGGCGGCCTGTTGTGGAATCTTGTCCGGGACGATCGTATTGCCGCTTTTTTTCAGCAGATTCTTCAGGCGGGCAATCGTGTGGTGGAATGCGAGATGGACGTACAGGCGCAGGGCAGGGGCAGCCTGCTTTCGATCAGCGTTCATCCGCTGGTGGACAGGCGGAAAATAACCGGCTCCCTTATCTACATCGATGACATCACCGAGAAACGCCTCAGGGAGGTTCGCCTGCGCCGTGCGGAAAACCTTGCCAGCCTGACCACCCTTGCCGCCGGGGTAGCGCACGAAATCAAAAACCCGCTGGGGGCGATCTCAATCCACCTCCAGTTAATGCAAAAAACACTGGCGAAAAGCGGCGCAAAAACCGTTCCGTTAGCCGATAAATACTTCGGCATACTGAACGAAGAAGTGGAACGCCTGAACCGCATCGTTGTGGATTTTCTGTTTGCCGTGCGCCCCATGACCCTTGAGCTGCGCGAAGGTGACATCAATACGCTGGTTGCCGAACTTGCCGAATTTGTCGCCGCCGAACTTGAACAGTCGAAGATACGCCTGTTGGTTGAGCTGGACAAAAACCTTCTCCCGGTGTTAATCGATATGCGTTACATGAAACAGGTTCTGCTGAACCTGATAAAAAACGCGCAGGAGGCAATGCCCCGCGGCGGCCTTTTGACCATTGCCACCATCGGATCCGACAGTGAGATACGGATAAGCGTCTGCGATACCGGCACCGGGATTGGTCCGGAGAATCTCAAGAAAATGTTTGAGCCGTATTTTACCACGAAGGCCAGCGGGACTGGCCTTGGATTGACCCTTGTGTATAAGATTATCAGGGAGCATCAGGGCGATATATCGGTAGAATCGCGGGAAGGGGAAGGGACTGATATTGAGATCAGTCTGCCCGTCTATCAGAAGGAACAGCGTCTGATCGCCTATGAGGCGGCAGGTGATAACGGGGAAGGCGAACAATGAAATTCAAACTCCTTATCGTTGACGATGAAAAACACATCCGCGAGGGACTAGCCGCCTCTCTTGAAGGAGACGGCTACGAGACGGTCTGCGCCGCCGATGGCGATGAGGCATGGAAGCTGTTCGGCAAAGGCGACATAGACCTGGTTATTACCGACCTGCGAATGCCCGGCCTGGACGGCGAAGAGCTGATGCGCCGAATATTGGCCGATGCTCCCGGACTGCCGGTGATTATTCTGACCGGCCACGGCTCCATCGAAAATGCCATCAGCGCCACACGCGAGGGAGCGTGGCATTACCTTACCAAACCGCCCGATCTCGACCAGCTTTCCCTCGTGGTGAAACGCGCCCTGGAAAACAGGGAACTGGCGCTGCGGCACCGCGAAATGGAAGCCGATCTTGAACGCAGCCGCCTGTCGGCGAACATGATCGGCAAGTCCAG
>Ga0082212_10004527_pt1 | contig 19227 bp, 19 predicted proteins | sample TergutNt197P3_FD_71548 | JGI IMG/M metagenome (GOLD analysis project Ga0082212, IMG submission 71548) | Neocapritermes taracua P3 segment gut microbial communities from Petit-Saut dam, French Guiana - Nt197 P3 | ecosystem: Host-associated > Arthropoda: Insects > Digestive system > Gut ... | reverse complement strand
ACCAGGGGGAACGGCGCGGGCAGGGCAGGTTCCCCAAGGGCATCGGCGGCGCTGGCATCATCTGCGCTGACGGTGATAAATTCCGGCGAGGACAGGCCGGCCTTTTTGAAGCAGGCGCGCATACGGCTCTTGTCCGAAGCGTTCAGCGCCGCCTCGTAGGGAATCCCCGGCAAACCCAGCCGTTCGGCAACCCATGCGACCGAAGCGGAAAAATCCGTTCCCGCCGTCATTATCCCCCCCAGGCCGCCAGAGCTTTGCAGCGAGCGGGCGAAGGCTTCGATACCTTCCTTGTCTTTTAGATCGATCTGTTCAAACTGATGCACGTCCGGGACATGGGGGGCAGATGAATCGCCGTCTATCACCACGGTGTACAGGCCTAGTTCTTTGGCAATTCTGATTGCCGGCCCCTGCATAATTCCGGCACCCAAAATGATTATTCGTTTTCGCATGGTTTTTGTTCCGTTTTATATTAATCTTATTCCAAGTATAAATGCGACATTATTTTCTATCTTTTCCATAATAGTTCTGTCCACTTTTGTTATTTTTTCTATGAGTCTTTGTTTATCCACAACTCCAATCTGAGATACTAAAATCACAGAATCCGATCCCAGTTTTAAATATTTTTTTTCGACAAAAATATTTGCAGGAACTTCCGCCAATAATAAATTTGTCGATAAGGGTATTGCAATGGTGGTATTGATATTGCTGTTATTAAAAAAATCATTTTGTAAAATAATTACAGGTCGTCTGTAACCGGGTTCACTGCCATAAGGAACACCATAATCAACCCACCATAACTCACCACGTATCATTTTTTGTTAAATTCCTTATCGATTCAAGCGCAGCGTTTTGATACGGTTCAAATTCTTCTGTGTCTATTTTTTCATACACCTCATTTATTTTTTCTGTTATCATCTTTCCATAATTTCGTGAAAGAAACTCCTCCAGAGCCATAGCGTAGAGTTTACTTCGTGGAATGCCCATATATGATGCCGTTTCTTCTGCCTTTTCGTACAAAGAATCAGAAAGAGAAATTGCCGTTTTCATATAAAAAGTATAACAAAAGTATGAAAAATCGTCAATATACAGTTTTTTCAGTTCATCAGAGGCGGCCACAATGCGTTTTATCGCAGAAAAGCTGGTGCGGCTTGATACTTTACACGAATATTACGCTTATATATAATCGCCTGATATGAACAATTTCCCGAAAAGCAGGAGAATATTGGGAAATTCGGCAAGGTAGAATTTATGGAGGCAAAACTTGAAGCAGTTTTACTTTTTTGCATCTGTGTTTTTATTTGCAGGCGGGTTATTTTCAGTTAACGCCCAGGATTTGATCGTCCTGAAAAACGGGAACATGATTGAGGCAAAAGTAATGGAAATTGCCCCTTCGGAAATAAGGTACAAGCGTTTTGACCATTTGGACGGGCCGACGATTGTGGTTTCATCAAATGATGTACTTTCCGTCAGATATGAAAACGGAAAACTGGAAATTTTTAGCGCCGAGGGTGGACATGAAAGTGTTCAACCTGCCATGGGAGGGGGCGGACATGAAAGCGTTCAACCTGCCGTAAACAGATCGACATCGTCTATTTTGACAACTTTCGGAATTGGAGGACAATTCCTGGGTCATAGCAGGGAAATGAGCAGTGATTATCCATCTCATTATTATGATAATGAAACGGTAATAAACGGAACAACCTTGGGAGTAAATATTTTATTTATCGGAAAATCCGGGTTTACAGTATCTGCCGGAACCGATATGATTTTTGATGCCAGTGAAGACGGAGGATTGAATGTCGATCCTGTGCTTGGGCTGGGATATATTTATCATAATGCATTTTATATCGGGGGAATTTTAAATATTATCCCCAAGCCATATATACGTTATGTTAGAGATGGTTCACCCACCTGGTCCAAGGACGGATTTATTGCACCTACATTTGTCGCAGGGTATGATTTTAACGGTTTCGTATTGGGAGGACAATTATCGTATATGCTGGGAGTTATGTCTTCCATAAGCGGCTTTAGGTTTTCATTGGCAGCAGGGGTAAGCATAAATGGATTAAATACGGCTGGCACTGGGGCGGGAAACCAAAGAAATTCCTCCAGGCAATCTCAAGAACCACAATCTCGTGAACCGGATTCCGTTCCCCGGCTCGGTGAACCGAATTTATTGCAAACGGCATTGAATTTATTGCCTGCCGTGCCTATAGCGGGCAACAACCTTAAATTTGAATTTGGCGGTGATACCTGGATTGCAAAAGTTAACGGAAGGAATTTTTTGGCTGGTTCCATGACATTTCAGGATATGGATGGCAGTACTGTTCTGACACTCAAACAAACGCATCTTTACCCGCCAAGAAACATACCGGGTATTGGGTGGGTTAAAACACCCGGACCGGAGATTGTTCTTGAATACAGAAGCGGTCCGCCGGCATCTCTTCGGCCGTATTCCCGTGATTAATGGCGGGGTAAACCCCTAAACCGCCGTTCCCCGTTGCTATTCCCCAACCGCATATGCCTCAAAAGTATCACCCAGGGCGAAAATTTTACTGAGTACCACAAGCAGTCCGTACAACGGGCTTTTGCTGCCCTGGGCAAATTTTCCCACAAGCGGGAAACGTTCCGGGTGATGCCCGGTGATGACGATTTTTTTTACCGTAAAGCCCGCCGCTTTCAGTGCCTTTTTACAGGCAGCCGGTGACCAGATCGTCCAGTGATCCGCCGGGCTGTGTTCCAGAAAACGTTTGAGTGAGGCGCGTCCCGAAATTCCCGAGAATGACGGCGTTGCAAATGCCAGCATCCCGCCCGGCTTAAGCAGTTTTCGAATTTCCGCCAGCGCGGGAAGGCAGCCGCGGAAATGCTCGATGACATACCAGAGGGTAATTACATCGTAGCGGGAAGCGGGCAGCGCCGCCTCGGGCAGCGGCGGAAAAAACCCCTGCGCGGCGGTAAGGCCGAGGGTGTCTGTTATATGCCGAACCGCGTCTTCCGCCGGATCGATGCCGTATGGAGAAAAGCCCTCTTCTTTCGCTGCGGCGAGAAAAGCCCCGTAAGCACAGCCGATGTCGAGCAGGAGCGGCTCTGCGCCGCCTTCTGCCGGCAGCAGGGACTTTATTACGGAAAGCCGCCGCTTTCCCATTGCGATTAAATTCGGAAAATCTTCGATGTAGGTTGTGCCGTATTGCTTGTGGTACTGCTCAAAAAAATACTCCCTGCCGTATGCAATGGGCGGCGGGGTAAGCCGGTTCATGCTGATTGCCCCGCAGCCTGGGCAGCGGCGGTAGGTGCGTTCGGGGAAGCGGGCGAGGGTGACAGTCACCTTTTTTGAACCGCAGGCGGGGCAGCTGCGGCTTGCGTCCGGTGCAAAGCTATCGATCAATTCCGCCAGGCTTTGCCGCGGCGGGTGATCGAGGTTGTACTTTGCGGCGAGGGCGGCGCAGCGTTTTTTCAGGTTTTCGAGAAACGGAAGATTGGGCTCGCCGTTTTTCAAAAGCAGCCCGGCGATTTTTGCCGCGCCGCCTTTTCCCGTGCCAGGCGAGCGGAAGCCCGCCGCTTGTGCCAGCTTTTTGTGATATTTTGTGGGCGAGACCAGCAGCACCGGAACTCCGGCATACAGCGACTCAAACGCGGTCAATCCGTAGTGGGTGATAACCAGATCGTAATCATTCAGATGTTCGTTTAGGTTATGTATCGCTTCCGATCCTCCCCGAAGCAGCGTTATCTTGATGCTGTCTGAATTTTTCGCCGCAATCGCATGTGCGGCCTGTGGGCCAAGTCCTGCCGCATCTTCCTGTCCGAAGCTTACCAGTATTTTTAACGGCGGATTTTCATGCTGCGGCGCGGGCTGTTCTTTCTTTTCAGGCAGCGGCAGCAGCGAAGGATCGGAAATATTTGCTCTGCTCTTGCTGAGGCCGGGAAGAATGTCAATCAGGAAATCGAAACAGTCCCGGCTGGGACCGCCTTCATCAATACCGATGACCGGCGCGATATCCATCCAGCGGGCAAGTTCCTCCTGCGGAGTTTGGAAACGGTCGAGGACTATGCAGCTCAACAATTTTCCCTGCAGGCCGGTTTCGGCAACAAGCCAGTTTTTTTCAAAGCCCATCGTTTCAATAATGCAGTTTCTGTCTGCGGCGGCGGGAAGGAAAAGCCACGCGTCCCTGCCCAATGCCCTCAGCCCGCGAACCAGCGCCATGCAGCGGATCATGTGTCCGCCGCCCATGCCTTTTCCGCAGGCGGGGACTACCAGCACCGCCCCCCGGCTCATTGCGTTCCTTCGGGAAATATCTGCCGGTACGCGCCGATTATTGCCGGTCCGTGGTAGCGTTGATCGCCGGTCAGTGTGCCGTCTGCTTCCATTTTGTCCAGCGCGGCGTTCAGCATTTGCGCCCGCTCGTAGTCTTCTTCGGTGTCGACTGTCAGGCGTATATCCAAGGACTGCGAAGCAGACCAGGACTGCGAAGCAGACCAGGACTGCGAAGCAGGCCAGGACTGCGAAGCAGACCCACTTTGCCAGCGCAGGGGAGTAAGCGGGCGGTGGAGGCGGAACAGTTCCGGGTGGCCGTAGAGGTAGGGGCAGACGTGTTCCCGTTCGTAACGGGCTTCGGCTTCGGCTTCGGCGCGCAGCAGGGCTTGTGCGCGAATAGCTTCCACCCCCGCGCCGTAGGGGAGGCCGCTGTATCCGGCATAGTCCGCGCCCAGCGCCATTGCCTCGGCGTTGATGGCGGCGGCGGCGTCGGCAAATACGAATGGGTTGTCGCCGGTTGCCCGAATCACCTGGTCGATTTCAAATTTCCGCAGGGCAAGACAGTACCGCTCAAGCACATCGTCTTTGGAACCGGCAAGCAGCGTAAAGCCCGCTTCATCGGCAAGCGGGGCGAAGGCGGTGATGGAATCTTCGGTACAGGCAAGCACCCTTAAATGTGCAGGAACCTGGTTCAGGGCTTCCATCACGCGCAATATAAAAGGTTTTCCCCCAAGGGGCAAAAGCGATTTTTCCGGCAGACGCGATGAATCGATTCGAGCCTGCAGGACTACAGCCGTCATCATGTTCTATCGCTCCCCGTTTTCCCTGAAAAAATATTCTTCGGCGGATTCCAAATTCCAGCTGCCGGTAAATACTTTGGGGTTGCAGCGCCAGCGGAACCGGTTGGTATGCACCCAGCGGCGGCTTTCGGAAAAATCTTCCCATGCGGCGGAAATGCCCGAGTTTGTCTGAAACAAAAAGCCGGGGAAACGGTGCAGCGGCAGATATGCGTAATCATTTTTGAATACCGGTGCGAGGTTTTTTAGGTAGAAGCGGCAATAATCCGCGCCGCCTGACTCGTTAATTGCGGGAATATCGGCCTCGTAAGAAAGTTTGAGTGTTTGGGTGACGGATATCTCCTCTCCCCAAAGGTAGGCGCGGAAACCGAAGTCCATAAGCTGCCAGTGGCTGTTTTTCAATGTTCCGTCAAACCCCCCCAGCTTGATGAAGCGGTCGCGGTCGTAAATACCCACGCCGTCAAAGGGATACAGGCTGGGAAAACCCTCGCATGCGGGGTTGATGAACATGGTTTTTATCTTGCTGCGGCGCAGTGCCGGGGCGATTAAGGTAGGGAGAGTGTCGAAACGCGAGTTTTGCATAACGGGTACGGTACAGAGCCGCTTGAACGGGTTTTTTTCGCCGTCCTGTGCGCCTTCAACGGTGTTGGCAAGCCGTTCGGCCATGCGGCGTGCGGTGCCTCCGGCCATCATCTTCAGATCGTTCCATAGAACAAAAAACAGAGGCGATTCCAGTTCCGATACCGCCAGGTTGATCTGGTCGCCAAGGCTGATCGTCCCTTTGATCAGAACAAAGCGGACAAAGGGGAAGCGGGAGGAAAGTTCCTCTAGGTCGTAGTGAGCGGGTTCCGGTTCAACCGAGACAACCATGTCGAAGCCGGTTTTTTCCAGATCGTGGAAAATATTCCGCCGGGCGTAGCGTCCGCCCCGGTTCAGCAGCACGGCGGAAAGCCCCGTAGTGCCGAGCCGTTCCCTGCCGCCGATAACCGTGTATGAGGGGAGTGTTTCGCTAAAAGTTGTAGGTATAGTACTCATCGCACCCCGCGCACAGAGAATCGTATTTTTTCATACATTGCTCATTATACAACCGCTGACCCCGTTCCCAAATAGCGTCCAGCGGTTCGGTAAAAGCGTTCCCCAGGATAACGCCGCCGCCCTGTGCGGCAATCTGCTGGCGGCACAGGGGAACCGTACCGTCAAGCAGTATCGGCATATCACGCATAAGGTGCCAGCAGGGCTGCCGCTGTACCGGAGAGAGATCGGAAGCCTGTTTCCTGGGCAGCATGCCGCAGAAGTCGTCGTACTTCTGGATGATGACATTTGCAAGGCCATCGGAGGCGGTAATGTTTCCTGCCGCCTCTTTCCATGAGCGGTAAAATTTTTCGATGTCGTCCTCCGCCCCCACGGTACGCACAGCCTGAACATAGGCGTCCTTTGGGAAAAGCGAGAGCAGTTTTTTCGCGCAATCGTTCGCCTCGGCAAAGCCCGCGCCGCGCATTTCCCGGTATTGCGCCGGATCGGCACTGTCCAGCGAAATTATCCACGAAAGCGGGGGCAGGGGGATTTTTCGGCGTGCGGCTGCAGCTTTTCCGGCAAGTTCCGCGGCGCGCTCAAGCTCAGAGTCCTTCCAGCCGATGCCGGAAGTTTCGACTACCAGGGCGAGTTCCGAACGATTCAGCACCATTTCAATAAGTTCCATCTTCTGTGGATGCAGGGCGATCTCTCCCCAGAGGGAAAGGTCGATAACCGCGTCGCCGGAAAATGCGGCAATTTTTTCAAGCAGGGACTCAAACCGCGCCGCTTCCAGATAATCCCGTTTCTCTGTAACCGCCCCGGCAGCCTGCGGCCAGGGACAGTAGGCGCAGCTTTGAGGGCAGCCGCCGTAGACCTGCACCGGGTAAAAAGCGGGCAGAGTCCGCAGGGTGTTCTGTTTTTCCGCGACGATGCGCTCGACGGCGGCGGTGTCCGGCAGACCATCAGATGCAAAGCGGCGCAGCAGCAGCAGGTTCCGTTGGGAATCGGCGCAGAGGTTCAGGCGATGAGGGCGGAGGTCAACGGAAGAGATTTCGGTTTCAATATCAAAGGCGTTAATGTCTTTCTGGATAACGGTGAACAGGGAATCGCGCTTGACCTCTCCCCCATCGTCCTCGCCGAGAATCTTTGCCAGGATCGCGGCGGTTTCCGGCGAAAGCAGCTCCGGGGCAAGGCCGTAGGGCCAGCCGTCGGCATAGGAGTATTCGGCGGCATAGCGGAGGTGCCTCTCGGCAAGCTTTGCGGCAAGAGCCGGATCGAGGAAGGGGCAGTCCGCCCAGGCAAAGTAGCACAGGTCGAAGCCGGCACAATGGGCGGCAATCGTTTCAAGCATTGCCCTGACAGTCCATGAATCCCGCCGTTCGACATGGGGGCTGGGGAAATCTCCTTCCCGTCCGGCGAGAATTACGGTTTTTGTAACACCGGGGAAGAGACTCGACCGTTCCAGAGCGAGAGACAGGCTGCTTTTCCCGCCGGCAAGGCTTTCAAGCGCCTGTTCGGATACATTTCCGGCATATAAGACGAGGAGCGCATTCATACTCTTCTATTATCGGCTGTAAAATAATGAGGTTTAGAGTACAGGCAGCAAGGAAGGCGGAATCAGGCGTATCTCTGGTACCCCTCAATAGTCCTCAACTGTAAATGCAGCGTCTCGTTCACGGGTACGGAAATGCCGTGTTTTTGTGCCATCTCCATCAGGGCAAAACTGAACATCTCCAGCTCTGTTTTCCTGCCGGCGAGAACGTCCTGGCACATAGATGTAAAGCCGTCGGGATTCAGGTTGTTGAGCGTTGTGTGAAAATTCTCAATATCCCCTTCGTTTAGATCAATTCCTTCGGCGTTGGCGACGGCAATCACTTCCCGCATGGCGTTCACAAAAAGGAGATGGGCTTCGGGTATTTCGCCGGGAGTGCCCCTTGTCTGGATTGCCCTGTAGGGGAGTCTGAGAACGGCGGTGACAGGATTCATCCCAATGTTAACCATGTATTTGAACCAGAGTGAGCGCCGCATGTTTGTTTCCAGTTTATGGACAACGCCGGCGCGGGTAAACAATTCAGCGATTCGTTCTTCGCGTTCTCCATTGCTGCCCCCGGCGTCTCCAAAATGGATTACGCCTTTGAGCTTATAGGTGGTTTCTTCATCTTTGTGAAAAGCGTCGACTCCGATGACCATGGCAAGGGGCAGCCGTTCCCTTCCCAGCCTGGCGCCTATTATGTCCTCGCTGGAAATACCGTTAAGCAGCGAAAGGATTATGGTATCGTTTCCCACGGAAGGACGAATGTCTTCAATGATCCGATCGAGATGGTGAAATTTGCAGGCAACGATGATAAGGTCGGCGATTTCTCCCCGGGAAAAGCGAAAATCGAGTTTTTCGCCGTTTACCCGCAGACCGTTTTTCCGGTAACGCTCCAGCCGCTCTCCCTTTGCCAGAATCGAGACGCAGCCGGGATCGTATCTGAACAGGGTTTCGGCAACGGAAAGGCCTATCGCCCCCGCTCCGGCGATGAGGACGGAATTGATTTTCATGTGCCCATTATTGCGGTTTTGACGGATGTTGGCAATAAGCGCATTGTTTCTATGCCAAAATAGTAGTACCATTATCGGTATGAGGAAAAAAAATTCCCATGTTTTCGCGGGATTTTCAATTCTCCTCCTATTTATTGCCGTCTTGTTCGGAAGCTGTGCAAAATCAGATGAAACAGACATCGATTCGGTTTCCGCCGCTACGGAGAGGAAGGGGCCGCCGGCGCGGGTGCTGCTTCGCCATTTTATGCCCGAGGCTATGGCCGACGATGTTGTTAAAATCGCCGTGTTGGTCAACCAGAAGGCGGGAGATAATGCCCGTCAGTTTATTGAGGGCTGCGTTACCGAGGGCAGGTCGATGGGGTTTACCGTAGACGCCTTTGTTTCCGGCGGGGACGAAGCCCGGTGCAGGGAGATCGCCGCCGGCATCGCAGGGGCCGATTACGACGGGGTGATTTTCGCATACGGCGATGTTGGCTTTTCCTATGACATTCTCAGGCCCATGGCCGATAAAGGTGTCCGAATCGTGACCTTTGAGGCGCTGCCGTACCGGGACGGTAAATCGATCGGCGGCCTTGTTACCACGTTTCAGGACGATTACCGTCTTGCCCGCCTCAGTCTGGAGGCGCTGATTTCGTCCAGTCTTGGCGGTGACCGGCGTCCGGCAAGGGTTATCCGTGTCGGCTGCGAACCGGGAATAACGTTTCTCGACCGCCGCGCCTGGGAGTTTGCCCTGATGGTGAATGAAGGCAGGATCGAGGAAGCGGCGGTGGTCACACTGAATGGCCTCGAAAATCCCCAGGCCGCAGCATGGGACGCCATCGCGGCGATTTTGCCCCGGTTTCCCCGCTGGTCGGTAGATGCCCTGTGGGTTCCCTGGGACGAATTTGCCGGCGGCTGTGCCGAGGCGCTTGCCGCGGCGGGAAGGCATGACATTAAATTGGTTAGCGTGGGCATTTCCAACGAGGATATCCGGCTGATGCACCGCCACCGTGATATATGGATAGCAAGCGTTACTGTCGATCTCAGGCTGGCAGGCACGGTAAATATGCGAATCATCTCCGCCCTCCTTGCCGGAGAGACGTTAAGCGACACTTTTTCATTTGACCCGCAGCTGGTAAGGACAGAGGATCTGGGCAATACCGTTAATATCGCCAACCTTTCGGTGATGGTTCCGGACTGGGGGGACGGAAGCGGGCTTTTTGATCACTACGACTGGATGGACAAGCTGAAAACGGCGGAGGGCAAATACTTCCGGATCCCCCCGGCATCTGCGGCGGAATTGCAATGAAAATACAAGCCCGGCTTCTGATCCAGACCCTCAGCGCGTCTCTTGCGCTGATTCTGGTTCTCGGTACGGTGTTTTTCGTTTCTGTTGCGGGAATAAGAAACACGGTGCTTGCCAATTCCAATGTGCTGGGGGACAACGCCGCCGATATAAGCGCTTATGCGCTGGAGGTGCAGCTAACCGAAAAGGTTGACCGCATTGCCCAGAATATCGCGCTCATTCTGGACGAGCGGCTCAGTAAAATCGAAAATCATACCAAAATGACCGCCGACATTGCCGGCGCCATTTATTCCGCCAGGCAAAGCTGGAGGCCCAAGACATTGCCCCGCATAATGGCAGGAGACATTCCCCCGCCCGAACCGTATCTGTACATTGTACCCGGTGTTGATTTTTCAAGCATACGCACCGAGGTGGAACTGGCCGGAAATATCGGCGATATGCTCAGACAGATAACGGTGGTAGACCGGGGTATGACCACCAGCGCCCTCGGCGGCGAGTCCGGTTATGTGATAACGATGGATACCTATCCCTGGCCCTTCGCCGATTATGATCGCCGGCAGTTTATCGGGTACAGAAGGGCGGTTGCGGAAGGTCTGTATTGGGCGGATGTGTATGAGGATCACCGGGGCAGGGGGGCGGCAATCTCGTGTTCGGTTCCCTATTATGATGAATCCGGCGGAGGCCGCGTTCTTAAAGGCGTAGCCCGAAGCACGGTTTTGCTTTCTGATTTCGCGCAGATGATTGATTCCGCCGGTGTGGTAAAAAGCGGCCAACTGTTTATTCTGAACCGCGCCGGGATAATGATATATTCATCGGAAGGCGCCGAAATAGAGACAGAAGGGGAGGGGGAAGGCGTTAGGGGAGTAAATTTTCTTGAAAGTCCCAACCGCCGTATTTGCAGCCTGGGCATGAGCATGACCCTCGGCGCGTCCGGCATGACCGAACTTGAGATGGATGGCCTTCCCGTGTATGTTGCCTATGCTCCCATTCAAACGCTGGGCTGGAGTCTTGGCATCGCCGTCTCTGTTCACGAAGTAGCCGCCTCCGCTCTTCTCATCGAGAATCAGATTTGGCGGATGACCGAAGGCACCATGGCCGACATGAATCGATCCATATTCCTTCTGGCGGGATTTGTCGCTCTCATCATGATTGCGACCTTGCTGGGCATCGGCATTTTTTCAGTTCGCTTTACGCAGTCCATTACCGGCCCTATACTCATGCTGAACGACGGGGTACACGAGGTTGCGGGCGGCAACCTGGAACGCGAGGTGACCGTTAAAACAGACGATGAACTTGAACAGCTTGCCGCTTCGTTTAACATGATGACTGCGCAGCTTCGCAGGCATATCGAGGAAATTGCCAGGGCTACCGCCGAGCGGCAGCGCATAGACACGGAAATTGACATAGCCATGCAGATTCAGATGAGTATGCTGCCCAAAGATTTTCCTCCGTTCAGGGGTTTGAAAAACGATTTTGATTTGTATGCTGAAGTACATCCGGCAAAGATAGTAGGCGGCGATTTTTACGATTTCTTTTTTATTGACAACGATCATTTTGCCGTGATAGTCGCCGATGTTTCCGGAAAGGGAATACCGGCGTCGCTGTTCATGGCAATTACCAAAACCATCATCAAGAACCGCCTGCAAAGCGGGGAGGATCCGGCACTGGCGCTGGAGATCATCAACCATCAGCTCTGCGATAACAACATCATGGATATGTTTGTTACCGTCTGGCTCTGTATACTGGAGATTCCCACCAGCCGTCTTCTCTATATCAACGCCGGTCACAACCCGCCGCTGGTTAAACACGGGGACCAGGATTTTACGTTTCTTGTATCGCCGCCCGATCTGGTTCTGGCGGGAATGGATGACACCCGGTATCACAGCCGCGAGATACAGCTTGAAGAAGGGGATATGCTGTTCCTCTACACCGACGGCATTGTCGAGGCGGCTGACGCAGACTACCGGTTTTACGGCAAGGATCGGATGAAGGCATTCCTCGCCGCCAATGCCGGCCTGCCTTTCAGGGAAATGCTGCCCGGCCTCCGCGCCGACATTGCCGCCTTTACCTGCGGCGCCGAGCAGTCCGACGACATTACCATGCTCGCCCTCCGTATCTACAGACACGGCGAAGCGGAGCAATTGCGGTCTATCACCCTGAAAGCCGAAGTTGCCAATTTAAAGACGCTGACCGGTTTTTTGGACAGGGAGTTTGATGCCGTCGGCTGCCCCCAGAAGGTGCGCGGTCAGGTAGAACTTGCCGCGGAGGAAATTTTTATCAATATTGCAAATTATGCCTATACAGAAAAGCCGGGTGAAGTAATTGTTGACTGCCGTTTCCATCCGTCGCCCGGGGGAATGGGCATGACGCTGATTTTTTCTGATCGCGGCATCGCTTTTAATCCGCTTGAGCATGAGGAACCAGACGTTACCCTGTCCCTGGAGGAACGTGAAGTGGGAGGGCTGGGCTTATTGATTGTCAGGAAAACAATGGATACAATGCAGTACAGCCGCGAAAATGGGGTAAACCGGCTGGAATTCACCAAGTCATGGCAAAAGGAGGAACAATGACCATAGATCAGGAGAAGGTAGGGAAGTCCACAGCAGTACTGACCCTTTCCGGGCGGCTTGATACGGCAAGCGCCCCGCAGCTTGAACGGAAAATCAAACAATGGGGAGAGGACATAGCCGACCTGGTTCTTGATTTTGCGGATCTAACCTATATTTCCAGTATGGGCCTGCGTGTCCTTCTGCAGGCCAAGAAAACCCTAAGGGCGGAAGGGCGTAAACTGATAATAAAAAACATGAACGATTCCGTTAGGGAAGTTTTTGAGATGACCGGTTTCCTCAATCTTATGGTACAGGAAGAAAAATTTATTGCCGTACGCAGACAGGAGCAGGACGCCATCGTGCTTTCGCTGAACGGAGAAATAGAAATTGAAAATGTTCCGATGGTGTCAAAAGAACTGTTTGAAATCAGGGAGGAAAGCATTAGGGATGCCAGGCAGGTTACGGTGATTATGGACATGGAAAAGCTGACCGATTTTGCCCCCGCCGCTATCAAGCATCTGAGCCAGGCCATTACCGACACCGCATGGGAAGAGAGAACCCTCAAAGTGCGCGGCGCTTTGCCCAAAATTCAGACCATGCTGAAAGGCGAAGGGCTGGAGAAACTGCTGGAAGATTAAGTGCCTGCGAGGTTGCTTTCAAATCCTGTGTAAAAGCAAGCGGTGTCGTGGTAATGGGGGGGAGCGCCTAATATGGTATTTCATGCTATAGTTATTTCATGACCACCGATGATATTGCTCTGCTGTGTAAAGAACGGCCTGTGCGTTGGACAAGCCATATTCTTGAACGAATTTTTCGAAGGGGTCTAGGTATGGACGAGGTAATGAGTGCGTTGATCGGTGGTGAAATAATTGAGCAATATCCAAACGATTATCCTTTTCCCAGTTGTTTGGTATTGGGATATACTGGTGCGGGAAAAGCCCTGCACGTTGTATGCGGTTCAAATGGGGTTGAGTTATGGCTTATTACTGCGTATATTCCCAGCCTTGCTGAGTGGACGGAAGATTTCAGGCAGAGGAGGAAACAATGACATGTTTTATGTGCAAAGGCACAGTACAAGAGGGATTCTCTACCTTTACCACTGACATTGGCGGCTGCATTGTTGTTATTAAAAATGTGCCATCCGGCGTATGCGGGCAGTGCGGTGAAGTCTCCTACAGCGGCGAAGTGGCGCAGCGACTCCAACAGATTGTTCAAGGCATCGCCGGTTCGGCAAGCGCCGAAATTGCCGTTGTTAGTTATTCTGAAAAAGCCGCTTAAATCCATTACAAACGCCGCAGCAAGCGGTGTCTTGGTGGTGGGGGGGTGCATCGAAAGACGGCTGTTATAATTTATATGATAGACCTATTGATGCATAAATTTTTCCACTGCCATAGCCTAAAGGATATTCTGGATAGTTACTGTTTCTAGCCAATCCAAAATAATTATACCCTAATTCAGAATAAATACCAATCCATTGTGTAAAATAGTATCTCCCACCAAAATTAATTCCAGCAACTATACCATTTGGAGTTGAATCTTTATCCAAACTAGAACCCCATATTCCAAATGCCCAACCAATTTTTCCAAAAAGAAAAATGTCTATATTTTCCATTTTAAGAAAATTCGGATACCATCCAACACGAAAAATTATTGGGATACCCAATATTATATTATTTTGAGTTTTTCCACCATTTAATCCTGATTCAATACCGTACGATAAACCTATTTTTTCATTGGGTATCCATTCTGCTGATATTAAACCTCCCAAAAAAACAGAACCACCATCATATTCTCCAGCACTAAAAGTACCTGCACCAAAAGCACCATTGAAAATTAATGTATTGGGAGAATGTTCAATAGCCATAACTGATACAATATGATTTATTAAAAATAATATTCCGATAAATACTTTTGGCCAAAAATGTCTTGTATCCAATTTATGCATATCAGTATTATACCAATGGGTTTATAGTATTCAATGGCTGACCCGCCCTGGCCAATTCCCAGTTTTGCATCAACTCATCCTTAAAAGCAGCGGCTATATAGGGGATATTGAGATACATAAACACGAGGTTAACGAGCGGATTATTGAACTGGCGTCGAGCGTTTACGGGATAAACAGGATATGGCTCAAAACCGGCGCCGGGAAGATGTTTGACGGAAAAAAACTGGACAACCAACTGCAGGAAATGAATATCCTGTTTAACCAGTTAAATCCGCATTTTAAGGCGTATGTTTTGGCCCAGATAAAACAGCTCATCAAACTGCAAAACGCAAAAGATTCAAACTGACCATAACGGCAAATGTTCTAGCCCAGCAGTGCCTCTACCTGCTCCTTGACGATTGCGGGATCGGCTCTGCCGCCGGTCGCGGCGAGCACCTTGCCGACAAGGAAGGCGCTGAGTGTCGAGCGGCGTTTGCCTTCGGCGGTTTTGGCTTCCGCGACCGTAGCGGCCTCCTTTTCTGCAACCGCGCGAACCGCCTCGGCAATCTGCGCCGGGTCGGAAATAAGCGACCACCCCTTTTCTTTGACGATAGCTTCGGGGTCACTGTCTTCCGCTATTACCGCCTCCAGGGTTTGTCTGGCGATTTTGCTGTTGATTTTTCCGGCGGCGGCCATTGCGACCAGGCTTGCAAGCCGCCGGGGGCAAAGGCGGAAGGCGCCGATCTCGCTGGTATCGATTCCCTGTTTGCCCATGATGTGCTTGACATCCTGTAAAAGCCAGTTGGCAACGCGCGCGGCGGCTTCCGTTTTTGAAAGCTGTGCGCCGCTGGTCGATGTAACTTCGGCGACGGCGGCCTCAAAATAATCGGCCTGCGCTTTTTCCTCGCAGATAATGTCCGCCTGTTCATCGTTCAGGCCGTATTCGGCGGCGATTCGTTTGGCGCGGGGCAGGGGAAGTTCCGGTATTGCGTCGTCTACCGTTTTAAGAAAGGCGGCGTCGGGAACAAAGACCGGCAGATCGGGATCGGGGAAGTAGCGGTAATCGTCAGCGTTTTCTTTCTCCCGCATGGGCAGAGTTTCATCGCGGTTTTCGTTCCACAGGCGGGTTTCCTGCCTGATGGTTTTGCCCGCGTCCATCATTTCTGTGTGCCGGGCAATCTCGTAATTAAGGCCGAGTTTGACAAAGCGCGATGAATTGAGGTTTTTGATTTCGACCCTTTGGCCCAGACCCTTGCCGGGGAGGTTAATCGACACATTGGCATCGGCGCGGAGGCTTCCCTCTTCCATGTTGCCGTCGCACACGCCCAGATAACGCACCAGACGCCGCAATTGCTGGATATACAGTTCCGCTTCCTCGCCGGTTTCCAAATCGGGCTCGGTGACGATTTCCAAAAGCGATACCCCGGCGCGGTTGTAGTCCAACAGGGACACGGTTCCGGTGTGGATCATCTTGCCCGCGTCTTCTTCAAGGTGGCACTGTTTTATCCGTATCCGTTTTTTTATTTCTTTGCCGGAGATTTTTCCTTCGATATCAATATAGCCGTTCCGTCCCAGCGGGGATCCCATTTGGGAGATCTGGTAGTTTTTGGATATATCGGGGTAAAAATACTGTTTGCGGTCGAACCATGTTTTTTCGGGGATGGTGCAGTTCAGGGCGCGGGCAACCATGCAGCCCATGCGCAGCGCTTCGATATTAACGGCGGGCAGCGTGCCGGGATAGGCAAGGCAGCCCGGGCAGACATTGGCGTTCGGTTCGTCGCCGAATGCCGAGCGGCAGCCGCAGAAACCTTTGGTTTTGGTAAGAAGGTGGATGTGAACTTCAAGTCCGATAAATGTTTGATACATTATTAACCTCTCCGTTAGTTCCAGAATGCTTTGAAACCCTGAGGGTGGGGGAAGGGGTATTGCCGCTCATAAGATTCGGCAATGTCGAGTAAGGTTCCTTCGGCCCAGGCGCGCCCCATAAGTTGTACACCAACGGGCAAGCCATCCTTTACCGAAGCCGGGAATGTAAGCGCCGGAAGACCGGCAAGATTTGCGCAACAGGTGTAGGTACTTGCCGCTTTTTGCGCGAAGGGGGAGGGGATGTTTTCACTGAATGCCCGTGTGGGAAATACCGGCATGAGGATTGCGTCTAACTGTGCCCGTTCCTTATAATCGCCGCTGCCAAGCAGGGCTTCGAAAGCCGCGGTAAGACGGGCGCGTATCCTGTGTGCCGGATAGAAGAACCGTTCCTGATAACCGGAACGCAGTACCGTTGTTCCCAGTAAAATTTGCAGTTGTACTTCCGGCCCGAAGCCTGCTGCACGCGCCTTGTCAATAAGTTCATCGGGATTTTCCGCTCCGGCTGGCTGCGCCCCAAAGCGGATTCCATCGAAACGGGTAAGGTTGGAACTTGCTTCCGCCGTTGCGATGGCGTAAAAGGCCGGTACTGCGTATTGCAGGCCGGGAATGGTTATGTCTACGAGCGTGTGCCCCAGCGCGGAAAGCCTTTCCTTTGCAATGCTGAAAGCCTTGCGGACTTCGTCTTCGGCGGCGCAAGTACGAGCTGCTGTTTCCATTTCTTTGTTGCCTGTTCTTGCTGCTGTTTCTTCCAGCGCTTTGACAAGAGTCTCGGAGGAAAGTACGCCGATTTTTTTCGCGCCGCTTAGCGCAGCTCCGCCGGTTGCTGCATATAATGGCGGCGCGGCATCCGGTGCATCGCGGCTTGTCTGGTCGAGAATATCCCTGCCCCTGATACATGCGAAAACTGCCCGGCAGCGAGCGATGGTATCGGCAATTACGCCAATTGATTCCATACTTGAAGCGTAGGCCGCGAGGCCGTGGCGGGAAACCGCGCCGTAGGTAGTCTTGAGCCCCACCACGCCGCAAAATGCCGCCGGCAGCCTCACCGAACCGCCGCCGTCGGCACCCAGCGCGTAGGGCGCTATCCCCGCAGCCACCACCGCCGCAGAGCCACCGGAAGAGCCGCCCGGCACCCGTGCGATGTCCCAGGGGTTGTTGGTTTTTTTCAGGGCGGAATTGCCGGTTGAAAAACCCATGCCAAACTCGTCAATGTTGGTTTTTCCGATAACTACTCCACCTGATTGTTGAAGTTTCTGTACCGCCGTGGCGTTGTACGGTGAACGCAGATGCTCCAGCATCTTTGAACCACAGGTGAAGGACATACCCTTAACCGCGATGTTGTCGCTCACCGCAAAAGGAATATTCTCTAAATTTTCTCTCGCACAGGCGCGGAGATACGGAGATTCAGGGGTATTATATTGTAAATCCCGCCTTTCCCTCTGCGTTTCTGCGTCTCTGCGTGAAATATTTTCGAGTGAATCCAGTTCGATAAAAGCGTTGATCCTCGATTCCCATTCTTTTGCGTATTGAATAAATTCTTCGGGTAATTGCATATTCATTGACACTCCGGTTGTTATAAAACATTGGGGATAACTATGAAGCGACCGTCGCGCTCCGGAGTTTGTGACAAAAGGGATTCATTGTCCTGTTCTTCTCTGGGCGCTGAATCCGGACGAAGGTATGCCGCACCGGCAGGCTTTGACGAGGCAGCCATACCGTCAACCTGCTCTGAAACGGCAGGCAGGTTACCGTCTGTATCGGCTACCTGCATAACCGTAAAAAATGAGATCATTTCTTCAAATGCGGGAAATGTTTTTTTTAGTTCCTCTTCGCTCAGGCTGAGACGTGCCAAACCGGCGGTCTCCTGCAGATCGGTTAGTTTCATTTGCATAGTTTGTCATGGAGGTGGAGGCGGAGTCAAGTTATGGTTTTTCCTGAATTTGAGGTAGCTTTTTCAAAAATTGAAATTTTGAAAAAGCCTCTGTATATTGTCAGGTATGGATGGTAAAACGCTCCTGGTACTTTCCGATACCCACGGCAATGTCTCCACTCTGGAAGCGGTACTGCGATGGGTAAAAAGCTCGCAGGACATCATGGTTGGGATGGCTGTTTTTTTGGGTGACGGTATTCGGGACCTTTCCCGTGCGGTGGCGACAACCGGTTATTCCTGCGATTGGAAAATTATTCGGGGAAATAACGATGACGGATTTTCCGTACCCGACACCGCCGTCCTTGATTTTTGCGGAAACCGTTTTTTTCTTTGCCACGGCCATCGTTACTCCCTGTACAGCGGTTATCATATACTCATTGCCGCAGCCCGCAACGTGGATGCGAACATCGCTCTTTTCGGCCATACCCATGTCCCCTGCTGCGAAAATGCCGGCGGCATCATGCTTATCAATCCCGGCAGTATTGGAAGGCCCCGCAGCAATACGGGAGCGACATTTGCTCTTGTTGATTGTGAGCCAGAAGAGTCCCTTGCAGTGCGGTTATGGGGAATTGGTCCGAAGGGAGAGATACGGGAGATGGTGGTTCCTTAAAACCAAACCAGGATAGGTGTGCCAGGGCGTTAAGGTGGCATGTTTCTACTTTTACGACAGGTGATATTCTGCTACAGTATAATTGAGGTTACTGTGGCTTTCCTGGCAAAATTGAGAGGCGGTCTGTTCCCCCGTCCGCAGATTACCCTGTCTCCCCAAAAGATGCTCCCGCTGATTGGCAGCTATGCATTTGCCAAGGTAAAGCCGCAATTCAGGGCGGTATTATTGGTCAGTGTATTTTTGGTTGCCGTTCAGTATTTTGTGCTGAGAGCGCCGCTTCTGCATGCGTTATCGGAAGCTGTCTGCGTTGGCGCGGCGATTCTGGGCCTGTCACTTTTTTTGGAAGGGCTTTTCCTGGGTGTTATGCCCCTGGGCGAGCAGTGCGGGATGCGCCTGCCGGCAAAGATCGGTGTGGCCGGGGTTGCTGTTTTTTCCATGGTTATTGGTATTACGGCA